>Ga0335074_10006769_pt1 | contig 15892 bp, 17 predicted proteins | sample Lox_Sample_23_FD_206715 | JGI IMG/M metagenome (GOLD analysis project Ga0335074, IMG submission 206715) | Soil microbial communities from Loxahatchee National Wildlife Refuge, Florida, United States - Lox_Sample_2.3 | ecosystem: Environmental > Terrestrial > Soil > Wetlands | place: USA... | reverse complement strand
AGCTCGTCCCCGGAGATATCGCCGTCGGCATAGGCCATCAGTTTTTCTTCGGTGAGGTTCATAGGTCGACCGCCTCGGCATGGCCGAAGACGCGGGCCGCCAGCGCCGTCCGCGCGCGCGCCAGCCTGCTTGTCACCGTGCCCATCGGCACGTTCAACACGTCCGCCGCCTCGCGATAGGACATGCCGTCGACCAGCACGAGGCTCACCACGACGCGCTGATCCTCCGGCAACTCGGCCAGGGCTTTCACGGTATCGGCAAAGGCAAGACGGGCTTCAGCATCGCGCGCGCCGTCGGTCGCGATCTTTTCGGCAGCCTCGGGATCGTGGGCCACAACCGCGCGCACGCGGCGCGCCCGCGTCTGATCGATCCAGAGATTTTGCGCAATGCGGAACATCCAGCTGTCCAGTCTCGTGCCCTGCTGCCATTGGTGCAGATTGCGAAGTGCGCGCTCGACCGTGTCCTGAACCAGATCGTCGGCATCGGCCCTGTCGCCCGCCAGCGACAAGGCAAAGCGGCGCAACCGCGGCAAAAGCGCGGCCATCTGGTTGCGGACAGCCTCGGTCGACGCGTCCATCGCTAGGACCACAACGGGCGAGCCGCCCCTTATCTTCCATATCGAAGGCGCTGGGAACCTTCGCCCTCGGGGCCGATTTACAGCTAAGCCCGTTTCAGCACCATAAGGGCGTGCCCTTGGGGACCGGTCGATGTCCAAGCTCGCAATCGCACTGGCGGCCCTTCTCGGCCTCGCGGCCTCGGCCGAGGCGGGACCTTTGGGACTGGGCTTGCCGGCGCTTCCAGGCGGCCTCGGGACCCTGACCAGCCGGGCGACCGGCACGCTCGACCAGGACATGACGGGGTTCAACAATACGGTCCGCGACACGGTCGGCCGTCCGCGCACACCGCGCGCCTTCGAGAAAGATGCAAACGGGGCCCGCGTCGTGCCCGGCGAAGTGCTCGCGCTGTCGCCGTCTGAGAAAAGCCTCGCCATCGCACACGGGCTGAATTTCGGAATCGTGCGGCAGGCCAATCTCGATGCGCTCGGCCTGAAGGTCACGGTGCTGAGCGCGCCGGACGGCATGAGCGCGAGCGATGCGCTCGCCGCCCTGCGCAAGGCCGATCCGGAAGGCGCCTACGACGTGGATCACATCTACGATCCGTCGGGCTCCGCGTCGGACAAGCCGGCGAGCAACGCCGTGGTGAGCGCTTCGCACGCCGCGCTGCGCGTCGGCATGATCGACGGCGGCATCGACCGGCGCCATGACGTCTTCGCGCATGCGACCATCATTGCGCGCGGTTTCATGCCGAACGCCTCGTCCATCGCCACGCAACACGGCACGGCCGTGGCTTCGCTGCTGGTGGGATCGGATTCGGATGTCACGGGAGTGTTGCCGGAGGCCACGCTCTATGTCGCCGACGTCTATTGCGGACAGCCTGCAGGCGGCAGTGCCGACGCCATAGTCGAAGCGCTCGGCTGGCTGGCCGCGAACGAGGTGCCTGTCGTCAATGTCAGCCTTTCCGGTCCGCCCAACGCCATTCTCGCGGCGGCGGTGAATGCGTTCATCGAGCGCGGCCATGTGCTCGTGGCCGCCGTCGGCAATGACGGACCGGCGGCGGGCATCGAATATCCCGCGGGCTATCCCGGTGTCGTCGGCGTCACCTCCGTCGGCGCCGATCATGCGATCCAGCTCGAAGCCAATCGCGGCGCGGACGTCGCCTTCGCGGCGACCGGCGTCGATGTGCCCGTCGCGACGCTGAACGGCCGTCACGCGTCGATGACCGGAACATCCTTCGCGGCGCCCATCGTGACGGCGCGCTTCGCACTGCTCGTAACGCGCGCCGATCCGCACGTGGCCGCGCAGGCCTGGAGCGCGCTCGAACGCGCAGCGCTGCATCTGGGCGCCCCCGGCCGCAACGACGTTTACGGCTACGGCTTTCTGGACCGTCCCGCCTCGCCGGCGAACGCCACGGCATCCAAATGAAACGGTCGAGCGCAAGACCGCCCGGCCGTCGACACTACTGATTTCGCTAGTGCGGTTGCGTCGCTTCGTTCGGCGAGGACATGTTGTTCGGCGAAGACATGTGCGATGTCGTCTTTTTCTTCGTCTTGTTGAGGTCGTTGGTGGACTGGTCCGTTCCCATGCCGCCATAGGCGCCGGTCGTCGTGCTTGTGCCGTTCGATTTCGTCGAGATGCCGGCTGCGCCGGTCGCGTTCGCGCCGTTGGCGGGTTGTGCCGACGTCGATCCGCTTGCCGAACCGTTCGTCGTCGTCGTGGTCTGCGCGTGCAGCAACACCGGCGTCATGAACGCCACTGCGCCACTCAGCAGCGCCGCCGCAAGCGATTTTTGAAATGTGACCGTCATCGATACTTCCTTTCCGAGTGGGATGAAGGATCCGAAGACCCCAAATCATCGCCTCCCCGCGAAAAGAAAACGGTCGGATCGTGATTTCTTTCGCGCAAACGAATCTTTATTTAGATCCAAGTTCCATGCATGCACGCAGAACGCGTAAGGCGGGCGTCTCCTCACCGCAGCGAGTTGGCAAATCCCCCAATGGCAAAGCCGCGTGGCGTAAGCCGGCCAGCTTGCGCGCGTTCACCTTTCCATTCCTTGAGTTCCTGCGGACTCCAGCTCCGGTTGTTGAGGTCCTTGAGCCCATCCTTCCACGCGAAGACACAGGCATCGACGAGAACGCCATCTTTGTAGCGTTGCAGAATGACGCCGCGGCCCTTCGCCATTTCCGGCACATCGGACAGCGGAAAAACTAGGAGCTTCTTGTTCTTGCCAAGCGCTGCGACCTGATCGCCCTCGGCGAGCGCGCAAACTACAGCCTCGATGCCGGCCGGTACGTTCATCACCTGCTTGCCGGAGCGCTTGAGGGCGACGGCATCGTCTTCGCTCGTGACGAAGCCGTGTCCCGAGGTCGCCGCGAGGAGAAGCTTGCGTCCGTCCTTATGCACGAACATGGATACGAGGTCGGCTTCCGGCGGCAAGTCGATGAAGGTGCGGATGGCTTCGCCATTGCCGCGCCCGCCGGGAAGCTTTGCGCAATCGAGCGTGAAAAAGCGGCCGTCCGTCGCAAAGAGCATCAGCTTGTCGGTGGTCTCGGCGTGGATCCAGAAACGCTCGCGATCGCCCTCGCGGTATTTGATGGAGTCGTTCGGCTCCTGATGGCCCTTGAAGGCCCTGATCCAGCCCTTCTCGGAACAGACGACGGTGATCGGCTCGCGCTCGACCATCGTTTCCATCGCTTCGACTTCGGCGGCGATGTCCGGCGGCGCCGCGAAATCCGTGCGCCGCTTGCCGATCTTCGTCTTGAGCCCGAACTTCGCGTCGATCGCCTTGATCTCGTCCGTCAGCTTCGCCGCCTTGAGCGCATCCGAACCGAGCAGCTTCTTCAGATCCTTCTGTTCCTTCGTCAGCGCCGCATGTTCTCTCCGGATTTCCATCTCTTCCAGCTTGCGCAGCGAGCGCAGGCGCATGTTGAGGATGGCTTCCGCCTGATTGTCCGTAAGACCGAACGCCCTAATCAGTTTCGGCTTCGGCTCGTCCTCCTCGCGGATGATCTTGATGACCTTGTCGAGGTTCAGATAGACGGCGAGATAACCTTCCAGAATTTCCAGCCGCGTCGCGATCTTCTCGAGGCGATGCTCCGTGCGGCGTTCCAGCACCTGCCGGCGATGCGCAATGAAGGCGGCGAGTACTTCCTTGAGGCTCATCACGCGCGGCACCGTGCCGCCGTCGAGCACGTTCATGTTGAGCGGGATGCGCGCTTCGAGATCGCTAAGGCGATACAGCTGCTCCATCAGGAGCTCGGGCTCGACCGTGCGACTTTTGGGTACGAGCACGAGGCGGATGTCTTCCGCGGATTCGTCGCGCACGTCGTCGAGTAGCGGCAGCTTCTTCTGTTCAAGCAGCTCGGCGATGCGCTCGATCAGTTTCGACTTCTGCACCTGATAGGGAATCTCGGTGACGACGATCTGATAGGCGCCGCGCGCGCCTTCCTCGCGCTCCCAGCGCGCCCGCACGCGGAAGCCGCCGCGGCCGGTCTTGTAGGCCTCGGCGATGGCGGCGTGATCGTCGATGATGGTGCCGCCGGTCGGGAAATCCGGCCCTTTGACGAATTTGAGAAGCTTCGTGTCGGTGAGGTTGGGGTTTTCGATGAGCGCGACGGTCGCCTGGCAGAGTTCGCCCAGATTGTGCGGCGGAATGGATGTCGCCATGCCCACCGCGATGCCGCCCGAGCCGTTGGCGAGAAGATTGGGGAACGCGGCGGGCAGTACGACGGGCTCGTCGTCCTTGCCGTCATAGGTGGCGCGGAAATCGACGGCATTCTCGTCGAGGCCTTCGAGCAGCGCCTGCGCTGCTTCCGTCATGCGGCTTTCCGTGTAGCGCATGGCGGCCGGGCTATCGCCGTCGATATTACCGAAATTGCCCTGGCCGTCGACCAGCGGATAGCGCACGGCGAACTCCTGCGCCAGGCGCACCAGCGCGTCGTAGACAGCCTGGTCGCCATGCGGATGGTATTTGCCGATGACGTCGCCAACCACGCGCGCGCTTTTGCTGAACGCCGTGTTGGGATTGAGACCGATCGCCCGCATGGCCCACAGGATGCGCCGGTGCACGGGCTTCAGCCCGTCGCGCACATCCGGCAGCGCGCGCTGCGTGATGGTGGAGAGCGCATAGGCGAGATAGCGCTCGCTCAGAGCCTTGGAAAGCGACTCCGGCCTGATGTCGTCTTTGATCGGCAATTCGCCCATGGAAACTCCACGCGTGACAGGGATGAGGAGGAAACTATTCCGATTCGCGGGCGGCAAGCGCGCCCAGACGGGTGCGCGAGGCCGGCATCGTGCGGCCATGAGGACGCAGGACACGTTCAAGCAGGAAATGCTCCGTTAGGCGCAAACCCGCTTCGATGTCGGCGCGCAAGGGGGTCGCGTTCTGCGAGCCCAGCAGAAAAGGCGGCAGCGGAAACAACCGCTCGCGATAAGCTTCACCCGCCGCACGCGAAACGGCGCGCCCACTTTTCGGGGAGACGTAGATGAGGTCGTCGAGATCGCCCGTCGCGGCGCATTGCGAAAGATCGAGGCCGAATCCCAGTTCATGCAGGAGACCCGCTTCCCAGCGCACATAAAGCGGCCCCCAGTGTTCGAAGTCGTATTTCATCATGGCGTCGAGCAGGATTTCAGCCGCGGCGTAGACCGGCGCATGCGGCTCGCGCTCCGGCAGTGCGGCACCGGCGATGCTCGTGAAGGCATTGAGGCCCAGGAGCGCATCGCGGCTTTCGATCATGGCGCCGGCGCGGCCGAGCGAAAGCTCCAGCGAGAAATTGCCCAAGTGCTCCGAAAGCCTGGCCCGCCATTGCGCGTGCAGCGTATTGCCCGGCTGAAGCACCGCGCGCACGCGCCGCGAGGCGCCGCCACGCACCAGCCCCGTATGACGGCCATGCTCGCGCGTCAACGCCTCGACAATGACGCTCGTCTCGCCGTGCGGCCGGACGGACAGCACAATGGCGTCGTCGTTCCATTCCATGCTTGTTGTTTATCCCACAGTGTCGTCGCCACGCCATCATTGTCATGGCCCGCAAATGCGGGCCACCTAAGTGACATCACGCTGTAGTGTAAGTATGCGCGCAGATTCACTTTTTCGCTCTGTGCGGGCCTCAACTGGGTGGCCCGCATTTGCGGGCCATGACACTTTTTTTGGAAAGACTGTCCCCGCTACTCCTCAGGGTACTCGAGGCCAATCGAAGTGTAATGCTCGCGGCTCTCCGCCCAGTTCTCACGCACCTTCACGAACAGGAAGAGATGCACGCGCCGGCCAAAAAGGTCTTCCATCTCGTGCCGCGCCGCTTCGCCGATGGCTTTCACGGCGTTGCCGTTCTTGCCCAGCACGATCGCCTTCTGGCCGTCGCGTTCGACATAGATCGTCTGGTCGATGCGGACGGATTTGTCCTTCTTCTCCGTCCAGCTTTCGGTTTCGACGGTTGTCGCGTAGGGAATCTCGTCGTGCAGGCGCAGGTATAGCTTCTCGCGCGTGATCTCGGCGGCGAGAAGGCGGGACGGAATGTCGGCGGCCTGATCTTCCGGATAAAGCCAGGTGCCTTCCGGCATGCGCGCCGCGCACCATGCCGCCACGTCATCGACGCCCTGCCCGTCGAGCGCAGAGATCATGAACACTTCAGTAAAGACGCCCGCTTCGTTGAGCCCCTGCGCCAGCGGCAGTAGATCGGCGCGCTTCATGGCGTCGACCTTATTGAGGAGGAGCGCTGCTTTGCGGCCTGCATTCTTCAGCCCGTCGACGATCGAACGCGTGTCGCGTGCGGCAAGTCCGTCAGGATCGGTGGCCAGCGCCGGCGCATCGGCCACGACGAGGATCGCGTCCGCATCGCCCGCGCCCGCCCACGCGGATTTCACCATGGCGCGGTCGAGGCGCCGACGCGGCTTGAAGATGCCGGGCGTGTCGACAAAGACGATCTGCGCAGGCCCGCGGATGGCGACACCGCGCACCGGCATGCGGGTGGTCTGCACTTTGGGCGTGACGATCGAGACTTTCGTACCGACGAGGCGATTGACGAGCATCGATTTGCCGGCATTGGGCGCGCCGATCACCGCGACGAAGCCGCAGCGGGTCTTGTTGTCGTCGCCGTCGTTCATGGTATGGGCGGATCCACCCGTGCAAGGAGGACGCGGGCGGCGGCCTGTTCGGCTTCGCGCTTGGAATTGCCTTCGCCGGTCGCCTTGCCCTCGCTCTTCAATGTCACTTCTACCACGAAACGCGGCGCATGATCGGGGCCTTCGCGGCCGATCAGCTTGTAGACAGGCGCGTCGCGACGTGCCTGCGCCCATTCCTGCAGGGCCGTCTTGGCATCGCGCATGTCGTGACCCAGATGCGCGAAGGCGCTTTCCCAGTAGCGCTCGATGAACTTGCGCGCCGCTTCGTAGCCGCCGTCGAGATAAAGCGCCGCGATCACGGCTTCGCAGACGCCCGCGAGGATAGCGCCTTTGCGCCGCCCGCCGCTGGCCGCTTCCGATGCCGCGAGCACGACATGATCGGCAAGCCCCGCCGCCTCTGCCGCCGCCGCACACGCCTCGCGGCGCACCAGCGCGTTCAGCTTGAGCGCCAGCACGCCTTCGGGGTCTTCGGGATAAAGCCCGTGCAGCTTGTCGGCGACGACGAGGCCCAACACGCGGTCGCCCAAAAATTCGAGACGCTCATTGGAACACGCCGTGTCGGCGCTGGCATGCGTCAACGCCCGCGCGAGCAGGCTTTCGTCCTGGAACACATGGCCCAATCGGGACGAGAGCGTGTCTTTCGTCTCAGTCAATGGACGTGAACATCCGGTTAAAACGTATCGTCCAAGGCCACTCCCAGACCTCGAATATGGAGCCGTCGATGGAAAAGAAGATGAACTCCGCCTTGCCCTCGAGATTGATCGCGGGCACATAGCCCACGCCGTCCGAACGATCGAAGACGTCGCCCTTGCCGGTCGGCGCGAAGCGGCTGTCGAGCGAGTTGTCGCGGTTGTCGCCCATCATGAAATAGTGCCCGGGCGGCACGACATAGACATCGGTGTTGTTTTCGGGGCCGCCGGGATCGCGCGCCAGAACGAAATAGCTTTTGCCGCCAGGCAGGGTTTCGCGGTAGCGCAGGATGTGACGCGGCGTGCCCAGCGCGTCGTCTTCGATATAGTCCGCCACGCGCACACGCGGCACGGGTTTGTTGTTCAGATAGATCTGGCCGTTGATCAGCTGGATGCGGTCGCCCGGCAAGCCGATCACACGCTTGATGTAGTCGACCGACGTGTCACGCGGCAGCTTGAAGACGACGACATCGCCGCGCTGCGGTCCCTTGCCTTCCCAGATGCGGCCGGAAATCGGACCCAGGCCCCACGGGAAGGAATACCGGCTGTAGCCATACGCGAACTTCTCGACGAACAGATAATCGCCGATCAGAAGCGTGGCTTCCATCGAGCCCGAGGGAATGTTGAAGGGTTGGAAAAGGAAGGTGCGGATGACAAGCGCGATGAGCAGCGCATAGACGACTGTCTTCACCGTTTCGATGATCGACTCGTGTTCCGGCGCCGGTTTCTTCTTGTTGGACGGCGGAGCCAGCGGCGTTGCGGGCTTCGGCGCCGGTCCCGCGGGGGGCGGCGTGGCGCTTTCCTCGACGGTCCGCTCCGGCGCATCGCCGGCCGCCAGGAATTCCGCGGAAGGCGGATCGCCTGCGGGCGCCGTGGCCGGTTTTTCGTCGATCTCGTCCATGCGCTCCACCACCAGGAATTCAGAAAATCGGGCGCCCCCGCCCGACGTCAAGTCGCCGCAACCGCCGAAATGATCACAATGGCCTGGGCCAGCGGGAAATCGTCGGTGATCGTCAGGTCGATCTGGGCCTTATGGCCGGGCGGCGTGATTTCCTCAAGCCGCCTTAGCGCCCCACCCGTCAGCTTCAGGCTGGGCTTGCCGCCGGGCAGGTTCACAACCCCCATATCGCGCCAGAAAACGCCTTTCCGCAGGCCGGTTCCCAGAGCCTTGGAGCAGGCCTCCTTGGCCGCGAAGCGCTTGGCGTAGCTGGCCGCCCGCTGGGCGCGGCGGTCGGATTTGACGCGCTCGGTTTCGGTGAATATCCGAAGGAGAAAGCGATCGCCGAAGCGCGCGATGCTTTTCTCGACGCGGCGGATGTCGATCAGATCGGAGCCGAGCCCGATGATCATCAGGCGGTTCTCCGCCCGTCAACGCCGGCGCGCGCCTCGTCCATCAGGGCCCGCATGCGCCGGATCGCGGCATCGAGACCGGAGAAGATCGCTTCGCCGATCAGGAAATGGCCGATGTTGAGTTCCCGGATTTCCGGGATGGCGGCGACGGGACCGACGGTGTCGAAGCCGAGGCCGTGGCCGGCATGCACTTCGAGACCGTGCTCCGCGCCGTAACGTGCCGCGTCGCGGATGTGTTCCAGAAGTTCATCGCGTTTCTCGAGATCGCCATGGGCGGCCGCTTCGCAATAGGCGCCGGTATGCAGTTCGACGACCGGCGCGCCGAGCGACAAAGCCGCATCGAGCTGGCGGCGATCGGGTTCGACGAACAGCGAGACACGGATTTTCACGTTGCGCAATTCGGTGACGATGGACTTCAAGCGATTGTGCTGACCCGCCGCATCGATGCCTCCTTCTGTTGTGCGCTCCTCGCGCTTCTCGGGAACGATGCAGACCGCGTTCGGCTTGTGCGCCAGCGCGATCGCGACCATCTCCTCCGTCGCCGCCATTTCGAGATTGAGCGGGAGATGGATCTCGCGCGCGAGACGGTCGATGTCTTCGTCGGAAATATGCCGGCGGTCTTCGCGCAAATGCGCCGTGATGCCGTCGGCGCCTGCGGCCGCAGCCAGCTTCGCCGCGCGCACGGGATCGGGATGTTTGCCGCCGCGGGCATTCCTGATCGTCGCCACGTGGTCGATGTTCACCCCGAGACGCAAGCGGTTCATGTCAGGCAAGTCCTCTGCTGCCGGGTTTGATGCCGATGGTGCCCTGCAAATGGGGCGGGAGCTTGTCGGCGTCCCACGCCTGGAATTTGATCGTGGCGAGCGCCACGAGCTTGACGCCGACCTTCGCCTGCCCGCCCGAACGGTCGATGATGCAGGCCGCCGCGACCGGTACGCCGCCGGCCTCGCGTATGGCATCGAGACATTCGCGCGAGGACAGTCCCGTCGTGACGATGTCTTCCACCATCAGCACGGGTTGTTTCTTTTTCAATTCGAAGCCGCGGCGGAGTTGAAACTTGCCGTCCTGGCGTTCGACGTACATCGCAGGCACGCCCAATTGCCGGCCCATTTCGTAGCCCGGCACGATGCCGCCCACGGCCGGCGAAATGATCGCGGTGAAGCCGCGCGTCACTTCCTGGCGCACGCGTTCGGCCAGCGCTTTGCAGAGTTTCGCCGTGCGCTTCGCGTCCTGGAACACCAGCGCCTTCTGCAGGAACACATCGGAATGCAAACCCGACGAGAGAATGAAATGGCCTTCCAGCAATGCACCCGCCTTGCGGAATTCCCCCAGCACCTGTTCCGAATTCATCCATGAACCTCCGGGCCCACTTGCGGCCCGCGCACGCGCTCGACCGATTCGACCGCCGCGTTCACCCTTAGCGCGCCGAGGATGTTTTGCAGATGCGCCACGTCGCGCACTTCGATGTCGACGGTGAACTCGAACAGAAGCGCCGAGCGGTCGGTGACCTTGAGATTGAAGATGTTGCCGCCATTGGCGCTGATGACGCCGATCGCGGCCGCGAGCGAGCCGGGCTCGTTCTTCACGCGCACCAGCACGCGGGCGATGGATTGCGCGGAGTCCGACGCGCGCGTGCGCCACTTCACGTCCAGCCAGTCGGCCATGTTGGCCTGCCCGCGCTCGAGCTCTTCGCAGTCGATGGTGTGCACGACGATGCCCTCACCCGGCACCATCAGGCCCACGATGCGATCGCCCGGCAGCGGATGGCAGCATTGGCCGAGACGGTAGGACACGCCTTCCGTGAGACCCTGGATGGAAATCGCCTGGCGGGCGCTGTCCTTCTTCTGCCGTTCGGCGTTGCGCTTGATCTCGGGATAGACGGCGAGGAACACGTCGTCGGCGCGCAGCGCCCCGCGGCCCACCTGCGCATAGACTTCGTCGGGCCTCGGCAGGTTGAGCTTCTTCGCCACCTCGCCGATCGCCTTGTCGGTGAAGGCCACGCCTTCGTCGGCGAAGATCTTCTCGAGCACCTTGCGGCCGAGGCTTGCATGCTCTTCGCGTCGCGCCTGGCGCAGGAAGCGGCGGATCTCCGCGCGCGCCCGCCCGGTGACGACGAACTGTTCCCAGAGCGGGGACGGCGTCTGCTCTTTGGTGCGGATGATCTCGACCTGATCGCCGTTCTTCAGCGGCGTGTGCAGCGGCACATGCACGCCGTTGACCTTGGCGCCCACCGTCGTGTTGCCGATGTCGGTGTGGACCGCATAAGCAAAATCGATGGGCGTGGCGCCGCGCGGCAGCGAGATGAGATCGCCTTTCGGCGTGAAGCAGAAGACCTGGTCCTGATAGAGATTGAGCCGCGAATGCTCGAGGAATTCCTCGACGGAATCGCCCTTCTCCAGGAGATCGACCATCTCGCGCAGCCATTCGAAGGCGCGTTCGGCCGGGGCCCCCTGGCCGCCCACATGCTCGCGATAGCGCCAATGCGCAGCCACGCCCCGCTCGGCGATTTCGTGCATCTGCTCGGTGCGAATCTGCACTTCGACGCGCTGCTTTTCGGGGCCGATCACCGTCGTGTGAATGGAGCGGTAGCCGTTCGTCTTGGGATTGGAGACGAAATCCTTGAAGCGCTCGGGGATCATGCGCCAGTTGGTGTGCAGCACACCCAGCGCGCGGTAGCAGTCCTCTTCGCTCTTCACGATGACGCGGAAGCCGAAGATGTCGGACAGCGATTCGAAATTGAGCTGCTTGTCCTTCAGCTTGCGCCAGATGGAGTAAGGCCGCTTGGTGCGGCCGTAGACCCAGGCGTCGATGCCGTGTTCGGCGAGGCGGCGCTTGATCTGGTCGGAGATACGTCCGATGCGGTCGCCCGATTGCGCGTCGAGACGTGCGAGGCGCGTGACGATCGAATTGCGCGCTTCGGGATTGAGTTCGCCGAAGGCCAGGTCTTCGAGCTCTTCGCGCAAGGACTGCATCCCGATGCGGCCCGCCAGCGGCGCGTAGATGTCGACGGTTTCCTGCGCGATGCGCCGGCGTTTCTCCGCATTCTTGATGAAGTGCAGCGTGCGCATGTTGTGCAGGCGGTCGGCGAGCTTGACGAGCAGCACGCGGATGTCGTTCGACATCGCGAGCATGAGCTTGCGGAAGTTTTCCGCCTGCTTGGTGCGCTCGGAAAAAAGCTCGAGCTTGGAAAGCTTGGTGACGCCGTCGACGAGGCCGGCAATCTCTTCGCCGAAATTCTGCTTGATGTCGTCGTAGGTGACGGAGGTGTCTTCGATCGTGTCGTGCAGCAGCGCCGTCGCGATGGTGGGCACGTCGAGCTTGAGCTCGGTCAGGATGCCGGCCACTTCCAGCGGATGGGCGAAATAGGGATCGCCAGAGGCGCGGAATTGCTGGCCATGCGCCTTCATGGCGAAGACATAGGCCCGGTTCAGGAGCGCTTCGTCGGCGTCGAGGTCGTAGGCTTTGACGCGGTCGACCAGCTCCGTCTGGCGCATGAGCTTGCGACGGGTCCGCTTGGGCGCCTCCGCCTCGGTTTTGGCGGGCACGGGGAGGTTTTCCGGCTCAGGCGAAACCAGCGGAGCAGGCTGCGCCTGTCCTGCGCGCGTCTCGGCGTGCTGGGTCGGAACACTCATTGTGTCCCCAATATAGGGGGAAATCCTCAATGAAACGAATGAATAGGGCGCACAACTTTAGGTTCGGCCTGATCGCCGGACCTGGGCCCTATTCGTCGTAGTCGGCTTCCGGCTCGGGCTGCGGCTCCGCACGGCGTTGAGCCTCGCTCGTCAGTGCGCGAAGGAGTTCCTCCTCCGTCACCTGGCGGTGCTGCGGATCCTCGCGGTCGAGATCCTCGTCCGCGCGCGCCTCTTCCGGCTCGTCCACTTCCGCGTGCTTCTGGAGGCTGCGGATGTATTCCTCGCGGACCTCATCCGGCTTCAGCACCTTGGCCGCGATTTCGCGCAGTGCCACGACGGGGTTTTTGTCGCGATCACGCTCGACCAACGGATCTGCGCCGCCGGAAAGCTGGCGGGCGCGATATCCCGAGTACAGGACGAGGTCGAAGCGGTTCGAAACCTTGTCGACGCAATCTTCAACGGTGACGCGGGCCATCCAAATATCCTCGTGCCAGAATTCTTAAGGGGCTCCGAAGGTTAGGGCGCAAAATGGTAACGCCGAACCCAAGGGCGCGGGACCATATATAAAGCGTGCGCCCAGAGCAAGCCACCTTCCACGCCACCTATTCGGTGGACTGTGCCGTCGGCTGGGTGCCCGGGTGGGGGACAGGTTGAACGGCCGCCGCCCCCTCCCCGGTCAGCTTTTTGGCCGCGTGGGCCGCGAGCAGCGGCCGGGTCCGCCGCCAGATCGAGACTGTCTGGGTTATCAGGACAGCCACGATAAAGATCAGGAGTCCGTTCGCGGCCTGGGTCATGGCCGAATGGCCGGGATGGGCCAGATCAGGGAACGCCAGCTTCGCGCCGAACCGGATGGCGAAAAGGCCAAGGACCAGAAGCGTTCCAACCGTGCTGGTGCGGCTGGAGACATGGCCCGTCTGTTCGTCGATCGACAGATGCTGATGGCTCGCCATATAGGCGCCGAGGGCCACGCCTGCGACAGCCGCGCCGAGAAACGCCGTGATTGCGATCACGCCGGGTATCGGCTCTACGGCAAGAGCGCCGGCCAGCAGGACCAACAGCAACGCCGGACGAATCCACATCCGGCCCATGTTCACTTTGCGCGCCTGCATGCTGCGCCGGATAATGATCGCCGCCAAGATCAGCGGCACGATATAGGGGGCGAATTCTTTCATGATCGAACCCTTGGACAGTGCATCATAGACGGCAATGCGCGACGGATCGAGCGTTCAAAGAACCTTATCGTCGCGCGCGTTAACATGCGAGTTCGCGCACCTCGCGCTGTTCCGGCGGCAAATCCGCGATCAGCGATTGCACGCTACGCCCGGTGATCGGATGGCGCCAGCCGGGCGCAATATCGGCAAGCGGAACGAGAACGAAGCCGCGCCCCGTCATGCGCGGATGCGGCAGCGCCGGCGGTCCCGGTTCGATACGCCCGTCGTAATCGAGTAGATCGAGATCGAGTGTGCGCGGCGCATTGCGCTCGCTGCGTCTCCGGCCGAATGCGGTCTCGACATTGTGAAGCGCGGCGAGCAGCGCCACCGGCGACAATGCGGTCTCGATATGCGCAACGGCGTTCACAAACGGAGGATCGTTCGGATCGGGCCAGGCCGGCGTCGCGTAGAATTTGGAGACGGCGCGCACGTCCGCGCCGTGCGTTCCCAGCGCCTCGAACGCGGCACGCAACGTCTGCGCAGGTTCGCCTGCAGGCGACGGCAGATTGGCTCCGAGCGCGATCAAAATCATAAAACCGGTTGCCGAGAATGCTTGCACAAATCGGTAAATATCCTAGAAGACTTGGCCTTTCGGGGACGTATCCGGACCATGATTTCGCGTCTTAGGAGAAATTCCAATGCTTTTCTACCCCCAGGAGAAACTGGCTTTATTCATCGACGGCGCCAATCTTTACGGCGCGGCCAAGGGGCTGGCTTTCGATATCGACTATAAGCGACTCCTCGAACTCTTCGCCCGCAAGGGCGTCCTCATGCGCGCCTTCTATTATACCGCCGTTGCCGAAGATCAGGAGTTTTCGCCACTTCGCCCGCTTGTGGACTGGCTCGACTACAACGGCTTCTCCGTCGTGACAAAACCGCTCAAGGAATTTACCGATATCCAAGGACGCCGGCGCGTGAAGGGGAACATGGATATCGAACTCGCCATCGACGTCATGGAAATGGCGGACATGGTCGATCACATCGTGATCTTTTCGGGCGACGGCGATTTCCGCCGGCTCGTCGAGGCGGTGCAGCGCAAGGGCCGCCGCGTCAGCGTCGTCTCCACCATCCGCACGCAGCCGCCCATGATCGCCGACGAGCTGCGCCGCCAGGCCGACAATTTCATCGAGCTCGAGGAGCTCAAAGCCGTCATCATGCGGGAAGGCGGCCCCCGCGCGGCGCAGGCGACGCCGCAACACGCGGCGTGAGCACGGCGGCAACGCTGTGTGCAGGGTGGACCGACGAACCGCCGCGCGATTGCGGGCGCTGTGAACGGCTGGCGCAATTCCGCGCCGACAACGCCAAACGCTATCCCGATTATTTCAACGCGCCCGTGCCGAGCTTCGGCTCGGCCGATGCGCGGCTTCTGATCGTGGGGCTGGCCCCGGGGCTGCACGGCGCCAATCGTACCGGCCGACCGTTCACCGGCGACTACGCCGGCTATCTCCTTTATTCGACCTTGAAGGCGCAGGGGCTGGCGCGCGGTGAGTATGAGGCGCGGGCTGACGACGGCTTCACACTCGTCGATTGCGCCATCACCAACGCCGTGCGCTGCGTGCCGCCGGAGAACAAGCCGACGCCCGCCGAGATCAAAACCTGCCGCGATTTTCTGACGAAACAACTCGTACAGATGCCCAATCTCAAGGCGGTCCTCACGCTCGGACAGATTTCCCACAACAGTGTCTTGTCCGCATTGGCTATCCCAAAGAAATCTCATCCTTTCGCCCACGGTGCGACGCATCACGCCGGAAAGATCACGCTCATCGCGAGCTATCACTGCTCACGCTACAACACCAACACGGGCGTCCTGACGACGGAGATGTTCGAGAAGGCGGTTGCAACGGCGAAGAAGGCGGCCGGGATTTAAGAGCGACATTGAAATCTCTGCGCGGCGGGTTTTTCGCTCCGTGCAATTGGGCTATTATCTGATTCCGGCGCGGCCCACGCCTCCCCCCTCCGATAGGGAAAGTATGTTCGATACCGGGCGAATGGATCATCGGACCGACTGTTCGAGCGCCAGGCATAAGGAGGGATTGCGATCGTTGCTCGCAATGGGAGGTTCTCATGCCGAAGCTGTCTGCACCCGTCTATCGCCTGAAACGCAAGGCGAAACTCTTATCCCGCAACGAAAACATTCCACTGCATCAGGCGCTTGATCGCATTGCCGTTCAGGAAGGCTTTCGCGCCTGGAGCCTGTTGGCGGCCAAACTCTCGGCAACCCGACCGGCATCCAAACTGTTTGCCAGACTGCGACCGGGCGACCTTGTGCTGATCGGCGCAAGGCCCGGCCACGGCAAAACTCTGATGAGCCTCGAACTCGCCGTGGAAGCAATGAA
>Ga0335074_10006768_pt1 | contig 15892 bp, 15 predicted proteins | sample Lox_Sample_23_FD_206715 | JGI IMG/M metagenome (GOLD analysis project Ga0335074, IMG submission 206715) | Soil microbial communities from Loxahatchee National Wildlife Refuge, Florida, United States - Lox_Sample_2.3 | ecosystem: Environmental > Terrestrial > Soil > Wetlands | place: USA... | reverse complement strand
TCGGGCGGGGTCGGCCTTCCCGGTCCGGCCGCGCCCGCCATTCGCCCGGCCACCAGGCCCGAAAGCCCGGGGGTACTCGCCTGGAGTGCGCCGGAAATTCTCGCGTGGCGCGCTCGCCAACCCCCCTAGTTCTGACGGCCATACATATAGTTCCGACGGTTAGCCCTTACTGGCTCGGCAGTTAGCCTTGGTGATCATTATGGGTCAGCGCAGGCTGGCCCGGTTGGACTACTGGTCGAGTCGGTGACGGGCCTGCGTACGCGTGGTGTGGCGGGGTCGGGAACTGTGGTGGCGGCGAGATTTTGACTACACCGTGTGTCCGGATATGATCAGATAGTAATAATGGTTAATTTGTGACGCCACAAACGGGGGTTCGCGTTGCCGATTCCGGCCGAACTCGCTAGTTTGCCCACGCGAAGCGAGTTTTTCGATACGAAACCCGAGGTGACCACGAGTGGCTCTTCCTCAACTAACCCCCGACCAGCGGGCTGCGGCTCTGGAGAAGGCTGCCAAGGCGCGCAAAGAGCGTGCAGAGCTAAAGAACCGGCTGAAGCACGGCTCGACAAACCTGACTCAGGTCCTCAAGGAGGGCCAGAGCGATACGGTTGTCGGCAAGATGAAAGTTTCAGCTCTGCTGGAGTCCATGCCGGGCGTAGGCAAGGTTCGTGCCAAGCAGATCATGGAAAAGCTTGGCATTGCGGAGTCGCGGCGCGTCCGCGGTCTCGGCGCGAACCAGCGCACTGCCCTGGAGCACGAGTTCGGCGGCGGCGAGATCTGACCGACGCCGTTAGCGGCGGGAGCGGGGCCCGCGGATCGGCAGCCAGCGAGCCTGCGGAAAGCGGGCACGCCGTGGTGCTGCTCGGCGGAGCCCCGGCCCCCGGTCGCCTGACTGTCCTTACTGGGCCGTCCGGCGTCGGTAAGAGCACCGTTGTCGCGACCTTGCGCGAGCGATACCCGCAAGTTTGGCTGTCGGTGTCGGTGACCACGCGGGCACCCAGGCCCGGTGAGGTTGACGGGTGCCAATACCACTTCGTCACCGATAGCGAATTCGAGCGGATGGTTCGCAATGGCGAGTTGCTCGAATGGGCGACCTTCGCCGGTAACAAGTACGGCACGCCGAAACAGCCCGTCATGCAGAAGCTGGCCGAAGGCGTCCCGGCACTGCTCGAGATCGACCTGACCGGCGCGAGGCAAGTGCGCCGCGCCGTTCCCAATGCGCTGCTCGTCTTCCTCGCGCCGCCGTCCTGGGACGAACTGGTCCGTCGGCTGGTAAGCCGTCGCACCGAGCCTCCCGAGGCGGTCGCCCGGCGACTGGAGGCCGCACGGGTCGAACTCGCCGCTGAGCCCGAGTTCGACGCCACGCTGGTCAACACATCCGTCGAAGACGTCTGTGAGCGGCTGGTAGCCTTGATGCTGGGACCAGCAGGCGAGTTAGCCTGCGGCACCGCTGCCAGCAGGCGCGCTGCAAGCAAGAACGAATGACCGGAAGGCACACAGTGGCAGGGACTCCCGCCGTGGAAGGCATTATCAACCCGCCCATCGACGATCTGCTCGAGGTGGTGGACAGCAAGTACGCCCTTGTGATCATGGCGTCGAAGCGGGCGAGGCAGATCAACGCCTACTATGCGCAGCTGAGCGAGGGCCTGCTGGAGTACGTCGGCCCGCTTGTCGAGACCCGCGTCCAGGAGAAGCCGCTGTCCATCGCGCTGCGCGAGATCAGCGAGCGACTGGTCAGCGCGGATGAGGCGGAGTCCTGACGGCCTGACCGCTCATCCTGCTCCAGGTGCCCGCGTCGTCCTTGGGGTCGGCGCGGGTATTGCTGCGTATAAGTCCTGTGAACTGCTGCGGCTGCTCACCGAATCGGGCCACCGGGTGCGGGTCGTGCCCACGCGCGACGCCCTGAGGTTCGTCGGCGAGGCCACATGGGCAGCGCTGTCCGGTGAGCCGGTCACTTCCGACGTATGGGATGACCCGCACGAGGTCGCCCACGTGAGAATCGGTCAGGCAGCTGATCTTGTCCTGGTCGCCCCGGCCACCGCCGACCTGATGGCCCGGGCCACCGCCGGCGCCGCAGATGATCTGCTGACCACCGTGCTGCTGACAGCACGCTGCCCGGTCCTGTTCGCCCCGGCGATGCACACCGAGATGTGGCTGCATCCGGCCACGCAGGACAACGTGTCGCTGCTGCGCAGCAGGGGAGCGGTGGTGCTCGAGCCCGCTGCCGGCCGCCTCACCGGCGCGGACAGCGGCCCGGGGCGGCTGCCCGAGCCGGCCGAGATCTTTGCCGTCGCGCTGCGCGTGCTAGAGCGGGGCGCCGGCGGGCTGCTGCCTGACCTCTCCGGGCGGCGGGTTGTCGTATCAGCGGGCGGCACCAGGGAGGAACTCGACCCGGTCAGGTTCCTGGGCAACTGGTCGTCAGGGCGGCAGGGATACGCGCTGGCCCGGACCGCCGCCGCCCGCGGCGCGAAGGTCACCCTGGTGGCCGCGAACACCGAACTGGAAGACCCGGCCGGGACGCAGGTCGTGCGGGTGACCTCGGCGCTGCAGATGCGCGACGCCGTGACGTCGGCCGCAGTTGAGGCCGATGCCGTGGTCATGGCCGCGGCCGTGGCCGACTACCGGCCGGAGACCAGGAGCGGCACGAAGATCAAGAAGACCGGCTCGGCTCCCGAGCCAGTCCGCCTTTTGCAGAATCCCGACATACTGGCCGAGCTGTCGCGGAACCGCACCCGGCCGGACCAGGTCATCGTCGGGTTCGCGGCCGAGACCGATCACGTGCTCGAAGGCGGCCGGGCCAAGCTAGCGGCCAAAGGATGCGACCTGCTGGTCGTCAACCAGGTCGGGTCGGGCCTGGCCTTCGGTACCAGCGACAACCAGGCGGTCGTGCTCGGCGCCGACGGCACCGAGACCATGGTGCCGACAGGCCCGAAGGAAGCACTGGCTGACGTGATCTGGGACCTGGTGGCGGCCAGGTTCTCCTAACGCGCTGAGCGGGCCCGGGGCATGAGCAGCAGCGCGACAGAGGCGACGACGATCGCGCCGCCGAGCACGGTCGCAGGCGTAAGCCGCTCGCCGAGGATCAGCGTGCCGAGCGCGACAGCGACGACCGGATTGACGTACGCGTAGGTGGACACGGCGGACGTGGGCAGCCGCCGCAGCGCGATCACGTAACAGGTCAGGGCGAGAAGCGAGCCCGGGCCTATCAGGTAGGCCACCGCGAGCAGCGATTGCGCGCTGACCGGGCCGTGGCTGGCGTGCGTCAGTTCACCGGTAGCAGCGGCCATGACGGCGAGGACGGCCCCGCCGGTCAGCATCTCCATGGCGCTGCCCAGCAGCGGGCTGGCTGGTGCGGGCATCCGGTCGGCCAGAACTGAACCGGTGCCCCAGCTCATGCTGGCGCCGAGCACGACCAGAACGGGAAAGAACCCGCCGTGGGCGGGCGGCTGGGCCAGGACGGCGACTCCGGCCAGGCCGATTCCCAGCGCAACCCAGCCGAGAGGCCGGATCCGCCGGCCGTTGATGATCCAGTCGGCCAGCGCCATCCAGAGCGGGACGCTCGCGACCAGCAGCGCGGCCAGACCGGATGGCAGGGTCTGCTCGGCGTAGGAGACACCGCCGTTTCCGAAGGCAAGCAGCATCGTGCCGACAACGGCCATCCCTGCCCACTGCGCGAGCCCGCCGGGGCCAGACCTGCCGGTGGGTGACCCTGGGCCTGGCCGCCGTCGGCGGGTGCCGAGCCAGGCGGCCGGGTACATCACCGCGCCTGCGATCAGGTATCTCGCGGCGGCCATGGGAAACGGTTCGATCGTGCGATCCGCCACCCGGATAGCGAGGTAGGTCGAGCCCCAGACCACCCACACGACCAGCAGCGCAGCCCAGGCGGGGCTGGGCAGCCTGGCCCGCGCCCAGGTGGACACGCCCACGAGCCGGCCGGGCTGCTGGGCCTGACTCTGACCTGGTTCCCGGGCGGGAGAGCGAGACGGGGCGCGCGCATCCTGAACTGGCTCGGTCACCTCCCGAGTCTGGGGGACCCAGTCCCGCGAGTACCATCGGCAGGAAAGACACTCAGCGGTACTTTCCTGCCAAACGGTGATCTCGTGCTGTCCTCGGTAGCTGTTCTCGCTTACGACGGCGTGTCGGCGTTCGGCCTCGGCGTCACCGCTGAAATTTTTGGCTGTGACCGCAGCGGCGAAGGGCTTCCGCGGTACGACTACTCGGTAACCGCGGCCCAGCCAGGGCTGATACGGACCGACGTCGGCTTGCACATCATGGTCGAGGCTGGCCTTGACCGGCTGAGCAGCGCTGACCTAGCGGTCGTGGTGTGCTGGGACAGCCTTGACATGCCCCCGCCTGAGGCCGCGCTGGAGGCGCTGCGAGCCGTGGTCACCCGGGGCGGGCGCGTGCTCAGCCAGTGCGCAGGGGCGTTCGTTCTCGCTGCGGCCGGGCTGCTGGACGGGCGGCGGGCGACCACACACTGGAAATACGCCAGCGAGCTCGCCCGCCGCTACCCGCGAATCCAGGTTGACCCGGGCGTGCTCTACGTCGACGAGGGCCAGGTGATCACCAGTGCCGGTACCGCGGCCGGGATCGACGCCTGCCTGCACATCGTCCGTCTTGAACACGGTGCCGCCGTGGCCAACGCGATCGCCCGCCGGATGGTGGTGGCGCCGCACCGGGACGGCGGGCAGGCGCAGTTCGTCCCGGTGCCTGCGGGCACCGTCGGCGCCCAGGACGACCTGGGTGCGCTGCGCGACTGGGTACTGGGACACCTGCACCAGCCGGTCACCGTCGACGACATGGCCCGCCAGGTCCACATGTCGCAGCGGACATTCGCCCGCTGGTTCGCCGCCCGAACCGGGACGACGCCGCACCAGTGGCTGACAAGCCAGCGGCTGATCGCGGCGCAGGAGCTGCTGGAGCGGACCGACCGCGGTGTCGAGCAGGTCGCAGCCGACTGCGGGCTCACCGCGCTGATGCTCCGCCGCCACTTCGCCCGCCGCTGGGGCGTGACCCCGCAGGCCTACCGGCGCAGATTCACTCAGCTGGCCGGGACGCCCTGATGGCGGCCTACCAGTAGGTAAGAAGCACGAGCCCAGGTTGACCCGGCTACACTTCGGCGAGACCTCGGCGCGATCGAAGAAAGGGAGTCATGGCTCGTCGTTTGTTCACCTCTGAGTCTGTCACCGAGGGCCATCCGGACAAGATGGCCGACCAGATCAGCGACGCGATCCTGGACGGGATGCTCAAGGGCGACCCGGCGAGCCATGTGGCCGTCGAGACGCTGATCACCACCGGCCAGGTGCACGTCGCTGGAGAGGTGACCACAGAGACCTACGTCGACATCCCTGGCGTGATCAGGGAGAAGATCCTGGAGATCGGCTACGACTCCTCGGCTAAGGGCTACGACGGCGCGTCCTGCGGGGTTTCGGTCTCGATCGGTTCTCAGTCACCAGACATCGCCCAGGGCGTGCAGGCGGCCTATGAGCACCGCGAGGGTGAGGGCGCTGACGATCTCGACAAGCAGGGCGCCGGCGACCAGGGCCTGATGTTCGGCTTCGCCTGCACCGAGACGCCTCAGCTGATGCCGCTGCCGATCATGCTCGCGCACCGGCTGGCCCGGCGCCTCTCGGCCGTGCGGCGCAGCGGCGACGTGCCATACCTGCGGCCGGACGGCAAGACCCAGGTGACGATCGAGTACGCCGAGGGCCGCCCGGTCCGTCTTGACACGGTCGTGGTCTCCTCCCAGCATGCCCCGGCGATCGACCTCAAGGAGCTGCTGACGCCGGATGTGCGCGACCATGTGGTCGAGCCGGTGCTGGCCGGGCTTGAGATCGACACCAAGGGGTACCGGCTGCTTGTCAACCCCACTGGCCGGTTCGAGATCGGCGGCCCGATGGGTGACGCTGGGCTGACCGGCCGCAAGATCATCATTGATACGTACGGCGGAATGGCGCGGCACGGCGGGGGAGCGTTCTCGGGCAAGGACCCGTCCAAGGTTGACCGGAGCGCCGCCTACGCGATGCGCTGGGTCGCCAAGAACGTCGTCGCCGCGGGCCTCGCCGAACGCTGCGAGACCCAGGTTGCCTACGCCATCGGCAAGGCCAAGCCGGTGGGCCTGTTCGTGGAGTGCTTCGGCACCGAGCAGGTGCCGGTTGAGCGCATCCAGGACGCTGTACTCGAAGTCTTCGACCTGCGGCCGGCCGCGATCATCCGGGACCTGGACTTGCTCCGCCCGATCTACTCGCAGACAGCCGCCTACGGTCACTTCGGCCGGGAAGAGCCTGACTTCTCCTGGGAGCGGACCGACCGGACCGAGGCCCTCCGCTCGGCAGCGGGCCTGTGATGTCAGCAGTGGCAAGCTGACTGCCGTGATCCCTGCCGCGCCATTGCGGATACTCGTCACCGGCGGATCGGGATTCGTCGGTGCGACGCTGGTCCGCCGGCTGGTCACCGCCGGGCACTCGGTCCGGGTCTTCGACAACTGCTCGACCGGCGATCCGTCCTACCTGGCCGGGGTTGACGTCGAACTGGTCAAGGGAGATATACGCGACCCAGCCGCTCTGCAGGCCGCGCTGACCGGGATGCAGTCGGTCGTGCATCTCGCAGCGGCGGGTTCGGTCGTGGAATCTGTCGCCGATCCAGTGGCGAACTTCGACGTCAACGTCGTCGGAACGTTCCGGGTGCTGGACGCCGCGCGGCAGGCGGGCGTGGAACGCGTGGTCCTGGCCTCCACCGGAGGCGCGCTGATCGGCGACGCCACGCCGCCGGTCAACGAGCGTTCTGTGCCGAAGCCCATCTCGCCGTACGGAGCGAGCAAACTCGCAGGCGAGGGCTACGCTCATGCGTTCGCCAAGGCCTACGGCCTGGGAACGGTGGCGCTGCGGTTCGCGAACGTCTACGGCCCGTGGAGCGCGCACAAGCGGGCCGCAGCGATCACGAATTTCTTCCAGGCGATTCACACAGGAGAGCCGATCGTGATCTACGGCGACGGGTCAGCGTCCCGCGACTACACCCATGTCGAGGACATCTCCCGCGCAATCGAGCTGGCCCTGACGCGGGTGGTCCCCGGCGGGACCGTGCTGCATATCGCCTCTGGCGTCGAGACGACGGTCACGCAGCTCGCCGACCTCTGCCGCATCTCTGCCGGCAGGCCGGATCACCCGGTGGAGTACCGTCCGGCGCGGGTCGGCGACGTAGGTCGCAACTTCGCCTCCTACGACCTCGCCCGGCAGGTGCTGGGATACGCGCCCACCATCAACCGCGAGGACGGCCTGCGCAGTACCTGGCAGTGGTTCGCTGAGTCGGTCTTCCGCGCGTAAAAACCGCACCAAAGGGGCGCGGTGCCGCGTTGTACTGAGGAGCGAGGGAGCTTTGCTCCCGAGCGACGAGGGAAACGCGGCGCGCATAGCGCCCCGGAGGTGCAAAACAAACACTGGCGGCCTGGTGTAGGACAGAAACCGTGGCACGTGCGGCAGGTAAGGCGGCGCAGGCGGCCGCGGCTGTGCTGCCGGTGGCTCAGGTGGCGGTCGACATGTCGCTGCCGCACCTGGACCGGTCTTTCGACTACCTGGTGCCCGAGCGGTTCTCGGCTGACGCTGTCCCCGGATGCCGGGTCCGGGTGAGGTTCGCTGGCCGGCTGGCAGACGGCTACCTGCTGCAGCGGGCCGCTGCGAGCGAGCACCAGGGCGGGCTGGCGTTCCTGGAGCGGGTCGTGTCGCCCGAGCCAGTGCTGACCGCCGAGATCGCCGGGCTGGCCCGCGCCGTGGCCGACCGCTACGGTGGCACGCTCGCCGACGTCCTGCGGCTCGCGATTCCGCCGCGTCACGCCACCGCCGAGCGCAACAGCACCCCGGGGGCAGCGCCGGACGGCTCGCCTGACCAGGGCGGTCCGCTGCCGGCGCTGGCAGCAGGGCCTGGCCCCTGGGCCCAGTACCCAGCCGGCCGGTCCTTCATCGCCGCGCTGGCCGCCGGGCGTGCTCCGCGCGCCGCCTGGTCCGCGCGGCCAGGCCCGTACTGGCCGGACGAGATCGCGCTGGCAGCGGCCACCGCTCTGGGCGCCGGGCGGGGCACGCTGATCGTGGTGCCCGACGTCAGGGACCTGGGCTTGGTCGACGCCGCGCTGGACCGGGCGCTCGGCCCGGGGCAGCACGTCAGCCTGGCCGCGGGGCTCGGCCCGGCCGAACGCTACCGGCGCTGGCTCCGCGTCGCGCGGGGCCAGGTCCGTGTCACGGCGGGCACCCGGTCGGCGATGTTCGCTCCGGTGGCCGACCTCGGCCTGATCGTGATCTGGGACGACGGCGACGACCTGCACGCTGAGCCGCGGGCGCCCTACCCGCATGCCAGAGAGGTTCTCGCCCTGCGTGCGCACCGGCTCGGAGCGGCCATGCTGTTCGGCGGCTTCGGCCGGACCGCCGAGGTCACCCAGCTCGTCGCCAGCGGCTGGGCCGCCGCGCTGGCTGCGGACCGGGCTACCGTCCGGCGCTGCGCCCCGCAGGTGGCCGCGGCCGGAGGAGACGCGGAACTGGCCCGGGACGAGGCAGCCCGGACGGCACGAATGCCGAGCCTGGCCCTGCGGACCGCGCGCGAGGCACTGGCCACGGGCCCGGTGCTCTTCCAGGTGCCCCGCCGCGGCTATGTGGTCGCCGTTGCCTGCGAGCGCTGCGGCACCCGGTCCCGCTGCCCGCGGTGCGGCGGGCCGATGTCCCTGCCCGCGGCGGGGGCTGCGGCGGTGTGCGGCTGGTGCGGCAGCACCGAAGGACAACAGTGCAGCCGGTGCGGGCACGCCGGGCTGCGCGCATCGGCCGTCGGCGCTGGGCGCACGGCGGAGGAGCTTGGCCGCGCGTTCCCGGGCGCGCTCGTCCGGACGTCGGGCGGCTCACACGTCATCGCCACGGTAGACAGCGAGCCAGCGGTCATCGTGGCAACCCCGGGGGCCGAGCCGCGCGCCGAGCACGGCTACGCGGCGGCGGTGCTGCTCGACGGGTGGGCGCTGCTCGGCCGGGCCAGTCTCCGCGCGGCCGAGGAGGGGCTTCGCCGCTGGCTCAATGCTGCCGCGCTGGTGCGGTCAGGCGCCGACGGCGGCCGCGTCGTTGTGGTCGCTGACGCTGCCCTCGCGCCGGTGCAGGCGCTGGTGCGCTGGGACCCGGTCACCCATGCCGAGCGGGAGCTGGCCGAGCGGACCGAACTCGGGTTCCCGCCGGCGGTCCGGATGGCGGCGCTGACCGGGCCGGAGCGGGCTGTCCGGGATGTCCTGGCAGCGGCCAAGCTGCCTGCAGGAGCTGAGGTCCTCGGGCCGGTGCCAGCCGGTGCCCCAAACGGCCGGGCTCCGGACGGAATGGCGGGGGACAGCCCGGCACCTGAAGTCCGGATGCTGGTCCGGGCCGACCGGCGGAACGGCAGCCCGCTGGCGGCGGCACTACGCGCTGCGCAGGCACTTCGCACCGCCCGTAAGGAAGACGGCACGGTCAGGTTGCAGCTCGACCCGGCCGAGCTGCTCTGACAATTCCGCTCTTGGCCACTAGGGTGCTTTGGGTGGCCACCTCAGGAACGAACCCGGGCGCGAGGCCAGGATCGCAGCTCCCGGCCGGGGACACGGCCCGGGTGACGCGCGAGGGCGACCCGGAGGACGGACGGCGGCGTGGCGGTCCGCCCCGGCTGCCGCCGGTTCGTCTTGCGCCGCGGGATGAGCTGGCAGCGGCAGCGCGTGTCGCCCCGCTGCTGCGCGCCGCCCGCGACGTTGCCCGCTGGGTGCGGGAGTCTGGCATAGCCCGCGACGCCATCGCTGGGCCTGGGGCGCAGGACTGGGCGGTCGCCGCGGCCGACCTTGAGATCTCGGCCGCCGAGGTGGATGCGGCATGGCGGGTCGCTGTGGCCGCCCGGATGCTCGATGGCGAGGCGGCAACGGGCCAGCAGCAGCCCGGCGGCGACATGCTCGCTTCCGCCGCCGCCGAGGAGATCCTGGCCACCTGGGACGCGGCGCTAGCGGCGGTCCTGGCTGCCGAAGAGCTGGACGGCCTTGCGACCGCGCTGTACACGGTCGGGGGACCGGTCCGCATGGAAGCGCTGTTCGACGCCTACGCCGCCGCAGCCGGGACCAGGCGGAGCCAGCCCGGGCCCGACCAGGCAGCGGAGCTGTCGGCGGTGCTTGAAACGCTCGCCGACCTCGGCGTCGTGGAACTCGGAACGGAGGAGCAGGCCGGCGGGCTGACGGTCGCACTTTCCCCGCTCGGGATCTGGGGTGTGCACCGCCGGCTTCGCGCCCAGGGGTGGCACGTGCCGGTCCTTGGGGGCGCGGATCGCACCGGCGCGGCGGCTCTGCTGGCCACGCTGGCGAGCTGTGATGCCGAGGATGGCGAAGCGGAGATCAGTTCCTGGCTCGCCGTGCGGGCGCCGGCCCAGGCTGCTGCCGAGCTCGTCGAGGCGGCCGGCGGCGGGTCACCAGGGTCACGGGGCGCCGCCTTCGCGGTACTTGACCGGATTGGCACTGCGGCCATCGGCGAGGTCCGCGCCGCGCTCGCCGATCCGGTGCTGCGCGCGCACGCCGCTGTCTGGCTGCACGAACACGGTGAGGAGGCCGATCTGCGGCCAGAAGACCGGGCCTGGTTGCTCGTGGACCTGGGCGCGGGCCTGCTGGAGGAGGCCGAGCCGACTGACGTGGTGGCCGAGTTGCTGCCGGACGTGGCGGCCGACGCACAGGCCGAGATCGTCGCGGGCCTGTGGCGAGTCGATCACCCGGGCGTGACCGACCTGCTGACCGCGCTCAGCGAGCACCACCCTGATCCAGGTGTGGCCCGGGCAGCGCGCAAAGCCGCGTTCAAGGCGCGTTCGGCGTCGGCGGGCAGGCCTCGTCAGGCTCCGTAAAATGGATACACCCGCGATGCACCAGCGGCGTGAAGGCAGCGGTTTGTACCGCTGCGATCAGGAGGAACCCCGGTGAGTGTCAAGCCAATTCGCCTGTTCGGTGACCCGGTGCTGCGCACCAAGGCCGAGCCAGTGCGGGACTTCGATGCCGAGCTGCGCAGGCTGGTCAAGGACCTGACTGACACCATGATGGAAGCGCCGGGGCTCGGGCTGGCGGCTCCGCAGATCGGGGTGGGGCTGCGGGTCTTCACCTACAACATCGACGATGAGATCGGTCATCTGATCAACCCGGTGCTGTCGCTGTCCGGCGATGTTGAGATCGATGACGAGGGGTGCCTGTCGTTCCCCGGCCTGCAGTACCCGACGCCGCGTGCGTACCACATGGTCGCCACGGGCTTCAACATGCATGGCGATCCGGTGACGATAGACGGGGACGGCCAGATGGCGCGCTGCGTTCAGCATGAGACTGATCATCTGGATGGCGTCTTGTTCGTCGATCGCCTCGACGCGGCGCAGCGCAAACTGGCGATGAAGGAAATTCGCGCGGCTGAGTGGTTCGGGGAGCCGGTGCCGGTGATCAAGGCATCGCCGCACTCGACGCGGGGCGAGGCGTACTAGGGCATGCGCCTGGTCTTCGCTGGTACTCCTGAGACGGCTGTGGCGTCCCTTGACGCGCTGCTGAAGTCCCGGCACGAGGTCGCCGCCGTGATCACGCGGCCGGACGCCCCGGCTGGGCGCGGGCGCCGTGTCGCCGCGAGCCCGGTGGCGCAGCGGGCCGAGTCGGCCGGGCTCGAGGTGCTGCGCCCAGCCAGGCCCCGCGACCCGGACTTCCTTGACCGGCTACGGCAGATCGCCCCGGGCTGCTGCCCGGTCACTGCCTACGGCGCGCTGATCCCGCAGCAAGCCCTGGACATCCCCGAGCACGGTTGGGTGAACCTGCACTTTTCGCTGCTGCCCGCCTGGCGCGGGGCGGCTCCGGTGCAGCACGCCATCATGCACGGTGACGACGTCACCGGGGCGACCACGTTCCGGCTGGTGCCTGAACTCGACGCCGGGCCGGTCTTCGGCATGGTCACCGAGGAGATCGACCCGTCCGACACCGCGGGAGACCTGCTCGGCAGGCTGGCCGTCGCCGGGGCTGAGTTGCTGGTCGCGACCATTGACGGCATCGAGTCCGGCGAGGTTGTGGCCCGGCCCCAGCCGTCCGACGGGGTGAGCCTGGCGCCGAAGCTCACCACCGAGGACGCCAGGGTCCGCTGGAGCGATCCGGCGTTCGCCGTCAGCAGGCTGGTCCGCGGGTGCACGCCTGCACCCGGAGCCTGGACCGAACTGAACGGGATCCGGGTCAAACTGTGGCCATTCGCCACAGCAGCCGACGGCCTCGAAGGCGCGGACGGGCAGGTCACGTTCAGCCCAGGGGTTCTGCGCGTGCTCGGCTCCCGGGTGCTGGTCGGCACGGGTACCGGGCCGGTGCAGCTCGGGGACGTGCAGGCGGATGGCAAGCGCCGTATGCCCGCCGCCGACTGGGTTCGCGGCCTGCGGCTGGAGGACTCCGGCGTGGTGCTGGGCTGACATGGCGGCACCGCCCAGCGGCAGGTCCGCGCACCACCAGAGCAGCCGGGAGCCGGCCCGCGGCCAGGGCGCGGGGCGGGCGGGCCGCAGTGGGCCTGCTGGCCGGCGGCGAAACGCCCGCGCCGGCGCGGACCCGGCACGGCGCTGCGCTTACGACGTGCTGCACGCGGTCGCCGAGCGGGACGCTTACGCCAACCTGCTGCTGACCTCGGTGCTCGCCGACCACGGGCTGACTGGCCGGGACGCCGCGCTCACAACCGAGCTGGTCTACGGCGTGCTGCGCGGCCAGGGAACATACGACACGATCCTTGGCATTTGCAGTGACCGCGACCTGAGCCGGATCGACCCCCCGGTCCGCCAGGTGCTGCGGCTCGGCACTCATCAGCTGCTGGCTACGAGGATCGGCGCTCATGCCGCGGTCGCCACGTCGGTCGAGCTGGCGCGGGATGTGGCAGGCCCACGCCCGGCCGGTTTCGTGAACGCGGTGCTGCGCCGCGTCGCGATGAGGGATTCTGAAGGCTGGCTGGAGATCGCCGCCCCGCGTCGCGCCGACGACATCGTCGGGCACCTGTCGGTCAGGTACAGCCACCCGGAGTGGATCGTCGCCGCGCTCAGCACTGCGCTCGGCGAAGAGCCGGCTTCCGGTCTGGCCGAGACCGAGGAAGTGCTTGCCGCCGATCAGCAGCGCCCGCTGGTCACGCTGTGCGCGGTGCCCGGGCTGGCCGACCAGGCCGAGCTCACGGCCTCCGGTGCGCACCCCGCCCGGTGGTCCCCGTTCGGCGCCTACCTGGCCCAGGGCGACCCGGCCCAGGTCTCAGCGATAGCCCAGGGCCGCGCCGCGGTCCAGGATGAGGCAAGCCAGCTCGCCGCGATCGCGCTCGCCCGGGCCACTGGGACGGAAGCCGGGCAAGACGGCGGCCACGGTGCCGGAGCCTGCTGGCTGGACGTTTGTGCTGGGCCTGGGGGCAAGGCACGGCTGCTGGCCGGCCTGGCCACTGCCGGCGGTGCGCGGCTGCTAGCGGCGGACGTGCGCCTGCACCGAGCCCAGCTGGCCCGTACGGCCACGGCCGGCGTGCCGGGCACCGGCGTGGTCGTCGCCGACGGGACAGTCCCGGCGTGGCGCCCCGGCGGCTTCGCCCGGGTACTGGCCGATGTGCCGTGCTCGGGTCTGGGCGCTCTGCGCCGTCGTCCCGAGGCCCGGTGGCGCCGGTCACCAGCGGGCATCACGGCACTCGTCCCGCTGCAGCGCGCGCTGCTAGCCACGGCACTGGACTCAGCCGCGCCCGGCGGTGTGGTGGCCTACGTGACCTGTTCCCCGCACGTTGCTGAGACCCGTGACGTCGTGTCCCACGTCCTGGCGGGACGCGACGACGTCAGTGTCATCGATGCTCCTGGCGTGCTGCCGGAGGTGCCGGGACTGCGCTGCCGGGACCCGCATGGGTCGTTCGCGCAGTTCTGGCCACACCGCCACGGCACCGACGCGATCTTCCTGGCCCTGCTGCAGCGGCGCCCCTGATATCGCTCCGAGCCTCAGCCGCGAATCCGTCTCGGGCTGCTGCCGCCGAGCTGCAGTCCGGTGTTTCCATGGGAAGACGCGCGGATTTAATGGCGGTAATTGGCTTGCGACGCTTTACCCATAAGCGAGGAGGCCAAACGCGAAGCGCGGCGAACTGGTGAGCGGGAGATCCCTAACGCCGGAAGCCCCGGGCGTTATGTGCGGGGTCCCAGAGCGGTGGCGGAGAGCGATCTGACGGGCTGGCGGGCATAATTATCTGTGCGGGGTACGGCGCAGCGCCATTCGGTTCCCCGCGGCGAGGAGGCCCCGGCCGTGAGGTGCGTCAACTGCTCTGCGGAGATCGCCGAGGGAAGCCAGGTCTGCGGCGCGTGCGGCGCCTATGCCGGCGCGCCTGGCGCGACATGGTCGGCTCCGTCAGGTCCAGGCCAGGCAGCATCTGCTCCTGGCTCTAGTCCAGGCGGTTCCACTCCGGCTGGCCCCGCCTCGGCCGAGCCCGCTCAGACGGGATCTGCTGCGTCTGGCTCTGCCCCTTCTGGTTCTGACTCTTCTGGTTCTGACTCCACTCCAACTGGTCCTGCTCCTTCTGGCCCCGCCTCCGCCGGGCCCGCTCAGACCGGGTTCGCTCCGCCCGGATCTGCTCAGCCTGGTTCTGGTTACGGGTCTGCTCCCGGTGGGTCTGGTCAGCCTGGCTCTGGTTACGGGTTCGCCGCCGGTGGGTCTGGTCAGCCTGGCTCTGGCTATGGGTCTGCTCCTGGTGGGCCTGGTCAGCCTGGCTCTGGCTATGGGTCGGCCCCTGGTGGGCCCGCTCAGCCTGGCTCTGGTTACGGGTTCGCCCCTGGCGCGCCTGCTCAGCCTGGCTCTGGCTACGGCGGGCCGGCTCCGGCCGCGTATCCGCCGGCTGGTCCCGCCCCGGGGTGGGCTCCGGGCGCCCCGGCGGCGCCGACGCCCGCCGGCCCGGGCCTGCCGGCATCAACGATCGGCCCGGCGGCCGGGTGGGGCAGCGGACCACAGGCTTCACCCGGCGGCGCACCGTCCTGGCAGCAGCCTTCGTATCCGGGAGCCGGCGGTGGCTACCCGGCTGCCGCACCAGGGTGGGCGCCCGGGACGGGCTACAGCACGCCCGCGTCCGTTGCCCGTCCCGGGACCGGCAAGGGCAGGAAGACGCTGTCGGGAATCCTGGGGATCCTCGGCGGGGTGCTCGTCGTGATCGCCTGTGCGGTTCCGTACGTTAAGTTCACGGTCGGGAGCCACACGCAGAGCGTGTCGCTCTTCAATCCCGGGCCGGACGCCCCGGGATCCGAGTACTGGTTCGTGGTCGAGCCCGTCGGGGTGATCATCCTCGCGATCCTCGGCGCGGTGCTGATCCTGGCCTCATCGGGCCGGGCCCGCCGGCGCGCAGTGGTGGCGGGCGGGCTGACCGCCCTCGGGATCCAGACTCTGTTCCTTTTCGCTGGTTATGCCTGGGGCAACGGGGGTGACGGCAACCAGACGGGCCCCGCCGGGTACATCGGCATGGTCGCCGCAATCCTGGTGGCCGTCAGCGGCATCATCGGCCTGACGGCCAAGGACAACGAGGAAACCGCTCAGGCACCAGGCACGAACGGGCCGGCTGCAGGGGCTGGGACCAGCGCGCCGACATACCAGCCGCCCTACCCGGGCCCGGGATACCCCTGACCCGCTACCTGCTTGCCCCGGTCAGCGCCCGGCCACTGCGGCGCGTCAGGCGGCTCGCGCCAATGTCGGCCCGCTGACCCTGCGCATACCCATCCCGGTAGCCGGTCCCGCTGTAGGTGACCCGCGCGGTGCGGGTCAGCGGATAGGCACGCTCAGCCTCCGCCCGGATCACCAGCGCCCGGTCGGCGAGAACAAGCTCCGTCTTGGACCCCGCAGGGGCGGCTGGGCCGGTTGCCTCGACCGTGGCTTCGTGCTCGGCAGCACGGACCC
>Ga0335074_10006767_pt1 | contig 15893 bp, 15 predicted proteins | sample Lox_Sample_23_FD_206715 | JGI IMG/M metagenome (GOLD analysis project Ga0335074, IMG submission 206715) | Soil microbial communities from Loxahatchee National Wildlife Refuge, Florida, United States - Lox_Sample_2.3 | ecosystem: Environmental > Terrestrial > Soil > Wetlands | place: USA... | reverse complement strand
ACGCCCGCGAGTCCGAAGACCTGCCAGCGCGCCGCGCGCACCGCGCGCGGCCTGCCTGTGGCTTCGAGGGCGAGCCAACCGGTGCGGCAGGTCTCTCGCGTGAGCCGTCCGCGACCCGGCACCCTCCTGGCCGCTGGCCTTTGGCCGAGCTCGCGAGGAGAGAGCCGTGCAACCTGATCCTGCCACCGTCTCGAGCCTGCTTCCCACGCTGCCCGGCTCCAGCTATACCGACCCGGCGGCTTTCGCCCGCGAGCAAGAGCTCATCTTCGAATCCCAGTGGCTGTGCGCGGCCCGTTCCGGCGACATTCCCGATCCCGGGCAGTTCCAGGTGGTCCAGGCAGGACGCGAGAGCGTGCTGGTCGTCCGGCAGAACGACGGTGGCCTGCGCGGCTTCCTGAACGTCTGCCGGCATCGTGGGGCACGGCTGTGCGTGGAGGAGTCCGGGCGGGTCACGCGGTACCTGCGATGCGCTTATCACGCGTGGTCCTACGACCTCGGCGGGCGGCTCGCGGCGGCGCCGAACCTGGCCAGAATGGCGGACATCGACCGGGACGAATACGGCCTGGTGCCCGTCGCGCTGCGCGAATGGCTCGGCTACGCATGGGTCTGTCTGGCCAGCGAGCCACCATCGTTCCAGGACACGGTGTGCGGCGCGGTCGCTGACCGGCTGGGCAGCGCGCAGGCCATCGAGGCCTACCAGATCGGCGAGCTCGCCGTCGGCCGGCGCATCAGCTACGACGTGGCGGCGAACTGGAAGCTCATCGTCGAGAACTTCATGGAGTGCTACCACTGTGCGACGATCCACCCGGAGCTGACCAGCGTGCTGCCCGAGTTCGCCGGCGGCTACGCCGCCCAGTACTACGTCGGGCACGGCGCGGCGTTCGCCGACCGGGCAGAGGGCTTCACCGTCGACGGCAGCGCCGGCTTCGCCCGCCTGCCGGGGGTGACCGGCGACCAGGACCGCCGGTACTTCGCGATCACCATCCGCCCGCAGGTGTTCATCAACCTGGTACCCGACCACGTGATCCTGCACCGGCTGATCCCGCTCGCGCCCGACCGGACCACGGTGATCTGCGACTGGCTGTTCGACGCGGGCCTGGTGGCATCGGGCCAGGACCTCAGCAACTCGGTCGAGCTATTCGACCGGGTCAACCGGCAGGATTTCGACGCCTGCGAGCGCACCCAGCCGTCTATGAGCTCCCGCGCCTACTCCCGCGGCGGCGTCCTGGTCCCGAGCGAGCACCACATCACCGAATTCCACTCTTGGGTCCACGCTCAGCTGGGCGGGCCAGCGGCCATCGATGTGCAGTTACCTAAACCTGCTTATTGCAACCTCTTTGCAGTCTCTTTACGCTCGTCCTGACTTCTCTGTTCAGGAAGGTGCGCTTGATGACTGCGGTGACCGCGCGGCTGACCCGGATCCGTAACGGGCTGACCCCGGCCGAATGGGCCAGAGCAGGCGCTATGGTCGCGGTGATCATCGGGCTGAACGTGCTGGGCTGGCTCATGCTGGCCGCCGCGGTCGGCGGGCACTACCACATCACGAACACCGAGATCTTTGGCTTCGGCACCGGCACCCTCGCCTACACCCTGGGCATGCGCCACGCGTTCGACGCCGACCACATCGCGGCGATCGACAACACCACCCGCAAGCTGGTCCAGGACGGCAAGCGGCCGCTGTCGGTCGGGTTCTTCTTCTCCCTCGGGCACTCCACGATCGTCTTCGTGATGGCGCTGCTGCTGAACTTCGGCATCCGCGCCCTAGACCAGCAGGTCAAGAACGACGGCTCCGGGCTGCACAACATCACCGGCATCATCGGCACCGCAGTCTCGGGGACGTTCCTGTACCTGATCGCGCTGCTCAACCTGGTGGTGCTGGTCTCCATCGTCAGGGTGTTCCGGGAAATGCGCCGCGGCGCGTACGACGACAAGGAGCTCGAGCGCCAGCTCGACAGCCGCGGCCTGATGAACCGCATCTTCGGCGGGTACGCCAAGCGGATCGACACCCCGTGGAAGATGTACCCGGTTGGCGTGCTGTTCGGCCTGGGTTTCGACACCGCGACGGAGGTCGCACTGCTGGTCCTGGCCGGCACGGCGGTGGTGTCCGGCCTGCCGTTCTACGCGATCCTGTCGCTGCCCATCCTGTTCGCCGCCGGCATGTGCCTGTTCGACACGCTCGACGGCTGCTTCATGAACTTCGCCTACGACTGGGCCTTCGCCCGCCCGCTCCGCAAGGTCTACTACAACATCACCATCACCGGCCTGTCGGTCTTCGTCGCGGTGTTCATCGGCACGATCGAGATCCTGGGCCTCATCGGCCAGGAGTACGACCTGTCCGGCGGGTTCTGGAGCTTCATGGGCAACTTCGACATCAACAAGGCCGGGTTCGTCATCGTGGGCGCCTTCGTCCTCACGTGGGCCGTCGCCCTGGGCATCTGGCACTTCGGCAAGATCGAGCAGAGATGGGATCTCGCGGCGGCGAAGGCCGACGTGAACGCCACCGATTAGCCGAGCGGCATGGGCTATCCGGGTGGCGGCGCCTGCAGGATAAGCCGGGTGAGTGCCCCCTCACGCTGGATGAGCTGCTCGTAGGTCCCGGTCTCGGCGATCCGGCCGTTCTCGAGCACGATGACCCGGTCGGCCAGGCGCATGGTCGACGGGCGGTGGGCGATGAGGATCGTGGTGATGCCGGCCGCCACCCGGCGCAGCGCCCGGTGCAGGTCTCGCTCGGCCTCGGCGTCAAGGTTGCTGACGGCCTCGTCCAGGATCAGGATCGGCGCGGCACGCAGCAGCGCCCGGGCGATCGCGACGCGCTGGCGCTGCCCGCCCGACAGGCTGGTGCCGCGCTCGCCGACGAGGGTGTCCCAGCCGTCGGGCAGCGCGGCGATGAACGGGGTGACGCCTGCGTCGCTGGCCACCCGCTCGACATCCTCGTCGGTGGCCTGCGGCCGGGCGATCCGGATGTTCTCCCGGACACTGGCGTGGAACAGGTGGATGTCTTGCGGCACCACGGCGATTTGCGCCCGCAGGTCGTCCTGGCGGAAGTCGCGCACGTCGTGCCCGCCAACGAGGACCGCCCCGTCGCCGGCATCCCACAGCCGCAGCATCAGGCTGACGCAGGTCGACTTGCCGGCACCGGAGTGACCGACGAGCGCAACGGTGCTCCCGGCCTCGATGTCGAAGCTGACGTCGCTCAGCGCGGGCGCCAGCCACGGCTGGTAAGCGAAGGTGACGCCTGCGAACCTCACGTTCGCCGCGGCCAGGACCGGCGATGGCCCGCTGGCCGTGTCCGTAACGGTGGGCTCAGCTCGCATCAGGGCACTGATCCGGTCGGCGGCGGCGGCGACCTGCCCGATCTCCTGGATTGCCGACGACAGCGTGATCAGCGGCGCGAACGCGCCGGCGGTGAGGACGATCACCACGGGCAGTTCGGCCCGGCTGATCGCGCCGTGCAGTTCGAGCGCTGCCGCGGCGGCGAAGCTGGCGATGACGGCGAGCGCGACCAGGGCATCGGTTGCGGCCTGCTCGATGCCGGCCCGGCGGCCGTGGGCGACGCTGGCACGAAGGATGCTGCGGTGCTGGCGCCGGATCCTGGTGATGGCCAGCTCCTGGGCGCCCGCCGCCAGGATCTCGCGGGTGCCCTGCACCGTGTCCACCACGCCGGCACCGAGGTCACCGAGCTCCTCGCGCAGCTGCTGGCCCTGCACGCGGGCCCGGTCGAGGAGCCACGACGGCACGGACCAGACCAGCACCACGAACGGCAGCACGACAAGGACGAGCAGCGGGTTGATGATTCCCAGCGCGATCAGTGCCAGCGCCGGGATGGCCAGCGCCGCGACCACCGGCGGGGCCACGTGCGAGGTGAAGATTTCCAGCAGCTCTACGTCGGCGACACTGGCGCGGGCCACGTCACCGCTGCGCCGCTGCATCAGGTAGGCCGGTGCCAGCTCGCCGAACCGGCGGTAGAGGATCAGCCGGAGGTTGTGCAGAATCCGGAACGACATGGCGTGCGTGACGTACATATCCAGAAAGCCGAAGAGGCCGAGCGGTATGACGATGCCCGCGATCAGCCAGACCAGCGGCACGAGCTGCGCGGCGGGAGCACCGGAGATGGCCTTGCCCACGATGATCGCCCCGACGACCGCGGCTGCGATGGTGGCCGCGTGAATGAGCACGTGCACGGCGATGGCCGACAGCACCCACCACCGGTACGGCCGCAGCAGCGCGGCGACCGGCCGCAGGCTGCGCATCAGGTGGCCAACGGCACCCCAGCGATGACGGGTGTCTGCGGGGGCCAAGCCTGAGTCAGGTGCCTCAGCTGGCGCGGGCGCGATCGTGCCGCTCATGGCGTCGCCTGCGCGGCGACGAGGCGCGAATAGCGGCCTTGCTGGCGAAGGAGCTGCTGGTGGCTGCCGACCTCGACGACGCGGCCGTGATCGAGCACGAGGATCTGGTCGGCGTCGCGGACGGTGGACAGCCGGTGCGCGATCACCAGCGTGGTGCGGCCCTGGCGCAGCGGCCGCAACGCGGCCAGGATCGACGCTTCGGCAGCCACGTCGACGTTCGAGGTGGCCTCGTCGAGGATGAGGATCGGGGCGTCCTTCAGGAGCGCCCGCGCGATGGCGATGCGCTGGCGCTGCCCGCCCGACAGCCGCAGCCCGCGCTCGCCGACGACTGTGCCCAGCCCGTCCGGCAGCGCGTCCACGAAAGTCGCGGCGCCGGCCGCGGCAAGCGCAGCGCGCAGCCGGGCGTCGTCGGCTTCAGGGCTGGCGATCGTCAGGTTGTCGCGGATGGACGCGTGGAACAGGAACGTGTCCTGCGGGACGACGGCCATGAGGCGGCGCACGTCGTCGGGGTGCAGGCCGGCTATGTCGGCGCCGTCCACGCGGATTCGGCCGACCTGCGGGTCGAAGAATCGCAGCAGGAGCGCGGCGATCGTGGTCTTGCCGGCGCCGGACGCGCCGACGATCGCGAGGCTCTCGCCGGCCCCGGCCGTGAAGCTGACCGTCTCCAGCACCAGCCTGCCCGGCCGGTAGGCGAAGGTCACATCCTCGAAGGACACTGCCGGGGCGCCACCGCTGGCAGCCGAGGCAGCGCCAGCCACCGCTACCGCCGCGGGCGGCGTGACCTGCAGAATCGAGAACGCCCGTTCGACCTTGGACATCCCCCACACCGCCGAGTGCATCGCGTCGTGGATCTCCCGCGCGGGCCGGAAGCACTCGCCGGCCAGCAGCAGGATCAGCAGCAGCTGCTGCGTGGTGATCTGCCCGTCCGCCAGCCGGAACCCGCCCACTGCCAGGCCCGCGGCGACCCCGGCCGCGGCGGCCATCGCCATCAGCCCGGTGAAGATCCCCGACACCGAGATGAGCCGGATGGCCGCGTCCCGGACCGATGCCGAGCGGGCCGCCAGCGCCCGGCCGCGCTCCGCGGCGACACCGAACATCTTGAGCGTCGTCATGCCCTGCAGGTTGTCCACGAACTCCGCGGACAGCGGGCGGTAGCTGTCGGACCAGAACCGCATCCGCGGCCCGAGCGCCCGGTACTCCACCGACGGAATGAACATCACCGCGCACGCGAAGACCGCCACGCACAAGCCGGTCGGCGGGTCGATGATCACGACCGTCACCACGATGGCAGCGGCAGACAGCGAGGCGGCGATCACCCTGGCCAGGAACAGCCGGAAGTAGGCGTCCAGCCGCTCCACACCGTCGACGAGCACAGCCTCCAGTTCACCGGAGCGTTCCCGCCCGACCCAGGCCGGCCCCAGTGCGAGGATCGCCGACACGAGCCGCACCCGCAGCCCGGTGGTGATGCGGACCGACGCTCCGGCCATCGTCGCGCCCTGGGCCACGATCGCGGCGGCACGGATCAGCACCAGCCCCACCCCGCTGGCCAGCCACGGCAGCACCGTGCTCCAGTCACCGGTCCGCAGCACGCTGCCCAGGCCGTAAGCGAGCGTGACGCCCTGCCCAACTCTGGTCGCCGCGATCACCAGGCCCAGGGCCACCGCTACCGCCAGCGGCCTCCGCTCGCCCGTGGCCAGAACCAGGAGCCGCCGGTCAAACGCACGAGCGTGCCGTGACCCCGTGGCAGGCGTGAGCCCGGCTGTTGCAGCGCTCGCCTCCGTCACGCTCGCACCGTAAACGCAATGGGCACGCAGATGCAACATAATTGCGAGAACGGCGTCTCCGGGCTGTCATGGAACCGGGCCGGTGTGGTGAGCCGCGGTCCCGGCTAGTGCAGGATCATCGGCAGTTCGCGCACAGGCCGGTCATCGCGAACCGATGGGGCGCGATTTTGAAGCCGTACCGCGCCGCCACGACCTCGGCGAGGTCGTTGAACAGGTCGTCTGGTACTTCGGTCATCGCGCCGCACAGTTCGCAGACGATGTGCCCGTGGGCGGCGGAGGCCAGGTGATAAGAGGCAGGACCGCCACCCAGGTAGGCGCGGTCAACCACACCAAGCCGCACGAGTTCATCAAGGTTGCGGTAGATCGTACTGATGTTGACGTCCGGCGCCTGAGCGTGCACCGCCGCGGCCAGTTCCTCGGCGCTCCGGTGCTCGCCTTCGCTGAACAGCACCCGCAGCAACATCCGGCGCGCCGGGGTAGCCCGCCCGCCTGCCTCGCGCATGCGGGCAAGAACCTGCTCGACACCATCGCGCTCAGCGATCGCGACTGGCTGCCCGTCAGCCCGCGGCTGCTTCATGCCCTAAGGATAGGCGCGCTCGCACACACCAGGCGGCGCCAGCCAGAGTCACGGACGGGCCACATGGCCCGGCCTACATGTTCATTACCTGAGCCGCGATCTGCAGGCTCAGGTCGGCAGCGACGTCGTCGACAGACCGGTCCTCACAGCGCGCGAGCAACGCGACGGCGAGATCGGCGAGAAACATGAACCCGGCGGCCTTCGTCCTGTCATCGAGGCCGCCCAGCAACGTGTCCGCGCTGGCGAGATCTCCCCGGTGCCGGGCAGCGATGATCCCGGCACCGGCCTGCGCCGCCTCAGCCGTGGCCAAGAACGCTGCCGCGGCGTCGTTCATCAGCCCGCGGGCGAAGCCTGGGAACGGGCAGATTTCGCGGCCTGGTACCGGCGGGCGACATCGGCCCAGTTGACCACGCTCCACAGCCGGTCGACGTAGTCCGGGCGCACGTTCTTGTACTGCAGGTAGTAGGCGTGCTCCCACGCGTCGAAAACGAGCAGCGGCGTCGACGCCACGCCGACGTTGCCGTGATGGTCATAAAGCTGCTCGATGATCAGCCGGCCCGATACCGGCTCGTAGCCCAGCACGCCCCAGCCCGAGCCCTGCACCCCCGTCGTGGCCGTCGACAGCCGCTTGCTGAAGGCCTCGAACGAGCCGAAGTACTCACTGATCGCGTCCGCGAGTTCCCCATCTGGGCGGTCGCCGCCGTCGGGTGAGAGGTTCTTCCAGAAGATCGAGTGCAGAACGTGCCCGGACAGGTTGAACGCGAGCGTCTTTTCCAGGCCCACCGTCGTCGTCGGGCTGGCCGACTCCCCCGCCTCGGCCAGCTGGTCCAGGGTGTCGTTGGCGCCCTTGACGTACGCGGCGTGGTGTTTGTCGTGGTGCAGTTCCATGATCTGGCCGACCAGCGCCGGCTCGAGCGCACTGTAGTCGTAGGGCAGGTCGGGCAGGGTGTACACGGCCATCCGCGGCTCCTTGTCGCCGTCTCGGTCACTGCACAGACGCAACTCGCGCGGCACAGATTGCGAGTTATTAGTAGTTACTTGCCAGCATTAGTTGCCACTCATTCGCAACTATACGGCGGGCACCCCGGCGGGCGCAGCGGGGTAGCCACTAGCGGGCGGCACGGCGTGGCTACAGGGCCGCCGCCCGCTGCCACAGCCGCCGGGCCCAGTCGCCGTCCCGGCGCCGCCCCTCCGCAGTGGCCGGAACGATGATCGTCCAGCCTGATGACCTTTGCTCCGGCCACCTCTGGCCTACCTCGGCGATGCTGGCCGGCGCCGCATCGTCGCGCCCATTCATGTGCTGTTCCAGGTCACGCCTCTTGCGCGTACTGGCGCGCTGACCAGCCGGATCGGGGCCGGCAGCGGCCGTGGGCTGCGAAGAACCGGCCCCGCCCCCGCGACGGGCCGGCCGGAAGGCCAGCACAGTGGCCTGCGGGAGGCCCATGGCCGCCCGGTAGCTGCCGGCGGTATGGCCGTGCACCCGGACGTGAATGCCCAGAGAAGCAAACCAGTCACCGCACAGATGACAGCAGAGCCTGCCGCTCCCCTTCTCAACGGCCAGCCGGCCCGGCGGGGCATGCAGCCCTGTTCCGTCCGGCAGGTACCACAGGTGCCCGTGTCGTCGGGCTGCCCCCGGAACGGGAGTCACGTTCCACCTCCGGGCCGCGGCGGCGGGCGGCGGCTGCCAGCGCTGTTGCGACAATATTGCAACTAGCTCGGCGATGCAATAATGCTCGGATGACGACGGACGCAGGACACCCGCCGGCGCGCAGCGGCGAACCAGCCGGCGACCCGGGAAGCATCTCGGATGAGATCCAAGCCTTCTGGGACGAGGATGCAGGTGTCTACGACGCCTCGCCGTCGCACTACCCGCGGCGGCCGCAGGAACAGGCGGCGTGGGCAGCGGCGCTGCGGCGGCTGCTGCCGGAGCCCCGGCGACGGTCCTGGATGTGGGCGCCGGCGGACAGTTGCGCACAGGACTTCCCGGGCGCTGGCGTGTGCCTCATCCTGGCTTGATGCACAAGATCTCAGGACAGCGTGACCCGGCCGCGGCTTTTCCGCTTGCGACGCGACGTGACGATGCCAGCGAACGACGGCAGGCCAATCATGCTGTCGCGGTAAGCGCCGCCGGGCTGGCGGTCACGGGCATTGCCGAGTTGCTGATCGCCGTGCTGACCGGCTCGGTGGGCCTGCTCAGCGATGCCATTCACAACCTGTCGGACGTTTCCACCAGCGCGGTAGTCTTCCTCGGCTTCCGGCTGTCGCGCCGAGGCCCGACCGAGCGCTACCCCTACGGCCTGGATAGGGCCGAGGACCTCGCCGGGATCGGCATCGCGGTTGTCATCTGGGCCAGTGCGGCGTTCGCCGGCTATGAGAGCATCCGCAAGCTCCTCGGCCACGGCGCGACCGGCCACGTCGGTATCGGTATCGCCGGAGCCGTGCTCGGTATAGTCGGCAACCTGGCCGTGGCCCGCTACAAGCTGGTCACTGGCAAGCGGATCCGGTCCGCCACGCTGGTCTCCGACGCCCGGCATTCTTGGCTAGACGCGCTGTCTTCCGCCGGGGCCCTGGCCGGTCTGGTAGCTGTCGCGTTTGGCCAGCGGTGGGGCGACCCTGTGGCGGGCATAGCGGTGACCGCATTCATCTGCCACGTTGGGTACGACGTCACCACCGACGTCATACATCGTCTGGCGGACGGCGTAGATCCGCAGATTATCGCGGCAGCCGAGAAGGCAGCCGGGGAAGTCCCGGGCGTCGTGCACGCGCACGCCCAGGCCCGTTGGACCGGGCGCCGACTGCGTGTCGAGGTGGAAGCGTGGGTTGACCCTGGGCTCACCGCGCTGGAGTCCGACGCTCTCGGCCGCACGGCCTCGGCCGCGATCAGAACCCAGATTCCCGATGTTGACAGCTTCACCTGGGCAACGCGTGCCGCACCGGCCTGACACGGATCATCGGTCTGGCGTGTGGCGACTGCTCCAGTTGCATAAAATGAGTACTTGCAACTGATTTGCAGGCTGAGTTAGCGTGCGGGCAAGCAGCTATTCGTGCCGCGACGACCGGAGGATGCCCATGTCCGCTGATGCCGCCACCGGCAAGCTCCGCCTGCACACCATGATCCGCGAGTCGTTCCGGGCGATGACGCCGCAGGAGAAGCGCCGCGTCATCGGCATGTACGGTTCGATCCTGCTGCTGCATGCGCTGGGATTCGCCGTGTTCATCGCGTACGTGCTGCCGGCGCATTACAAGTTCTTCGGCATCGGGCTGTCCCTTACCGCCTACACGCTTGGCCTGCGGCACGCATTTGACGCTGACCACATCTCCGCGATCGACAACACCACGCGCAAGTCGATGAACCAGCGGGACGAGTTTGTGAACCGGGCGGCGGCTCAGCCGACGGACAATACCCAGCCGCGGCCGTTCGCGTATGGCTACTTCTTCTCTCTCGGCCACTCCACCATCGTGATCGCGATCGGAGTGGGGATCATCATCGCCGAGAAGACCGTCCTGCCCGCGGTGACTCACTCCAACTCATCGCTGGAGTCTTTCGGCGGCACCTTCGGCACGATAGTGTCCGCGGCGTTCCTGTTCCTGATCGGCCTGCTCAACCTCATCATCCTGGGCGGCATCGTCAGGGTCTTCAAGTCCATGCGCCGCGGCGAGTACAACGAGGCCGAACTCGAGCGCCAGCTGGAGAACCGCGGGTTCTTCTACCGCTTCTTCGGCCGCTGGATGAATACGATCAACAAGGAATGGCAGATGTACCCGGTCGGAGTGGTGTTCGGCATGGGCTTCGACACCGCCACGGAGGTCGCGCTGCTGACCACCACCGCCCTGCTGGCCTCCGAGCACATTCCCTGGCAGGCCATCATCGCGCTGCCGATCCTGTTTACCGCCGGGATGAGCCTGATGGACACCTCCGATGGCATGTTCATGAACCTCGCCTACGGCTGGGCCTTCTTCAACCCGGTCCGGAAGGTCTACTACAACCTGGCCATCACCGGCCTGTCGGTCGCAATCTGCTTCTTCATCGGCGGCATCGAAACCCTCAGCCTCATTCCGCAGGACTTCCCGCACAGCTTCAGCCAGACCAGCGGGTTCTGGGGCTTTATGTTCAACTTCGACATCAACAAGGCCGGGTTCGTGATCGTCGGCATGTTCATCGTTACCTGGGCCGCGGCCATCCTGATCTGGCGCTACGGCCACATCGAGGAACGGTGGACCGCGCGCCTGCAAGCCGGAAACACCGACCGATCGAACCCGCAGCTCGCCCAGGAACCCTGACGGCCGCAGGCGCACGCTCTGCCCGCCGACCGAGGTGACGCGGGCGGGCGCTGGCACCTACCTACTCACGCCTCGTCTTGGCGCCACCGCACGTCCGGCTTAGGCTGGTAGTCACGGTGAGACTACTGGGAGGGCAACAGATGAGCCTGGCAAGTGAGACGAGCGTCCCGATCCGTCACGCGGATCGCTTCTTCATCGGCGGACAGTGGGTGACGCCCTCCTCCCAGGCAACGATCAAGGTGATCGACTCCGGGACCGAGGAACTTTTCTTCACCGTGGCCGAGGCTCAGGCGGCCGACATCTCGCGCGCGGTCGCCGCGGCGCGGGAGGCCTTCGACAACGGCCCGTGGCCGCGGCTGAGCCACGCCGAGCGCGCGGGATACCTGCGGGCGATCGGTGAGGAAATCGCCAAGCGGACCGAGGACCTGGGCCAGATCTGGCCGCGCGAGTCCGGCGTTCTGCACGCGATCGCGCGCAACACTGGCAAGGGCGCGCAGCGAACCTTCAACGCGTTCGCTGATCTCGCGGACTCATTCCCGTTCGAGGAACCTGCCAAGCCGACGGTCGGGCAGTTCGGGCTCATCGTCCGCGAGCCCGTCGGGGTCGTCGGGGCGATCATCCCGTGGAACGCGCCGATGGGCCTGATCAGCAACAAGGTCGCGCCGGCTCTGCTGGCCGGGTGCACCGTCATCCTGAAGAACTCGCCGGAGGCTCCCGGCGAGGGGTACCTGATCGCCGAGGCCGCCGAGGCAGTGGGACTGCCGGCGGGCGTGCTGAACGTGCTCACCGCGGACCGCGAGGTGTCCGAGCTGCTGGTCCGCGACCCGAACGTAGACAAGATCAGCTTCACCGGGTCCACGGCGGCGGGCCGGCGGATCGCGTCGATCTGCGGTGAGCGGATCGCCCGCTGCACCCTCGAGCTCGGCGGCAAGTCGGCCGCGGTGATCCTCGACGACATGGACCTGGAGACCGCTGCGCGCACGCTGTCCCAGGCGGAGTGCTTCCTCTCCGGGCAGGTCTGCTCGTCGCTGACCAGGATCGTGGTGCCACGCAGCCGTCACGACGAGCTCGTCGAGGCACTGGCCAGCACATTCTCCCAGGTACGGGTCGGCGATCCGTTCGACGCGCAGACGCAGATGGGACCGCTGGTCGCTAGCCGCCAGCGAGACCGGGTCGAGGGCTACATCGCCAAGGGCATCGCCGACGGGGCCAAGCTGGCCACCGGCGGCGGCCGCCCGAAGGACCTCGAGCGCGGCTGGTTCGTCGAGCCGACCGTCTTCGGGAACGTGGACAACCACTCGGTGATCGCGCAGGAGGAGATCTTCGGCCCGGTCCTGAGCGTGGTCCCGGCGGAGGACGAGCAGGACGCGATCCGGGTGGCGAACGACACGATCTACGGCCTCAACGCGTCGGTGTTCACCAACGACGTGAACAAGGCCCGCCAGGTCGCGGGGCAGCTGCGTTCCGGGACCGTCGGCCACAACGCGTTCCGCACCGACTTCGGCATCGCGTTCGGCGGGTTCAAGCAGTCCGGCATCGGCCGCGAGGGCGGGCGCGAGGGTCTGCTGCCGTTCCTGGAGACCAAGACCGTGATCCTCGAAGGCCGGCCCGCTGGCTACGAAGACACCGAGCTCTAGCGATCCAGATCACCGGCTGAGGCGGCCGCGCCGACCCTTGTGGCGGCGCGGCCGCTGGGCCGTCACGAGCCGTGGCAACCTTACGGACATGACGGTCGGCACGGAACAGACACGGCTCATCGTCCTGCGCGGGAATTCCGGGTCGGGCAAGAGCACCGTGGCCCAATCCCTGCGCGATGCGTGCGGGCGCGGGCTGGCGTGGGTGTCGCAGGACTTAGTCAGGCGCATCATCCTCAAGGAGAAAGACGTTCCCGGCGGGATCAACATCGGGCTGATCGACCACGTGACGCGCTACTGCCTGGATCACGGCCAGCACGTGGTACTGGACGGAATCCTGTACGCCGACCGCTACGAGCTGATGCTGGCGGGGCTCAGCCGGGACCACGCTGGCGACTCGCACTTTTACTACCTCGACGTCTGCCTGGACGAGACGCTGCGCCGCCACACGACTAGCCCGCAGGCTGGCGAGTTCGGCCCGGACGACATGCGCTCCTGGTACCGGCCGCGCGACCTGCTCTCGTCGGTCCGCGAGCGCATCATCCCGGAGACCAGCACGTTCCAGCAGACCGTGACGCTGATCCTGGAGGAGACGCGGCTGCTCGAGCGCTAACAGGGGTATCCAAAAGTCGGTGGCGCGGGCATGCTGGCAGGTCGGGCGAGCCCTCAGCCAGCGGGAAGGGTCATCGTGCCGTGGCCCACGATCGTGGCGCTGCCGCCGACGGTGACCTCGGTGATCTCACCGCCCGCTTTGCTGGCGGTGCCCTCCAGCACGCTGGCGCGGCCCATGGCCACCCCCTGGTCGACGCGGAAACGGTACGAGCCGTCCGCCTCCGGCGACCGGGCGGCGAGGCTCGCGATCAGCGACGCGCACGCCGAGCCGGTCGCCGGGTCCTCGTCGACCCCCACGCCCGGCCCGAACATCCGCGCGTGCAGCCGGGTGCCGTCGCGGAAGTCACCGGCGAAGAAGTACATCTCCCTCCCCCACCCTCCGGCCACTCCCGAGGTCCACGCCGGTTTGTCCAGCACGGCGCGGTCCACGAGTTCCGGCGAGGCCAGCCGGATGAAGCAGAACTTCAGCCCGACGCCCCCGTACCAGCAGTCGGCAATGGCGTCCTGCGGCAGCGACAGGGCCGCGGCGATCGCCGCCGCCGGCGGCGCCTCGGAACTGCTGTCGTAGCGGGGGGACCGCAGGCGGAACCGGATCGTCTCCCCGTCGACGGCGACCTCGACCGGGCCGATGCCCTCCTCGAAGACGAACTCCTTCTCCCCGCGCAGGCTCGCGAGGACCGCGGCCGTGCCCACCGTGGGGTGGCCGGCGAACGGGAGCTCCTGGTTCGGCGTGAAGATCCGGACCCGGCACGTGCACGAGGGGTCGGTGGGCGGCAGCACGAACGTGGTCTCGGAGAAGTTGAACTCCCGCGCAAGCCGCTGCATGGTCTCGTCGGCGATCCCGGTGGCGTCGGGGAACACCGCGAGCTGGTTGCCGCCGAAAGCCTGGTCGCTGAACACGTCGACCAGCACGAAGTCGAATCCCATGGCTCAGCCCACCACCACGTCCATCTCGATCGCCGCGCCGAGCGGCAGCGCGGCGACACCGATCGCGGTGCGCGCCGGGTACGGCTCGGCGAAGTGCTCGCGGTACGCCTCGTTCATCGCCGCGAAGTCGGACATGTCCGTGAGGTAGACGCCGACCCGCAGCACGTCCCCGAGATCCTTGCCCGCCGCCTCCAGCGCGGTCGCGATGTTGCGCAGGATCTGATGCGCCTGGCTGCGGACGTCGCCGTCGATGAACTCCCCCGTGGCCGGGTCCTGGGCGACCTGCCCGCTGAGAAACAGCAGCCCGCCGCCGCGCACGCCGAGCGAGAACGGGGCGATCGAGGCCGGCAGCTTGTCGCTGCTGATGGCGTCGCGTGTCATGGTCAATCAGTCCTTTCTGTCACGCCGCGAGCGCGGCGCTGATGATGCCGAGGCCCTGCTCGAGCCGGTCCAGCGGCTCGTAGCCGAGGCCGAGCCGGAAGACGTTGCCGGTGTCGCCGAACCAGGGACCCTTGGCGACCAGGGTCCGCTCCCGCCCGAGGCAGGCGTGGAAGCGGTCGATCTCCGCTGGCCCGAAGACGGCGGGGTCAAGCTGCATGCAGCACATGGCCCCGGCCTCGGGCGGCAGCCAGTGCAGGCGTCCGGTGTGCCCCTTGATCCAGCGTTCGACGATGTCCCGGGCCTGGCCCAGGAACGCGCCGCGCGACGCGAGGACCTGGTCAGCGCGGGCCAGCAGCCGGGCGGCGAGGTACTCGTCGAGGGTCCCACACGCGAGCGAGGAGTTGAACTTGGCGAGCCGTAGTTCCTCGGCCAGGCCGGGATCGCTCGTTGTCAGCCAGCCGATCCGCAGGCCGGGTGCGCCGTACGCCTTGGACAGCGACGCGCACGTGAGCACGCGCGGCGACATGCCCGCGAAGCTGCCGGCCGGCGCCGCGTCCCCGTACGTGGCCTCCCGGTACGTCTCGTCGATCATCAGCAGCGCCTCGGGGCAGATGCGAGACATGGCTGCGAGCATTGACTCAATTTCATCTTGCCGGAACGCGACGCCGCACGGGTTCTGCGGTGAAGCCACGCTGACAAGCCGCGTCCTCGGAGACAGCTTGGCGGCAAACGCCTCCAGGTCAATGCGGTAGCCGTCCTCGAACCGCGACGTCACGGTCACCACCCTGGCGCCGAGGCCCCCCGCGGCGTCGAGCGCCGGCGGGTAGCAGGGCCGCGCGATCAGGATCTCGCCGTCGCCGGCCAGCAGGGCGACGAGGAACAGCGAGGCGGCCGCCCCCGTCGTGATCAGCACCTGGTCGTCGGCGATCCCGTGCCGCGCGGCGACCAGCGCTCGGAGGTTGGCGGCGCCCGCCGAGCTGCCGTAACCGAGCTTCACGTCCGCCAGGTCCGCCAGGTTGGCCGACCCACCGGTCCCGGCCGTGCCGAGCAGCTCAGCGACGGTCAGGTCGGGCGCGACGCTCTCGCCGAGGTTGTACCGCGGCTTCTCGTCAATCAGCGCCGTGATCGGGCTGGCCGGAAACTTTCGCATGACAGGGTCCTCATCGGGCAGAGTCGTCGCCGGGCTGGTGGATGGTTACCCGGCCATGCTTGCCGGGCCGGGCTAGCGCCGGAAGAGCCAATGCCGCAGAATTGGTTTGCAGATGAAGCCAATTGAGCTCGCCGAGCGTCTGGGCCGGTGGTCGTCGGGCCGCGGGCCGCTGCAGGTACTGCTGGCCGCCCGGCTGCGGCT
>Ga0335074_10006766_pt1 | contig 15893 bp, 13 predicted proteins | sample Lox_Sample_23_FD_206715 | JGI IMG/M metagenome (GOLD analysis project Ga0335074, IMG submission 206715) | Soil microbial communities from Loxahatchee National Wildlife Refuge, Florida, United States - Lox_Sample_2.3 | ecosystem: Environmental > Terrestrial > Soil > Wetlands | place: USA... | reverse complement strand
CGGTACTCGACCGCGACACCGAGGACGTTTACCGCAATCGGCCGGGCGAGATCGACGCTGGGCTGCTGATCCGGCGCCAGTCCACCGCCGATCCCCGTGGCTACGCGAACGCCTGCACGGCTATGGCCAGCCTCAGGAGTGAGCCGCTCGACGGTGAACTGGGTGCGATCTCTGCGCCGACCATCGTCCTCGCCGGAGACAAGGACCAGCACTGCCCGCCGCGCGCGGGCCAGATCATCGCCGAGCGGATTGCCGACAGCAAGCTGCAGGTCATTGCCGATACCGGGCATCCGCTGCCCGTCGAACGACCTGCCGAGGTTGCGGCGGCGATCGAGACCGTCGCCGGCCCAAGAACCAAGTAACAGGCACGAGCCGAAAGCACTGACATGGGCATCAGCATCAGCATTGGCATCAGCCCGCGGGAATCCCTGCGCGACTGGATGGACTTCAGCGAGCAAGCCGAAGGCCGTGGAGTGGACGAGATGTGGCTCATCGACTCACAGCTCGCGATGAAGGACGTCTACGTCGGCCTCGCCGGCACCGCGCTGCGCACGTCGCACATGCGGCTGGGCACGGGCGTGACGAACCTGGTCACGCGGCACCCGACGGTCACCGCGAACGCAATCGCCGCCGTAGCTGAACTCTCCGGCGGCCGCGCGATGCTCGGCCTCGGCGCGGGCGACTCAGCGGTCTACGGTCTCGGTGCCAGACCGTCGCGCGTCGCCGAGATGGAAGAGGCTGTGTCGTTCTTCAGCACCGCTCTGGCCGGCGGACAGGGTACGTGGCACGGCGCGCGGTACGGCCTCGCCCAGGCCGTACCGCCAACGCCGGTCTTCCTCGCGGTGAGCCAGGCGCGGATGTGCCGGCTGGCCGGCCAGTTCGCCGACGGCGCGATCATCATGGGACCGGCCCAGCCCGACCTGCTCAGCCGCCAGATCAGCTGGGTCGAGGAGGGCATCGCCGCCGCGGGCCGCAAGCGCGAGGACGTCACGATCTGCTTCATCACCACAATGTCGCTGCGCCAGGACCGCGACGCCGCGCTCGCTGACGTCCGCTCATGGGCCAGTGCCCAGGCACGGCTGCAGGCCGACGTGCGTGAACTGCCTGCCAGCCTGCAGCCGTTCAGGGCGGAGATCGCGGCCGCCAAGTCCGGCTACGACTACAGCGAGCACCTCTCGACGCGTGCGCAGCACCAGGCCGCGGTCAGCGACGAGCTGGTTCGTGCCCTCGCCATCGCGGGGACCGCCGACGACTGTGTTCCGCGCCTCCAGGACCTGCTGCGAACCGGCGTCGACCGGCTGATCTTTCCGTTGATGGGCGGCAACCGGCTCGAGCGCCTGGACGTGCTCATGAAGTACGCCGAACCCGCTATGCGGGTCTGAGAGAGGGAGGAGATTCGTGGATCTGCGGCTAGCGGGCAAGAGCGTGATCGTGTCGGGGGGCGCGTCCAACATCGGCCGCTCCATCGTCCTCGGCTTCGCCGCCGAAGGCGCCAGGGTCTGCATCGCGGACGTGGACGACGAACAGGCCAAGAAGGTCGCGGCCGAAAACGCGGCCGGCCTCATCACCAGCCAGCACACTGACGTCACCGACCCGGCGTCGGTACAGGCGACGGTCGAGCACGTGCTTGAGGCCAACGGCGCCATCGACGTCCTGGTCAACTGCGCGGGCTGGACGGTCGACCGGCTCTTCATGGACAAGCCGCGCAGCGAATGGGAACGCGAGGTCGACATCGACTTCTGGGGATTCATCAACTTCACCAGGGCCGTACTCGACTCGATGATCGAACGGGGCTCAGGACGCATCGTGTCAATCGGCTCGGATGCCGGCCGCATCGGTGAATGGCGCGAAGCCGTCTACTCCGGCACCAAGGCCGGCGTGATCGCCATGTCGAAGGCGATCGCGCGCGAGGTCGGCCGGCACGGGATCACGCTGAACGTGGTCTGCCCGGGCTTCACCCCTGGTCAGCCGGACGCGTCCGGCGAGCGGTCTATCTGGCGCGCCGAGCAGGGCGCGCAGTTCTCCGAAGAGACGCTGGCCAAGGTGGCCAAGTCCTATCCGCTCCGGCGGCTGGGACAGCCGGAGGACGTGGTGGCGCCGGTACTGCTGTTCGCCTCCGATGCCGGCTCGTACATCACTGGTCAGACGCTGTCCGTCAGCGGCGGTTACACGATGATCTGACGCCCCGGGCCGGGCGCACAGGGCACGAAGGAGGAGCCTGATGAGAGAAGCAACGCGACGGCCCGCCGGCCGGGTCTGGCCGACGGCATCGCCATCGCGACCATCGCGCGAGACCCGCGGGCAGATGCGCGAGGACTACGCTCAGGAACGGCTGCCGGAGACCCGGCGCCGCGGCAACGGGTCGGTCCTGATGGTGCTCGTGGGCATCATCACCGCGTTTTTCTTCCCAACGGTCGGCGGCTCGTACCTGCTGGCCTACGGGGCGAGCGCCACGTTCATCGGCCTGGGCATCGGTTTCGTGGTCATCACGGGCCTGACACTAGTGATCGCCTCAGCCGCCAGCCGCTGGGGCCTCAACTCCGACCTGCTGACCCGCGGTTGCGGCTACGGCTATGTCGGGTCCGCTGTCACCGCGCTGATCTACGCGGTCACCTTCGTCATGTACGCCGCTCTTGAAGGCCAGATCCTCGCTTCCTCGGTCGATCAGCTCTGGAGCCTGCCCATCGGCGTCTGGTACGTGGTGGTCGGGCTGGTGTTCATCCCACTGACCTGGTATGGCATGACGCAGCTGTCCTGGACCATGTGGCTGACGTTCCCCCTCTACCTTGTGCTCATCGTCGTGGCCTTCGTCAAGTCACTGCACCGCGCCGGTGGTTTCCCGGCCCACTTCTTCACCGCCGCACCGCCGCACTCGATCGTCGGCGTGCTCGGAGTGCTCGGTGTGCTCGCCGGGCTGGCCGGCACGATCGGCCTCAACCCGCTGGAGTTCAGCGACTATGCCCGCTTCATCGCTCCGGGCAGATTCCGCCGCGGAGCGTGGACCTCGGTGGTGCTGCCCTACGCCCTGATGTTCTTCATCGCGTTCCCGCTGGGCGTGTTCTTCACACTGACCACCGGCCAGACGAATCCCGGGATCTACTTCGACGGTTTGCTTGGACTCGGCTTCGGGGTGCTCTTCGCCTGGATCACGCAGGTCCGGATCAACCTCACCAACGTGTATTCAGGGTCGATGGCATTGACCAACTTCCTGACCCGGACGACCGGCCGTAAGACCAGCCGGATCGTCGCGGTCGCTGTGGTGGCCATCGCGTCCGTCGCGCTCATGTACGCCAACGTGCTCGGGCACGTGCTTTCTTTCCTGGATTGGGACGGAATCTTCCTGATGAGCTGGGTCGGCACCGTGGTCGCCGATCTGCTGATCGTCAAGAAGTGGCTCAAGATCGGCCCGAGCCGTCTCGAATACGCGCGCTCGCGGCTGCGCCTTGTCAACCCGGTCGGACCGGTCGCGCTTGTGATTGCGGTCGGGATCGGATCGCTGCTGCACTATGGAGTGGGCAATCAGTACATCGCCGACTTGTCGGCGTTCATCGCGTTCGGCATCGCGATCGTGACGCACACGATCCTGGCGATTGTCACCCGTGGCCGCTTCTACCTGCGGCCCGGTATCGAACAGGACGCCCAGGCCGATCCGGTGGCCTAAGACTCACCCGCACAGACCCGTACAGAAAGGGAAGTCCTGCCTCATGCCAGCTACCGAACTGACTGCTCTCATCGACTTCGATTCGTGCCTGTCCGAGGAGGAGCGGCTGATCCAGAAGACCGTACGCGACTTCGTCACGGCCCGGGTCAAGCCGCGGATCGCTGAGTGGTTCGAGCAGGGGATCGCGCCTCGGGAACTGGCCGGCGAACTCGGCGCGATGGGGCTGTTCGGCATGCATCTGAGCGGGTACGGCTGCGCGGGGACGAACGCGGTGAGCTACGGGCTGGCCTGTCTGGAGCTGGAGGCCGCCGACAGCGGACTTCGCAGCTTCGTCTCGGTGCAGGGCTCGCTGTCGATGTTCTCGATCTGGAAGTACGGCTCAGAAGAGCAGAAACAGCAGTGGCTGCCCCGGCTGGCCACTGGCGAGGCAACCGGCTGCTTCGGTCTCACCGAACCCGACTTCGGCTCCAACCCCGCGGGCATGCGCACCCGGGCGGTACGTAACGGCGGCGACTGGGTGCTCTCCGGCAATAAGATGTGGATCACCAACGGCAGCGTCGCCGACATTGCCACCGTGTGGGCGCGCACTGACGATGGCATCCGCGGCTTTCTCGTGCCGCGGGGCACACCCGGATTCACAAGCTCGGACGTGCACCACAAGCTGTCGCTTCGCGCGTCCACGACATCCGAACTGACGCTGGATGAAGTTCAGCTGCCAGGTTCGGCAATGCTGCCCGGGGCGCGCGGCCTGTCTGGCCCGCTCGGCTGCCTGAACGAAGCGCGGTTCGGGATCATTTTCGGCGCGATGGGCGCCGCCCGCGACTGCCTGGAGTCCGCGCTCGCCTACGCCGGTACTCGCACCCAGTTCGATCGGCCGATCGCCAGCTTCCAGCTCACCCAGGCAAAGCTCGCCGACACCGCACTCGAGTACTACAAGGGGCTGATGCTCGCGTTGCACCTCGGCCGCAAGAAGGACGCCGGCGCGCTGACGCCCGAGCAAATCAGCGTCGGCAAGCTCAACAACGTCCGCGAGGCCCTCCAGATCGCCCGGACCTGCCGTACCATCCTCGGCGGCTCCGGAATCACCACCGAATACCCGATCCTGCGGCACGCCAACAATCTGGAGTCGGTGCTCACTTACGAAGGGACGAGCGAAGTCCATCAGCTCGCGGTCGGCCAGGCACTCACCGGCGTCTCCGCCTACCGATGACCTAGATGATCTATTCCAAGGGGTCAGTTATCGCAAGCGATCAGTGAGCGTAGGACGGTTTGTCCGGTGGCGTCGTTGTGCCAGATCGCGGCGGTCAGCGCGTGGATGCGTTGCATGACGCGGGCTATGACACCTCCGGGTGTGCGCCCCCGGTGCCGTTCGAGGTCAAGCTGTCCCTTGAAGGTCTCATTGATCGATTCGATGACCTGTCGCAGCGGCTTGAACAGGGCTACGCCAGGCCGCTCCCGTTCACCTTTACGAGCAGGCCGCAGCAACTGGACTCCATGCTCGGACAGTTCGCGTTCGAAACCACGGCCGAAGTAAGTTCTTGCCGCCGATGAGAGTCTGTCGCGGGCGCTCTCGCAAAAGCTCGCATGTCGAGCGTAGTCAGGGCGCGGGCCAAGAGGGCACCGTGGACTCGGCCGCTGCTGTTGGCGTGTTTACCTGTCTCAGGCCACGTCAACCTCGGCAACCTGACCGTCCGACACTACGAGCCTGCGTGTGACAGTCACCGACTCCAGCATCCTGCGGTCGTGCGTCACCAGAAGGAACGTCCCGGGGTACCCGTCCAGCGCCGACTCCAGCTGCTCAATGGCAGGCAGGTCGAGGTGGTTGGTCGGCTCGTCGAGCACGAGCAGGTTCACCCCGCGCGCCTGCAGCAGCGCAAGCCCGGCCCGGGTCCGCTCCCCTGGTGACAGCGACGAGGCTGAACGGAGCACATGGTCCCCTTTCAGACCGAACTTGGCCAGCAGTGTCCGGGTCTCCTCTGGGGCCTGGCCGGGCACCCGCACGGCGAACGCCTCAAGCAGCGGCGCGGGACCGTCAAAGAGCGACCGTGCCTGGTCCACCTCGCCCACCGAGACCCCGGACCCGAGTGACGCGGAACCCGACGAGAGCGGCACCCGCCCGAGCAGCGCGCCGATCAGCGTCGACTTGCCCGCTCCGTTCGGTCCGGTGATGGCGACCCGGTCCGCCCAGTTCACCTGCAGGTTCACCGGTCCGAGCGTGAAGCCGTCGAACGACACGACCGCGTCACGCAACGCTGCGGCGACGGTTCCCGAGCGGGGCGCCGCCGCGATCGTCATCCGCAGTTCCCACTCCTTGCGCGGCTCGTCCACGGCCTCGAGCCGGTCCAGCATCCGCTCGGTGATCTTGATCTTGCTTGCCAGCTTCTCCGTCCGGTTGACCTGTGCAGAAAGCCGGTGCTTGTCCTTGTCTGGGGCCTTGGCCCGGGCCTGCCGCACGCCCTTGTCTGCCCAGCTGCTCTGCATCCGCATCCGGTCGGCCAGGGCCCCCTTGTGGTCGGCGTACTTCTCGTAGGCGTCCCGCGCGTGCTGCCGGGCGATAGCCCGCTCTTCCAGGTACGCGAGGTACCCGCCGCTGTACAGGCTCACCGACTGCTGCACCAGGTCGAGTTCGAGCAACTGGTCCACCGTCCGCTCCAGGAAGGCCCGGTCGTGGCTAACGAGCACCGTCCCGGCTCGCAGCTTCACGACGAAGTCTTCCAGGATGTCGAGCCCCTGGATGTCCAGGTCGTTGGTCGGCTCGTCGAGCAGGAAGATGTCGTACCGCGACAACAGAAGCGACGCGAGGTTCGCCCGCGCGGCCTGCCCGCCGGACAGCGAGGTCATCGGCGCCTCCAGCCGCACGGCGAGCCCGAGCGAGGCAGCAACCTTGGCGGTTCGCTCCTCCAGGTCCGCCCCGCCCAGGTTCATCCACCGGTCGAACGCCTCCGCGTACGCGTCGTCCGCCCCCGCCTCCCCGGTCTCAAGCGCGGCCGTCGCCGCGTCGAGTTCTGCGGCAGCACCGACGACCCCGGTCCGCCGCCCGATGAACGCGAGCACGCTCTCGCCCGCCCGCCGCTCCGGTTCCTGCGGCAGGTACCCGACCGTCGCCGTCGCCGGGTTCAGCGACACAGACCCGGCATCGCGCGCGCCGTCGTCCAGCCCGGCGAGCATCCGCAGCAGCGTGGATTTCCCTGCCCCGTTGGCACCGACAAGCCCGATCACCCTGCCCGGCGAGACCACGAGGTCGACGCCGGAGAAGATGACCCGGTCCGCGTGCCCCGCGGACAGCCCCTTGGCCGTCAGTACTGCGTTCACCCGAGCAAATCTAGGCCATCCTGCCGTCATGCCCGGCAGGCTGGGGCGGGGACGCAGTCAGGAGAGCTGCCGCCGGGGCCCGTGGCCGGGAGGCGGGAAGATCCGGGTCACGTACTCGGCTCCAGCGGCGTCGGCTTCGGTCATCCGGTCGTAGGCGGCCAGGGCCAGCTTTCCGGCGTGCCGACCGTCGTCTCCCTGACTCTCACTCCGTTCGAGGCCGTCGGCCCCTACCTGGAGCGTGTCGATGATGTACTCCACGTCGTCGCGGCCGTCGATTCCGTACACGCAGAAAAAGAACGCGTCCAGTTCCGCTCGCAGGCTGGCCCGGCGGTCAGGGTCCCAGGCGAACGGATCCCCCGTATCGTCCAGGTCCCGGGAGAACGGGCCCATGTCGGACGAGGTGTACACGAGCTCAAGCACCCGGGGGACGATGAACGGCAGGTGCGGCTCCAGCATGTCGGGGGTCGGGACGGGAAGCTGCTTCCAGTGGACGGCCCGCACAACGGGGCTGTCGATCTTCTGCCGGGCGACGTATTCGAAGACCAGCGAGCTCTGCGCGGCGATCAGGGCCGCGGCGAACGGCGGGACGACGCGCGGCAGCATCAAGGGCAGGGAGTCGGCAGCCGCCGCGCGCGGCAGCAGCACCGCGACGGCTGTCCGGTCATGCACGGGCGCGCGCCAGGCGCACAGCCATTTCCAGTTCCAGCCGAGTTCCGCGAGGCGGTCCACTACGCCGAGACGCTCGGCGGCCTCACCTTTACGCTGGACGGCGACCGGGCCGTGCTCGGCGATCCAGTGCCTTGGCTTCGCGACTTCGTGGTCGAACAGGTCTACCATCGGGGGCTCATAGACCGGCAGCATGCGCTGGCCGTCGCGGGTAAAGGTGCTCCCGACCAGCTCCCAGCCATCGCCGCGCAGTTCCCGCTCAGCGCGGAGCAGCCCGGTGTCGGCGGCGGCTCGGGGGAACGCCGTTGCCAGTCTCATCTTCCACGGGTTCCCGCCGGCCTGCGTCTCGTCCCACAGAGCCGGCACGCGGCGGTAGATCGCCGCAGTGAGCGCCGCGTCCCTGGCGCTGCGGAAGGCAGGCAGCGCGCCGGTATTCGGGTTGATGAGGGCGGCCTCGCCCGGCGTCAGCGTGAACGACCGGCCGTCGTCGCCCAGTCCGGCCGGGCCGTCCACCCAGAACGCGAACCTGGCCGGGCCTGCGGGCGCCGCGCCGCCGCCCACGGTGAGCAGGCAGAGCCGGGTGTCGGAACCGGCGAAGTCGTACAGGGACGCCAGCGCGCCGCGCCGCATCAGGCCGCCAAGCAGGTACCTGGCGCCGGGGGCGGCCGCGGTCCCTGGGGCGACGGCGCAGCACGCACGGCCCTCTGGCGCGAGGATCGCCGTAACGCGCTCCGCGAAAAGCAGGTCCGCGCGCAGCGCCGACACGCCGGGTTCGGCCAGGCCCGCCGCGCATTCGGGATACGCACCCGAACCGGTGGCGAAGCCGAAGATCGTGCTCCCCTCACGGCGGTCGATCTTCTCCCGTGGCGGGGCGGACAGCACGCAGCTGAAGCCGCCCCGCCACCGGGTCTCGCCCTCGCAAACCCGGAAGACGTCAGGGAACTCCAGGTGCCAGTGGAAGAACCGGTGCTCCACGCGCAGCCGGTAGATCTCCGCGAGGGTTTCGGGGAGGATCCCTTCGGCCTCCCGCTCCCGCAGGTCCAGCAGGACCCGGTTGACGATCGCGGGCGGCGCGTCCGGCGTCTTGGCCCAGGCGAAGGCTGCGCACCAGGCATCGGCAACCAGGCGTTTCGCGCGGAAGGCGGCAGAGTCGCGCCATTTCCTGTACTCGGCCGCCTGGCGGCGGTTATCGGCCGACGCCCCTCCGGGCAGCCACCCGATCTTCGCCAGGGACTTCGCCAGCGCCTCGTTGGAGTGGGCGTAGCCGCCCTGCTCGCTGAACAGGGTGGGCTGTCCCGGGTCCGGCTTGGCGTTGGCGCGGCGCAGGGAGCGGGCATATCCACGGTCGTCGCCGTCGGCCGGCCGGAACGCCGCGTCGGGGACGCCGCTCTCGATCAGCTCCGGGCTCGCACCGATCAGGGCATTGCCCTGCCTGACATGACCGTCCAGGAAAGGCAGCGTCATCCCCGGAACGTCGGCCGCGATCTGCAGGCGGTCCTTCGCCCGCCCCACCGCCTCGCCGCTCACGTCCACGCCGTAGATGCAGCTGCCCACCACCTCGCGCATCGCGCGCCGCAGCGCGTCCGGTGACTGGTTTCCCTCACGGGCCTGCGCCACTCGCCGCGCGATCCTACGGGCCGCCGCGACAAGGAGGCTCCCCGAGCCGCAAGCCGGGTCGCAGACTGTCACCGTCAGCAGGGCCTTCGCGACTTCCGTGGCTTCGTCCCCATTCTTCTTCCGCTTCGCGGCCTGCGCGCCCCGCTGGGCCGCGGCGTCCAGCAGCGGCTCAAGGGCACTGTCGAGAAGGCAGTCCACGAATGCTGGGGGCAGGCAGTCGGACTCGGCCCCGACCGCCGAGGCTGGCTCCTCGGCCAGTCCCTCACAGGAAAGCATCGGGCCGTCCCGCATGATCCGTTCCCTGTCGTCGTGCCGGACGCGGACCGGGGCCAGGCCACGTTCCACAACCAGACATATCATGCCATCAGGCGCACGGCCTGACCCACTGACGGACCGCCAGCACCATGCCAGCGGCGTTTGCTGCCGCCGGGCTGGTGACCGGCGCTGCGCCAGGCCAGCAGGTTGCCGCTGTCACGATCCGGTGCAGCCGCAGGCGAGCGGGCAGCACCCCGGCCGGAGCGGCGAGTATGGCGCGGTGCGCGGTCAGCCCAGTCCGGTCTCGGACGGTGGACCTGCCGCCGCAGCACCGCGACCTCATGGCGCACTGGCATCTCCGCCTCCTTGGCAGTGTCACTGCCCGTCAGGAGGGCCAGCCAGCCGAGCACCGGACCATGAACAGGTACGAGTCAGATGAACACGACCGCCAAGCGTAAACCAGGGTGAGCTCAGGCCATGCGCAGGGTTTTGGCGGGGCACAGGGGTCTTGCCTCGGACGGTGGCTCGCTCTTATCGTGGCCAATATCGGACGAACTTTGTCTGAAACAATGTCTGGTCACCGCACCCAGCAGCGCGGAGGCGTCTGGTGCATCTGGGACAGATCGCGGCGGAGCAGCCCGCCAAGGCGGCGGTGATCCTGGTCGGCTTGGGCCAGACCAGCACGTTCGCCGAGCTGGATGCGACCGCCAACCAGCTTGCGCACGTCTTGTCCGAGTCTGGACTGCGGCCCGGCGGGCACCTCGCCCGCCACAAATTCCCTCGGTCGGTCGACTTCCGCGCCAGCCTGCCCCGGCACCCGACAGGAAAGCTCCTCAAGCGAGTGCTCCACGATCAGTACGCCCGAGTCCGTGCAGTTCAGGAGGCCCCCAGATGACCCTCACCGTGACCGAGGCGGGACTCTCCCTCGCCGACCCGGCCGCGTACACCGACGAAGGCCGGCTGCACGAGGCGCTCACCCTGCTGCGCCGCCAGGCGCCGGTTCACCTCGTGGAAGCCGACGGGTACGACCCGTTCTGGGCCGTCACCCGGCACGCGGACGTCATGGAGATCGAGCGGAACAATGCCCTGTTCATCAACGCTCCCCGACCGCTACTGGCGACCGCCGAGATGGAGGCCAGGCAACGGCAGAGTGCGGCCGAGGGCATCGCCCTGCGCACGCTTATCCACATGGACGATCCGCAGCACCGGGTGGTGCGCGCCATCGGCGCCGACTGGTTCCGGCCACGAGCGATGCGCGGGCTTGAAGTCCGGATCACCGAACTCGCCAAGCGGTACGTGGACCGGATGGCCGAGTTCGGCGGAGAGTGCGACTTCGCCACCCAAGTCGCCGTGCACTATCCGCTGTACGTGATCCTGTCGCTGCTCGGGCTGCCCGAGTCAGATTTCCAGCGGATGCTGACGCTGACCCAGGAGCTCTTCGGCGGCGGAGACGAGGAACGGCGGCGGGGCGCGACGCCGGAGGAGTTGCTCGAGCCCCTGCTCGACTTCTTCGCCTACTTCCAGCGGATAACCGCCGCCCGCCGGGCCACGCCGACCGACGACTTGGCGTCGGCCATCGCCAACGCCCGCGTGGACGGCGAGTACCTGTCGGACATCGACACCGCCTCCTACTACGTCATCATCGCAACGGCCGGCCACGACACGACCAGCTCCACCATCGCCGGCGGCCTGCACGCGCTGATCGAGTACCCCGCGGAACTGGAGCGGTTGCGTTCGGACCCAGGCCTGCTGCCGACCGCCGTGGACGAAATGATCCGATGGGTTACCCCGGTCAAGGAATTCATGCGTACCGCCACCGCCGGCACCTCGGTCGGCGGTGTACCGGTCGCCGCGGGTGAATCGCTGCTGCTGTCCTACCCGTCAGCCAACCGCGACGAGGAGGTCTTCGACGACCCGTTCCGATTCGACGTCGGTCGTGACCCGAACAAGCATCTGGCGTTCGGCTTCGGCGTGCATTACTGCCTCGGCGCGGCGCTGGCCCGGATCGAGACTCGGGCTCTGTTCGCGGAACTGGTGCCGCGGCTGGAATCCATCGAGCTCACGGGCCGACCGGAGTGGGTGGCCACCACCTTCGTCGGCGGCCTGAAGCACCTGCCCATCCGTTACTCCCTGAAGTGACGACTTTAATGCGGATCATCGCGGCCGTCCTGCAAGCCGCCGACGCGCCGTAGGCGATCGAACCGGTCGAGCTGAGCGACCCCGTTCGCGACGTGACACACTCGAGGGCGTGGCAACGAAGATGAACGGACCGGCTACGCGGGGGCGTCCCGCCGACCCAGACATCGAACGGAGGGTGCTCGCCGCCGCGCTGACCGTCTACGGCGAGGTCGGCTGGGCCGGCTTCACGCTGGACCGGGTCGCCCGCCGGGCGCCCGTCGGCAAGGCCGCCCTGTACCGGCGATGGCCCAGCAAGGAAAACCTGCTGCTGGCCGCGCTGGAACACCTCGCCGAACCGGCCCCCGACGACTTCGACCCGACCGACCTGCGGAGTTGCCTAATCGGCATGACGGAACAGGTCATCGACATGTTCATCGGCCCCAAGGCGCTGGTCCTGCCCCGGGTACTGATCGAGGCGGCGCAGTACCCGCCGCACTTCGACGACACGGTGCAGAGCATTGTCCGGGCCCGGTTCGGTACCATGCGGGTCGTCATCGAGGCCGCCGCCGTGCGCGGCGAACTCCCCGCGCGAATTCCGCCGGACCTTGTCATCGACGCCATCATCGGCCGGGTGATCAGCCTCATCGTACTCACCCCGGGCGCCCGGCGCGCCACGATTAACGCCGAACGGTCCCGCTACGCCGAGTCGATCACCGACTACGTCCTAGCCGCCATCGCGACGTAGAGTCACGGATCAGCTGACCACGACGTCCATGCCGAGCTAGTCAGCGGTGAAGAAGTCCAGCGCCAGGATCCCTTGTGCCCGGGACCGCAGGAACTCCGCGCGGCCCGGGTGTCCCGGCGCGGTGCCGCACAGATGCCACCATCCTTGAGGATCCGCCAGACCGTGGACGGCGCCACCGTGATGCCGAGCCCTGCGAGCTCGCCATGAATCCGGCGCTATCCTCACGACTCGTTCTCCCGGGCCAGCCGCAGCGTCACTGACCGCATCTTGCGATCCGTCGCCGGGCGCGCAGAGCGGAGGCGTCGTTGAGTGGGTCATGACCATCACGCTTGACTTTCTGCTTCCACGGAGGGAGCAGGTTGACGGGCTCCCGCCGGGTCAGGCTTGAACGTCTCAGGGCTGAATGTTCTCCAGGTCCTTGAGGAGGCTGGGGTGCGTCGGCTGCCACCCGAGGGCGTTGCGGGTTCGGGCGCTGGAGGCGGGCTGGTCCATCGCGAAGATCGGGCCGAACGGGCCGAAGTTCTCTTGCGGCACGGGCTGCACCGGCAGGCCCAGTCGCCGGCCGATGACCGTTGCGATGTCGCGCACCGCGTCACCTTCGTCGGCGACGGCGTGCCAGGCCGTTCCGGCCGGTGCCGATTCGAGGACCATCCGGAACAGGACGGCTGCGTCGAGGGCGTGCACGGCCGGCCAGCGCTGGGTGCCGTCGCCCGGGTAGCCCGCCACTCCGGCGCGCCGCGCCTGGTCGGCCAGCAGGCCGGCGAATCCGCCCTTGCCCTCATTGTGGACTGTGCGCGGCATGCGCACAGCCGTGGCGCGCACGCCGCGCGAAGCCAGTCCGAGCAGTGCGTTGACCGAGTGTGCCCGGCCGGCGACCGGCCCTTCGAGGGGCAGCGGATCCTCCTCGGTGGAGGCGCGGCCCGCCACCCACGGCGTTCCGGAGACGGTGACGATCGGGCGGTCACTGCCGGTCAGCTCCTCCCCCAGCGCGGCCATTGCGGCGCTCTCTTCGGTGATGGCTGCCGCGAGCCCCTCGGGGCTGTGGTAGTCGGGACTGAAGGCGAGGCTGATGACGCCGTCGGACTGCGCGGCGCCGGCCCGCAGGACGTCAAGGTCCGCCAGCCCTCCTCGCAGCACCTCGGCGCCGGCGTCCTTGAGGGTCTGCTCGGAGCTGTCCGACCGGGCCAGCGCGAGAACGGTGTGGCCGTTGCCGAGCAGTTCGGCGACGACGGCGGAGCCGATGGTGCCGGTGCCGCCGGTGACGAAAACGTGCATGAGGCTCTCCTGCAAAGTGACGGGATAGGTGTCCCATCACTGTAGCAGGGCGACGGGACACCTGTCGCATCGCTTATGATGGTGGCATGGCTCGATGGCAACCGGGGGCGCGAGAGCGACTGGTCGTCGCGGCCGTCGACTTGTTCACCGAGCAGGGGTACGACGCCACGACGGTGGCCCAAATCGCCGAGCGCGCCGGGGTCACCAGGAGTACCTTCTTCCGGCACTTCTCCGACAAACGTGAGGTCTTGGCCGCCGGTCAGGAGACGTTGAGCCGACTCTTGGTCGAGGGGATCACCGAGGCGCGTGCCGGCGCCAGCCCGCTCGAGGCGGTCGCAGCCGGACTCGAGCGCGCATCGAGCGCAATGGGGCCGGCGAACCGCGAGCTCGGCCCCCGTCTCAAGGCAGCCGTGGCGGCCAGCACCGAACTTCAGGAGCGCGACGCCCTCAAGAGCGTCGGTCTCGCGGCCGCCATGACAGCCGCCCTCGTCGGCCGTGGTGTCCCCGACCCGACGGCGCATCTCGCAGGCGAGCTCGGAGTTCTCGCGTTCAAGCGCGGCTACGCGCGGTGGTCCGAAGGTGACCGTGATGACGGCATAGGGCTCGCGCGCCATGCGCTGGCCGCCCTGGACGACCTGCGCGCGGCTACCGCGTCGCTGGGCTGACCGGTTCCCTGCCCACTCCTGACGCAAGGCGGAGTCGGCGTGCCCGGATGGCCATGATGCCGGCGGTTACCCGGTGACACAGCGCGCCCAGGCCGATCCTCGCATGCCGGCATCCCACCTCTCGGCGAGTCTCGATCGCATGCGGTGCCGAAAGCGGGAACGACGGGCCTGAACACCGCCGCGAGCAGCACAGCGACGCGGTTTGATCCCGGTGCGCACCTCAAGATCGTGTACGGAGCCGCCACGAAGCTGATGGTCCGCGCAAACCCAGCAGTGCGACCTCCTCACAGGCAAGGGTTCGGTACGGCAACTCCCGCCGGCCGCTGCCGGACCACAAGGTGCCGCTCGCCGAGGATCAGGACGTGGTCCGGGCACTCGCGGCGAAGCGTGCCCACGAACCGCTCGGCGAAGGAGTCCGCCTGCGGGCTGGTATCAATCGGCCTGCGGCGTGTCTTGGATGGCGCGTTCCCGCAGATCGGAGAGGTGCCGTGCAGCCGTCACGAAGTCGCTGTCGTCGTGGAGCACAACAAGGTCATGATGCGCTGCGGTGGCACAGATCAACAGGTCCACGGCCGACAGCGCACGGTGTGCCCCATGGCGCAGCAGGCGATACTGAGCCGACTCTATCCACCGCCAGGCACCCTTGGGCACCGCAGCATCGGGGTACAGCGCATCGAACATTTCCGACATCTGCTCGTACTCGTCGATGGTGCGGGCTGAGCGGCGAAATTCGACACGCTGCGGATGACAGGAACCGATCACGCCCAGGGACACGACCTCAGCCCAGGACGCCCGGAGCGCGGTGTCCCGCAAGATCCGCCACAAGGCGGATGAGTCGAGCAGGTAACGGATCACGCTGCCGGGTCTTTTTCGGCCGCCCGCCGGTGCTCCCATCCCTCAAAGTCCCACCCCGCTGCCAGGGCCGCGTACTGCTCCAGCGCCGCAACCCGGCGATACCGGGCAGCGAACTCACGCAATGCCAGGTTGACCGTGTCCTTCTTGGTCTTCGCGCCGGACAGCCTCATGGCCTCGGCGAGGGCGTCCTCATCGATGTCGATCTGCGTCAGTGCCATCACGCCCCCAACGACAATTGATGATATACATCAGCAGCATACATCATCAATATTGCTGACGTCTGCTCGTCCGGCGCAATTTCTCGGACGCGACCTCCGCAGAAAGTACCGAGACCTAGTTTAGTCGTTGGTCGCCAGATCTGACCGGCTGATAATAATCCAGGCCGGGCATGCGGACACGAGAATGGGCCGCCTACTCCGAGATGGACGGGGCGAAACGGCTCGCCTGCCGTGCACTGGACCCGTAAAACCGCAGTTCAAGCTACCTGACGTCGAGCCGGGTGACGGCCCGGCCGATGAGCATGCGCTGGATTTCGCTGGTGCCCCCGAAGATGGTGAAGATCGTGCACCGAGTACCAGTTTCCACAGGTAGATGCCCCTGGTTCACAGCAGTGGTGAGGCCATGCCGATCACGTCGCCGATCAGTCGGGTGCGGAAGGGCCGGGCCTTGACGGTTTCGGCTTCGACGGCGGTCGACTGGGAAAGGTAGCCGAGCTGTCGTTGAC
>Ga0335074_10006763_pt1 | contig 15898 bp, 13 predicted proteins | sample Lox_Sample_23_FD_206715 | JGI IMG/M metagenome (GOLD analysis project Ga0335074, IMG submission 206715) | Soil microbial communities from Loxahatchee National Wildlife Refuge, Florida, United States - Lox_Sample_2.3 | ecosystem: Environmental > Terrestrial > Soil > Wetlands | place: USA... | reverse complement strand
CTGCGCGGTAGCAAGCGTGCGCAGGCGTTCCTGGACGGCTCAGGGCCCGCGGCGATCGGGGCGATCCTTGGCTCGGCGATCCCGCTGACCGCCACGCTGGATCAGGCGTGGCAGTACGCGGTGCTCGCGGGGGCCGTGGTGCTGCTGATTGGCCTGCGTCGAGGGGTGGTGTTCACGCTGCTCGCAGCCGCCGGCGTGGGCCTGGCCGTGGCGCTGGCAGGCGGACCGCTGCCGCACTGAACGGATTCTTGCCGAGGGTGGCCGGGCCGCGCAACCGGGCGAGCCGGGCTCGCTCGGCGCGATGAATCCGGGGTTTCAGCACCTCCTAGGGTGTCGAAACCGGGGTTCACGACATTGGGAGCGACGGGCGGTTCTGCATCGCGATCGAGGTGGCTGGCGAGGGGTGGGTGTCGGGCGATTTCGGCCGTGAGCCGGTGCGGAAGGGGCAGTCGTTCGCGTGGCCGGCCAGCCTGGCGCTGCGGGTGCACGCGGGCGCCTCGCCGGTGCGCGTCGTGCGCTGCATGGGGCCCGTCGGTTCGGGTGATTCGGGAGTGTCCGCGCAGGCCGGGAGGTATGCGGTGCCACACCCACTACCGATTCCGGTATGCGGTGCCACATCCAGTACCTGGCCGGCGCCTGAGGCGGCCCGGAGCGGTCAGGAGAAGCGGGCGATCTGGCGCATCTTGTTCATGGCGTCTAGGGCAGCCACCTTGTAGGCCTCGGCCAGGGTGGGGTAGTTGAAGACGGCGTCGACCAGGTAGTCGATGGTGCCGCCGCAGCCCATGACGGCCTGGCCGATGTGGACGAGCTCGGTCGCGCCGGTGCCGAACACGTGGACGCCGAGCAGCGTCCGGTGCTCAAGCGAGACAAGCAGCTTCAGGACGCCGTAGGAATCGCCGACGATCTGCCCGCGGGCCAGCTCGCGGTAGCGGGAGACGCCGACCTCGAAGGGGACGTTGCCGTGGGTGAGCTGTTCCTCTGTCTGCCCGACGAAGCTGATCTCCGGGATGCTGTAGATGCCGATCGGCTGCACCTTGTCCAGCCCGTGCAGCGGCTCGTCGCAGGCGTGGTGCGCCGCGACCCGGCCCTGCTCCATCGAGGTGGCGGCCAGGGCGGGGAAGCCGATGACGTCGCCGACCGCGTAGATGTGCGGCACCGCGGTGCGGAAGTACTCGTCGACCTTGATCCGGCCGCGCTTGTCGGCGGTCAGGCCGGCCGCGTCCAGGTTGAGGGCGTCGCTCGCGCCCTGGCGGCCCGCCGAGTACATGACCGTGTCGGCGGGGATCTTCTTGCCGCTCAGCAGCGTGGCGATGGCACCCTCCGGCCGGGCCTCGACCGAGGACACGGTCTCGCCGAAGCGGAACGTGACCGCGAGGTCGCGCAGGTGGTACTTGAGCGCCTCGACGACCTCCACGTCGCAGAACTCCAGCATCCGGTCGCGCTGCTCCACCACGGTGACCTTGGTGCCGAGCGCCGCGAACATCGACGCGTACTCGATCCCGATCACCCCGGCGCCTGCCACCACCATGGACCGCGGCACCTTCTCCAGGTGGACGATGCCGTCGGAGTCGATCACCGTGCGCTCGTCGAATTCCACGCTGTCCGGCCGGGCCGGCCGGGTGCCGGTGGCGATCACGATCTTGTCCGCGGTGGCCTGGCGCACCCGGCCAGCGCCGTCGTCGACCTCCACCATGTGCGGGTCGGTGAAGGAGGCGGTGCCGGTCATCATCATGACCCGGTTGCGGGTCAGCTGGCTGCGCACCACGTCCATCTCGCGGCCGACCACGTGGCTGGTGCGGGCGGCCAGGTCGGCGATGGTGATCTCGTCCTTGACCCGGTAGCTCTGCCCGTACATCTCCCGCTGGTCCAGGCCGGTGAGGTAGAGGATCGCCTCGCGCAGCGTCTTGGACGGGATCGTCCCCGTGTTCAGGCAGACGCCGCCGATCATGTTCTTGCGCTCGACGATCGCCACCCGGCGGTCGAGCTTGGCCGCGGCTATGGCGGCCTTCTGCCCGCCTGGACCCGATCCGATCACCAGCACGTCATAGTCGTACACACGATCAAGTGTGACCACCTGAGGGCGTGTTTCAAACCCCTCGGCGGGCCCCGGCCTGGATGATGGGCATATGTCACGTCGCACAGAGACCTACCTGCACGGCCACCACGACAGCGTGCTGCGATCGCACCGGTGGCGGACGGCCGAGAACTCGGCCGGGTACCTGCTGCCGCACCTGCGGGCTGGCGCGCGCGTGCTCGACGTGGGCTGCGGGCCCGGCACGATCACCGTGGACCTGGCCGCGCTGGTGCCCGAGGGGGACGTCACCGGGATCGACGCGGCCGCGGACGTGCTGGCCCTTGCCAGGGCGGAGGCGGACCGGCGCGGCCTTGGCAACGTCACGTTCGGCGCCGGCGACGTCTACCACCTGGACTTTCCCGACGGCATGTTCGACGTGGTGCACGCGCACCAGGTGCTGCAGCACCTGTCCGACCCGGCGGGAGCGCTGGCCGAGATGCGCCGGGTGTGCCGCCCCGGCGGGCTGATCGCCGCCCGGGACGGGGACTACGCGGGGATGTTCTGGCATCCCGCGGACGCCGAACTGACCGAGTGGCAGGACCTGTACCGCACGGTGGCACGGGCGCTGGGCGGCGAGCCGGACGCGGGCCGGTGGATGCTGGCCTGGGCGCACGCGGCCGGGTTCACCGAGGTCGAGGCGTCGGCGAGCGCGTGGTGCTACGCGGGGCCCGACCGGGACTGGTGGGGCGCGTCCTGGGCGGAGCGGCTGACCGAGTCGCCGTTCGGGGACCGGGCCGTCGAGCACGGCCTGGCCACGCGGCAGGACCTGGAGCGGCTGGCCCGTGCCTGGCGGCGGTGGGCGGCCAGCGAGGACGCCTGGTTCCTGATCCCGCACGGCGAGATCCTCTGCCGCGCCTAGGCGGCTGCGGGGCGATCGCGCTCGGCGGAGTCATCCTGGCCAGCTCTCGCTCGCGGCTGTCACCACGCGCCAAGGTGAGGGTGACCAAGGAAGAGGAACCACTGCTCGTTCGGTAATAATTAAAATCTTTTTTTGATCAGAACGGATGGTGGTACCACGGCCGGGGACCGCCACGAGGGGTGAGTGGAAGCCGGCCGCTGCGGGCTTGGGGAACGCGGGTCACGAACGGCGGCGCGGGCGCTACGGGGCGGGGGCGGGGGCGGGGGGGGGGGCCGCGGGCGAGGGCTTGAGGTAGCCGGTCGACTCGCGGCGCCAGAGGAAGATCACGGCGCCGAGGCCAACCAGCCAGACGAGCAGGCCGAAGAGATGGACGAGGACGGACATCTTGAACGCGAAGAGGTCGAGGTTCTCGATGGTGGACAGGCCGAAGAACACGGTGCCGGTGATCCGGGCCCAGTTCCGGCCGGCCAGGCAGCAGCGGGCCAGCCAGAGCCACACGCCGGCGGCGATCAGGCCGACGATGACGTCGAGTACCCGCAGGCCGGCCGCGGCCTGGTTGATCTGGGTGGCGGTGAGGCTCTTGTGGTCATGCGTCAGGATGGAGCGTGCGGTGGTGTGCGCCGCGGTGATGTTGACGGCGATGCCGATGATGCTCAGGAACGCTCCGGTGTACATGAACCTGGCGGCCTTCTGCAGGGACGGCGGCGTGGCCGGGCGGCGGACCTCGGGTATCTGGGTGCCGCCTGGATAGGGCTGGTACATGGCGGGTTCCTTCGTCGGCGCCGCGGCGGCGTCCGAGCGTGGGCAGCCGTGTCACCGCGGGTTGACGGCAAGCCTACGGGTCGCGGGCGTCAGGCGGGAGTCCACTTGAAGAAGGCGGTCGAGGCGCGCTGCCAGAGGAAGATCACGGCGCCGAGGCCGACCAGCCAGACGAGCAGCCCGTAGAGGTGGACCGCGCCGGACACCGACAGGCCGAAGCCGGCCAGCGTGTCGATGGTGGCGATGGCGAACAGCACCGTCCCCGTGATCCTGGCCCAGTTCTTGCCGCTGCGGCAGGCCCGCGCCAGCAAGAGCCAGATGGCGACGCCGATCAGGCCGGCGACGATGAACCCGACCAGCAGGACGTGCTCGCGTGAGTTCACCTGGCTGAGGGTGAGCGCCGGGTTCTTTTTCTCGATGGCGCGTTTGGTGGCGCCGAGCGTGGTGAGGTCGATGACGATGCCGATCAGGCTCAGGGCCGCTCCCGCGTACATGAACTTGACCGCGTTCAGCACGGACTTGGGGGCGGGTGGCCGGCTGACTTCTGGCATCTGGGTGCTGCCGGGATAGGGCTGGTACATGACGGTTCCCTCCTACGGGTTCGTCCAGGACCGCAGCAGGCGGTCGTCGATGGTGGTGAGCAGGATCAGGCGGCTGGTCAGCACCACGTGGGTGCGCTGACCGCTCGTGCGGACGTGCAGGGACGAGGCGGCGTCCGGAGTGGCCCCGGCGTGCGCGGCGGTGTCGCCGCGCTGGCTGACCAGCCAGCCGAGGCCGAACCGGCGGCCGTTGGGAAGCGGTTCGGCCTGCGCGGTGAGCGCCTCGTGCGCGAGGGACCCGGGCAGCAGCGAAGACCACCGCAGGCCCAGGCGCACGAGGTCGGCCCCGGTGGACCACAGGCCGCCCGCGGCCGGGATCGCCGGGATCCTGGCCGGGATCGGCACGAACATGCCTTCGGTGTTCACCGCGTAGCCGGTCACCGCGCCCGGGCCGATGTCGGCGACGCGGGCGGGGAAGGACGAGTCGCGCAGGCCGAGCGGGCCGAGTACCAGCCGGGTAACGGCGTCCGGGAAGGGCATCCCGGTGACGTCGGCGATCAGCTGGCCAAGGACCGCGTAGCCGCCGTTGCTCGGTCTGGCTACCCCACGGGGGCCGCTGCAGCCGATGACGGGGCCCATCAGCGCGGCGAGTTCGGGCACCTCGTCGGCGTACATGTCGGCGGCGGCCGGGTTGTCCACTCCGGCGGTGTGGCTGAGCAGGTCGGCGACCGTGATCGTGTCGTCCGCGAGCCGGACCGACCGCAGGTGATCGTTGGCGCGGCTGCCGAGGCCGAAGTGGCCGTCGGCGACCAGCCGCAGCACCGCGGTCGTGGTGACGAGCGCGGCGACGCCGGTGGCGGGGAACCGGTGGCCCGGGTCCAGGGGCTCGGCCCGGTCCAGGTCCGCCCAGCCGCGCGCGAGCACCCAGGCGGGTTCTTGGGCATGGTCAGCGGGTCCGGCGGCCTGGCCGGCGCGGCGGTGGGCGGGGTCGCTGGGGCCGCCGGCGCCGCCGGCTAGCAGGAGGGCGGCGAGGCCCAGCTCGGCGAAGGCCTGCTCGGCGATCGCGGCGGCCTCGGGCGGCGGCTCGCCCATTACCCGGGTCGGAGGCGGCGGGATGGCCCGGGGATCGCGGATCCGGCCGCCGAGGGGCAGCAAGCGCAGGCCGGCCAGGCGGTGCGGCGGCGCCGCCTCCGCGGCGGCGAGGTACTGTATCCCGGCCAGCTCGACCTGGGCCTCGGTTTCGGTGCTGCGCACCACGGTGAGCTCGCCGCGCAGGTCCGGGGCGATCCTGGAGATGCCCTCGACCAGCCGGCCGGCCGGTACCGCGGCCAGGACGGCGGCGGTGAAGTGCTCGCCGAGTTCCTCCTCGCCCGGGGCGGTCCAGCCGGGCGTGCCGGCCCCGGCGAACCGGGAGATCACCCACCTCAGCTGGGCGAGCGCGTGGCTTTCGGGCGGGTCGTCGATGCGCTGCTTGAGCGCCGCCCAGCTGGGCAGGCCGTGCTCCCTCGCGATGGCCGCCTGAGCATCGTGCAGGGCGGCGAACTCGCCCGCGGCCAGGCGGCGCTTGGCCTCCAGCTGCAGGTAGCGCAGGCTGGGCCGACTCGGCAGCCGACGCGGCCCGGACATGGCAGTCCTTCCTCACGCCCGCGGTCCGCTCGGTCGGGCAGGAAAGACTAGCCGTCGATCACGCCTGTGCGACCGGTGAGCTTGCAGCCCTGTCCGCGGACCTGGAGGCAGCCGGAACCACCATCCGCGATGATACCGCGCCGGGGCGCCGCTCACTATATGGGCGGGTGCTAGGACCCGAAGAAGGCGGCCGAGTCCGGGCGCCACAGGTAGATGACCGCGCAGAGCCCGGCCACCCAGCCCAGCAGCCCGTAGAGATAGGCCGGGCTGGCCTTCGAGAACCCGAGACTGCCCAGGTTGTCCAGGGTGCTGAGGGCGAAAAGCACGGTTCCGGTGATGCGCGCCCAGTTCTTGCCGCGCAGGCAGAACCGGGCCACGAAGAGCCACAAGCCCGCGCCGATCAGGCCGATCACGATCAGGAAGCCCACTATGGCGGACACGAAGTCGTTGATCTGGCTGGGGGTGAGCGGCGAGGAACTCTGCTCGAAGACGCGCCTGGTGCTGTCCACCGCGGCGAGGCTGATGGCAATGCCGAAGAGGCTCAGGGCCGCGCCGGCATACATGAACCTGACCGCGTTCCGCACCGACGGCGGGGCGGGCGGGCGGCGGGAGTAGGGATTCTGGTTGCTGCCCGGATAGGGCTGGTACATGGCTGTTGCTCCCAGGGGTTCGGCCAGGCCCGACCCCCGCGTAGCCGCGGGTTTGATGAGCCAGTTTAGGCCGGACCAGCGCCCGCCGGGCAGCGGACCGGCGCTTGGGTGGCCGCTTCATGCGGGCGAATCCTGAGGTCTGAAGTGGTGTTAGAGGCCAGTTTGGTTGTTGAGACTAAGGGTAGAGCGCGTGTATACCTAGAGTGACGCTCTCCTGGCGGGAACGATATCGCGGGACGGACCGGGCGTCGCCGGGCGTCGGGGACGTCGCGGGACGTCGTGGGACGGGGAAGGCACGGAAGCATGGGCGCTCATGGGTGCGACTCGAGAATCGGGGTCTAAGGCCGGCCGGGGGCTGGCCGCGCGCAGTGAGTCCGCGGCGGCCGTGCTCGACTTCGCGGCCGCCGAACTGCTGCGGGACGACACCGCGCTCGGTGCGCTGCCTGAGGTGCTTGCCCGGCTGGCGGCCCTGGCCGACGCTCGCGCCGCGCTGGCCTTCCAGCCCTCGGTGGGCCAGCTCCCCGCCGTGCTCGGGATGCATCCGCCCGGATCCTTCGACGCCGCGCTGCTTGCCAAGATCGGCGCCCGGACCCTGGCGCAGCGCGACGCGGCGGCCGGGGACATGCTGCTGGCCTACTCGGCACCGGTCGACGGCCGGTGCCTCGCCGCGCTGGCGCTGGCCGGCGGGGAGGCGAGCTGGACCGAGGAGGTCCGGTCCGCCGCCCACGCCATCGCCGCCATGGTGGCGAACCAGGTCAGGCACGCGAACAGCCCCGCCAGGCTGGCCGAACGGCAGGCGCTGTACACGGCGCTCATCGAGGATTCGCCGAACGCGATCGTGGCCGTGGACGCGGCGGGCCGACTGGTCGAGTTCAATGCCGCGGCGGAGCGGCTGACGGGCTACATACCGGAGGAGGACCGGGCCCTGTTCCTCGACCGCGTCCAGGGCGGGTACGGCGAGCCGATGCGCGTCCGGCTGCGGCGCTCCGGCGGCGGCGAGCGCACCGTCGAGATGACGCCGGTGCAGGTTACCGCCGGGGGCCGACGGGTACTGACCGGCTTCCTCCGCGACATCACCGAGATCGAGCGCTCTCACGCCGCGCTCGCCGACCAGACCGAGCGGCTCAACTGCCTGATCGCGGCGGCGATCCCCGGCGTCCTCATCGCGGACGAGGAAGGGGCGATCACGCACGTCAGCCGGAGTTTCGGCGACATGTTCGGCATCGGGGAGCCGGAACGCCTGGTGGGCACGACGGGCGCCTCGGTGGTGCGGCGCCTGCAGCCGCTGTTCGCCGACCCGGAGGCGTTCACCCGGCGGATCACCGATGCGTTCCAGGCCAGGAAGCCGATCACCGGGGAGCAGATCAAGGCCGCCGACGGCCGCACCATCGAGTGCGACTACTGGCCGGTGCTCGTCGACGGCCGTTACCGCGGCGACCTCTGGCTCGCCTGGGATATGTCCGACCGCGCCACGCTGGCCGAGCAGCGCCAGGCCGCGCTCGACGCCGAGCACTCCGCCAGGGAACTCGCCGAGCAGGCCCAGCGACAGCTTGCCGAGCAGAACGAGCGGCTGCAGGCGCAGGACGAGGCGCGCAACCAGTTCCTCTCGGTCGTGTCGCACGAGCTGCGCACGCCGCTGACCTCGATCGTCTCGTTCAGCGAGCTGCTGCGCGGCGAGGGTGAGGGACTGACACCCGACGGGCTGAACTTCCTGGACATCATCGAACGGAACGCCAACCGGCTGCACCGGCTGATCGGCGACCTGTTCATGCTGAACAGGCTCGAGATCGGCGCCCTGCCGCTGGACCTGGCCCTGGTCGACGTCCCGCAGTTGGTCGAGGACGCGGTACGGAACGCCGCAAGCGACGCCGCCAGGCAGGACGTCACCGTCGGGATCGGTCCCGTTGCCGCGGGACCGGATGTGAACGGGGACGAGAACAGGCTACTGCAGGTGCTGGACAACCTGCTGTCCAACGCCATCAAGTTCTCCCACCGGGGCGGGGCGGTGCAGGTCAGCGCGACCTGCGGGGACGGCTACTGGCGGATCGACGTGGCGGACTCCGGCATCGGCATCCCGCCGGGCGAGGCCAGCTACCTGTTCAGCCGCTTCGTCCGGGGCTCGAACGCGCGCTCCGCGGAGGTGCCGGGGACCGGGCTCGGCCTGTCCATCGTGAAGGTCATCGTGGAGATGCACTCGGGCCGTGTCGAGGTGAGCAGCGTCCTGGACCAGGGCAGCACGTTCAGCGTCTACCTGCCGGTGGCGTCGTGAAGGGCCGGGTCCTCGTGATCGAGGACGACCAGGACATCTCGCTGTCCATCAGGACCGTGCTGTCGCGCAACGGCTTCGAGGTGACCAGCGAGGCCGACGGGAAAGACGGGCTGCGCGCCTTCCACTCCGCCCGGCCCGACCTGGTCATCCTGGACATCGGGCTGCCGTCGCTTGACGGGTGGTCGGTGCTCGAGCGGATCCGCGACCTGAGCGACGCGCCCGTGCTCATCCTGACCGCGCACGGGCGGGAGAGCGACAAGGTCCGCGGGCTGCACGGCGGCGCCGACGACTACCTGACCAAGCCGTTCGGCAACTCCGAGCTCGCCGCCAGGGTCGAGGCGCTGCTGCGGCGCCCGCGCAGCGCCGCGCCGCCCGCGGAGGTCTTCGACGACGGCAGCCTGCAGGTCCAGCTCGAGTCGCGCGAGGTCAGCGTGAACGGCCAGGAAGTCTCGCTGACCCCTACCGAGTACCGGCTGCTCGCCGCGCTGATCAAGCACCCGGGCCAGACCCTCACCCCGGAGCAGCTACTGAAGCTGGCCTGGAACGACCCGTTCGGCGTCGGCCCGGACCGGGTCAAGTTCGGCGTCATGCGGCTGCGCCGCAAGCTCAGCCAGAACGCCTCCCCGGGCCGGGACCCCGGCTCCTCGATCGAGGCCGTCCGCGGCTTCGGCTACCGCTACGTGGCGCCCAAGGCGTTAGCTGGCGTCGCCGCAGTGCCCCGGGGCGCTGGGTCGTCCACGACACGGTCGTCGCCACGCGTCGATGGCACCGCGGGATGCTAGACGGGATCACACCCCGCCCTGCGAGTATCGGGCCCGCCCGAAGGCTGACCGTCCGAAGCGGCGGTGGGCGCAGCCGCCCCGCCCGCCGCCTGACCGTCCGGGCCGCGATGGACTTGTGATCGCCCGGGACCCCGGGACCGACGCCGGGCAGGCAGTGCGGCTGTGGCCGGTCCCGTGCCGGGCTGTTTCATGATCGTGGGTCAAAATGGGCCCTATTTGGCCATAACGACCCATGATCATGATCGCTGCCCGGAGGGTGCCCAAGGGCGCATCGACTCCGTTGGCCGCGCGATGGAGCTGCAACTGGGATGCAACCGGAGGGGCAACTGGTACGAATGGGGTATAGGTGCAAACTTGTGGAATGAGTGATCTAAATAGGGGTGAACTGGCGGGACGGCTCGGCGAACCGGAGCTGGTCGGGGAAGCGGCGGGGCGGATCCTTCTGGTGGAGGATGATCCCGAGGCGGCACTGTACGCCATCCACGTGCTTGGCAGGCGAGGACGGTTCGACGTCAGGCATACGGCGGACCCGGCCGCCGCGCTGCTGATGGCCGCGGCGGAACGGTGGGATCTGGTGATGACCGACTTGGACATGCCGGGGATGAGCGGGCTGGAACTTGTCGACGCGCTGCGGCGGGTGGATCCGGACCTGCCGGTCGCGGTGGTGACGGCGCACATCTGCGCAGACGAGACGATGATCGCGCTCAAGCGTCGCGCGGATGAGTTCTTGACCAAGCCGGTGGGGATGGACCAGCTGATCGCGACCGCGAGCGCGCTGATCGGCAAGGGGCGGGCCGCCCGGGCACGGTGACCGGCTGGGGGCCGGGTCGCCGGGGCGTGACCGGCTGGGGGCTGGGTCGCCGGGGCGCGATAGCCTGCGAGGGGCTGGACTCGGAGGTGTGGACGTGACGGTCGGCGATGGGGTCGCGGGGTCGGGAGTCGTCGTGACCGGGGCCGGCGCGGGCATCGGCCGCGCGCTGGCGCTCAGGCTGGCGGCGGCGGGGGCGCGGGTGGTGATCAACGACCTGGACGCCCGCGCGGCCGCCGAGGTGGCCGGGCAAACCGGCGGCTTCGCGGTCCCCGGTGACGCCGCGACCGAGCAGGGCGTGCACGAGCTCATCGCGGCAGCCCGCGGGCACCTCGGCGAGATCGACATCTACTGCTCCAACGCCGGGATCGCCGCGGGGACCGGGCCGGACGCCCCGGAGCAGGACTGGCAGCGGTCCTGGGAGGTGAACGTGCTCGCGCACGTGCGGGCGTCGCGGGAGCTGCTGCCCGCCTGGCTGGAGCGCGGCAGCGGCAGGTTCGTGGTGACCGCGTCGGCGGCCGGGCTGCTCACCATGCTGGGCGCCGCGCCGTACTCGGTGACCAAGCACGCGGCCGAGGCCTACGCGGAGTGGCTCGCCGCGACCTACGGGCACCGCGGCCTGATCGTGCACTGCATCTGCCCGCAGGGGGTGCGCACCGCCATGCTGGCCGCGTCCGGCCGCGCCGGGCGGGTCGTACTGGCCGACGAGGCGATCGAGCCCGAGCAGGTCGGCGACGCGCTCTACGACGGCATCGTCGCAGGCAGGTTCCTCATCCTGCCGCACCCGCAGGTCGGCGACTACTACCGGTTCCGCGCCAGCGACCCCGACAGGTGGCTGCGCGGCATGAACCGTATGCAGCAGAAGATCGAAGAGGTGGAGGCCGGCTCATGAAGGCGTGGCAGGTTACGCAGCTGGGCGAGCCGCTTGACGTGCTGGCGCTCAACGAGGTCCCGGATCCGGAGGCCGGACCGGGGCAGGTGCTGGTGCGCGTCCGGGCGGCGGCGGCCAACTTTCCCGACGTGCTGATGTGCCGCGGGCTTTACCAGGTGCGGCCGGAGTTGCCGTTCACGCCGGGGATCGAGCTATGCGGGGAGATCGTCGCGGTGGGGACTGGGGTGACCGGGTTCGGCGTCGGGGACCGGGTGATCGGCGGTCCTGTGCAGCCCACCGGGGGCTTCGGTGAGCTCGCGGTCATGCGGGCGGACGCGATCCTGCCCGCGCCCGACGGCCTGGACGACGCCGAGGCGGCGGCGTTCTTCATTACGTACCAGACGGGATGGTTCGGGCTGCACCGCAGGGCGCAGCTCAAGGCGGGCGAGACGCTGCTCGTGCACGCCGCAGCGGGCGGGGTCGGCAGCGGGGCCGTCCAGCTCGGCAAGGCGGCCGGCGCGCGCGTCATCGGCGTGGTCGGCGGCCAGCGGAAGGCCGAGGCCGCCCGCGCGCTCGGCGCGGACGTGGTGATCGACCGCCGCGAGCAGGACTTCGTCGAGGTCGTCAAGGAGGTCACCGGCGGGCGCGGCGCCGACGTCGTCTACGACCCGGTCGGCGGCGAGACCTACGCCAGGTCGACCAAGTGCATCGCGTTCGAGGGCCGGATCCTGATCATCGGCTTCGCCAGCGGGCAGATCCCGACCGCAACGCTGAACCACGCGCTGATCAAGAACTACTCGATCGTCGGCCTGCACTGGGGCCTGTACGCGACCAAGGATCCGCAGTCGCTCAAGGACGCGCACACCCAGCTCAGCGCGCTCGTCGCGGACGGCCTGATCAGGCCGCTGATCAGCGAGCGGCTCCCGCTCGGCGACGTCGCCGATGGCCTGGCGCGGCTTGCCGACGGCGACGTCGTCGGACGGCTCGTGTTCGTCCCCTGAGCCGTCAGCGGTCCGTACGGCGGGTTCCTACGAGGCGTTCTGCGCCCAGTCGCTTGGGTAGGTGAACGTCGTGGTGGAACCGCCGCGGGTCTCCGTCATCTTGGTGAACTGGCCGTTCATCGGGGCGGACAGGGTGATCTTGGCGATCACGTCGTCGGGGGAGGCCTGGGCGCAGTTCGGGTTGCAGCTGTCGATGTCCGAGGTGCCCTCGCCGGTCGCCCCGCTGGCCGTCCAGGTGCCCCAGGAGATGCCGGTCACCACGTTGGTCGCGTCACCGCTGTAGGCGATCATGGTCGGCTTCGTGCCCGAGTAGCTGCCGACCACGAGGACAGGGAGCGCCGCGGCCTGGCCACCGGTCGCGGTCCCGGTTGCCGACGCGGTCGGGGTTCCGCTGCTGCCCGTGCTGGGCTTGTGGTTGAACTGGCCCGACAGCTCCAGGCCGATCAGCGTTCCCGCGGCGGCGAGCACGAACGCGAGGATCACCGCGGCCGTGATCATGCCGACGCGGCGGCGGGCAGGCTGGCGCGCCGGGAGCTGGGCCTGCGACCACTGCTGGGACGACTGCCGCGCGGCGGCCTGCTGGGCCTGCAGCTGCTGGGCCTGGCGCAGCGCCTGCGCGGCCTCCTCGGGGCCGAGCGTGGCCTGATGGTACGACGGGTGCAGCTGCTGCCCCTGGGTGCCCTGCGCAGGCTGCCCCGCAGTCCCCGCCTGCTGCCAGGACGGCTGCTGCCCCGCGGTCCCGGCCTGCTGCCAGGACGGCTGCTGCGGTTGCTGAGGCCGTGGTGATTGCGGCTGTTGCTGCTGAGGGCGCGGCTGGGACTGGGGTTGCTGCTGCTGGGCGGAAGCGCCCTGGCCTGGCTTGGCCTGCCACCATGCGGCACCCTGGCCCTGGCCCTGCCTGGCCGGCGGACGCCAGGTCTCGGAGAGGATCGTCCGGGTGGCGTTGAGGCTGCGGTTCGGCGAGGTCGTGTCGGTCAGCTTGGTCAGCAGGTCGCGCGCGGAGGGCCTGTTGTGCGGGTCCTTGGCCAGGGCCGCGGTCACCTGCGGGCGGATCCGCTCGGGGACCGCGCTGATGTCGGGTTCCGTGTTCAGGATCCGGAACATGATCGCGTCGGGCGCCCCGGCGCCGAACGGCGAGCGGCCGCTGGCCGCGTACGCGATCGTCAGCGCCCAGCAGAAGATGTCCGCCGCCGTGCCCGCGTGCCCCATGACCTGCTCCGGCGCCATGAACCCGGCGGAGCCCACGGTCATCCCCGCCACCGTCAGCGAGGTGGCCTCGAAGGTGTGCGCGATGCCGAAGTCGATGACCTTCGGGCCGCTCCTGGTGAGCAGCACGTTGGAGGGCTTGAGGTCGCGGTGCACGATGCCGACCCCGTGGATCGCGGTCAGCGCCTCGGCCAGCCCGGTGGCCAGGCCGAACAGCATGTCGCCTGACAGCGGGCCGAAGGCGGCGACGTACTCCGACAGCGTCGGCCCGTCGGCGTACTCGGTGACGAGGAACGGCTGCCTGGATTCGGTGTCCGCCTCGACGACACGTACCGTGCACACGCCCATGACGCGGGTGAGGGCGGATACCTCGCGGTTGAACCTGGTACGGAACTCTGGATCGTCGGCGAGTTCGGGCCGCAGGAGCTTGACCGCAACCGGCGTGCCGTCCTCGGCCGTGCCGAGGTACACGACGCCCATGCCCCCCGCGCCCAGCCGGGCGGTCAGGCGGTAGCGGCCGACCTGGGCCGGGTCGCTTGCCAGCAGCGGCGTTCGGGCCAACGTGTCCTCCCCTCCGTCCTAATGGTTGACGCCTGAACGGCCGCATGCAACATTTCCCGGGCGGGATTGATGGGCAAATGTTACTTCATGTAACCTCCGGCGGGCCGTCATCCAGGCTAGCGCGGCGCCGGACTGCCTCGCGGCGTTAGCCGGCACGGCCAGGCGCGGTCGCGCGGCGGATAAGATGCGGGGGGTGTCGACGGATCAACGGGCCTCCGGGCCTGTCGTCGGGCTTCCCAGCCAGGCGGGGCCGGGCGGGAGGCGCTGGGTCGCGCCCGTCATCTACGGCCTGCTCGGGCTCGAGCTCGTCGGCGTGATCGTGTTCGCCACGCTCTACAACGCCCTGGACTTCCGCATCTACATGTGGGGCGGGCACGCCGTCCTGTCCGACGCGCGGTTGTACGCCGCGCAGGCCTACGGGCACTGGTTCACCTACTCGCCGTTCGCGGCCATCGTGTTCGTGCCTGTCGCGGCGCTGCCGCTCACGCTGGCCCGGGTGCTGTGGGACCTGGTGTCGCTCGCGGCACTCTGCTATTCCTGCGTGATCACGCTCCGCCTGGCGGGCTACCGGCCTTCCAGGATCGTGGTGGCCGCTGTGGTGGCGGCCGCGATAGGGCTCGACCCGGTGTACCAGACGCTGTTCCTCGGGCAGATCAACCTGATCCTGCTGGCGCTCATCCTCACCGACGTCTGGCACGTCTCGCGGGGCCGCGACACCGGCCGCTGGGTCGGCATCGGGGTGGGCGTGGCGGCCGCGATCAAGCTGACGCCCGCCATCTTCATCGTGTTCTTCCTGCTTGCCGGGCGGGTTAAGGCGGCATTGATCGCGGCCGGGACGTTCGTCGGCTGCTGCCTGATCGGGTTCGCCGTCGCGCCGAGCGCGTCGGCCAGGTACTGGGCCCACCTCTTCTACGACACCAAGAGGGTCGGCGCGCCCTACATCAGCAACCAGTCCCCCTACGGGACCGCGATCCGGCTCGCCGAAGGGGCGTCCCACATCGGGGGCTGGTGGCTCGTCGTGCCGCTCGTGTTCGGCGTTCTCGGGCTGGCGGTGGCCGTGGTGCTGGCCCGGCGGGGTGACTGGCTCGGGGCGGCGACGGTTACCGGGACGACGGGCCTGCTCGTCTCGCCGATCTCGTGGGCGCATCACTGGGTGTGGATCCTGCCCGCCCTGGTGCTGCTGGTCCGGGCCGGGAAGCGAGCCGCGGCGGTGATCGGGTACCTGGTGTTCGCCGTGGCGCCGTTCTGGTTCACCCCTCACACGGGCCGGCCGGACGAGTACGGATTCCACTGGCTGGTGACGCTGGTGGCCAACTGCTACCTGATCGCCGGGCTGGTTTTCCTGGGCTTTATGGTGTGGCAGACGCTGGGCGCCGGGGTGGCAGCGCGTCCGGCGGCCCGGGCGGCTTAATCGAAACCCACCCGGGCCGCGGGGCGGGCGCGGCCGGGGAACCACGGCCCGTTCTGAATGAAAGATCTTTTCTTTTCCCTGCCAGATGGTGGCGTATTCGTGCAGGTCAGCCGCGCAGTCAGGGGCCGATAAGGGCAGACTAAAGCGTGTATCAAGCGCGCCGGGCGATGCTCTGTCTGGGCGAGGGGTATCCCGGCCGGCGCCTGGCGGCGAAAATGTCGGACCCTCGCACCAGAATGAGGGTAGCCAGCGGGCAAGGAGGCTCGCGATGCGGTCAGCAGTTCTTGACCTCAGCATCAGCGCCGTCCAGGCCGACGCGTTGTTCGCATCGGCGCTGCAGCGCTCCGATGAACCCGATGCCGGGCAGGTCCGGCAGGCGATCGCCGCGGCGATCAGCGGCCTTGGGGACCTGGGTTGCGCCGGGCGGGTGGCGCAGGCCTTCGGGGAGGACCCGGAGACCGCCGTGGCACGGATGCGCTGGG
>Ga0335074_10006762_pt1 | contig 15899 bp, 9 predicted proteins | sample Lox_Sample_23_FD_206715 | JGI IMG/M metagenome (GOLD analysis project Ga0335074, IMG submission 206715) | Soil microbial communities from Loxahatchee National Wildlife Refuge, Florida, United States - Lox_Sample_2.3 | ecosystem: Environmental > Terrestrial > Soil > Wetlands | place: USA: Florida... | reverse complement strand
CCCGACCGGGTTCCTGCCCGGAGAGGGCTGCGGCGTGCTCGTGCTGATGCGGTCGGCCGACGCCCGGACGGCCCGGCTGCCGGTATACGCCGAGATCACGGGCTGGGGCACGTCGTCGGCCGCCCAGGCCGGCGTGTCGGCGCCCGACGCGGCCAGCCAGCTCCTCGCGCTCCGCCGCGCGTACCGGCGAGCCGGAATAGCCCCTGCCGACGTCCAGCTGATCGAGGGGCACGGCGGCGGCACCCCCGCGGCGGACAGCACCGAACTGCACGCGCTCGCCGAGCTGCGCGCCGACACCCGCAGCGTCGCGGCCCTCGGGTCGATCAAGGCCAACATCGGGAACGCCAGGGCGGCTGCCGGGGCTGCGGCCCTGATCAAGACCGTGCTGGCGATGAGCACGGGCTACATCCCGCCGACAACCGGCGTGACGAAGCCACATCCGCTGCTGCGCAGCGGCGACGCGGGCCTGCGGCTGCCGTCCGAGCCCGAGCCGTGGCCCGACGGCCCGCGGATCGCCGGCGTCAGCGCGATGGGCTCCGGCATCAACGTCCACATCGTGCTGCGCAGCGAGCCGGTACGCGGGCGGCACGAGCGCAAGCGCGGGTCACGGCCCCGGCAGCAGGAATCCAGTTCGGCCGCCGCCCCGGTGCTGACAACCGGCGGCGCGACCAGGGCCAATGCCTACCTGCTCCACGCACCGGACCGCAACGCGCTGGCCGCGATCCTGGCCCGGATCGCCCACGTGGCACCGTGGCTGTCCGACGCGGAGCTCGGCGACCTCGCGATCCAGCTCGCGCACGATGCCGCGACCCAGGGGCCGGTGCGGCTGGCGATCGTGGCGTCGAATCAGGAGCAGCTCGCCAGGCTCGCCAGCCAGGGCACGGCGATGCTGTCCGGCCTGGTCGAAGGGCTCCTCGCCGCGCGGCCGGGGATCTTCGCGGCCGAGGACGCGGACGGGCGCGTCACGCTGCTGCTGTCCGATTCAGCGGCCAGCACCGGCGACGGCGTGCCAGCCGATCAGGCCGATGCCCTGTCCCGGCAGGTGGCCGCGCTTCGCTGGCTCGACGAGCTCGGCGTGCGCGCGAACGCGGCCGTCGGATACGGCCACGGAGAGATCGCCGGCCTCGTCTGGGCGGGCTGCCTGAGTGAGGCCGAAGCCCTCGCGCTGGCCGCCACCCGGATGCAGATCCTGAACGGGGAGGCCCCGGCCGATCCGGCTGGCAGCGACGCCGGCGCCGCGGCGGCCAGCGATCGCGCGAGCCGCCTCCGCGAGGCCGTGGGAGAGCTGACGATCGCGGCGCCGGGCCGCCGGCTGATCTCGGCGGCCATCGGGCGCGAGGTCGTCACCGCTGACGACGTGGCGGATCTCCTGTGTGCACAGCTCGACTGCTCACCGGGACTTGCCGAGGCGCTGAGCGCGGGCGCCGTCGGCGCCAGCCTGCTCCTTGAAACGGGCCCGGGCGGGGCCCTGTCCAAGGCGGCCTCGGTGCAGTGCGAGGTGCCGGCGGTCAGCCTCGGGTCGGGCAGGGGTGTCGAGGAGGCACGCGTGGCAGCGGCGCTGTTCGCGACCGGTGCGCTGCAGGACCCGGCGTTGCTGTTCGCCGGACGGCCGTCCCGGCCGCTCGACATCTGGCGGGAGCAGAGGTTCATCACCAACCCATGCGAGGTCCCGCCGTCGGTCGCGCCGCCGCGGACGCCGGAAGAACTGCCGGTGGCCGCGCGAGCCATGCCGCTGGCGGAGGCGGCGGCGGCGGCGCGGCGCGCCGCTGCGGCCGAGCGCGCGGCGGCCGTTCGCCCGGTGCCGGCCGAACCGGTGCCGGCCGAACCGGTGCCGGCCGAACCGGTGCCGGCCGAACCAGCGTCGGAAGAACCGGTAGCGGCCGAACACACGCCCGCCGAACACACGCCCGCCGAGCCCACGGCGCTGCCCAAGCGCCCGGCACCCGCCAAGCACATGGCCGCGGCCAAGCCCACGGCACCGGCCAAGCCCACGGCGGCGGCCAAGCCCACGGCACCGGCCAAGCCCACGGCACCGGCCAAGCCCACGGCACCCGAAGCCCAGGTCCCGCCCGTGATAAGCCCGGCGGTGCGCGCGATAGCGGCTCGCGGCACGACGCCGATCGAGCGCGCGATAGCGGCTCGTGGCGGCGCAGCGGCCCTGGCCGCACCGCCGAGCGTGACCACGCCGGTTCCCCCGCCCGCGGCACTGCCCGCCGGGCCACAGGTTGCGACGGTGGCGGGCGTCAGGCCCTGGGCCCGCTGCTTCACCGAGGAGCTGCGGCCGATCGACCCGGCCGCCGCGGTGCCGCCCCGCGATGACCGGCCGTGGCGCGTCCGGGCAGCCACCAGGGCAGCGTTCGGGCCCGTCGTCGCGGAGCTGTTTCCTGACGATCCCGCGGCGGATCGCGCGCTGGTCGTCGTGGACGAGCCGGGCAATCCTGACTCCTGTGCGGTGGCGCTCGCCGCGGCCCGGGACGGGATCAGCAGCGGCAGGCTCGTGCTGATCTCTCACGGCCCGGGATTCACCGGCTTCTGCGCGAGCCTGCACGCCGAGCATCCGGGGATGGGCATCACGGTGCTGCGCGTCCCGGAAGGCGCCGAGGGCCTCCGCGCCGCGCGGCGGTTCGCCGCCGCGGAGCCTGGAACGTTCCGCGAGCTCGTGATCGACGACGCCGGCCACCCGAGTGAGGTGGTGATGCGGCCGACCGAGACGCCCGGGTCGACGGAATTTCCGCTCGGCCCCGGCGACGTGGTGCTGGTCAGCCGCGGCTCGGGCGGGGCCGGCCTGGCGCTCGCGCAGGTGCTTGCCTGCTGCGGCGCCCGCATCGCCGTGATCGGCCGGGAAGGCCCGGGCGAAACCGACGAGGTGGAGGCCGGCCTGGAGCAGCTCAGGGCGGCCGAGGTCCGGATGGCCATCGAGACCGTGGACGTGGCCAACCCGACGGCGCTCAGGCGGGCGCTGCAGCGCATCGAGCGGCGCCTCGGGCCGGTGACCGCCGTCGCGCACGCGGTCGGCGTCGGCGGGCCGCGGGCGGTCGCCGACCTCGCGGAAGACGAGCTCAGGGCCCAGGTCTCGGCGGAGGCGATGAGCCTGGACCGCCTGGTCGGCGCGATCACGGCGAAGCGGCTCCGGCTCATCATCACGTTCGGGTCGGTCGCGCAGCCGTACGGGCTGGCCGGTGAGGGACTGCTGGCGCTGGCCAGCGCGTCGCTCGCCGACCAGGCGCAGCGCATCGCCGGCAACATCCCGCGGTGCCGCGCCCTGCACGTCGACTGGCCCGCCTGGTCGGGACCGGGTCTCGGCCAGCGGAACAGCCTGGCCGGGGCGCTCGCCGCGTCTGGCGCGACGGCGATCCCGGTCACCGAGGGTGCACGGCTGCTGCTCAAGACGCTGGGCACCCCTGGCATGCCGGGCCGGGTCGCCGTGCACGGCAGGGTGGGCGTGCCGGCCCCGCCGGCGATTGCCGCCGGCGCCGCGGCGAACCCCGAGGCCGCGAAGCTGTGGCGCGGGCGGTTCCTGGAAAACGTCCGGGTGTATTACCCCGGGGTCGAGCTCGTCTGCGACGCCCGGCTGACCCTGCGGACCGACCCCTATCTGTCCGACCACCGGATCGACGGCATCCCGGTGCTGCCGGCGGCGATGGCGCTCGAAGCGATGGCCGAGGTGGTCGCGGCGCTGGCCGGGCGGCCGATGCGCCGGCTCACCGCGGTGACGATGAACGCGCCGGTCGTGCTTCCGGCCGGCTCCGAGGACGCGCACGCGCTGATCAGGATCGCCGCGCTCGTCACCGGCGGCACGGTCACGGCCGTGCTGCGGTGCGCGGACAGCGGCTTCGCCACGGACCACTTCCGTGCCACGTTCCACAGCGCTGACGCCGCGCGCGCCACTCTTCGATCGCTGGCCGCACGCATGCCCGACCTTGACGAGTTGCCCGCCGACGACAGCGGGATCATCGACGGCACCGAACTGTACGAGGAGATTTGCTTCCAGTCCGGGCAGTTCCGGCGGGCCGCGCTGCTCCCCGAGGTCACCTCGCGATCGTGCCGGGCGCTGGTCCGGGGCGGCGACCCGGATCCCTGGTTCGGCTATCTGGATGGCGTGGCCGACGCGAGCCTCATCCTGGGCAGCGCCGGCCTGAACGACGCCGCCTGGCACGTGCTGCAGGCGTGCGTTCCGCACCGGCGGCTGCTGCCTTCGTGCTGCGACGCCGTCACGTTCAGCGGGAACGTGGCCGACGGCGTGGTGGAGATCCGGGCCGTGGAGACCGGTGCCGCGGGTTCCCGCGCGCCGGTCGTGCCCGGGCAGCGCCTGCCGGGCCAGGTGGGAGCGCGGCGGCCGGCCGTCGCGGTTCCGGCGCAGGACGCCTGGCCGGAAGCGGCCCGGCGGTCGTCACATGCCGCCGAGTACGTCTGGGATGTCGAGGCGGTGAACGCCTCCGGACAGCCGCTGGTGACGTGGCGTGGGCTGCGGCTCGCCGACGCCGGGCCGCTGCGGCGCGACGAGCCGTGGCCGCCCTCCCTGCTGTCTGTCTACCTGGAGCGCCGCGCGGTGGCGATGGGCCTGAACCCTGACCTGCACGTCGCGGTCCATCGCCGCGAGCCGGCGGCCGTCGTGCCGCAGCCGTCGCCGTCTCCCGACGACCAGCCGGCGGCCGAGGCGGGCTCCCCCGGCGCGTATACCGTCCATGGCAGCGGCCCGCTGGAGAGGTTCGCGCTGACCGTCAGGGCACCCGAAGGCGCGGCGTGCGCGTGGGAGCCGGCGGTCCCCGGGGCGACCGGAGGCCCCGAACCAGGACCTGGCCTGGCAGACATCGAGGACCAGCTGCGCAGCGGCTGGGGTGAGCCGACGGCCCTGGATGGCGCCCGGCTCAGGGCCATAGCGGCCTGCCTCGCTGCGGCCGGCACCCCCGCGGCCTCGCCGGTCGTCGCCGACGTCGCGGACGACGATGGCTGGCTGCTGCTGCGGGTGGCCGGGGTCTCGATGGCCTGCACGGTCGTGGAGATCACCGGTGTTCCGTGCGCGGTGGCGGTAGCCATCATGACCCGGGACCCGGTTCCGCCCGCCGAGCCAGGCAGGCACGCGCGGCGGCCCGGTGCCGCCGAGGCCAGCGCGGCCAGCGCGAACACCGGAGGTCCCGGCGGCGCCGGGACCGGCCAGGGAAGAAGGACGGCCCGGGGGCGCACCGCGATCCAGTCCTGAGCCGCCAGACGAGGCAGTGCTCCACCTTTCCGATACAACGCGGCGGTGCCACTATGGGAAACCGAACGCAGTTCTAGTCGGGAAGGCGGCCGCCGTGACCAGTCCACCCCCCGAGGCCCTTACCGGTCCGCTCGATCTGTCACAGAACGAGTTCTGGGAGCGTCCGCCCGCCGAGCGGTATGCCGCGTACGCACGGCTGCGCGCCATGCCGCAGCCACCGTACTTCGATCCGCCCGAGTCGCCGTTCGACGCGCCGGAGCGTGGCTATTACGCGCTGGTCCGGCACGCGGACGTGGCGGAGGCGAGCCGAAATCCCGAGGTGTTCTCCTCGGCCGACGGGGCAACGAGCCTGATCGACCTGCCGACCGAGTTCAACGAGTACTTCGGCTCGATGATCAACATGGACGACCCCAGGCACGCCAGGCTGCGCCGTATCGTGTCCCGGGCGTTCACCCCGAAGATGATCAGGAAATTCGAGGAAGACGTGCAGCGGACCGCCGCCGCCATCGTGGACGAGCTGCTGGAGACCGGGCCCTGCGACTTCGTGCAGCACGTGTCCGCCCGGCTTCCCCTCAAGATCATCTGCGAGATGATGGGGGTCGGCGACGAGCACTACGCGATGGTGCTGAGGAACACCAACATCATCCTGTCCGGCGCGGATCCCGAGTTCGTCAGCGAGGACATCAACGAGGCGATCACGCAGATCCTCACCGCCGGCCAGGAGCTCGCCGACCTCGTCACCGGCCTGGCCGAGCGAAGGCAGTCGGAGCCAAGGGACGACCTGGTGTCGGCGCTGGCAACGGCCAACATCGACGGAGAGCAGCTCACGCCCGCCGAGCTGGCATCGTTCTTCGTCTTGCTCGTGGTAGCGGGCAACGAGACCACCAGGACCGCGATCTCGCACTCGCTGAACCTGTTTACCCGGCATCCCGACGAGCGTGAGCTGCTGCTGGCGGACCTCGAGGGGCGGATCGGGCCGGCGGTCGAGGAGATCGTCCGTTACGTCTCACCGGTGATCTGGATGCGGCGCACGGTAACCCGCGACGCCGTGATGAACGGGCACGCGTACCGCACGGGCGACAAGGCCGTGCTCTTCTACCAGGCGGCCAACCGCGACGAGACGGTCTTCGACGACCCCGAGCGCTTTGACATCACCCGGACGCCAAACCCGCACGTCGGCTTCGGCTCCGCCGGGCCCCACTTCTGCCTCGGCGCCCACCTGGCCAGGCGCGAGATCACGGCAATGCTGCGGGAACTGTTCACCCGCGTGCCGGACATCCGCGCGGCCGGCGAGCCCGACTACCTGCTGTCCAGCTTCATCAACGGCATCAAGCACCTGCCGTGCGAGTTCGGCTAGCGTCGAGCCTCAGACGTGGCTCGCCGAGAGCGCCGTGAGCACCGAGAGCAGGATCGCCACGGCGGCGGCGGTTCCATGCAGCAGGACGAGCCTCGGCGGGAAGTGCCACGCACCCTTCAGGTGGCGCCTGGCCGCCCGCACGTTGTGCCCAAGCCAGCTGAGCCCGATGGCGATCGCGACCATCAGGATGCCGAAGGAGATCCAGGCGAACGGCGTGTAGCGCACAAACACGTACATGAACCAGCAGGCCAGGCCGGTGAAGGCGAGCGCCGGGTGGCTGAACTCCAGCAGCGGGTGCTCGCCGGGCGGCGCAGCCACCTTGACCTTGGGACCAGGCGGCGGCTTTCCTTCGGCGGTGAGCGGGACCGCGGCGAGTCTGGCCTGAAGCCCCGGCGCACGGACGGCCTCGGCAGCCGCGCGCGTGGCGTGCGCCGCCGCGCGCGGGGTCTCCGCGGGCGCCAGCGTCTCGGCTCCCCCGCCGGCCGCCTGGGCCGCCTGGGCCGCCTCGCCCGCGCCAGCCTCCGCATCGGCGGCGCGGCGCCTGGCCGCCCCGCCGGTACCCAGCAGGGACACGCCCGCCGCCGCGGTGATCACGTAGAGGACCAGCGCCACGATGGCCACGCCGCCCCGCCTCCGTACAGTCGACTCCGTCCCTCGGCGATTCAGGCTAGCCGACGGCGGCGCCGGTGCCGCTACCCGGTCGCGATGCCGGGCGGCACCGCCGCACCACCGCACCACCGGCAAGCCCTAACGGCCGGAGTCCGGGTCTTAGTGCGGCAATCAGGCTCTGACCTGCCAATTTGCCGCATGAGCGGCTGCCGTGACGCCCGCATGGTCCTCTAGGCAACCTGTTGCTGTAACTAGCTGTAGTCGACTCAGCGCAGCGTGTATAACTAGAACCCCGCGCGGCACTCGGGGGCCAGGAGTCTAGGCCCACCACCGGGTGAGCGAGGTCCGCGGCCCATCTGGCCATGGCCCGTAAACCGGGTCATGAGCAGGCGACCCGGGTCGCGGACACCGCGCGGGAACGGGGGAACCGCGAGTCGCGGAGGGGGACCGTCGTCCCGGCCGGGCGCGCACCGGCGCGATCGCCGGAGGCCGTCGCGCGCCGAGCGTACGAGGGTCGCGACACGCGGTGGGATGTCTGGTCGGGAGCGCACACCGGGGGCTGTGCGCTCCCGGCCGACAGGCGCCGATGGTCCCCGGCGAGCGCCGCAGCCTCAGGCCCGGCGCCGGCTCAGCTCAGGGCGTTGATCCGCTCCGCCAGGTCGAAGTCGGCGGCGGTGAGGCCCCCCTCGGAGTGCGTCGACAACGTCAGCGTCACCTTGTTCCATTCGATCAGGATGTCCGGGTGGTGGTTGGCCTGCTCGGCCACGTACCCGACCGCCCCGACAAAGAGCAGCGCCTCCCGGAAGTCACTCTGCGTAACCGTCGTGGTGATGCTGTCGCCCTGCCACGTCCAGCCGGGTACCCCGGGCAGCCGGCCAGTTATCTCATCCTCGGTAAGCAGTCCCATGTCTGGAGATTCTGGCCCGGTGCCTGGCAGAGTTCCAGCAAGCCCGTGGCCTTCGGCCCATCGTCGGGTCAGGTGGCCGATCGTCGGGTCAGGTAGTCGAGGGTGCGTTCCAGTACTCCGCTGGCCCGGAGCAGGTCGGCCGAACCGGGTGCGGCCGGCTCGGCCAGCCTCGCCTGCAGCGGGGCGAAACGGCCCGGGCTCGCGGCCTCGGCGAGCCCGGCAGCGATCATGGTGGCGCTGCGGACCACGGGCGGGTCCACGGACCAGAGCGCCTCGAAGATCCGGCCGGCGTCCGGCGTGCCGTCCTGCCCGGGATGCTCCCACCCGGTCACGCAGGCGGGCAGGTCGGGAGCGTCGCACAGCAGCGCCCACTCGCGCTGCACCGGGGAGTCGTGCGGGATCGGGATCTCGCTGATCGGCCCCGGCAGCTCGCGCGCCGCGCTGAAATCGGCGAAGACCAGCGTGTGCTCGGCGGTCCGGGCGAGGCTGGCCCAGCGTGCCCGGGCGGCATCGTAGAACCGCTGCTGCTGGAAGCAGCCGACAAGGACCGGCCGCTGCGCCCTGGCACAGCACTCGTCCTCGATGGCCCGGGTCAGCGCGAGCAGCACGTGCTTGGGCAGTACATGAACGCGCAGATCCGGGTGGCGGCGGCGCAGTCCGGCGAACACCGAGGTCTCCCGGGCGGCCGTGGTTGCCTGCGCGATCGCCGCGGGCAGGGAAAGGCCGCGGTCACGGGCGCGCAGCACCTCCGCGAGCACCGCGCAGTCCGACTCGCGGTAGCGGCGCTGCCCGCCCGCCGAGCGCTCGGGCCGGGGCAGCCCGTAGCGCCGCTCCCAGTTCCGGAGCCCGGCAACCGGGATCCCGGTCCGTTCCGAGACCTCGCGGATCGTCAGCAGCGCGGGCTCTGTCCCGCCCTGGCCGGCCCGTGCGTTAGAGTTAGTCATAGTGATTATCCAAAGTTAGTCATTATGATGAGTGCGGGCGCCGGCGGGGGCGTGCCCACGACGCCGTACGCCGCCGACGGCGGCCGGACGGGAGGGAACGAGACGTGATCAAGCTTCTGCGCGACCTGGGCATCACCAGCGATGTGGCCTACCTCGCCGCCCTGGCCTCGATCGGGGCGAGCATCGCCGCGTGGGCGGCCTCCCGCAGGCTGGAGGACGCTCCCGGCGAGAAGGCGGACCGGTGGGGCATCTACGTCGGCCTGTGGGCTCCCACGTTCATGGCCCTCGGCAACGCGATCAAGACCGATGAGGGCAGGTGACGGGCGGGAGCGGGCCGCATGAACGTTGACCGGGCGCTTGACGGCGTCGGCAGGGCGCTGGATGACCGGTTCCACGGGGCCAGGGGCGTCCGGGTGCTGCTGCGCAAGGTCTTCCCGGACCACTGGACGTTCCTGCTGGGCGAGATCGCGCTGTACTCGTTCATCATCCTGCTGCTGACCGGCACGTTCCTGACGCTGTTCTTCCAGCCCAGCATGACCGACGTCGTCTACCACGGCAGCTACCACAGCCTCGACGGCGTCCGCATGAGCGAGGCCTACGCCTCGACGCTGAACATCAGCTTCGACGTCCGCGGCGGCCTGCTCATGCGCCAGATCCACCACTGGGCCGCCGACCTGTTCATGGCCGCGATCTTCGCGCACCTGCTGCGGATCTTCTTCACCGGCGCCTACCGCAAGCCCCGCGAGGTGAACTGGCTGATCGGGATCACGATGCTGGTCCTCGGCATGCTCGAGGGGCTGTTCGGCTACTCGCTGCCCGATGACCTGCTGTCCGGCACCGGGCTGCGGATCCTCGAGGGCGTGATGCTGTCGATCCCCGTGGTCGGCACGTACCTGACGTTCTTCCTGTTCGGCGGGCCGTTCCCGGGCAACGACATCATCCCGAGGCTGTACATCATCCACGTGCTGCTGATCCCGGGCCTGCTGCTCGCGCTGATCAGCGCCCACCTGTTCATCATGGTTTTCCAGAAGCACACGCAGATGCCGGGCAAGGGCCACACGAACACGAACGTGGTGGGCCAGCCGATGTACCCGTACTTCATGGCCAAGACCGGGGCGTTCTTTTTCTTCACGTTCGCCGCTCTGGCCCTGGCCGCGACGTTCGTGCAGATCAACCCCATCTGGCTGTACGGCCCGTACACGCCCGTCGGGATCTCGGCGGGCTCGCAGCCCGACTTCTACATGGGGTTCCTCGAGGGAACGCTGCGGATGTTCCCGAACTGGACGTGGGACGCGTGGGGCCACACCGTGGCGTGGAATGTGCTCATTCCCGCGCTGGTGCCGCTCGGCCTCATCTTCACCGGGCTGGCGCTGTGGCCGTTCCTCGAAGCGTGGATCACCGGCGACAGGAGCGAGCACCACCTCAACGACCGTCCGCGCAACGCCCCCACCAGGACCGCGCTCGGCATCGCCGGCATCACCTTCTACGGCATCTTCTGGGCCGAGGGCGCCAACGACATCATCGCCGACCATCTGGACATCTCGCTGTATCTCACCACGGAGATCGCCCGGTACGCGATCTTCATAGGCCCGGTCGTCGCCTACATCGTGACCAAGCGGATCTGCCTCGGCCTGCAGCGCAAGGACCTGCATATGCTGGAGCACGGCGTGGAAACGGGAATCATCCGGCAGCTGCCGAGCGGCGAGTACGTCGAGGAGACCAGGCCGCTCGACGACGAGGAACTCGCCGCGCTGGCCATCGACTACAAGGCGCGGCCGATGCTTCCGGTCGGGGCGCCCGACGCCGACCCGCACGAGCCGGACGTGCCGCCGCCCGGGCTGCGGGGCGGTCTGGGCAAGCTGCGGCTGCGGCTGAACAAGGCGATCACCGAGAGCGTCCCCATGGACGGCCACGGCAACGGCTACGGAGCGCACGGGAACGGGCACGGAAACGGCCACCACGCCGAGGAGGGCGAGCCGGTCACCGTCCGGCCCGACGGACGGCAGGCGGACGCCGTCGAGGGCGGCGGGGACGGCCAGTCCGAGTCCTGAGGGCTCTGCCGCAGGCCCGACTGCAGCAGCCGGCCGGCCGGTGCCGCCAGGTGATACCGGGCTGGTCAGCCCGTTCCGCCCCGCTGGCCTGGCCAGAGCGGCCCGGGAACCTCCAGGCCGAGGTCGGCTCCCCAGGAGTTGCGGTACGCGATCTCGTGCACCGGACGGCGCCTGGCCACGCCCCACCGCCCGGTTGGATAGCCGAACGAGACGCAGCACGCCATCACCCAGCCGTGGCCGTCGGGGACGCCGAGGATCTCCATGGCCTCGGCGCCGTGGAACGCGCCGAGCACGGAGGTCAGCGCGCTGCCGACGCCCTCGGCCCGCGCCGCGAGCTGAGCACTCCACACCGCCGGGAAGATGGAACCGCCGGACTGATCGCCGCGGGAGAACGCGATCAGGAACAGCGGCACCTCCTCGAAGTGATCGGCGAGATGCTGTGCCGACGCCACCATCCGCAGCGTCTCGGCGCTGCCGGGCTCCTGCGGTGCGCTCCGCGCGCGTTCGACCCGCTCGGCGTAGGCCGTTGCCCATAGTTCCCGGATGCTGTCCCGGTACAGAGGGCCGAGCTGGTCCTTGACCGCGGGATCGTCGATCAGGATGAAGCGCCAGCCCTGCGTGTTGCCGCCACTCGGCGCGCGGATCGCGGCGTCAAGGATGCGCGCCTGGACCGGGTAGGGAATCGGGTCGGGCCGCACCCGCCGCATCGCACGGGTCGTGTAGAGCGCCTCGTAGATGTCCACCTGCCTGCCTTCCCCGCAGATCGCAACCGGGCCTAGTGACATATGTCATGAGCTGTTGATGAGGCCCGGCACTGACCCGCGCATGGCCGATACGAAAGGCTATTCGCTAGACGGAGGATGACGTAAGGACGGGACATGACCAACCGCACGGGGATGCAGGGCGGCCGGGTGGCCAGCGAAGGGGGCGGGGAGACCCCGCGGCCGGGCGGCGGCCCGTTCGCAGCGCTGGGCCGCATCGTGACGCGCCATCCGTGGATCGTGATCGCGGTGTGGATCATCGCCGCGGTGGCGATCGTCGCGACGGCGCCGGCGCTGCCGACCACGACCAACGAGGCCAGCTTCCTGCCGAGCAAGTATGAGTCGATCAAGGCGCAGAACCTGCAGAACCAGGCGTTCCCGCAGGCCGGGAAGCTCGACGCCGCGGCAGCGATCATCGTGTTCGCCCGCTCGGACCACGGGCGCCTGACTCCAGCGGACAAGGCGAAGGTCGCCTCGATCGCGAGCACGCTGAACGACCGGCACATCAAGAACATCGTGAGCGTGACGGCCGGGCCGCCCTCGCCGAACGGCCTCGTGCAGACCGCGTACGTCGCGATGTCCAACAGCCTCGTGAACGGCGACGGGACGCAGGCCGCCGACGCGGTCAAGGTACTGCGGGCTGATATCAAGCCGCTGGTGAGCGGCGCGGGACTGTACGAGGGCGTGACCGGCGCCGCGGCTCAGCAGCTCGACAGCCAGCAGTCGGGCAACAAGGCGGAGCAGATCGTGCTGCTCGCCACGCTGGTGCTGATTCTCGTGCTGCTGCTGATCATCTTCCGGAGCCCGATCATCGCGCTCATGCCGATCATCACGATCGCGATCGTCTCCGAGGTGGCTCGGGGGCTGATCGCCGACGTGAACAGCGCGCTGCACCTCAACGCAGACAGCCAGACCACGGTCATCCTGATCGTCGTGCTGTTCGGTATCGGCACGGACTACATCCTGTTCCTGATGTTCCGTTACCGGGAGAGACTGCGGGCCGGGGACACGCCCCGGCAGGCGGTGGCGACCGCGGTCGAACGGGTCGGCGAGGTGATCGCCTCGGCGGCCAGCGTGGTGATCGTCGCGTTCCTCGCGCTGCTGCTGTCCTCGCTGAGCATCTTCCGCTCGCTCGGCCCGACGCTGGCGATCGCCGTCGCGGTCACGCTCATCGCCGCGCTCACCCTGATTCCCGCCGTGGTCACGCTGCTGGGGACGCACGTGTTCTGGCCGTCCAAATCGTGGCAGCGCGAGCCGAAGGGCGCCAGGTTCACCGCGATCGGCCGCTCGCTCGGAAAGCGGCCAGCCCTGTTCGCCTGTGTGGCAGGCCTGGTGCTGGTGGTGCTGGCCCTCGGCGCCCTGAGCTTCAAGCCGACGTTTGACCTATCTTCCGCCGGCATCCCCAGCAGCGCGGAGTCTGAGGTGGCCCTGACGGTCCTGGAGAGGGGCCTGCCGCCGGGCGCGACCGAGCCGACCCAGGTGTACCTGCACGCCACGTCGGGCACGCTGAGCGCGGCTGAGATCGCCGACTACGCCACGAAGCTGAAGACCATGGATGGTGTGGGGGCCGTGGCTGCGCCGGACGTGAGCGCGGACAAGGCGACCGCGGAGTACACGGTGACGCTGAACGTGGACCCGGAGTCGACGACCGCGGTGAACACGCTGAAGAACGGGCTGCGCCCGCAGGCCCACGCGGCTGCGCCGCCGGGCACGTTCGCGCTCGTCGGCGGGACGACCGCGGTGTTCGCCGACATCCAGGCGGCGATGAACCACGACTACGCGATCGTGTTCCCGGTCGCCGCCGTGATCATCCTGCTGATCCTGATGCTGCTGCTCCGCAGCCTGGTGGCACCCTGGTACCTGATGCTGTCGGTCGGTCTCGGCTTCGGCGCGACGCTGGGGGCCACGGTGCTGGTGTTCCAGACGCTCGCCGGCCAGGCGGGCCTCGTCTTCCTGCTGCCGGTGTACATGTACCTGTTCGTGGTGGCGCTCGGCACCGACTACAACATCCTGATGATCGCGCGGCTGCGCGAGCAGGCGCGAAGCGGTGTGCCGCCGCGGCAGGCGGCGGCGGACGCCGTCAGGCACGCCGGCCCGGCGATCGGGTCGGCCGGGCTGATTCTCGCTGGGACGTTCGCGTCGCTGACCCTGGCCGGGAACTCGATCCTGCAGCAGGTTGGGTTCGCCGTCGCGGCGGGCATCGCCCTGGCAGCGTTCGTGATGGCGATGTTCTTCTCGCCCAGCCTCACGGCTCTGGTCGGCAACCGCGCCTGGTGGCCCAGCGGTCAGTCCCGCACCGGCTGACCGCCGCCGCGGTCAGTGGGCGTAGTGGCCGCGGTAGTACTCGAACACGAAGCCGACCGTGGCCAGCAGCACCATCAGCATGCCGATCAGGAACAGCCACCAACCGATCGCCACGCCGATCGCGGCCGTGGCGGCGGCGAGGGCCAGGAACAGCGGCCACCAGCTGTGCGGGCTGAAGAAGCCGAGCTCGCCGGTTCCCTGGTAGATCTCGCCGTCGGGCTCGTCCTCGGGCCGGGGAGGCAGCCGCCGCCCGGTGAACAGCACGTAGAAACCGATCAGGAAGGCCAGCCCGACGGCGATCGCGAGCGCGGTCGCCCCGGTCGGCTCATGGGAGAAGTACCAGTACACGACGTCCGCAGCACCGAAAAACATGGCACAGCCCAGGAACAGGTAACCCTCGACCTTCATCTGGCACCCCTACTCGGAGCCGTCGCCGGTGCCGGTTCCGGCGCCAGCGCCGACCGCGACCCGCTCGCCGTGCCGGTCCCGGCCGGTTCTGATGTTCGGATAGTGCAGGTCGAACGCTGGCCGCTCGGACCTGATCCGCGGGATCGAGGTGAAGTTGTGCCGCGGCGGCGGGCAGGACGTGGCCCACTCCAGCGAGTTGCCGAAGCCCCACGGGTCGTCGGCGGTGACCCGCTCCCCGTGCTTCCAGGTCTTGTAGACGTTGTAGAAGAAGATGAAGGTCGACGCGCCGAGCACGAACGCGCTGATCGAGGAGATGTCGTTCAGCGTCGTGGCCAGGTGCGGCAGGAACGGGTAGTTGGCGACCCGGCGCGGCATCCCCATCATGCCGAGCCAGTGCTGCACCAGGAACGTCGCGTTGAAGCCGATGAAGACGCTCCAGAAGTGCAGCTTGCCGAGCGCGTGATCCAGCATCTTGCCGGTCCACTTCGGCCACCAGAAGTAGAACCCGCCGAACGTGCTGAACACCACAGTCCCGAACAGCACGTAGTGGAAGTGCGCGACCACGAAGTAGGAGTCGCTGACCGCGAAGTCCAGCGGCGGCGACGCGAGGATAACCCCGGTGAGCCCGCCGAACAGGAAGGTAATCAGGAACCCAATGGCGAAGAGCATCGGTGGCTCGAACGTGAGCTGCCCGCGCCACATTGTGCCCAGCCAGTTGAAGAACTTCAGCCCGGTAGGAACCGCGATCAGGAAGGTCATGAACGAGAAGAACGGCAGCAGCACCGCACCGGTGGTGAACATGTGGTGCGCCCACACGGTCAGGGAAAGGCCCGCGATCGCGATGAGCGCGCCGACCATGCCCTTGTAGCCGAACAGCGGCTTGCGGGAGAACACCGGCAGAATCTCACTGATGATGCCGAAAAACGGCAACGCGACGATATAGACCTCGGGATGGCCGAAGAACCAGAACAGGTGCTGCCACAAGATCGCTCCGCCGCTGTTGGCGCTGAACACCTGCGCTCCGAGCTTGCGGTCGATCTCGAGCACCAGCAGCGCGGCGGTCAGCACCGGGAAGGCCAGCAGCACCAGCATGCTGGTGACCAGGACGGACCAGCTGAACAACGGCATCCGGAACATGGTCATGCCCGGCGCGCGCATGCAGAAGACCGTGGTGACGAAGTTGACTCCGCCCAGGATCGTGCCGAACCCGGCCAGCACCAGGCCCATGATCCACATGTCCCCGCCGACGCCTGGCGAGTACAGCGAGCTGGTCAGCGGCGAGTAGGCATACCAGCCGAAGGCCGCGGCGCCGCCCGGGGCAATGAAGCTGAACAGCAAAATCAGCCCGCCGAACAGGA
>Ga0335074_10006761_pt1 | contig 15902 bp, 12 predicted proteins | sample Lox_Sample_23_FD_206715 | JGI IMG/M metagenome (GOLD analysis project Ga0335074, IMG submission 206715) | Soil microbial communities from Loxahatchee National Wildlife Refuge, Florida, United States - Lox_Sample_2.3 | ecosystem: Environmental > Terrestrial > Soil > Wetlands | place: USA... | reverse complement strand
GCCGCTGACGTGCATTGGGGAGGGGACGAACGAAATGCAGCGCATTATTATCGCGCGGCAGTTCATCAAGCGGCATGCGGCGGGGTGATTGATCGGGTCGCATGGGACGCCGATGGCATGGGGTGCCCGGGCATTGGGAAAAGTGCTGCGGCCTTGTCATTGCGAGGAGCGGTGCAGGCCTGTCATTGCTGGACCGTAGTGATGAAGTGTTGCGCTCCTCGCAAGAAACAAGGTCTTCCCCTCACTTTGTGGGAGAGGGGCGGGGGAGGGGGGCAAGCTAGTCCTATCTGGGTTGGCCCCCTCCCCCTGGCCCCCTCCCACAAGGGGAGGGGGAATCTTATCGGGTCTTTGGAATTTCGAATCCCGCCCCTTGCTCGACATGTCTTACCACATTGCTCAGGTCGTCGTCCTGGGAGCTTGCGAAGATTGCGTGCTTGAACACCAGACGCGCGGTCTGGCACAGCCACATGGGCACGCCGAGCTCTTCGCCTTGCTCGATGGCCAGGTCGATATCCTTCATCAGGATGTGCATGGCGGCGCCGAAGCCGAAGCGCCGCGTCAGGATGTCGCGTGGAAACACCAGGTCGGTGGCCGCATTGCGGCCGCTGCCGGCGCTGATGGCGGCCACCATCACCTCTGGGTCCAGGCCGCCCTTCGCGCCCATGACGAATGCCTCTGATGTTGCTGCCAGGGCGACAGCGAACAGGATGTTGTTGACGAGCTTCAAGACTTGCGCGGCGCCGGGTTTGTCGCCGGCCACCGTGACCGTGCGGCCCCACAGCGAGATCATCGGCCGCACCGTCTCGATCGCCGCCGGATCGCCGGACACCATCACCGAAAGTGTGCCGGCCCGAGCCCCGGCCGGACCGCCGGAAATCGGGCAATCCACCACCGTGACGCCGTGGGCCGCCATCGCAGTTTCGATCTCGCGCAGGAACGGAACGCCGACGGTGCAGGTGTTGACCAGGATCTTCATCGCCCGTCCGCCCAGCAGGCCATTTTCGCCGAACACCACTGCACGGAACGCCGCCAGCGTCGGCAGCGATACGAACACGATACCGCATTGGTCCGCGAGTTGCCGCGGCGAGTCTGCCTGCCGGGCCTGGCGTTGGAGCAACGGTTGCATGGCCGCGGCGCTGATGTCGTGGATCGTCAGGCGGTGGCCGCCGTCCATCAATTTCTCTGCCATGGGTTGGCCCATATTGCCAACTCCGAGATAACCAGCCTCCATTATTTCCTCCCTGCGCCGGATACTGGCCGCCAGCGTGGCGTGGAATGCGCATGACGGCCAGATCGGCGCCAAACCGGAGCGACTGGCATGACCACTGGCATGACCACTGGCATGACGATCGATCATTACGATCCGCAGAAGGTGCCGGATCCCGAGGCCTGGCTGGCGCCTGGGGTCAGAATCCGGGGTGTTCCATTGTCATTGATTTTCGCCATGGAAACTTACGCGCCAGATTGTGCCGTTGCCGTCCTCGCTGATCAGCAACGCACCGTCATGCGCTACTGCGACGCCGACCGGCCGGCCCCATACTGCCTGATCCGACACCACGAAGCCGGTCAGGAAATCTTCATAGGCGCCCGTGGGCTTGCCGTTCAGGAACAAAAGCCGCACCACCTTGTAGCCGGTGCGCGGCGAGCGGTTCCAGGACCCGTGCAGCGCCACAAAGGCTGACCCGCGATAGCCGGGTGGGAACATCGAGCCTTCATAAAACGTCATTCCGAGCGGTGCCGAGTGCGGCTGGATCAGCACATCCGGCACGGTGACGTGTCCTGCCAGGCCGGGCGGCGCGGGGTTGAGGCGGGGATCCGGATGATCACCGATATAGAACCATGGCCAGCCATAGAACGCGCCCTGCCGCACCGAGGTGGCATAATCAGGCGCCAGGTCGTCGCCCAGTTCGTCGCGTTCGTTCGTTGCGCACCACAGCGCACCGTCCGCCGGATTGATTGCTTCACCGGCGCAATTGCGCAGGCCGGTGGCGAACACGTGCGCGTCGTGTCCGTCCGGGTCGAACGCCAGGACGTCCGCCCGGTCTTCCTCCTCGCCCCATGCTGCGCCCACGCCATGGGCCTGTTGCCAGGCGCGCGCCGCGGCAGGATCTTTGCCGGGCATCTCGGTGCCAATATTGCTGGCCGATCCGACGGATACGAACATGCGTTGTCCGTCGGGCGAGAATACGAGGTCACGCGTCCAATGGTCCACGCCGGGTGGCAGTTGCGGCACGACGACCTGTGCCGGTCCTGCCGCCCGCAGGTCGCCAGCGCGGTAGGGGAAGCGCACCACGCGGTCGGTTTCCGCAACATACACGAAGCGCGGATCGGGGCCGGGTGGCCAGAACGCGATGCCGTACGGACGCGACAATTCCGATGCGAACACCGCGGTCTGTGCCGGCAGTGAGGCACCATCCGGCGCACGGAACACGTCGATACGGCCGGCGCCGCTGTCGGCCAGGAATATGTCACCGTTTGGCGCGACGCGCAGCGTACGTGGCCATTCGAAGCCGGATGCGAACTCCGCCACGCTGAAGCCGGGCGGCACGTGCAGCGACGCACCGGCGGGACGCGCGACCACCGATGGTGCGCGTCCGACGGATTGCGTCGCGTACGGTGCCGGCATGGACTCCGGGGTGATATGGCGCACCGTCCCGGGCGCGTCGCTGCGCCAGCCGCCATAGGCGGCGGTGCCGGTCAATGCGGGATCGGCCAGCGCCATGGGTGCCGCCGGGAGCAGGAAAAGCGCGAAGAGCAGATGCCGGGTCATGCGCGCATGAATGCATGGGGACGGGATGGGCGCCAGCGCCTTGGCACGGTGATCCTGACCGCCTGAACGGCGATCCGGTTGTACGCGGCGTTGTCCACGCCTGGCGTTAGGCCGGCTTTGCCACCACCATGTAGATGACGCTGCTGCCGCTGTAGAATGGCTGATAATAGGCGCCGCCGTAGGTGAAATACGTCTTTCCGTCGATGTTCTGATCAACAGCACCGCTGGGCAGCGTCGTCACCGTCGCGCCGACAGGTGGCGGAATCACCTTGTATCCGTTGGGAACGGTCGAATAATAGGCCCCGCCGCAGTCCAGATAAGGCGTGCTGCCCTGATAGACGGAAGAGCATGAGGGCGGCGGTGACGACACCACGGCACCTTGCGGTGGCGGCACGACTTCGTACTGCCCTCCGGTGGCGGGCGCATAATATACTCCGTTCGCATAGTAGTACGGCGCACCGGCGACTGAAATCGCGGCTGCTGCGACCGGAAGCGCGACCAGCGCGCCGAGTGCTACACCTGCGCCGAACCCTCCCCAGCCGGAGTAGTACCCGCCCCAACTGCCGCTCCAATTGTTGAAACTGGTGTTGCGATTGTACTGGAGGCTATTCGCCTCGTTGAACCGGTTCGATTGCAGCGAATTCGCCTCGTTCGTGCGGTTCGATTGCAGCGTGTTGGCCTCGTTGAAGCGGTTCTGCTGATACTGGCTTGCGTTCTGGCGCGCTTCCGGGTGGTTCTGCTGGAACTCGCCGGTGTTGTGTTGATATTCGGGGTGGCTCTGCTGGAAACTGTCAGCACGGCCGGTGTAATTGCCGGCATTGTGCACACTGCCGAACCCGCCGCGGCCGAATCCGGAATCCATGCTGTGATCGGAAAACCCTCCATCGCCGAAGCGAGACGCGCCGCCATGAAAGCCACCCCAACGGCTGTCACCGCCGAAGCCGCCGCCATGGAAACCGCCGAAGCCACCGCCGTGAAAGCCGCCGAATCCACCGCCGTGAAAGCCGCCGCCGAACCCGCCGCGGAATGCCATGGCGTCATCCCCGAAGCAGAGACCGGCAGCCACCGCGGATCCTGCCAGCAGGGTCAGGACGACCCTCGTCCTGTGTGAAGAATGCCTGATCATCAGCGTTTCTCCCGGCCTTACTGACGGCTTGCACTGGCAACAACCGGCGCGAACGGAATCTTCTCCACCCCCGGCGGCAGATCTGGCGTGAACACGGGCGCTGCGATCCGCGGCGAGAAATCCCAGCCGGTGAACACCGCGCTGAATTGCGGCTGCGACGGTTGCGTCTTGTAGGTAATCACCAGCTTGCACGGGGTGAGTTGCGGCCCGGTATCGATCCAGACCTGCCAGTCGATGTCCTTCTCCACGAAGGCGAATGCCTGACACTCTCTGCCGTCCACGTCTGTCACGCCGAGATCGAGGCTGAACTGCACATTGCCGCGCACGGCATGATACGGATCGGTGTAGAGGAAATCTGCCAACGGCGGTGCGAAGCCAAGCTGCTTCACCACCATCTCCAGCATGGCATCGATCGTCCCCGGCGCTGCCTCAGCGCCATAGAATGACGTCGCCGGATCATAGAGCGTGACGGTCTTTCCGTCGTACCAGAACTGCCGATCGCCCAGGTCTCCGCTCCACGCCACGTACACGCCGTCCGGTCGCCGCAAAGCCACATCCTCGGCGGCTTCGTATTGCAGCTTCTGACCGGACGGCAGGACATGATCGAAGGTGATATCGGCGTGGAACGTGAATTGCTGCGCGGAGCCGAGATAGGCCCCCATTTGCTGGAGAAGTACATCCACGGCAGGTGAACCGCTGTCTGCGGGCGGTGACGTCGTGCCGGGCGTGACGGGGCTGTTTTGGGCCACCGCGCCGTGCCGCAGGAGCAAGGCTGGTATCATGAGAGATACCGCGAAGATTGCGCCACGGTGCATCGATCCCTCCCTTTCCGGCAGTGCCGTATCCGGACCGCCGCTCGCCATGCCGGCTGACTGCGTTCGTCTTTGCCCGAACGGTTATTGCAGGGCGGCCGTCCAGCGCGCCGGTGACCGGTAAGCGCGTGGCATGGCCGCCCGGCATCGGGGCGCCGCAATCCAATATGTTGCCTGGTCATTTCCTGAGTGTTCGGCGGCCCCGGCGCTATGCAAAATCGGCAAATACCGGCAGTCTTGTGTCCGGTCGATCGGGATGCAATGCGAATTTGATTTCACGACAGTCGTTGTGCGATTGCGCGGCGAAAGTTATAGTTTGGCTCTGCTGCGGACGAAGCGCGGCGGCAATCCGGAAAACATCAGTCGGTCGATTTGCGCTCTCATGATTCCTTCGAGGTCACGCACCGAAATCGAGTCTTCGAGCGGGGAGGAACGCGATGCCAGAGCGTGAAACAGGCGGCCGGCCGATAACCGCCGAAGCCCGGCGACTTGATGAGGCTCGGGCTGGGCGCGTCCCGTGGCGCCTGTGGGGACCGTATCTCAGCGAGCGCCAATGGGGTACGGTTCGAGAGGATTACAGCGATAATGGCGATGCCTGGAATTATTTCAACCACGACCAGGCGCGGTCGCGCGCCTATCATTGGGGCGAGGATGGCATTGCGGGATGGAGCGACGAAAAGCAGCGCCTGTGCTTCGCGGTCGCCTTGTGGAACGGGCGCGATCCTATCCTGAAGGAGCGGATGTTTGGCTTGACGAATAGCGAGGGCAACCACGGGGAGGACGTCAAGGAATACTATTTCTACCTCGATGGGACGCCGTCCCATTCTTATATGAAATACCTCTATAAGTACCCGCAAGCCGCCTATCCATATGACGATCTCGTCGAGACCAATCATCGGCGCAGCCGGACTGAAATGGAGTATGAGCTGCTGGATACAGGTGTGTTCTCCGGCAATCGCTATTTCGATGTGTTTGTGGAATATGCCAAGGCCGCGCATGATGACATGCTGATCCGCATCACGCTGTGCAATCGCGGGGCGGAGCCGGCGCTGCTTCATGTGTTGCCGACGCTGTGGTTCCGCAATGTATGGACGTGGTGGCCGGAATCGCTGCGGCCGGCCCTGCGAGCCGCCGCTGGCGAATCGGCGCACAGCAAGATACTGGCAAGTCATGCGGAGCTGGGGGATTACGCGCTTTATTGCGAGGCCGACGTCCCGCTGCTGTTCACGGAAAACGAGACGAATGCCAGACGACTGTTTGGCGAGCCGAATGCGACGCCCTATGTCAAGGACGGCATCAACGACTATATCGTCAACGGCAACCATCAGGCGGTTAATCCTGATCTGACCGGGACCAAAGCAGCTGCGCATTACGAATTGAACGTCGGGGCCGGTGAGACGACTGCTGTGCGCCTGCGGCTAACTCGAACGGATCGTAGCCCAGCCGTACTGTTCTCTGCCGGTTTTGAGCAGATTTTTGAAGAGCGCCGGGTGGAGGCCGATGCTTTCTACGCGGCGATTACGCCATCCCGCGTCAGCGACGATGCGGCCAACGTCATGCGCCAGGCATTGGCGGGCATGTTGTGGAGCAAGCAATACTATTTCCTGGATGCGGACAAGTGGCTGATCGAGCATGGGACCGATCCGCTGCATCTGACTTCCCGGGCGCCTCGCAACAATATCTGGTTCCATATGGTAAACGACGACGTTATCTCGATGCCGGACAAGTGGGAGTACCCCTGGTACGCGGCCTGGGATCTCGCGTTCCACACCATGGCTCTGTCGGCGGTGGATATCGACTTTGCGAAACAGCAGCTCGCGCTGATGTTGGAGCAAACCTATCTGCATCCGACCGGTCAGATCCCTGCCTATGAGTGGAATTTCAGCGACGTCAATCCGCCGGTACACGCGTGGGCGACGATCTTCCTGCACCGCACGGAGCAAGCCCTGGGTCACGAGCCTGACGTCGATTTCCTCAAGGAGGCATTCAGCAAGCTTTTGCTCAATTACAGCTGGTGGCTTAATCGCAAGGACCGGTTCGGAAAAGGCGCGTTTGAGGGCGGGTTCCTGGGTCTTGACAACATCGGGGTATTCGATCGCAGCGCGCCACTGCCAACCGGTGGCTATCTGGAGCAAGCCGATGGCACGGCGTGGATGGCATTGTTCTGTCAGAACATGCTGGAGATCGGGGTTGAGATCGCGGCGTACGATTCAACGTTCGGGGATCTTGCAACCAGGATCATAGGTCAATTTCTGCTCATCGCACGTGCCATGAATGGCATGGGTACGGATGGAATGTGGGATGAGAATGACGGTTTCTATTACGATCTCCTGCGGCTGCCGGACGGACGCTCCACGCGCCTGAAGATCCGCTCGGTTGTTGGCCTTCTGCCGATATGCGCTGTCACCGTCGTCGAGCCCTGGCAGCGCGCGCGCGTTCCCAATGTTCTTGCGTTCTTTCTGTCCGAGCTGCGCCGCAAGCCGGAGCTGCTTGCCACCATGCATGCAGCCGGCCCCGAACACCTGGGGGTTGCCGGGCGTGGGATCATAGCTCTGGTGAATCAGGAGCGTCTGCGTCGTATCCTCGCGCGCATGCTGGACGAAGATGAGTTCCTGAGTCCGTACGGGATTCGTGCGCTTTCGCGATATCATGCTGCCCACCCCTATGTGTTCACGGTGGACGGAACGGACTATCGGGTTGGTTACCTTCCCGCTGAATCGGATACCGGCATGTTCGGGGGCAATTCCAATTGGCGGGGTCCGATCTGGATGCCAACGAACGCGGTGATCATACGCGCATTGCTGCAGTACTATGTCTATTATGGCGACAGCTTCAAAGTGGAATGCCCGACCGGTTCGGGCCGATGGATGAACCTGTTTGAGGTCAGCGCGGAGATTGTGCGGCGCCTGACCAGTATCTTCGAACGCGATGCGGCTGGGCGCCGCCCGGTGTTCGGGGGCAGCAAGACATTTCAGAACGACCCGTACTGGCAAGACCATCTGCTGTTTTATGAATATTTCCACGGCGACAATGGGGCCGGTATTGGCGCCAGCCATCAGACCGGATGGACCGGGGTTATCGCCAGGCTCATCCAGCTCTATGGCCAGACTGACGGCGAGACGCTGCTGCAGGGCGGGATCGCGCGCGCGTTTGTCGATGAAGAGCCGGGGCGCCGGGCGACAGGATGACGGCGCGGCATGCTGCAGCGCAGGCCGTTTGGCTTTCCTGGAAACGAATGTCTGTCGTGCGATTGCTCAAAATCCGATCGTGCGCGCAGCAGCGGCGTAGCCGGTGCGGCGCGATGGCGGCACCGGATGGCGGCCGGCGGCGCGTTCCAGCAACAGCCGCACGTCATCGTGCAGACCGGCCTGCATCGCCGCGTCGAGATAGACTTGCTCCAGCACGTCCTGCTGGGCGTGGCTGCCGCCGAGCTGGTGCATGGTGCCCAGGACCGGACGCATCGTTGCCACGACCCGCACGTGGTCGCCACGGGCGTGGAGCAATACGGCCTCGGAGACCGGCAGGGCGATGTCGCCGACCAGCTTGCGCAGGCTGCCGGGGCCCTGGGCGAAGTCGCGCATCCCGGCCAGCATGCGCCGCGCCGCGTCGAACCGGCCGGTGGCGGCGAGCGCCATCATCCAATGCGGCAATGTGAACGCCGACAGGCAGTCGCCGATCCGCGCTTCTGCTTTGTCTGCGAGTTCTGTCCAGCGGTCGCCGACATCGGCGCCGTGCCGCGCCAGGCGCCATAGCATCGACGCGGCGTTCTGCACGTCGATGTAGAGATCGGGCTGCGCCTGCACCAGCGGTGATGCCGGATCGCGGAACTGGCGATCATACAGTGCCAGCACGCCGGCATGATCGCCATGCTCCAGTTTGAACATGGCGGCATGCCACCACAGATGGTGGCGCAAATTGTTGCTGCCGTCCCAGTGCGGTGCCAGGCTGTCCAGCCAGATCAGGCCCTCGCCGCGCCGTCCCTGCATTTCCATGACATGCGCGACGCCATGCGCGGACCAGAGGTCGCCGGGATCGAGCGTGATGGCGGCGCGGCCGGCTTCCTCGGCCTGGATGTAGCGGCCGCATTCTTCGTTGGCGAAGCAGACGCAGCCCAGGATGGCGGTGTAGCCGGGCAAGCCATCGTTCCAATGGGGCATTACGGCTTCTGCCGAGGCCAGCATCGCCGCCGGGCGGCCGAGCCAGAAGTTCAGAAAATGCGCCAGCCGGAATGCCAGGATATCGTGCTTGTGGTCATCCAGGATCTGCTCCCAGATCGCAACGGCACGTTCCGGTTCCAGCGCGAGCCAGGCTTGCAGTGCGGCGAGATGCGCTTGCTCCCGCCGCGTGGCAGTGGCGAGCTTTGCGGCCGCGTCGAGGGCGGCCTGTTGCGCGATCGGCAGGGCGGCCTGCTTGAACGCCAGCATGCCGAAATAGCCCTTCAGGACATGCGCCATGCCGCAGTCCGGGTCGGCATCCAGCAGCGCGTTGATGCGGGGCATCGCGTCCGCGCGGTAGGTCAGATAACCGGCAACGGCGTGATCGAATGCACGCGCCGCATCGGCAGATGCGGTGGTCAGCGGCAGGCCGAGCGCGTCTCGGTACATGGGGGGTCTCCGTGCGGTGCAGGCAGTATGCCACAGACGAGGCGTCGCTCCGCCGCAGGGCTCCGCCCTGAAACCCGCCAGGAGAGCTTTGCTCTCCTGGACCTCTCGGCAAAGGCTGGGCCTTTGCAATCCATCTGTTTGGCTGGATGGAGGGGGTTGGCGCTCAGTACCCGACCGGCTGGTCGATTGCCGTGACCCACTGGCCGTTCTTGACCACGCACAGGAACGACTCGTTCGAACCCTGGTGCTTCTCCTTGCTGAAGCTGATCGTCGGCGAGCCAAAGATGTCGTGGTAGTCCTTGATGCTCTCCATCCCCGCGACGAAGCTGTCCGGCGTCAGGTCCTTGCCGGAACGCTTCAGCGCTTCGACCACCACCTGGGCGCCGGTGTAGCCGATCTGCGCGGCAAAGTTCGGGTCGTGGCCGAACTGCTTCTTGTAGGTTTCGCGGAACGCGACCACCGCAGGGCTGGTACTGCTGGTCGCGACGTACAGCATCGGCGTCATGGAGTAGAAGCCCTCGGTCGTCCCGCCTGGCGCGGCGGCGACGGCCTGGTCGTAGCTGGCGGCCTGGCCCAGCATGTCCACGTTCCAGCCGGTCTTGCGCACCGCGGAGATGATCTGCACGGTATCGCGCACGATCCCGCCAACCAGGATCAGGTCGCAGTTCGCATCGTGCAGCTTCGCGACCGAGGCGGTGAAGTCGACGTCGGTCGGCTTGTGCAGCGTCTCCGCGGCCAGCTTCACGTTCAGCGCCTTCAGCTCATCGCGTGCGCCATCCATCACGTCGCGGCCGAAATCGGTGTCCTGCGACATGGCGCAGACCGTCTTTTTCCCGCGCTGCTCGACGAAGTATTTCACCCCGGCGCGCATCTGGTCGTAGTACGAAGAACCGAGCCCGAACTTCAGGTGATTCAGCGGATAGTACATCGAACGGGCCGAGGTCAGCGGGAACACGTTCGCCACGTTTTTGGCCAACTGGTCCGGCATCGTCGCGTTGTTCATCGGCGTGCCGCCATTGGCGACCATGATGAACACGTGGTCGCGGTTGAGCAATTTGTTGGACGCCTGCACCGCACGCGGCACCTGGTACTGGCTGTCCTCGACGATGTAGTCGATCTTGCGGCCGTTGACGCCGCCCTCGGCATTGACCTCGTCGAATACCATGCGCCAGGCGTTGGAGTTGTTCACGCCCCACATGGCGGTGACACCCGACAGGTCGGTGTGCGTGCCGATTTTCACCTCGGTGGGCGTGACGCCTTGGACATCCTGGGCCAGCGCGGCGGTTGCCAGCGCCGCGGCGGCGGCAGCGGCAAGCAGCAGTTTCATCATGCTTCATCCTCCCCTGTTATCGTGCGGCCATCCTGCCGCAGCCAAAGCCAAGTCTTGTGCGCGTCTGCGATCATGCCTCCACCGCCATGGCGCCGAGGCTGCGGTGTGCCGGGCTTGCATCTGACGGCTCTGCCGCGATGCGCTGGATGCGGATGCCAAGATCGGCCGCCCAGGCGGCAACGTCCGGCGGCGGCCGGTCGCTGAGATACGCGGTCCGCAGGCGGCCGAGGCCGAGTTCGCGGCGCACCTGACGCAGCACCAGCCATCTTGCCAGCATGGCCGGCGCTCCGCCGCGGCGCGCGGCGGCGATGCCGCCGCGATAAAACATGCGCTGCACCAGCGTTGCCGCCGGGACCATCCGGGCGACGCGGCCATGCCAGGCCGTCCACAGCGCCGGATCGGCGCCAAGCAATGTCGGCTGCACCTCCTGCATGTTCTCGAGGACGGTTTCCTGGTTCTCCGGATAGTTGCTGATCACGCCGTGCAGCAGGGCGTAGTAAAGGCCATGCAGCCGTTCCAGCCGATCCGATGATGGCAGCAGCACGACACGCTCATCGCCGATCGCGCCGCGCAGCATGGCATGCGCGGCAGCGACCTCGGCGAGCACTGCGCGATGCGTCAGCGGCCGCAGGCTCTGCGGCGCGGCATCCTGGGCAACCACCAGTACGGCCGGATCGTCTGGCGTGATCGACCGCAGCATGCTTTGCCACGCGGCCGCGTCTGCCGGCGCGCCACGCGCCAGGAACGCCGCGAAACTCTCGCAGTCCGGGTCGGCGAAGTCGCGCAGGCCCTTCATGTCGAAGATCACGATGCGGCGCAGCGCGGGACAGGCCGCGCGCAATCCCAGCAGCTTGTCGAGTTGCTCGGCATTCTCGACAAACGCCACGCGGCATCCGGTGGCGCGCAGCACGCCGGCCAGCCATGCGGCGTCGCAGTGCGGCGGGATGGCCGCGCTGACGCCACCGGCGGCGAGGATGCCGAGATCGGCGGCCACCCATTCGGGCCGCGACTCGGCCAGCATCGCGGCGACATCACCGCGCCCGAAACCGGCTGCGTGCAGTGCGAGCGCGACGCTGGCGACGCGCTGGCCCAGCGCCGCGCCGGATATCGCCTGCCACAACCCGCGACGCTTGTGGCGCAGCACCGCCGCGCTGCCGCGCGCACCGATCTGTTGCAGCACCGCGGCGGGAAGATTCTCCGGTGCGGTGGTCAGTGCCATAGCGGCTGCCTTTTGTAGCGGCGCTGGCCGCGAATGCCGGCCTCTTTCTGGCCGAGATAGAATTCCTTGATGGCATCTGTCTGCATCAGGCGGGCGCACTGGTCCGCCATCACCACGCGGCCGACTTCGATGACATAGCCATAATCCGCGGTCTGCAATGCCATATGCGCATTTTGCTCCACCAGCAGAATCGCCACCCCCTGCTCCTGGTTGATACGGCGGATGATGCCGAAGATCTGCTTGACCAGCAGCGGCGACAGGCCAAGCGACGGCTCATCGAGCAATAACAGCTTGGGATGGCCCATCAGCGCCCGCGAAATCGCCAGCATCTGTTGCTCGCCGCCGGAGAGCAATCCGGCGCGCTGATGCTGGCGTTCCTTGAGGCGGGGGAAATAGTCGAAGCACAGGTCCAGGTCGCGCGCGACTTCGGCCTTGTCGCGACGCGTGTAGGCGCCCATCAGCAGGTTGTCGTGCACGCTGAGGAACGGGAAGACCTCGCGGCCTTCCGGCACGTGGCAGATGCCCAGGCGCATCACCTGATCGGGCGACATGTGCGCGATGTTGCGGCCTTCGAACATGACCCGTCCGTGCTGCGGATCGAGCACACCGGAAATCGTGCGCAGGACGGTGGTCTTGCCGGCGCCGTTCGCGCCGAGGACAGCGACGATCCGGCCGGCCGGCACATCCAGGCTGACACCGCGGATCGCCTGGATCGGGCCGTAGAAGGTTTCGATTGTGTCCACTGAGAGGAGGGGGGTCATGACGGCGAACCACAGTCGTCATGGCCGGGTCCGACGCGGCTGTCCTGCCAAGATGATCGCGTGTCGTTGCTGCGATCGAGCCCGGTCCATTGTGCGGAGATGGCCGGGTCAAGCGCGGCCGTGAGGGGGGAAGAGGTCACGCCGCCTCCTCGCCGCCGATATAGGCGCGGATCACGTCTGGATGGTTCTGCACCTCCTCCGGCGTGCCCAGCGCCATGACGCGTCCGTAGTTCAGCGCCATCACGCGGTCCGATACCTGGCGCACCAGGTTCATGTCATGCTCCACCATGATGACGGTGATGCCGAGGTCTTTCTTGATATCCTCGATCCAGAAGCCCATGCCCTCGGTTTCCTCGACGTTCAGTCCCGAGGAGGGTTCATCGAGCAATAGCAGCCTGGGCTCGATGCAAAGCGCGCGGCCGAGTTCCACCACCTTGCGCACGCCGTAGGGCAGGTTGGCGATCAGCGTGTCGCGATAGCGTTGCAGGCCCAGGAAGTCGATGACGTCCTCGGCCTTCTCGCGATGGGCGAGTTCGTCGCGCCGCGCGCCGGGCAGAAACAGCAGTTGCTCCAGCACACCGGTGCGGGCGTGGCAATGGCGGCCGATCAGCAGGTTCTGCAGCAGCGTCGCGTTGGCAAACAATTCGATGTTCTGGAAGGTTCGCGCGATGCCGAGCGCGGCGATGCGGTAGGGCGGAAGCTGCGTGATGTCCTGGTCCTGGAAGATCAGGCGGCCCTCGCTCGGGGTGTAGATGCGGCTGATCAGGTTGAAGATTGTGGTCTTGCCGGCGCCGTTGGGACCGATGATGGAAAACACCTCACCTTGGCGGACGTCGAAGCTGACCGAGTCCACGGCGACGATGCCGCCGAAGCGCAATGACAGGTTCTGCGCGGCGAAGAAGGTCATCGGCAGTGCTCCACACCGTGCCAGCGCGTCGCGTGACCGTGCTTCCCCTCCCCCCAACCCCCTCCCACGAGGGGAGGGGGAGCATCTTTCGTCGCGTGACCGTGTTCCCCCTCCCCAGTCTTTACGTGTGCCGTCATCGCAGGCGCTCCGAACGGGCGTAGGTTTTCTGCCGGCGGAAGCCGGTGCGGCGTTGGAACGGGTAGGCCTGGAACCAGCGCTTGATCTTCAACCAGCGGCCGTAGATGCCGCCGGGCTCGAACACGATGACCAGCACCAGGACCAGGCCGAACAAGGAGGGCTCCAGGCCGGGCATGCGGCCGATGCCCCAGGGCAGGTCGTCGCGCACGATGGCGATGGCCTGCGGCAACAGCCGCACGAACAAGGCGCCGAGGATCGCGCCGTGCAGCGAGCCCAGGCCGCCGACGAACACGATCGTCACGAACTGCACCGACAGGAGAACGTCGAATGAGTCGGGGGCGAGGAAGCGGACGTAATGGGCGAACAAGGCGCCGGCGAGGCCGGTCATGAAGGCGCTGATCGCGAAGGCGAAGGTTTTGTAGCGCGCGAGGTGAATGCCCATGCTCTGCGCCGAGATCTCGCTGTCGCGGATTGCGACCATGGCGCGGCCGATGGGCGTGCGCAGCATGTTCACCGACAGCCACAGCACCAGGACCAGCACCGCCAGCGACACGTAGTAGATGCCGGTCGCGGTCTGGATCGGGATGCCGAAGATGTAGGGCGTCGGCACGGCGAAGCCGTCGAAGCCGCCGGTGAGCGAGTCCCATTTTTGCAGGACGGTGCCGACGATGCTGCCGAATGCCAGCGTGGCGATGGCGAGATAGAGACCGCTCATGCGCAGTGTCGGCAGACCGACGGCGATGCCGAAGCAGGCGGTGATGACGCCGGAAGCGGGCAGCGTGATCAGGAATGGGACGCCCTGTTTCAGCAGGATGGCATTGGCATAGGCGCCGATCCCGAGGAACGCGGCGTTGCCCAGGCTGATCAGGCCGGTGTAGCCGACCAGCAGCATCAGGCCGACGCCGGCGATGGCGAAGATGAACACGGCGCCGAGTTCGCCGACATAGAACTCGCCCAGCACCAGCGGGATCGCCAGCAATACGACGATCAGCAGGCCGTACCAGAGCAAGTCGCCGCGGTGGCGCCAAATGGTGAGGTCCTGCTGGTAGCTGGTACGGAACAGATAGCGCATCGCCGGCTAGACCCGCTTGCCGGTGCGTTCGGCGAAAAGACCGCTCGGCCACAGGATCAGCGTCGCCAGCAGGACCGAGTTGGCGGAGACCTCCTGGAAGCCGGCGGGGAGGAAATAGCCGGCCAATTGCTCCACGACGCCGATGATGACGCCGCCGGCCAGTGCGCCCGGAATGCTGCCGAAGCCGCCGATGACTGCCGCGGCGAATGCCTTGATGCCGAGGAAGCCCATGTTCACGTCGATCATCGACACCGGCGACAGCAGGATGCCGGCCACCGCTGCGACGCCGGCGCTGATCGCCCAGATCAGCGAGAAAACGGTGCGGACCGGGATGCCCATGTAGTAGGCCGCGAGCTGGTTCTGCGATGCCGCCTGCATGGCGATGCCGAGCCGCGTGCGGGTGAAGAAGGCGTAGAGCACCAGGCAGAGCAGGACTGTGCCGACGATGATGGAGAGGCTGTCCTCGCCGAGGACGAGGCCGGCGAGGCGGACGGTCTTGTTGGTGAAGGGTGTGGCGAAGCCGACCGAATCATAGCCCCAGGTGATGCCGGCCGCGGCGCGGAAGATGAATCCGAGGCCGAGCGTGAGCATCACCACGGCGAATTGCGGCTGGCCGATCACGCGGCGCAGCAGCAGGGCGTCGAGCGCGTAGCCGAAGGCGGCGGTGATCGCGATCGCCAATGCGGCGCCGATCCAGTAGTTGAGGCCCCAGTGCGCGATCAGGCTGAAGGCGAAGAAGCCGCCCAGCATCATGATGTCGCCCTGGGCGAAGTTCACCATTTCGGTGGCTTTATAAATCAGCACGAAGCCGAGGGCGATGAGGCCATAGATGCAGCCGGTGGCGGCACCGTTGACGATCAGTTGCAGCAGGCGCGCTGCGTCATGCACGGCGGACGACCCCCATTTCTTGGGGGCCACGGACCGGCCCCGGCTGGTTACTCGCCGGTAGGATACGGGGGCGGCTTGATGAGCGTCAATGCTATTGGCGTGGGGGCAGGGTGATCGGGTGAACCAGCAGGATTAGGGGCTTCGCCCCTAAAACCCCACCAAAAGGGCTCCGCCCTCTTGGAACTCCCGCCAAGGGCGGAGCCCTTGGAACCCCTTACTTGGTTGGATGGAGGGAGGGGGGATGGCGGGCGAGCGCATATCGCCTCCGCGGAGGC
>Ga0335074_10006760_pt1 | contig 15904 bp, 14 predicted proteins | sample Lox_Sample_23_FD_206715 | JGI IMG/M metagenome (GOLD analysis project Ga0335074, IMG submission 206715) | Soil microbial communities from Loxahatchee National Wildlife Refuge, Florida, United States - Lox_Sample_2.3 | ecosystem: Environmental > Terrestrial > Soil > Wetlands | place: USA... | reverse complement strand
CGCCGCTCGGCAGCGGGTGCTTCTGGCTCGACCGGCGGCCCAGAACCGAGTACCGGCTGCCGTGGACCAAGGAGCACGACCCTGCCACCGCACGGCATTTGTGGGAAACGATCGAAGCGAAGACCGGATGACCGCGTGATGGCCAGGAACCGCTCGGCGGCGGCCAGTCATGTCACGACGGGGCCTGGGATGCGTGTTCTTCCACCTGTCTCAGCACCCGGAGGGCGTTGGCGCCGAGAATCCCCTCTACCTCCCGGTCACTGAAGCCGCCGTCGAGGAGCGCGGACGTCACTTTCGGCAGATCGGTCTGGCCGCCGAACCCGGCCATGACGCCGGGGACGCCGTTCATGTCGGTGCCAACGGCGAGGTGCTCCGGGCCGACGGTGTCGGCGATGTGCCGGGCGTGAGCGACCAGCTCGGCGATGTCGCGCACACCGGCGCGACGGAACCGGTAGGGCCAGAGCCCGATCACGCCGCCGGTCGAGGCGATTGCCCGCAGCTCGTCATCGGCGAGGTAGCGCTCGAAGTCCTGCAGGGCACGGGCGCCGGCGTGCGACGACACCACGGGAGCGGTTGCCGCGCCGGCCACGGCCAGCAGGGTGGCTCTGTCGGCGTGGGCGACGTCGACCAGGATGCCGAGCCGGAACATGCGTTCGACAACCCGCAAGCCGAGCCGGCTGAGGCCCGGCGGGGCGTGGCGCCGGACGGGCAGCGGCCCGGCGTAGCGCTGCCACGGCAGGCACGTGGTGCCGAGCAGGTTGTCTCTCAAGTGCACCAGCACGATCACGCGGACGCCACGCTCGTGCCACGCATCGATGCGGTCCACATCTCGCCCGACCGCGTCGGCACCTTCAACGCCGAGCATCACGGCAGGCGCGCCCTGTGCGTGGGCCTGGAGCAGGCCCTCGACCGACCGGACGACGAGGGCACCGGCATCATCGGCTTGCCGCTCGATCTGGGCGAGCTGTTCCTCGACGGCGTCCCACGGGCTCCGGCCCACGTACCAGCGTGTGACGATCGGGTCGCCCACGGCCTTGGCGACCGCGGCATCGACCCCGCCCTTCCGCAGCGCGCCGAACCCGACCTCCGCCGGCGCGCCAACCGTGACGGTGCGCCACACGGTGCGGAACGGCTGCGGGACGAACCCCGGGCCGTGGGTGTGCAGATCGAGCACAAAGGACCGGCGGTGGAGCCGGTCTCCGTCGACGGCCTCGGACGGCACGACGATCACGCGTCGAACACGACAGTGCGCTCTCGGACCGCGGCCGGCTGGGCGTCGCCTCCGTCCGGATGCTCGGCGCGCTCGGCGTGGCGCAGCAGGTGCCAGATCGAGGGGCCAAGGAGGTCGAGCTCGGTCGAGCTGTAGCGCTCACCGCCGAGGCCGCGTGTCCGCTCAGTCTGCCGGGCCAGCGCATCAGCATCCTGGCGCAGGATCCGCTTACCGTGCTGCCGCACGACGGCGCGCACGGCAGGGGCCGGGAGGCGGCTCCCGAACCGGACGATGAACCAGGCCCGGGTCCGGAATGGCGACATCGGCAGGTGGACGATCGTGTTGACAAGCCGGAACCACCCCTCGACCACGTACTCGATCTGCGCTACCGACGGGAGGAAGAAGCGGTCCCAATGGTCGAACGTGCGGCCCGCGTCTCCCGGCAACCGGATCGGGCCGAGCCCTGCCGGCTCGCCGAGGTACTGGACCTCGACCCCGCTGTCGACCGGGCGGCGCACCGCGGTGATGGAGTGCGAACGACTCCCGCGGAAGATCCCCCGGTGCAGGAAAGCGGTGTGCGGAACGTCGAGAGCGTTCTCCAGCGAGGCACGCAGGGTGCAATCGAGATCGCGCCGGAAGACAACCTCCCCGACTCCGGGACCGTCGATCGCGGGGAGGGCGAACGGGCGCCGGGTCGGCTCGGCATCGGGCTCCCCCCACGCCCACACGATGCCGTCCTGCTCCACCGTGGCGTGCGATGGGATGCTGCGGCTACGGTGCGCCTGGGTGCGGCCGTCACGCAGCCCCGGAACGCGCACGCACTGACCGCAGCCGTCATAGGTCCATCCGTGGTAGCCGCATTCGAGGGCGCCGTCGCCGGTGACCCGCCCCAGCGAGAGCGGGTAGTTGCGATGGTCGCAGCGGTCGAGGAGGACGGCGGGCGCGCCGCTGGCGCCACGGAACACCACGAGCGGAGTTTCCATGAGCGTCACGGCCAGCGGCCGGCGGCGCAGCTCCGACGACCGGGCCACCGGATACCACCAGCGGCGCGGAAAGGCCACAGAGTACGACCCGGCATCCATATACCCATGATGCCTGTCCGCTAAGGTCGCGCTGCGCCTACAGGCGGCTTGCGATCTCGGTAATCGACGACCCGTTCATATCCCAGTCCGCCGTGACCGCCCCAGTCTGCGCCGTCCCAGGTCCGTACTCCAGCGGCCGCGCGACGAACGCCGTGGCCAGGCCAGCCGCGCGCGCTGCCGCCAGGTCGGGCTCGTGCGCCGCGGCCAGCATGACCTCCCCGGGCCTGAGCCCAAGCATCGCGACAGGCCGCAGGTACGCCTCCGGATCTGGCTTGTACACGCGCGACACATCCGAACCCAGGATCAGGTCCCACGGCAGCCCGGCTGCCTTCGCCATGTCAAGCAGCAGCGACGTATTCCCGTTGGACAGCGGTCCCACGATGTAACGCTGCTTGATCGCCGCGATCCCCGCCACGCTGTCCGGCCAGGCCGGCAGGAAATGCCACGCGCGCGCGAGCCTGTCCAGCTCCCCCGGGTCGAAAGCGTCCGGGGCGAGGCCCAGCTCCCGCAGCACCTCGTCCAGGTTCTCCCGGTGCAGCACGTCCAGGGAGACGAACGGCCGCTCACCAGAACGCACGGGCTGCATCGCTGGCTGGTACCGGCCTCGCCAGGCGTCGGCGAATGCGAAGGAGTTGATGTCCAGGCCATGTTCACCAGCGAACGAGCCAACCGCTGACGCGATCCCGGACCGCCAGTCGACCACGGTGCCGAACACATCGAACAGCACCGCCCGCACAGTCAGACCGGTTGACGGAGCACGGTACGCCACCCTGTGAGCCTCTCACCGCAATGCCAATCCCGAAATGGCGGTCTGCCGTGACCGCGGTAGCCAGCGCGGCCACACCGGGTCAGGCGGGCGTCAATCCGCGTTATTCCGCTGTGTCCTGACCGGCTTACGGAGAGCCCGGGGCGGTCACCGTGAACTCGACGGTCAGTCTCCCGGCGTGCCGGAAGGTAAAGGTCAGCGGTACGGTCGCGCCCACCTGCAGGCGGTGCGGCGCGATCAGGACGATGTCGGGACCGAAGGGGCTAAGGCTGGTGGTCCCGGCTGGTATAGCCAGTCCGGGCAGTATGGCCTGCCTGATGTCCGCGTCGCCGCTGCTTTCGAGAACAACCCGCGACGCGGCCGTGGCCTGCACCGACAGCAGCTCATCCGGCCCACCCACATTCCGGATGACCACATAGGTCGGTGCGGGAGCCCCAGGCGTGCTTGCGGGGCTGGGAATGGCCGCGAGCTGGAACTGCAGCGGCATACGGCGCAGCGTCCCTGCTGCACCGGTGATGACCCACGCAGAAAGCAGCCCAGTCAGCAGCACCGCGCACAGGACAGGAAGAGCCGCCGACCGGAGCAGGCCGGTCATCGGCCGTGGCTCGCTCATGTCACGCTGGCTGGGCTGGCTGAGGCGGACGTATTGGCCTGCGGGAGAGCCGGTGCCGGGGTGACCTGGTTGCTGCTGGCGGGCAGCCGCCGCAGACGCAGGCTGTTGGACACCACAACAAGCGAGCTGAGCGCCATGGCCAGTCCGGCGAACAGTGGGTTCAGGTAGCCCAGTGCCGCCAGCGGAAGCGCGACGATGTTGTACCCGAAGGCCCAGGCCAGGTTGACGCGGATGGTGCGCAGCACGGCCCGCGCCAGCAGGATCGCATCGGCGATCCGGCCCGGATCCTCGCTGACCAGGGTCAGGTCGGCCGCGCCGATCGCGGCGTCCGTCCCGGTGCCCACAGCGATGCCGAGGTCTGCCTGCACCAGCGCCGCCGCGTCGTTGACCCCGTCGCCGACCATGGCCACAGCAGCCCCCGCCGCCTGCAGTTCCCGGATGCGCTCCAGCTTGCCCTCAGGCCGCACACCGGCGAACACGTCCTGTTCGGCCAGACCGAGGCGGCGGGCCACGGCCAGTGCCGCGCGCTTGCTATCGCCGGTCAGCATGACCACTCGCAGGCCCAGTGCCCGCAGCCGGCTAACGGCAGTATCGCTGCCTGGCTTCAGAGCGTCGGCGACGGGCAGCACGGCGCGGGCCTGCCTGTCCCAGCCGACCAGCACCGCGGTCTGGCCTGCCTCCTCCGCCGCGTCGGCGGCCAGGGCGAGCTCACCAGGGATTGTCAGCCCGCCGGATGCCAGGAACTGGCGAGTCCCGACGGTCACCTCCCGGGCACCCACCGTGCCCCGCACCCCTGACCCGGCCACGCTCGCGAACCCAGTGACGGGGGGCAGGGTGCCGAGCCGAGCCAGCGCGTCGCGGACGATCGCCTGGCCGGCCGGGTGCTCGGAAGCATCCTCGACGGCACCAGCCAGGGCCAGCGCCTCAGCCTCCGCGGTGCCAGCTACGACGGTGACCGCCTGCAGCGACATGATCCCGGTGGTCAGCGTGCCCGTCTTGTCAAGGACGATCACCTCTACCCGCCGCGTGGCCTCGAGCGCCTGCGCGCCCTTGACCAGGATGCCGAGCCTGGCCCCGCGCCCGACGCCAGCCAGCAGGGCGGCCGGCGTAGCCAGCCCCATCGCGCAGGGGCAGGCTACGACGAGCACGGCGAACGCGCAGCTCCACGCGAATCCCGCAGGCAGCCCGGTGCCGAGCCAGAACCCGAGCGTGGTCACCGCCAGGGTGATCACACAGGGCACGAAGACCGCCGCCACCCGGTCGGCCAGCCGCTGCGCGGCCGACTTCGTGGCCTGCGCCCGCGTCACGAGGTCGATGATCCGGGCCAGCTCGGTCTGCCGGCCTACGTGGGTTGCGCGGATCACCAGGCGTCCGCTCAGGCTGATAGTGCCACCCGTGACGCTGTCCCCGGGACCGGTCTCGGCCGGCACCGACTCGCCGGTGAGCATCGAGCAGTCCACGGCGGAGGTCCCCGCCACCACCACCCCGTCGGTGGCGATCTTCTCGCCGGGCCGGGTGACGAACTCATCCCCGCAGGCCAGCGCGGCCACGTCGACTCGCTGCTCAGACCCGTCGCGGAGCACCGCCGCGGTCTTGGCGCCCAGCTGGGCCAGCGCCGTCAGCGCCGAGCCCGCCTGGCGCTTGGCCCGCGACTCCAGATACCGCCCGGTCAGTACGGCCAGGGTGACCCCTGCGGCCACATCCAGGTACAGGGTGCCCTGGCTAGCTGGACCGAATGTGACGGCGAACCCCATCTTCATGCCGACCGCGCCCATCCCGCCGAACAGCATCGCCTGGACTGACCACAGCAGCGACGCGGTGACGCCCAGGCTGACCAGCGTGTCCATGGTGGTGCTGCCGTGCCTCAGGCCGGTCAGTGCGGCGCGGTGCAGCGGCCAGCCGCCCCAGATCACCACCGGGAGCACCAGCGCGAGGCTCACCCACTGCCAGCCGGCGAACTGCAGCGATGGCGCCATCGCCAGCACGATCACGGTGAGCGCGGCGGGCGCGCAGGCGATGACCCGCAGGCCCAGCAGCCTGGTGGCCGCTTCGGATTCCCGCCCGGCTTCCGCGGCGTCCGGCCCCGGCAGCGCCGCGGTGTAGCCAGCCGCTCGGACCGCTGTGACCAGCTCGCCCGGCTCATGCCCGCCAAGACGGGTGACGTAGGCACGCTCGGTGGCATAGCTGACCGTCGCCTCAACCCCGTCAAGCAGGTTGAGCCGCTTCTCGATGCGCGCCGCGCAGGCGGCGCAGCTCATCCCGCCGATCACCAGCTGCACTGGCTGCCCATCGGCTGCCTCCAGCTTGCGGGTTTCCCCAGCCGCTGCGGGCTTCACCGGTGGTCCGGGGACCTGATCGCCGGCACCACCAGCTGAGCCGGGCCGCCCCCCATGTTCATGTTCATGGCCGGTGGCGTGCCGCGGCCCGGCGACTGGATTGGCGCATTGGCCGGGATGACCGGCCCAATGACCGAGCCAACCTTGTATGCCCCAAGGAGGATGGCCACCATCAAGATCACGAATCCGACAATCCGGGTCTCGGGGCTCACCACTCCTCCTAGCTGGTCCTCGGTGCTGTGGTTCGGACCGTACACGCAAATTGTCGCACCGCTGCGGCGGCGTGTCCCCTGCGACTGGCTGCCGGCCAAGGCAACTTCCGTCGCCGGGAGTTATCGCAGCCCAGGCACCGTAATACCCCGGCCGTGTTTTCAGAATACCTCCACCCGGTATTGCTGATACCCCTACGGGGTTTACCGGAGCGTAAAACCAGATCTGTTGATTCATCTCAAAACAGCAGGTCACGAAGGTGGTTACGGCTATACGAAAACCTCCGGTGTTGCTTCTTGCCGGGCTGCCCGCCAGGGGTTATTGTTTTCTCTGCCTTCACCTCGAGAGATAATGGCGTGAGCCGCTTAACGTGCTTTTGACGACATGCCGCGGGCCTGACCGGACCGCTGGAACCCCGCGCGAGGAGACCATCGGATGAGTGATACTGCAGCGACGGGAAGCACACTGACTGGACGGCTTGGCGTCCACGGCCGACCGGGTGCCACCCTCAGCGGCGTGACCTGGCACGCTCCTGATACACGGCGCGCACTCCAGCTGTGCCTGGCTGCTATATGGCTGCTGGACGCCGTCTTGCAGTACCAGACTTTCATGTTCACCAAGGCGTTCGGCCAGATGCTCGCGGCCACCGCAGCCGGCAACCCTGGCGTCATATCCCGGCCGATCACGTGGTCGGCGGGCATCATCGAGCACCATCCAGTGCCGATAAACACGGCGTTCGCGACCATCCAGCTCCTGCTGGCGATCGGGATCGCCTTGCGGCCCACTGTGAAGGTCGCCCTGGGTGCTTCCGTGGTCTGGGCGCTCGCCGTGTGGTGGCTTGGCGAGGGCCTCGGCGAGGTGCTGAACTCCGCCGCCAGCCCGGTCAACGGCGCCCCGGGCGCGGTGATCATCTACGCCCTGCTGGCCGTCCTGCTGTGGCCGGCCGGCCGCGGCCGGGCGGCAGCGCCGTTCGAGGCCGCGCGCGCGGTCGGAACCCGGGTCGCGCAGGGGCTGTGGGTGGTGCTCTGGGCCAGCCTGGCCTATTTCAGCCTGATGGCTTCTAACCGGGCGCCTCAGGCCCTGCACGACATGATCTCGGGCATGGCCAGCGGCAACCCCGGCTGGCTCGCCAGCATCATCAACGCAGCCGCCAGACTGGTCAGTCACCAGGGCCTGGCGGCCTCGATCGTGCTGGCGGTCCTTCTCGCGTTCATCGCCGTCAGCGTTCTGATGCCGGCCCGGTTGGCCCGCAGCGGAGTGATCGTGGCCATCGTCCTGGCCGCGGCGATCTGGGTGGTCGGCGAGGCCCTGGGCGGGATCTTCAGCGGCAGCGGGACCGACCCGAACTCAGGGCCACTGCTCGCCCTCCTCGCGCTGGCCTACTGGCCGAAGCGCGCGGCCCGTGCGGTTGCCGCTACCCCGACCACGACCGAGATCGCTGGCCCGCAGGCACAGCCGGAAGGACTATGACATGAACATGGGCGAACCCGCATGGCTCGCGGACCTCGTGGCGGTGGTCGTGCTCATCACCGCCGCTTACTGCCTGGGGCGGGTGGCCGTCTCGCTCGCGTGGCGTCGGCCCACCGACCTCGACGTAGACCTGATTCACGGAGTTATGGGCATCGGCATGGCTGCCATGCTGGTACCAAGCCTCAGCCCAGTCCCCAACGTGACCTGGGCGTGGGTCTTCGGGGTGGCGGCGGCCTGGTTCGTCTGGCGGATCGTGGCAGTGTTCGGGAGCGCGGGGACCAGCCGCATCGCCGAGGTGCATTACCTACCGCACTTCGTCATGGCGGTTGCGATGATCTACATGGGCGTGGCGGTCTCCGGCCCAGCCAAGGCAGGGTCGGGCGGGGGGATGGCCATGGGTGGCTCAGGCTCCACCGCGCATTTCCCTACGGGCGCCCTGGTACTGGCACTGCTCATGCTGGCATACGTTGTCTGGCTCACCGACCAGCTACCGGGCATCGCCTCTGTACGGGCATGGCGGGCCACGCCCCACCTCGCTCTGGCGGGCGCCGGCGCGCTGGCGGGCAGTGCTGCGGGGCCGGACACAGGGGTCCGGGCGGTACCGGTGGTCCGAGCCGCTGTCGCCGCTCACCCAGGCGAAGCAGCACAGATGGAATCCGCAGCGCAGGAGAAGCCCGATGATTCGCAGCGCGCTGTGCCCCTGTCCCCGCGGCTCGAGGCTGGCTGCCACATTGTCATGGCTGTCGCCATGGCATACATGCTGGTCCTGATGCTGTAGCCAGGCCGCGGGTCACGGCCGGGGGTCAGCCAGAGGCCATCTCGTAACCGGCCGCGACCACCGCGTCCCGCAGTGCCGGAATACCGGGGAGCGGGTCTCCAGCGATCCGGACGATCCCGGTGTCCAGGCTGACCTCGACGTGGGATACGCCCGGCAGGCTGCCGATCTCCTTCTGGACGGCGGTTACACAGTGTTCGCAAGTCATTCCGCTGACGCTGATCACTGTCGAATCCACGGCAAGCTTCCTTGTTGCATCGGCACCGGCAGGACGGTCGCGTACCGCCGCCAGTAGCGGAGGGGGTCGGCACGTTGCCTGGGTCCCGAGCCTACAGCGAGGCCAGCAGTGGGTCATAAGCTGTCCGCAGAGAGCGGCGGTGAGGGCGTGGGAGCAGCGACAACCAGCGAGGTCGAGCTGGCGGTGCAGGGCATGACCTGCGCCGCGTGCGCAGCCAGGATCGAGCGCAGGCTCACCCGGCTGGATGGCGTCGTGGCTGTGGTCAACTACGCGACGGGGCAGGCCCGGGTGACAGCTCCCGCCGGGATGTCCGAACAGGTGCTGATCAGCGCGGTCGAGGAGGCCGGTTACACAGCCGCGGCAGTCCGGCCAGGCGCGCAGCCGGACTCCGACCGCGACAGGAGCGCTGACGAGGCCAACTACCTGCGCCGCCGGCTCATCCTGGCCCTGATCTTCTACGTCCCGCTGACGGATGCTTCCATCCAGCTGTCGCTGTTCCCGGCATTCCGGTTCCCGGGCTGGCAGTGGCTGCTGATCGCACTGGCCGCGCCGGTCGCGATCTGGGCGGCGTGGCCGTTCCACCGGGCCGCGCTGCGCAACGCCCGGCACGGCGGCTGCTCCATGGACACGCTGGTGTCCCTGAGCGTGATCGCCGCATGCGGGTGGTCGGTGTACGCGATGTTCGTGCTGGACCGCGGGCAGTCGCGGGTGAGCAGCTGGTATGAGCTGGTACACGCGTCCGGCGGCGGGATCTATCTCGAGGTCGCTGCCTCGGTGACCACGTTCTTGCTGGCGGGCCGGTTCTACGAAGCCAGGGCGAGGCGGCTGGCTGGTGACGCGATGCGGGAGCTGGCCTCGGCCGGCGCCCAGGACGTGTGCGCGCTCGGCGACGACGGGAGCGAGCAGCGCATCCCGGTGTCCGGGCTACGGGCCGGGCAGCGGTTCGTAGTACGGCCGGGTGAGCGCATCGCCGCCGATGGCCTGGTCGTGTCTGGTCAGTCGGCGGTGGACACCAGCATGATGACGGGCGAACCGGTGCCCGCCGATGTGGGTGAGGGTGACGCGGTCATGGCCGGGACGGTCGCGGTCGGCGGACGGCTGGTCGTGCGGGCCGAGCGGGTCGGCCAGGACACGCAGCTTGCCCACCTGGTCGCGCTGGTTGAGCACGCGCAAATGGAGAAGGCTGCGGTGCAGCGGCTCGCGGACCGGATCTCGGCTGTCTTCGTCCCGTCGGTGATGATCCTTGCCCTGCTCACGCTGGGGGCGTGGCTGGTGGCTGGCAGCCCGCTGCAGCGGGCGTTCAGCGCGGCCCTGGCCGTGCTGATCATCGCCTGCCCGTGCGCGCTCGGCCTGGCCACCCCGGCGGCGCTGATGGTGGCCTGCGGCCGGGGTGCGCAGCTGGGCATCTTCATCAAGGGCTATCAGGCGCTTGAGTCCTCCCGCACGGTTGACACTGTGGTGCTGGACAAGACCGGGACCGTGACCACCGGCGCCATGCGGGTCATCGCCGTCCTGCCCGCGCCCGGAACCAGCCGCGAGACCCTGCTCCGGCTGGCGGGGGCGGTGGAAAGCGCCTCTGAGCATGTGGTGGCGGCGGCGGTGACCGCGGCAGCCCGCGGCGAAGTCGGCTCACTCCCCGAGGTCACCGGGTTCGAGGCCCTGCCGGGCCTGGGCGCCCGCGGGACGGTCGCCGGCCTCGACGTCGTGATCGGGAGGCAGCGGCTGCTGCGTGAGCAGGCGATGGTCCTGCCGCCGGAACTGGCCGCCGGGTGCGAGAGCGCGGAGCAGACGGGCTGCACCGTCGTGCTGGCCGGGTGGGACGGGCAGGTGCGGGGCGCGGTGGCGGTCGGCGACAGGGTCAAACCATCGGCCGCGCCCGCCGTGGCCCGGCTGCGGCGGCTGGGGCTGCGGACGCTGCTGCTCACCGGCGACAGCGAGGCCGCGGCACGGCTGGTGGCCGAGCAGACCGGCGTTGACGAGGTGATCGCCGGGGCTCTGCCCGCCAACAAGGTGCGGGTGCTGCGCGAGCTGCAGGCCGGCGGCCAGAAAGTAGCGATGGTCGGGGACGGGATCAACGACGCGCCCGCGCTGGCCACCGCCGACCTCGGGCTGGCTCTGGGCTCAGGCACCGACGTCGCTATCACCGCCGCCGACCTGATCGTGCTTCGCGACGACCTGGAGGCGGTGCCCGATGGCATCGGCCTCGCCCGGGCCACGTTCACAACCATCCGGCGCAACATCTTCTGGGCCTTCGGCTACAACCTCGCGGCCATCCCGCTGGCCGCGGCCGGCCTCCTCAACCCCATCATCGCCGCGGCGGCGATGGCCTTCTCGTCAGCGTTCGTGGTGTGGAACAGCGTCCGGCTTCGCCGGTTCGCGGCCACCACGGATCCTGACGCCAGCAAGCCCCCCGCGGCCTCCCCCGGGCAGACACCCAGCCAGCAGCAGGCCGCTCCACTTGCCCCAGCCCCAGGCTAAAAGCCCGTTCGGCTCGCGGACTGCACGAGGCACCGCGCCGCTGCGGGCGCGCCCGTCCGTGACCCTGCCACCGGCGGCTGGCGGTGCTACTCGTAGTCTGTCAAGCTAAAGTAGCGGCTGTGGGTCAGGCCAAAGGACCAGCGATGCACGGGTACACACAGAACAAGGACGCCTACGTCAAGCGGCTGCGGCGCATCGAAGGCCAGGTCCGCGGCCTGCAGCGCATGGTCGAAGAGGACAATTACTGCATCGACATCCTGACGCAGGTATCCGCCACCACCAAAGCACTTCAGTCGGTAGCGCTTGCACTGCTCGAAGAGCACATCAGCCACTGCGTCGCCGATGCCATGGCCGAAGGCGGCGACACTGCCGCCGATAAGATCCGCGAAGCCTCCGAAGCCATCGCCCGGCTCGTACGCTCCTGAACTCGCCCGCTTCCCCACCGTCACTGGACGGTGGGGATCCCCCGGGCCCATGCTGGCTGCAGGTTCGGGTGGAGCTGAGGGGATTTGAGCCCCTGGCCCTTGATGCGAGCATAGTTTCGTGGCGGTCCAGTGATCGGGAACCAGCGAGCCATGACCAACGTCACAGCAGTGCTGCGCGCGCTGCTCGTGATCATGTTCGCAGCCGGGGCCGTCGCGGGTATTTCGGGATGCGCTGCCGCAGCCACAAGCCAGCCGCGGCCCTCGGTGACAGCGTGCGCCGATTACGGGTTCTGGGCTATCGAGCATCGCGTCACCGTGTCCCGCATCCCGCAGCCGTGCCAAGGCCTCAGCGGCCAGCAGGTGAACCAGGCCATCATCCTGGCTGTATCCCGGGCCGTGGGCGGGCAAAGGCCGGGAAGCAGAGCCGCCAGGAGGCTGCGCGAGGACAGGGCAGGCCGCTATCTGGCTGCCCTGATTACCACTCCCCCGCCGCCCAGCCCGGCAGCGGCCGGTGCGGTCGTCCCGTCCTGGCAGCCATCAGCGAGCCGTCAGGAGCCAGCGGTGACCACTGGCCGCAACCTTGCGATGGATATCGCCGCCCTGGCCGCCTGGCTGATCACGGCAGGCAGCGGAGCCTTCGTCCTGGTCAGGTGGATCGCCCGCAGTGGCGCTCTGCGCAGGCGGGGCGGCGCAGCAGGCGACGCGGGCTCGCCGCCGCGGCTGGCCGGACAGGCGAAACGGACCGTGGCCACGGCTAGCACGAGGCTGCCGCTGCCGGTCGTCGCGGGGCATGTCGGGCTGGCGATGACGGGACTGGCGTTCTGGATTCTGTATTTGATCACCGGCTGGTCCGGGCTGGCCTGGACCGCCGTGATCCTGCTGGTGGCTGTGGCCGGGCTCGGCATGGCCACCGTGACCCTCGGGCTGGCTGACCCTGGCGGCCGCCGCGGCCGATCTTCTTCCCAGGGCGGGGAACCCCGTCCCGGGGCATCCAGGACGCGGCTCGCGCCGGTAGTCATCGTCGGTCACGGGGTGCTCGCGGCGTCCACGATGCTCGTAGTGCTGCTTGCCGCCCTGGGCACGGCTGCAACCTGACGTAGCCGAGGCCTGTACGGGCGGGCGCGGACCCGTCACGCAGCGCGTCCGCGGTGCTGCCAGTGCGGGATAATTCCGGGCGTGCCGGGTTTCCTGACTGATCCAGTTGCCATTCGCCGCGCTATCGGTGAGGAACCCGTCGGCACGACCGGTGCGTGGGCAGGCGGCCGGGAGGCTGCCGAGGGCATGCTGAAACGCGTTGTCGCGGATCTGGGCCGGGCAGCCATGACGGCAGAAGCGGGCACTCTTATATGCCGTGCCGGTCCACCGCCACGACCGTGCCGGTCGCCGGGTGGGAGCAGGAGAGCCGGCAGGCCGCGGACGTGCTGCAGCGGCACGGGATCGAGCTGATACCGCCCGACGTGCTCGCGCTCCCCATCGATCCGGCGCTGACAATAGATACCAATCTCAGCGAGGGTCCGCTGACGGTGTTCGATGCCTGGTTCTACTGGTATGGCTGAGGCTCAAGTGCGGCACCAGTTCCGGCAAGTGCCTGCCAGACATCCGGCAGGTTGTCTCGCGTGATTGCGAGCTGGACCTGGCGGCCGCCAACCGGTCCGGTGATGACTATCCAGTCACGGTGACCCAGGCCGGAGGGCGCTTGGCTGAACGCAATGGACGTTTCGTGACCCGTGAATACAAACTCACGGAGGGCCTGCGGCGCGGAAATCATAAATGCGTCTGTGCCGACGGTCAGCCGCTTTGGCCCCCTCAGGGAAATCCAGTAACCACGGGTGCCGCCAAATCCTCCCGATCCGAGAACTCTGGCCCGATCAAGCCGGGTCTCAAAACACACCTGCGCCTCTATCTCGCTGCGCAAAGGAGCGTTCGTCACGCGCTCACGGCTTTGCCGCCTGAACAGATACATCCAGCCACCGATTATCAGCGGAACAATCAGCAGCGGCGGAAGCCAGCGCAATGTGATCACCCTAGTCCCGGACGGCAGTCAGCGTGTGGGTGTGGCGGTCGTAGACCGGCCCGGTATCACGAGAAAGGCGTCTGTGGATACTTTTCGTTCTCTATAGTATGAAGTGCGAGTCGAGTCCTGTTACGCCCCTGAGCCGCCACCCCGGCCGCCAGGCGTGGCGCTCAGAGGGATGAGGCAGAATGCCGGTGGTTTCTTCTCCCGAGGAGTGGGGCGTCTGCGACTCGTGCGGAGAGATCGTGCGGCAGACGCCGGACCGGCACACTGGCCAGCTTTACCACTCAGCCACATGCCCGGAACGGCCTCCCGGGGAGAACCGGGCAGCACCGGCCGGGCAGCATGCGTCGTCACCGGACCCGGGCGGGCACGAGGATCTCGGCACCAGCTTCCATGACATGAGGGGATGCGCCCGGCGCCTGGCGCGCGTCCTGCTGCCGGGCGGCCAGGCCAGAAGCCCGGTACCGGCACTGGCCATGGCTGCGGCCATGTGCGTCACCTTGGTGGCCGTCGTTCTGCTGAGCGGCCGCCCGGCGGGCAAGGCTGTCCCGGCCGCCGCCAGCTCACCGCACGCCGCCCTGGGGACTGCCCGGCCGACGCCGGCCAGCGCCTCTCCAGGTCCGGCCAGCCCGGCACCGAACCCGGTTTCGGATTCCGCCCCGAACCCCGCTTCGGCCATCATCCGCCAGGACTCCCCTTCGCCTGCGTCGACGCCGGCCGCGTCCGTCCCGGCGCCGAATCTGGTGCTGAACACCTTCCAGGACGGCACCGACGGGTGGATGCGGGAGTGGGGAAACATCAGCCTGACGCCCACCACGCAACCCGCCTTCGACGGCGCCTCGCTGCTGCTCACCACGAGCGGCGACAGCAATGCGGCGATCGGCTCGGGGAGCGACGGCACGACTCAGCTCAAGGCCGGAGACACGGTCACCTACCACGTCTGGTCGAGCGGCCAGCCCGGCAGCGTCCAGGCGTACATCGCGGACGACAACAACAACATCTACTACGCCGGGTCGGCTGAGCTGACCTCCTCCGCCGGATGGTTCACGCTGACCTGGACCGTCCCATCGTCCCCCTCGATCGAGGGCATCGGACTGCAGATCAATAACCCCAGTCCGCGCCGATCGCTCACCCTGGCGTTCGGCGGGCTCTCCTGGCCGCAGAACTAGAGTCATCAGTGGGAACGACTCGAATCGTCCGCACGGACAAGCAACCTGTTACAGCGACGGACGCAGCTACATCACCCCGGCCGGGGACGGCTGGACAAGAACGGGAACCGCCTCGGGTCGTACACCTGGGACCTGAGCGGGCAAGAAAATGGCGCATGGGCCATGCCGCTGCTGACACAGGCTTCCCTTCTGGGGGGGACTAGCGGCACCGTAGGCTTGTGCGCTGGGGTAGCGGATGATCAGCAAGGAAGCAGTGCGATGGATCTTCAGGAAGTACTGTCCAGAGTGGCCGAACTCAGCCGCGAGGAACTGCACATCGTCCGCAAACGAGCTGAGGAAAAGACACCCGCCCGCGATCACGGCCAGGACTTTGCCGAGATGCGCCAGGCCGCCGATCGCCTTGACCACTATGCGCACCAGTTGCGGCGGTTGCATGACAACGAGTTCGGCGAGCATTGGCGCCACGAGAGTCTTTCCGACCGCGAGTCGTGACACAAGGACCCCGGATAACTCCTCAGGAAACCAGTAAGGGTCCAGGCTCTGGCCGTGGCCACGGGGGCACCGGCCGTATCCAGAGCTCGTGACGTGCCAGTGCCGGAAGCAGTATGGGACCTCGCATTTCACGCAGAACCCGGCCTCGTCGTCCTCAAAGCCTGCGGTGTGCACCCGCGCGTAGGTCAGTGGCGGCAGAAATGCCGCTGTGATCATCGCAGCTCTCTCCGCAGAGATGGCGCTCTCGCCTTGCGCAGCGATTCCCTTGAAGATCAGATACCACTGGCTGAAGTCACGAACCAGGACGTGAAGTGCCTGCTCCCGAAAGGCCCATTCATGGAACTTCTCCGGCAGCTGACCGGGAGGAATGACGTCGACGCGGGCATATTCTTCGCCGCACTCCGCGCATGGCGGGGCGACGGCCACGCCAGCCGGCGATGCCCCGTCTGCGCTCGCTTGGCGGGCCCTGCGCTCAGCCTCACGCTGCTTGAGCAATCCTTCTAGTCCTGGTTGTCCCTGGCGGTGACGCCCTGCGGGCGTGAAAATCGGGGGTGGTTGCCCGCCGACGTCGGTTTGGCTTGGTGCTGTGAGCCCGTCTTCTAGTCTGATCGCCGGGAGCCGCC
>Ga0335074_10006759_pt1 | contig 15905 bp, 14 predicted proteins | sample Lox_Sample_23_FD_206715 | JGI IMG/M metagenome (GOLD analysis project Ga0335074, IMG submission 206715) | Soil microbial communities from Loxahatchee National Wildlife Refuge, Florida, United States - Lox_Sample_2.3 | ecosystem: Environmental > Terrestrial > Soil > Wetlands | place: USA... | reverse complement strand
GTACCTTCCGGCGGCCGCCTGGAGCCGGCCCGTCGCGAGCAGGGCCGACTCGAAGGCGCGGCGCAGCTCGTCCCGGCGGACCAGCGCCCATTCGCCGGCCGACATGCCGTCGAGGAAGTCGCCGCCGTAGGCCGCGACGGCGCGCTGCAGGTCGGGCAGCGCCGCCTCGGCCGGGCGGGCCCGGCGGGCGGCGGCCAGCGCGTCCTCGAACGTGGTGACGTCGCACTCGTGCGGCCGGGAGCGGTCGAAGCGGTAGCGGCCGTCCGCGTAGACCACCCAGCCCGGGTCGCCGAGCGCGCGGCGCAGCTCGCGCAGCGCGGTGTGCAGCGCGTTGCCGAGCTGCTGGCGCGACAGATCCGGCCACAGCGCGGCCGCGATCTGCTCCTTGGTCAGCGGCGGCGAGGATACGAGCAGGAACATCAGCTCGCGCGGCTTGGCGTAACCCCAGTCCGCGGCGGTCAGCGCCGTCTCGCCGAACTCCACGACCGCGGCGCCCAGCGTCCTGACGCGAAGCGCGCCGGCGGTTCTGGTGCTTTGCTGCGTGGCCCTCGCCCGGGCCGGGGCCCGCCGGGATGAAGGGTTCGGCCCGTCCGCGGCCGCCCCAACCGGAGCCGCCGGGGCTGCGGCCGGCCCAGCCGACCCCGGAGGAGCCCCGGCCAGCCAAGCTGGAGCCGACGGGACCGTAGTCGGATCTGCCTGAGCTGGTGCGGTCCGAGGCGGTGCGGCCCGAGGCGGTGCGGCCTGAGGGGGGGCCGCCCGGGGCGGGACGACCGGAGCGGCGTCGTCCGGCGACGGCAGGTCGGGGGCCAGCTCGTCCAGGGTGGCGACCAGCCCCTGCTGCCGGGCCGCGGCGAACTGGTCCGCGCCGAGCGCGGACCGGACCGCCGCGAGGGTCTGCAGGTGCTGGGGCTGCTCGCACGGGGCGATCACGGTGCCGATCGCGTCCCTGATGGCCTCGGCGGCGCCGAGCAGCCGGGCCGCCTGCCTGGCCTGGCCGAGGGCGAGCGCGATGGCCGCGAGATCCTCCAGCACGCTGGACATGCGCCAGCGGTCCCGCAGCTCGGTGTGCAGCTCGAGGCTCCGGCGCAGCATCGTGATGGCGGCCGGGTCGCCGTCCACGGCCGCGAGCAGCCCGAGCTGCTCGGCGGACCAGGCGAGGCCCTCGCGGAAGCCGATCCCCTCGGACAGGGCCTGGCTTTCCGTCAGCAGCAGGGCCGCCCGCTCGATCTCGCCCTGGTAGCGGGCGACCGTGCCCAGGCTGATCAGCGCCCACGCGGTCCCTTCGATGTCGCCGAGTTCGCGGGAGGCGGCCAGCGCGAGGCTGGCCTCCTCGGCGGCCCGGGCGAAATCGCGCTGCAGCCAGGAGGCGAAGGCGAGGTAGGAGTGCGCGCTGGCGACCCCCCACCGGTCGTCCAGGGCCTCGGCGACGGCCAGGCTCTCCGCGTGCAGTTCCATCGCCCTGGCGTACCGGCCCTGCTCGCGGGACACGCTGCCGAGGACCTGCAGCGCGCCGGCGATGCCCCTGGCGTCGTCACGCTCGCGGTAGAGCCGGAGCGCGGCCTCGCACCTGCGTACCGCGGGGGCGTAGTCGCACTGCAGCAGGGCCAGCCGGCCGCCGCCCAGCAGCGCCTTGGCCCGCAGCGCGGCGGGTGCGTCGGGGGCGGAGGTAACCGCCTCGTCGATCCACTGCCGGACCTCGTGGTACCGGCCGCGCAGGTACGCGTAGCGGTCCAGCGGCCCGGCGATCCGCAGCGCCGCGACGCCGTCACCGGATTCCTGCGCGAACTCAAACGCCCCGCGGAGGTTCGGCAGCTCGGTGTCGAGGCGGTCGAGTTCGAGTTCCAGGCCGCCGGGCCCGACGTCGCCGCGTTCGATCCGGCCCGCCGCGCCCTCGGCCAGTTCGGTGAAGTAACCCAGGTGGGCCCGCCGGGTCCGGTCCGTTTCGCCCGCCTCGGCGAGGCGGTCCCGCGCGTAGTCGCGGATCGTGGCCAGCAGGTGGTAGCGCGAGTTGCTGCGCTGATGCTCCACCCGGATCAGCGACTTGTCGGCCAGCCTGGTCAGCAGCTCAAGCATCGCGTCCGCGTCGATGTCCGCCCCGGCGGCCACGCGTTCGGCCGCGTCCAGCGTGAAGCCGCCGGAGAAGGTGGCCAGCCGGCGGAAGACGGCCCGCTCGGCGCCGTCGAGCATGTCGTGGCTCCAGTCCAGCGTCGCGCGCAGCGCCTGGTGCCGCCGTGGCGCGGAGCGCGACCCGCCGACCAGGACCGCGAAGATGTCGTCGAGCCGGTCGGCGAGCTGCGCGGAGGAAAGCACCCGCATCCTGGCCGCCGCTAGTTCGATCGCCAGCGGCAGCCCGTCGAGCCGCTGGCAGATCGACAGGACCGCGGCGGCGTTCTCGTCGGTGACCCGGAAGGCCGGCCGCACCAGCTGCGCCCGCTGCTCGAACAGCGTGACCGCGTCGGAGCCGGCGAGCAGCGCCGCGGTCGGCGCCGTCCCGGGCTCCGGCAGCGACAGCGGCGGCACGTGCCAGTTCAGCTCGCCTTCCACGCCGAGGGCCTCGCGGCTGGTGGCCAGGACGACCAGGGCGGGACAGGCGGCGAGCAGGTACTCGGCCGCTCTGGCCGCGGCCTCGGCGAGGTGCTCGCAGTTGTCGAGCACGACGAGCACCGGGTGGTCGGCCACGTGCTCGGCCACCGCCTCGATGGCCTCCTGCCCGGGGGTATCGGGCACGCCGAGCCGGGAGGCGACCGTCTGCGCCACGATGCCCGCGTCTTCGACCGGGGCCAGCTCCACCCAGCAGGTGCCCGCGGCGAACGAGGCGCTGGCGGCGCGGGCGGTGGCCAGCGCCAGGCGGGTCTTCCCGGTGCCGCCCGGCCCGGTGAGGGTGAGCAGCCGGCTGCGGGCCAGGGCGGCGACGATCTCGTTGAGCTCGCTCTCGCGGCCCACCATGGGAGTGAGCCGTACCGGCAGCTGCTCCCTGGTCAGCACGGTCATGCTCGGCCCCGCTCGTCCCGGCGCGATAGTTCCTCTATGCGAAGAATTTAGTCCCCCGGGGGCGTGGGTCACGACGCCGCCCGGCCAACCGCGGGTGAAGGCTGGGTAGCCTGTGCAGATGGATGAGAACCGTGCGCGCCGGGTGGTCGACGCGCTGAGGGACCGGGGCATCGACGCTCACCTGAGGAAGCAAGGGGTCGACGCGTACGCGGTGCAGGTGCGCGCGGGCGGCGGGCGCGAGGCCGTCTGGGGGTCCGAGGGCACGACGGGCCTGGAGGCCGAGGTCCTGCTCGACGGGGACCTGGTCGGCTTCGTCCCGGAGATCCCGGGTTCCCAGGAGTTCGACGAGGCCCAGATCGTGGACGCCATCGCCCGGGCCGATTACGACGAGCCGGAGGGGCACGAGCGCGCCACTGCGCCGCCGCCCGGACCCTCGCTTCCGAGGGAGGGCGGAGTCTTCCGCCGGTTCGTCGAAGGCTTCCGCGAGGGAGCGCAATAGCTGGGAGGCTATCGGCGTGCGCCTGGCTACGTGGAACGTGAACTCGGTCAAGGCCCGTCTGCCGCGGCTGCTCGAATGGCTGGCCGAGACCGAGCCCGACATCGTCGGCCTGCAGGAGACCAAGGTCGCGGCGGGCGGGTTCCCCTCGGCCGAGGTCGAGGAGCTCGGCTACGAGGTGGCCGCGCACGGCGAGGGCCGGTGGAACGGGGTCGCCCTGCTATCCAGGGTCGGCCTGGAGCGGGTCAGCCTGGGCTTTAGCGGCGAGCCCCGGTACGAGGGCGAGCCCGGTGAGTCTCTGTTGCTGGACGAGCCCGGCCTGCGCCGGCCGGAGGCCAGGGCCGTCGGTGCCGACTGCGGCGGCATCAGGGTCTGGTCGCTGTACGCGCCGAACGGGCGTACGCCCGAGTCGGCGCACTACGCCTACAAGCTCGAGTGGTACACGGCGCTGCGCGCCGCGCTCGCGGCCGAGCTCGGCGCCTCACCCGCGCTGGTGGCCTGCGGTGACTTCAACGTGGCGCCGACCGACGCCGACGTCTGGGACCCCGCGGTGTTCGTCGGGTCCACCCACGTCACCCCGCCCGAACGGCAGGCGCTGGCGGACCTGCGGGCCCTCGGCCTGGCCGACGTGGTGCCGGCTCCGATGAAGGGACCGCACCCGTTCACGTACTGGGACTACCGCGCCGGGGCGTTCCCCAAGGACATGGGGATGCGCATCGACCTGGTGTACGCCAGCCCGCCCGTCGCGGCCCGGGTCCGCGGGGCGTACGTGGACCGCCAGGCCCGCAAGGGCCACGCGCCCTCCGACCACGCCCCGGTCGTGGTCGACCTCAGCTGAGGATCCGCGCGGCGTTGTCGTGCAGGAGCGCGTCAGTTACCTCAGTTGGCAGGTCGAGGTCCGCGAGCTCGGACAGGCAGCGCTCGGGGGTGAAGAACGGGAAGTCGCTGCCCCACAGGAACTGCCCGGACAGCCGGCCGCGCAGCTCGCGGATGACCTCCGCCGGTATCCGGCGCGGCGACCACCCGGAGATGTCGAGGTACACGTTGGTCTTGTGCAGCGCCATGGCGATCAGGTCCATGTGCCAGGGCCAGCCGAAGTGCGCCGCGACCACGGTGAGGTCCGGGTGCGCCGCGGCCACCGGGTCGAGCTTGAGCGGGTGCGCGTAGTCGATCCTGATGCCCTGGCCGCCGGGCCGGCGCGCGCCGATCCCGCTGGTCCCGGTGTGGAACAAGGCGATCAGGCCGTGCCGCTCGCAGGCCGCGAAGATCGGCCAGTAGCGCGGGTCGTCGGGGGAGAACGCCTGCAGCGACGGGTGGAATTTCACCCCGCGCAGCCCGAGGGAGGCGATGTTCGCCACCTCCGCCACGGCGGCCTCGCCCTTGTGCGGGTCCACCGAACCGAGGCCCGCGAACACGTCGGGATAGTCGCGGCACGCCGCGGCCACCGTCTCGTTCGGGACCCGCGGGCGGCCCGTTGCGGTCTCGGCGTCCCAGGCCAACAGGACCGCCTGCACCTGCAGCCCGCGGTACAGGGCCGCCAGCTCGTCCAGCGTTCCGCGCCTGGCCGGAGAGCGGAAGTAGGCCTCGGCCGCCTCGACGTAGCCGGCCATGCTGCCGTCCAGCCAGTCCGGCGTCGGCAGGTGCACGTGGAAATCGATCGCTCGCAACGACACCGCCCCACCGTACTGCGTCCGCCGCGGCCAGCGCCGCGTTGGCCGGCTCAGTCACGGGTGATGCCCTGGCTGTCCAGGAAGCTGGCCGCGACCTTCTTCGGCACCACCATGCACCACGCGTCGATGAGGAGCTCGCGTAGCTCGTCTACCTCCAGAACACCGAGCCTGGCCCGGACCCACTGGTACCGCTCGTCACTGCGCAGCGGCATCATGAACTTGTCGGGCTCGCTGGCCACGAGCGCGGCGCGCTCATCCTTCGGGAAGCCGAACCCCAGCCGTTCCTCATCGGCCGAGACCGACGCGTACACCAGCGCGCCCACCCGGAACTTGGTGTGATCGCGGATCAGGTGCTCGGAGGTGCGCGGCAGCGACATCGCGATCCGCCGCACGTCCTGCAGGGTGGCCACGCCGGTCCGCCTCAGCGCCGGGCCGAGGCCCGACCCGCGCGCAGCGCAGAAAGGACGGCGGCCAGCACCATGAATCCCATCGAGGCGTAGAACGCGGCGTGCAGGCCCGAGGTGAACGCGGCGGCGAGGGCACCGTGCAGCGAGGTGCTGCCGACGAAGATGGCGAAGGCGAGGCCGCGGGAGATGGACCGCGAGGCGATGAGGATCGCGACCGCGAACGAGAACACCATGCCGATGTTCGCGAACGTCCGCAGCATCCCGGACGCGATGCCGAACGCCTCGGGCGGGGCCGCCTTCATGATCGCCGAGCTGTTAGCGGGGAAGAAGAAGCTCGCCCCCACCCCGTTGATGATGGCGGCCACCACCACGACCCACAGACCCGTGGTCATGCCGAGTTGCGCGTAGATGGCCAGCCCCGCCACCTGGATGGCCAGCCCCGCGGTGGCGGGCAGGACGGGCCCGCGCCGGTCGGCGAGCCGGCCCGCGAACGGCCCGGCCACGGAGCCCAGCACATAGCCGGGCACCAGCAGCAGCGAGGCGTGGATGGGGGACAGGCCGCGCGGGCCCTGCAGGTACATGATGACCAGGAAGAGCACGGCGAAGCTGGCCAGGCCCTGGAACAGCGAGGCGAGCAGCGAGGCCGTCATCGTCGGGATGCGGAAGATCGACAGCGGCAGCATCGGCTCGGCCTGGCGCCGCTCGATGATTCCGAACGCCGCGATGAGCGCCACCCCGCCGATCAGGTAACCGGCCACCTCGGCGTCGAACGCGGTGGTGGCCAGCCTGGTCATGGCCCACAGCACGCCGAACAGGCCGAGCCCCAGGCAGGTCATGCCGGGCAGGTCCAGCCGCCGGCGCGTCCGCTCGGCGCGATCGCGCAGGACTCGCGTGGCGACCGCCAGCGCCGCCACGCCCACCGGCACGTTGATCCAGAAGACCCACCGCCAGGAGATATAGGTGACGATCAGCCCGCCGAGCACGATGCCGAGGACCGCGCCCATCGTCCAGCCGACGGCAGTGAACCCGTACGCCCGGCCGCGCCGTTCCCTGGGGTACAGGTCGGCGATCACCGCGCCGCTGTTGGCCATGATGAACGCCCCGCCCACCCCCTGCACGATGCGGAAGACGATGATCGAGGCCTCGTTCCAGGCCAGGGCGCAGGCCAGCGAGCCCACGACGAAGACGGCGAAGCCCGCCTCGTACATCCGGACCCGCCCGAACTGATCCCCCAGCCGCCCGACCTGGGTGGCGAGCAGGGTGATGACGAGCAGGAAGCTGATGATGACCCAGACCACCGCCGACAGGGCGACGTGCAGCCCGCGCTGGATCTCCGGCAGGGCGAGGACCACGATCGTCGTGTCCACCGCGGTCATCAGCACGCCGGTCATGATGACCGCCATCGCCACGCCCGTCCGCGGCGCCGCGTCGGCCCCGGCCGGCGGCCTGATCACCCTGGGTACGGACACCTGGCCAGCTTACCGGGGGGCACCGACACCGGGACTAGGCTAGATGTGGCACTTCCGCGTAAAGGGGGCTGTCATAGCCAGGGACGAGTCGGCCGTCGGCTGCGTTGGCGTGCTGACCGTGGGAACCCGGGGAGAGGCCGGGCCGGGCGAGGTGCACATCAAGATCCGCGGTGGTTCCGAGACCTTCCTGGCCTGGTCGGAGAGGCCGTTGCCCAGGGGGGCGACCGTCCTGGTCACCGAGTCACGCGGAGCGCGGGCGGTCGACGTCATCGAGTGGGAGGACGTGCTCGGCGACAGTCCGCGCATTCCGGAGTTACGTCAGAGCAGGAGGCTGTGATGTTCGGCTACCGTGTTCCAGCGCCCGACGAGGCGATGCTGATTTCCGGCGGGAAGTACGGGATGAAGGGCGCGCCGTTCCGCGTGGTTATCGGCCACGGCGCCTTCGTCACGCCCATTTCCCGCAAGGTCAGGTACCTGACCCTGTCCATGCAGGAGGCCGAGGTCGCCGAGACGTGCGTGACCAAGCAGGGCATCTCGCTGAACGTGCGCGCGGTGATCGCCTTCAAGGTCGGCAACGACGAGGAGTCCATCGTGAACGCGGGCCAGCGCTTCCTGTCCGACCAGGACCAGATGGCCGTGCTGACCGGGCGGATCTTCGCCGGCCACCTGCGGTCGATCATCGGGTCGATGACCGTCGAGGAGATCATCACCGAGCGGCAGAAGCTGGCCGGCGAGGTGCTCGACGGGTCGAAGGCCGAGATGGCTACGATCGGGCTGATCGTGGACTCGCTGCAGATCCAGTCGATCGACGACATGGGCGCCGGGTACATCGCCGCGATGGCCGCGCCGAACAACGCCGCCATCCAGCGGCAGGCCAAGATCGCGCAGGCCCAGGCCGACCAGGCCGCCGTGGAGGCGCAGCAGCAGTCCGCCCGCAAGCAGGCCGAGTTCGCCCGGGAGACCGCGGTCGTCCAGGCCCAGTACAAGGCCGAGATCGACCGGGCGCAGGCGCAGGCCGCGCAGGCGGGCCCGCTGGCCGAGGCCGAGGCGCAGCGGGCGGTCATCACCGCCCAGTCCGAGCTGGCCAAGCAGCAGGCCGAGCTGCGCCAGCAGCAGCTGGTCTCCGAGGTGGTCAGGCCCGCCGAGGCCGAGGCCGAGCGGGTCAAGGTCCTGGCCAAGGCCGACGCCGAGCGCACCAGGATCCAGGCCGAAGCCGCCGCCTCCAACAACCGCGTCGCCCTCGACCAGCTGCTGATCAATCAGCTGCCGCTGATCGTCAAGGAGGCCGCGGCCGGGCTGTCCGGCGCGAACGTCAGCGTGCTCAACGGCGCCGACGGCCTGAGTCAGATCGCCGCCGGACTGGTCAGCCAGGGCCTGGCCATCCTCGATGCCGTCCGCAAGGGAATGCCCGGCGGGCTGGCCGACGAGGGGACCAATGGGCGCAGCCTCGAGGGCCAGCCCGGGCCGCAGGCCTGAAAATAGCGATGTGCTGACGTCGGACCGGGTCCCGGGCCGGCCAGCGCGGCGGCGGTTAGGCTCGCAGTCGTGACCGCAGCGTCGACGGCCGTCCCGGTCAGCCTGCCCGCTGAGCGCGCGCGCCCGTTCAGCGGCCGGCGCACGGTGCTGCTGGCCGGCGCGTACTACCTGCTGGCGTCGCTGGCGGTCACGCTGTGGCTCTGGCGGGACCCGGCGTCGCGGCTGGTAGCGGGCAACCCCTACGACACCGACCAGTTCGCCTGGTTCTTCCGCTACGACGCCACCGCGATCGCGCACGCCAGGCTGCCGGACCTGGTCACTGCCGCGATGAACGCCCCGCAGGGCGTGAACGTGATGTGGAACACGTTCACGCTCCTCCCCGGGATCCTGCTCGCGCCGGTGACGCTGCTGTTCGGGCCCCAGGCCAGCCTGACCGTGCTGCTGACAGCGGGGTTCGCCGGGTCCGCGACGGCCCTGTTCGCCGTGCTGCGGCGCTGGCAGGTGAGCATCGCGGGCGCGGCGCTCGGCGGTGCGGTCTACGGGTTCTCGCCCGCCCTGCTCCACTCGGCGCTCGGCCACTACGACCTCCAGTTCGCCGTGCTCCCGCCGCTGGTCATCGACGTCGGCCTGCGGCTGGCCACGGGACGCGTGCGCGCCGTCCCCGGCGGCCTGCGGCTCGGCCTGCTGGTCACCGCGCAGCTGTTCATCAGCGAGGAGATCCTGCTCGACACCGCCCTGGCCGGATTCCTCATCGTCGGGGTCCTGGCCTTCAGCCGCCCCCGCCAGGTGGCTGGCCAGGCCAGGGCGGTAGTCGGCGGCCTGGCCACCGCCGCCTGCGTGACCGCCCTTGCGGCCGGCTATCCGCTGTGGGTGCAGTTCTCCGGCCCGCTGCAGCAGTACGGCAGCCCGTTCACGACCGACTTCTTCAAGAACGACCTGGCCGGCTTCGTCGTCCCCTCCTCGCTCATGGTCTTCCACACCGCGGGCAGCGCCGCCGCGGCCGCGAACTACCAGGGTCACCTGCCGGAGTACCTCGGCTACCTGGGCTGGCCGCTGCTGGTGGTGCTGGTGCTGGCCGCGGTCAGGTTCTGGCGCCGGCTGCCGGTGCGGGCGACCGCGGTGACCGCGGTGGTGCTCGGGGTGTTCTCGCTGGGTGGCACGCTGCTGGCCAGCGGGCACGAACACGCGTGGCTCAAGCTCCCGTGGTACTGGCTCCAGGGCCTGCCCGTGCTCAGCGCGGCGCTGCCGGACCGGTTCTCGATCCTCGCGGACGGTGCCGCCGCCGCGTTGCTCGCCTTCAGTCTCGACGCGGCCAGGGCCGCCTGGGCCGCGTACGCGGCCCGCCGGGTGCCGCGGCTGGCCTCGGGCTGGCGGCCGGCCGCGGTGGTCATGTCCGTCGGCCTGCTGGCCGTGCTGCCGATCGTGCCCAGGCCGCTGCCCGCGGCCGCGGCGACTCCGGTGCCGCCCGGCTGGTCGGCGGTGTTCGCCACGCTGCGCCTGCCCGCCTCGGCGCCGGTCCTGGTGGTCCCGGTCCCCGTATCGACCTTCACCGAACCGCTGCGCTGGCAGGCCGACACCGGCGAGCCCGGCTCGCTGGTGGGCGGGTACTTCATGGGCCCGGCCCGGGACGGGCGGGCCGAGATCGACGGTAACGGCAACCCGCCGGCCGGCCGGTACCTGAACTTCCTGTGGGCCGAGTCGGGGGCCGGGCTGCCCGCGTGGATGGGCGCCGGGATACCGCCCAGCGCGTACACGCGGCCCGGGGTGCTGGCGCCGGTCAAGGCGGTGAGCCTGGAGCAGATGCGCGCCCAGATCCTGGCCTGGCGGGTGGCCGCCATCGTCGCCGTCGCCAGGCCGAACTCGGTGCTCAGCTACTACCTCACCGTGCTGTTCGGGCCGCCGCGGGTCGCCGCCGGCGACGTCCTGGCCTGGCGGCGCAGCGGCGCTGCCTAGGTTTCCCGCGGATTCACAGCTCCGGCAGAGGCCGGTCAGCAGGTCCCCAGAGCCGCGTCGCGCATCGTGGTCACGGTAAGCCAATGACGACCACAAGGAGCTCATAATGAACTGGCTGCTGTTCAACGTGCTGCTGACGATTCCCTTCGTCGCGCTGTGGATAGGCGTTCCGGTCTGGCTGGTGCTGAAGCACGCGGACACGGGGCCTGACCCCGCTGCGACGCCTGCGATGTGAGACGCTGCCCGGATGGCGGTGCTGGGGGCCGGGTGCGTGGTGGCCGCGCTGGCCTGGGCGTACCTGGTCCTCGGGCACGGCCGGTACTGGCAGGCCGGCGAGCGCCTGCCGCGGGCCGCCGGCGCGCCCGCCCGGTGGCCGGGGGTCGCGGCGGTCATCCCGGCCAGGAACGAGGCCGCGATGCTGCCGGACACGCTGCCGACGCTGCTCGCGCAGGAGTACCCGGGCGCGCTCACCGTCATCCTGGTCGACGACTGCAGCTCGGACGGCACCGCCGAGGTCGCGGACAAGCTCGCGCGCGAGGCGGGCCGCGACGGGCGGGACCTCCGGGATCTCCGTGTGGTCGCGGGCGCGCCGCCGCCCCCCGGCTGGGCCGGGAAGGTGTGGGCCATGGCCCAGGGCCTGCAGGCGGCCGACCAGGTTCCGGGGTCCGGGTCCGGGCCTGACTACGTGCTGTTCACCGACGCCGATATCGCCTGGGACCCCGGCGCGCTGCGGGGCCTGGTGGCCGCCGCGCAGGGTGATGACCGGGATCTCCTCTCGCAGATGGCGCTACTGCGGACCGCTACCTCGTGGGAGCGCGTCATCGTCCCCGCCTTCGTGTACTTCTTCGCGCAGCTCTACCCGTTCCGCCGGGTCAACAGGGCCTCCTCGCGTACCGCGGCGGCCGCCGGGGGCTGCATGCTGGTGCGCCGCGACGCGCTGGCCCGGGCCGGCGGGCTGGCCCCGATCGCCGGCGCTCGCATCGACGACGTAGCCCTCGGCCGGCTCATCAAGCGCGGGCGGGGGCGGACCTGGCTCGGCCTGTCGACGAGCGTGGCGAGCGTCCGGCCCTACCCGAGGCTGGCCAGCCTGTGGCACATGGTGGCCAGGTCCGCGTACATCCAGCTGAACTACTCACCGTGGCTGCTGGCCGGGACCATCGCGGGGCTGCTGTTCCTGTACGCGGTGCCGCCGGCCGGCGCGATCGCCGGCCTGGCGGCCGGCGCTTCCACCGCGCCGGCGGCGCTCGCGGCCGGCGCCGGCCTGGCGGGCTGGGCGCTGATGTCGCTGTCCTACCTGCCCATGCTGCGGCTGTACCGGCTGTCGCCGCTGCGCGCGCCCGGGCTGCCGCTGATCGCGCTGCTGTACGCGGCGATGACCGTGGACTCCGCGCGCCGGCACTACGCGGGACGCGGCGCCGAATAGAAGGGCCGGACGGACAGGTTACGCTGCTGCCGTGCAGATATCCCCGAGGCAGGCCATCCACGGCTACGAGAAGGTGATCACGTGACGATCAGCGTTCAGGGTGTGGTGGCGCGCGGCAAGGGCGAGCCGGTCGAGCTGACCACCGTTCTCGTGCCGGAACCCGGGCCGGGCGAGGCGCTCGTAGCCGTGCAGGCCTGCGGGGTGTGCCATACCGACCTGCACTACAAGGAGGGCGGAATCGGGAACGACTTTCCGTACCTGCTCGGGCACGAGGCGGCCGGCGTGGTGGAGGCGGTCGGTCCCGACGTCACCGAGGTGGCGCCCGGCGACTTCGTCATCCTCAACTGGCGCGCCGTCTGCGGGCGGTGCCGGGCCTGCAGCCGGGGCCGGCCGTGGTACTGCTTCGCCACCCACAACGCGACGCAGAAGATGACGCTCGAGGACGGCACCCCGCTATCCCCCGCGCTCGGGATCGGCGCGTTCGCGGCCAAGACCCTCGTCGCTTCGGGGCAGTGCACCAAGGTCAACCCGGCCATCGGCGCGACCACCGCCGGGCTGCTCGGCTGCGGCGTGATGGCGGGCCTCGGCGCGGCGCTCAACACGGGCGGCATCACCCGGGGCGACAGCGTGGCGGTCATCGGCTGCGGCGGCGTGGGCGACGGCGCGATCCTCGGGGCCAGGCTGGCCGGCGCCCGGACGATCATCGCGGTCGACGTCGACGACTCCAAGCTGGAGTGGGCGCGCGGGTTCGGCGCCACCGACGTGATCAACTCGCGCACCGCCGACCCCGTGGCGCGGATCAGAGAGCTGACCGGCGGATTCGGCGCGGACGTGGTGATCGAGGCGATCGGCAGGCCCGAGACCTACGAGCAGGCCTTCTACGCGCGCGACCTGGCCGGGACGGTCGTCCTGGTCGGCGTTCCGACGCCGGAGATGCGGCTGGACCTGCCGCTGCTCGACGTGTTCGGGCGCGGCGGGGCGCTCAAGTCGTCCTGGTACGGGGACTGCCTGCCCAGCCGGGACTTCCCGATGCTCGTCGACCTGCACCTGGCCGGGCGCCTGCCGCTGGACAAGTTCGTGTCAGAGACGATCTCGCTCGGCGACGTGGAGGAGGCTTTCGCCAAGATGGGCCGCGGCGAGGTCCTGCGGAGCGTCGTCGTCTTGTGAGCGAGCCAAAGGGGCGCGGTGCTGCCTGGACTGAGGAGCGACAAAGGAGCGACGAGGGAAGGCAGCACCTTAAAAGCGCCCCGGAGGCGAGCGAACAAAGCAGAATTGCGATGTGGTCGGGGCCGCGGACCGTGTCCACGGCGCTGATGCGCGCGTGGGAGAACCGGCCGGACACGGTGGTGACCGACGAGCCGCTGTACGCGTTCTACCTGGACCGGACCGGTATCGACCACCCCGGGCGGGCGGCGGTGATCGCGAGCCAGCCCACCGACTGGCGGGTCGTGCTGGCCCGGCAGACCGGCGCCCCGCTGCCGCCGGGGGTCACCATCGGCTACGCCAAGCACATGACGCACCACCTGCTGCCCGAGGTGGACCGCGCCGCGCTGGCCCCGCTGCGGCACGCGCACCTGATCAGGGACCCGCGCGAGCTGCTCGCCTCGTACGCCAGGGTCCGCACCGAGCCGAGCCTGGACGACCTGGGCCTGCGGCAGCAGGCGGAGATCTTCGAAACGTTCGGCGGCCCCGTGGTGGATTCCCGCGACCTGCTCACGGACCCGGAGGGGATCCTGCGGTCGTTGTGCGAGGCCCTGGGGGTGCCGTTCGACACCAGGATGCTGTCCTGGCCGGCGGGCCCGCGGGACAGCGACGGGGTATGGGCGCCGCACTGGTACGCCAGCGTGCACGCCTCCACGGGCTTCGCGCCGTACCGGCCGCCGGCCGAGGCGCTGCCCGCCCGCCTCGAGCCCCTCGCGCAGCGGTGCCTGCCGTACTTCGCACGGCTGCACCAGTACCGTATTTCTGCCCTGGGAGGTACCCGTGCTGCAGGTCTTCGATGAGCGCAACCGCGACCTCATCGTCAGCGTGGCCGGCAAGCTCACCCACCGCGACCGGGCGGCGGTGAGCCCGTTCGATTCGGCGGTCCAGGGCGGTGACGCGGTCTGGGAGGGGCTGCGGGTCTACGACGGGAAGGTCTTCCGGCTGGACGCGCACCTGGCCCGCCTGCGCGCCTCGGCCAAGGCGCTGGCGTTCGAGCAGATCCCCTCCGACGAGGAGATCACCGACGAGATCCGGCGCACGCTGGCCGCGAACGGCATGCGCGACGGTGTCCACGTCCGGCTCACGCTGACCCGCGGGGTCAAGATCACGTCCGGCATGGATCCCCGGCTCAACCGGTCCGGGCCGACGCTGATCGTGCTCGCCGAATTCAAGGAGCCGGTCTACGACGCCTCGGGCATCACGCTGATCACCGCCAGCGTGCGCCGCCCGGCGCCGGACTGCCTCGACCCGAAGATCCACCACAACAACCTGCTGCCCTCGATCCTGGCCAAGATCGAGGCCAACGTGGCCGGCGCCGACGACGCCGTGATGCTCGACCACCGCGGCTTCATCGCGGAGACCAACGCCACGCACATCTTCCTGGTGACCGGCGGGACGCTGGCCACGCCCACCACCGTGTCCTGCCCTGAGGGCATCACCAGGGGAGCCGTCCTGGACCTGGCCGCCTCGGCCGGGATCACCAGCCGGACCGGCGACTACACCCTGCCCGAGCTGTACACCGCCGACGAGGTGTTCGTGACCGGGACCATGGGCGGGCTGGCTCCGGTGGTCCGCGTCGACGGCCGCGTCATCGGCGACGGCACCCAGGGCCCCGTGACCAAGCGCCTGGCCGCCCTGTTCGCCGACCTCACGGCGACGACCGGCACGCAGGTCGCGTAGGGGAGCGGGGCGGGAACCACCGCTCGTTCGGCCTAATGGGGTTTGATCTTCCCGTCTTCGAGCTCGAGGACGGAGTCGGCGATATCGATGAGGCTGGGGTCGTGGGTGGCGACCAGGGCGGTCACCCCCTCGGACTGCACCACCGCGCGCAGCAGGCGCATGATCTGCTTGGCGGTCTCGGAGTCGAGCTGGCCGGTGGGCTCGTCGGCCAGCAGCACCTGCGGGCTGCCCGCCAGCGCCCGGGCGATCGCCACGCGCTGCTGCTGGCCGCCGGACAGCTCGGCCGGGCGCTGCTTGGCGTGCTCGCCGAGACCGACGATGTCCAGCATGAGGCGCACCCGGTCCTCGCGCTCCCTGGGCGGGGTGCCGGCGATCCGCAGCGGCACCCCGACGTTCTCCGCCGCCGACAGGATCGGGATCAGGCCGAACGACTGGAAGATGAACGCCACCGAGGTGCGGCGCAGCCGCAGCCGCTCGTGTTCGGACATGGCGGTCACCTCGTGGCCGGCGACCCGGACGCTGCCCCGGTCGGGCAGGTCGAGCCCGCCGACGATGTTGAGCAGCGTCGTCTTCCCCGAGCCCGACCGCCCGCGCAGGGCCACCAGCCGGCCGGCCTCCACGCCGAAGGAGACGCCCCGCAGCGCGTGGGTGGCGGTGCGCCCGCTGCCGAAGGTCCGGGTGATCCCCTCGACCTCCAGCATGGTGGTGGCCAGCGTCGCGCTCACTGGGACTCCTCAGGGGTTTCGGCGGCCATGGGTTCCCCGTGTTCGCTCCGGTTCGGCCAGACGCCGATGTGGTCGGGCTCGGCTTCGAGCCGGACCAGGCCGCGCATGCCGAGCGGCTCGGTCATCTCGCGCGGCAGCTGCAGCCGCCCGGCCCGGTCGAGGACCGCGTACTCGACGGCGTGGTGCGCCGCCTGGCTGCCGAGCACCTGCCGGTGCGTCTCGGTGCTGGTGCGCCCGTCCCTGATCGCGATGGTCCGGCGCACCACCCCCGATACGGCCGGGTCGTGCGTGACGATCAGGACGGTGACGCCGAGTTCGGCGTTGGCCTTCTGCAGCGCGCTGAACACCTCGGCCGCGGTCACGGTGTCGAGCTCGCCGGTGGGCTCGTCGGCCAGGAGCACCTTGGGGTTGT
>Ga0335074_10006758_pt1 | contig 15906 bp, 16 predicted proteins | sample Lox_Sample_23_FD_206715 | JGI IMG/M metagenome (GOLD analysis project Ga0335074, IMG submission 206715) | Soil microbial communities from Loxahatchee National Wildlife Refuge, Florida, United States - Lox_Sample_2.3 | ecosystem: Environmental > Terrestrial > Soil > Wetlands | place: USA... | reverse complement strand
AACGCCTTGACGTACTCGAGGGCCCGGCGCATCAAGACGGCGTCGGACACGCACCGTCCGTCGTCGGAGAAGATCCGCACCCGGGCGGCGGAGTCGGCCATGGCGCCGAGCTCGGCCAGGCGACTTCCGTTCAGGCCGGCGGTGACCGCGCCCACGGGCCGCACATCGCAGTAGCCGGCCCGGCGGCCGAGCCGCCAGATCTGCTCCGCCACGCCGGCCGTGTCCGCGACCGGGTCGGTGTTGGCCATCGCGTGCACCGCGGTGAACCCGCCGAGCGCCGCCGCGGCGGTGCCGGTCAGCACGGTCTCGGCATCTTCCCGGCCCGGCTCGCGCAGGTGCGTGTGCAGGTCGACCAGCCCTGGCAGCGCGATCAGGCCCGCGGCGTCGAGTTGCTGGGCATCGGGCGCGCTCAGCCCGCGGCCGGCCTGCGTGATGACGCCGTCGCGCACCAGCAGGTCGGTTGCCGGCCCGCCGAGCGGTTGCGCGTCCTTGATCAGCCAGGCCCGCGGGCTCTCGCCGCTGGCATCGGTCATCGGGCCGCCTCCGCCCTCTCGGTTTCTGACTCAGATCCGCCGAGCAGCAGGTAGAGCACCGCCATCCGGATGCTGACGCCGTTGGCCACCTGCTCGACGATCGTCGACCGGTCCGAGTCGGCCACCTCCGCGGCGATCTCGACCCCGCGGTTCATCGGACCTGGGTGCATCACGATCGCGTGGTCGGGCAGCAGCGCCATCCGGTTGCCGTCCAGCCCGTACCGGCGGCTGTACTCGCGCACGGTCGGGAAGTAGGCGGCGTTCATCCGCTCGGCCTGCACGCGCAGCATCATGACCACGTCGCTCTTAGGCAGCTCCGCGTCCAGGTCGTAGCCGACCTCGCAGGGCCAGCTGGACACCGCCAGCGGCAGCAGCGTGGGCGGCGCCACGAGCGTGACCTCCGCGCCGAGGGTGTCAAGCAGCAGGACGTTCGACCGGGCCACGCGGCTGTGCAGGACGTCGCCGACGATCGTGACCCGCAGCCCGTCGAGGCGGCCCAGCCTGCGCCGCATCGTGAAGGCATCAAGCAGTGCCTGGGTCGGGTGCTCGTGCGTGCCATCGCCCGCGTTCACCACGCTGCCGCGAACCCAGCGGGTGAGCCGGTGCGGCGCGCCGGAGGCGCTGTGCCTGACGACGACGGCATCGGCGCCCATCGCCTCGAGCGTCAGCGCGGTGTCCTTGAGGCTCTCTCCCTTGGCCACGCTCGAGCCCTTGGCCGAAAAGTTGATCACGTCGGCGGACAGGCGCTTGGCCGCGGCCTCGAAGGAGATCCTGGTCCTGGTCGAGTCTTCGTAGAAGAGGTTGACCACCGTCCGCCCGCGCAGGGTCGGCAGCTTCCTGATCGGCCGGTCGGCGACCTGTGCCAGTTCCTCCGCGGTATCGAGGATCAGCAGCGCATCGTCGCGGCTCAGGTCCGCCGCCGAGATCAAGTGGCGGATCACTCGCTCGCCTCCGGCTCGCTCGGGCCCGGTCCCTTGCCGAGCACCACCGCATCCTCGCCGTCGATCTCGCTGACCAGCACTTGGACGACCTCGCGCTGTGACGTCGGGAGGTTCTTGCCGACGTAGTCGGGCCTGATAGGCAGCTCGCGGTGGCCCCGGTCGACGAGAACGGCCAGTTGCACGGCCCGCGGGCGGCCCAGGTCGTTCAGGGCGTCCAGGGCGGCCCGGACGGTTCGGCCCGAGTACAAGACGTCGTCCACCAGGACCACGATCCTGCCGTCGACCCCCGATGGCGGGACGTCGGTGTGGCCGAGCTTCCTGGCTGGCCGCAACCGCAGGTCGTCGCGGTACATGGTGATGTCGAGCGAGCCGACGGGAGCCGGCCGTCCCTCGACTTCAGCGAGCCCGGCCGCCAGCCGCCTGGCCAGCGGGACGCCTCTGGTCGGTATCCCGAGCAGGATGACGTCACCCGCGCCGTCGGTACGCTCCAGGATCTCGTGGGCCACCCTGGTGAGCGCGCGCCGGATCTCTTCCGATCCGAGCACGACCTTGCCACCCGGCGGGCTGGCCGACCTGCCCTGAGCAGCGGCGGCGGCCTGACCCGCGTGCGGGTCGGCGCCTGCACGAAGCGCATGCATCAAAAAGGACCCCCTTTCCCGCCTCTCTGGACGGGGCTTAAAGGACGTCTGTCTGCTCAACCGTACCAGCCGCAGCATGCGGCCAGCGGTATCCGGCCAGCGCGCCGGCCGCATATCCGCGCCAAGCCGGGCAACGCGGCGCCGAGCACCGCACGGCCGCGACGCGGTGCCGACGGCAACGCAGGCACCAGCAGAGGCCGCCGCAGATGCGGTATTAGGGCGTTCATCGGCAGTACTTACGATATGTGAGCACTATATAACATTTAGCGTTCGGTGATATGTGTCACAACCTGCGACATTTAGGCGGGTCCGGGGGGCTTGCAGACCGGCTCGCCGGCGGGACTCTTGCGCGCTACATCGCCGGCAGCAGCGGACTTTCCGCGATCGCGAGGTGGCTTGGCCCCGACAACACTGGGTTGCGGTGACGCGCGCTACTTCATCCGCTTTTTGCCATTCGGCTTGACCTTGCGCTCTGCGGGGCTTACCGTCACTGTCCGTAACCGTTACTTTCAGCTATCACCAGGCCAGGGGGCCGTAACTATGGCATCGGATTACGCCAAGACCCTCGGCGCGCGGTTGCGCGCCATCAGGACCCAGCAGGGATTGTCTCTTCATGGCGTAGAGGAGAAGTCCCGCGGCCGGTGGAAGGCCGTTGTCGTTGGCTCTTACGAGCGCGGCGACCGGTCCGTGACGGTCCAGAAGCTCGCAGAGCTGGCCGAGTTCTACGGCGTGCCGGTTTCCGAGTTGCTGCCTGGCGACGTGCTGCCGACGATCATGACGCCGGCTCCCAAGCTGGTGATCGACTTGGAGCGAATGGCCCAGCTGCCCAAGGACAAGGCGGGCCCGCTTTCGCGCTACGTTGCCACGATTCAGAGCCAGCGAGGCGACTACAACGGCCGGGTGCTGTCTATCCGCCAGGAGGACCTCAGGTCCCTGGCCGTCATTTACGACAAGACCCCGGCGGACCTTACCGAAGAGCTGATCAGCTGGGGCATCCTCGATTCCGAAGCGCGCGGAGCGATCGACACCTACTGACAGACGTCAAAGCCGGCCCAGCGACGTCCTGCCGGGCCGGCTTTACGCTGTTTATCGGGCTGTGGCCGCGGGCTAGCCCGCGTTCGGCAAAGGCAGCAGTTGCTGTCCGGTCGTGATGCCAAGGGCTCCCTCGGCCAGCGACACGAACGTGCCCGCGTCGCGGAGCAAGTCGTCGGCCTCCCCGGCCGACACTGCTCGCGGCAGCCCGGCCTCGGCAGCGGCACGCTTCGTCGCGCTCGCGGCGAAGAACGCCGCCCACTCCCGCAGCGCAGGCTCAACCTTGGGGAGCAGCTCCCAGACGCTCTGCGGCCGCCTCCTTCGCGCGCCAGGCGGCTCGGCATTGGCGGCCACGACGGCCGCGGCCGCCCGCAGCGCGGCCAGGTGAGCGGCGACGTACCGGGCGCCGGGCGTCGGCTCGTCCTCGGCCGCGGCCAGGCCGTACCTGGCCGACTCGACCAGCGCAAGCGCCGACGGCGCTACCCGGCCCGGCCGATGGCCGCCCGGTCGTACCTCAACTATCGCGCTCATGGACTCCTCCTTTGGAGGTCGGCCGGGCGGGGCGCTTCCCCACGCCTCACCCGGCCGCTCCAGCAACCGAGGGGGCCCGGCTGCAGACTCGCACGTACTCATTCGAACATTTATTCGTGAGCGTGTCCAGCTCTTTGTATGTGCTTTCGAAGTTACAAGAGGGGTCTGACATTCTGCCTGCGCCACGAGACGCCGCCGTTCCGGCCTGGCCTTCCAGTGCCTTTGGCCAGCCTTTCGTGACCACACTGACCCGGGTCACGCCTCGTTCCCTCAGGGCACGCATGCGCGCCTGCCCGAGCAGGCCCGGATACGCTTGCCGGGTGCCGGCGGCAGTGAGCGTGATCGAGCTAGGGCGGCCCGCGTTTATCGCCAACATCGACCCGCAGCTGAATATCTACGCGGCGGCAATGGGTGCCAATCCGGACGAGGTTCCTGGCAGGCGATCGATAATGGAGCGCCACGCCGGAAGTCCCGGCTTGCGGTCATTGGTCGCGGTCGAGGAGGATTCCAGCCGGATAGTGGGGTTCGCCTATGGTTTCCGCGGCGTTCCCGGGCAGTGGTGGCACGACGTGGTCTGGTCTGGGATCGTAGCGACAGCCGGCCAGGCCTCGGCGGAGGCCTGGCTGGCCAACGCGCTGGAGGTCGCCGAGGTGCACGTCCTCCCCGAGTTCCAGCAGCGGGGCATCGGGCGGCAGATGCTGCTGATGCTGACCGCCAACCGGACCGAGCGAACGGCGCTGCTCTCGACGCGCGACGCGAAGACCCCGGCCAGGCACCTGTACGGCCAGCTCGGATTCGTCGACCTGCTGACGGCATTCCAGTTCCCCGGCGGCGGGCCGCCCTACGCGGTCATGGGCGCGCCGCTGCCGCTGCCTGGCGCGGCGGGCAACACGGGCCCCTCGGGCAACACGGGCACCTCGGGCAACACGGGCAACACGGGCCCCTCGGGCAACACGGGCCCCTCGGGCAACACGGGCCCCTCGGGCGCCTCGGGCTAGCCGCGCGCGGCCCGGCCCGCGAGGCCCAGCACCTGGTAGATCTCCCGCGTGGCCCGCGACCCGTTCAGCGTGTAGAAGTGCAGGCCGGGAACGCCCTCGGCGAGTAGCCGCTCGCACATCGCCGCCGCGTACTCCACGCCGATCTTGCGCACGGCCGACTTGTCGTCGGCGTGACGGCGCAGGTCGTCGGCGAGCGCTTCGGGGAACTTGCAGCCCGACAGCAGGACCGCGCGCTCAATCCCGGTAACGCTGATGATCGGCATGATCCCCGGAATGATCGGAACGGCGTAGCCCCTGGCCGCCACGTCGTCGCGCAGCCGCAAATAGTCCTCGGGATAGAAGAACATCTGCGTGATCGCGAAGTCCGCGCCGGCCTGGCACTTGCGCACGAAGAATTCGACATCTGAGTCGCGACTAGGAGAGCGCATGTGGCCCTCAGGGAACGCGGCCACCCCGACGCAGAAGTCTCCAGACGCGCGGACCAGGCGGACAAGCTCCTCGGCGTAGGTCAGGCCCTCCGGGTGTGGCTGCCAGTCCCCGCCAGGGTCACCGGGCGGGTCACCGCGCAGGGCCAGCACGTTGCGGACGCCGACCGCCGCGTAAGAGCCGATCACGTGCCGCAGCTCGGCTACCGAGTGGTTCACCGCGGTCAGGTGGCCCATCGGCGTCAGCGTGGTCTCCTCGGCGATCCGCCCGGTCACGCGGACGGTCCGGTCCCTGGTCGAGCCGCCGGCGCCGTAGGTCACCGACACGAATGTCGGCCGCAGCGGCTCAAGCTGGCGGATTGCCAGCCATAGGCGCTGCTCCTCGGCCTCGGTCTTGGGCGGCATGAACTCGAACGAGAACGACTGGCGACCATCGGCCAGCAGGTCTCGGATCGCAGGAGCGGAGCGGACCGGCATGCGGACAAGCGTATCGGCACCTTGCCGAGCGGCCGGCGGCCTGGCAAGTCCCATTCCGGGTCTACCCTCGCCAGCATGGCATCTGACCCCGCCAGGCTCGGGCTGATCCGGGCCGAGGTCGCGGCCGCTCTCGAGCGCTTCCTGCGCGGCCAGCACGACGTGCTGGCCGCGATCGGGGACGACCTGGTGCCCTGGCTTCGGGTCATGAGCGAGCTGCTGTCGGGCGGCAAGCGCCTGCGGCCGGCGTTCTGCTACTGGGGGTGGCGCGCGGCCGACGGCCCTGAGTGTCCTGAGATCCTCACCGCCGCGGCCTGCCTGGAACTGCTGCAAGCCAGCGCGCTCGTGCACGACGACGTGATGGACGCGAGCGAGACCAGGCGCGGTCGTCCAGCCGTCCACCGCCAGTTCGCCAGGGCGCACGAGGCGGCGGGCTACGGCGGCTCGGCCGAGGCGTTCGGCGTCGGCGCCGCCATCCTCATCGGAGACGCCCTGCTGTCCTGGACCGACGAGATGTACCACGGCAGCGGGCTCCCGGCGGAGACGCTGCAGCGCGGCCAGCCGATGCTCAACGCGATGCGGACCGAGGTCGCGGCCGGCCAGTACCTGGACCTGGTGAACCAGTTCAGCCGGAACGAGAGCGTCAGGAGCGCGCTCCGGGTGATCACCTACAAGACCGCCAAGTACACGATCGAGCGGCCCCTGCACCTCGGAGCGGCGATGGCCGGCGGCCCGCCTGACCTGACCGCGGCCATCGCGGCGACCTGCACCGACTACGGCCTCCCCCTCGGCGTCGCCTTCCAGTTGCGCGATGACATCCTCGGGGTCTTCGGCGACCCGGCCCGGACGGGGAAGCCGGTCAGCGGTGATCTTCGCGAAGGTAAGCGGACCGTGCTGGTGGCGCTGGCCTACGAGCGGGCGAGCACCGCGCAGGCCCGCCTGCTCGACCGCTACCTGGGCGACCGGGACCTCAGCGAGGCCGCGGCCGGCGAGATTCGCGCGGTGATCGCGGAAACGGGCGCGCTGGCTGAGTGCGAGACCCTGATCGGAGCAAGCGTCAAGGAGGCGACCTCGGCGCTTGACGGTGCTCCCATCACCGCCGAGGCCAGCGCCGCCCTCGTCGAGCTTGCGGTCGAGGCGACGGCCCGCGCCGTGTGAGCCACTCGCACGCCGCCGTCACATGATCCGGTAGTGTTCGGGCTCCCCTGGCGACCAAACGCTCCATGCAAGGGGGGCTAGCGCAGGCGCGGGGCTAGCGCAGACGCGCGGCCAGACGCGCGGCCAGACGCGCGGCGGCGGCGCCCGGCTGCTCGGCCTCGGTGATGGCGCGGACCACGACGACGCGGGTCGCCCCGGCCTCGAGTACCTGGTCCAGGTTCTGCTCGTCGATCCCGCCGATGGCGAACCATGGCCGGGTCGTCCCGAGCCCGGCCGCGTAACGGACCAGGTCAAGGCCGGGCGCGGGCCGACCTGGCTTGGTCGGCGTCGGCCACACCGGGCCGGTGCAGAAGTAATCGATCGCGGGCTCGGTGCTGGCCGCCAGCGTCTCTGACTCGGCGTGCGACGAAAGCCCGATCAGCGGGTCGGGTCCGATGATCCCCCGCCCGTCCCTGACCCACAGGTCGTCCTGGCCGAGGTGCAGCACGTCGGCGTGCGCGACACGGGCCACGTCGGCGCGGTCATTGACCGCGAGCAGGGCGCCGTGAGCCGCGCAGGCCTTCCTGAAGACCTCCAGGTAGCGGAGTTCCTGAGCCGCCTCGAGGCCCTTCTGCCGCAACTGGATGATGTCCACGCCATTGCTGAGGACGTCCTGCAGGAACCAGTACAGATCGCCCTGGCGCTCCCTGGCGTCGGTGCACAGGTAGAGCCGGGCGTCGGCTAGCCGGGCCTGCAGTCGATCGGCTCGCTCGGACACAATCAGAAGGCTAGCGCCTGAGCCCGCCGGTTCACCTCGGTGCGGCGGTGCTCGGCGAGCGCCTGGACCGGCGTACCTGGCAGCGACTCGTCGGCCGTGAACAGCCAGTTCAACGCCTCGCCCTCCGAGAAGCCGCAGTCGAACAGCAAGGTCAGCGTGCCGCCGAGCCCGTGAATGATCTCGTTGCCGTCGAGGAACCCGGCGGGAACGGCGAAGTCTCCGCTTGGACGCTGGACCGCGAGCAGCTTGTGATCGCGAAGCAGTTGCTTGACCCGGTTTACCGGCATGCCGAGGCGGTTAGCCACGTCCGGGATAGTCATCCAGTCACCGACGATGGCGTCGGTCGGGGGGTCGATCTGTGCCACGTGTGCAGCTTCCCACATTGAGGCGACGGTAAAACCTAGGCAATGTCATTACCGTTGCCCGCATTTCCGGCGTGATTCCGGCTTACATCACGAAACTAAACTGCGCAGTCACGGACCGCAACCGCCGGATCGGCCAGCGTGGCCGCGTCAACGCGCGCGGCCGCTTCGATCAGCCGGCGGGCCTGGAGCAGGTCCCTGGGTGAACTGACGGTGAGCATCGCCGTCAGGCGCCCGCCGGCCAGCCACGCCGCCGCCCACTTTGTGTCCGCGCGCGGATCCCCGCGCCAGATCAGCTGGTCGGCGTCTGTGTGCCAGCCGACGTATTGGACCATGCGGCCGAATTGCTCAGACCAGAAGTAGGGAACGGGGTCGTACTCCACACTGTCGCCCAGCACATTGGCCGCGGCCGCCTCGGGCGCATGGAGCGCCACGTCCCAGTGCTCGAACCTGAGCCGGCGGCCGAACCTGGCGGACCAGAACGACGCGCAGTCACCGACCGCAAAGACGCCAGGCATCGACGACCTGAGTTGCCCGTCCACGGCGACGCCGTTCTCAAGGCGCACGGGCGATCCGTCCAGCCAGGCCACCGCTGGCCGGACCCCAACCGCGGTCACCACCACGTCCGCGGCCTCCCATTCACCCCCGGCCAGCGCTATGCCGCCCTCCTCGATGGACTCCACCTTCTGGCCCAGCCTCAGCTCGACTCCGGCCTCGGCGTACCAGTCCGCGGTGATGGACCCGACTTCGCCGCCGACCGCTGCCGCCAGCGGGGTCGATGCTGCCTCAAGAACCGTGACGGCGCAGCCGCGGGCCCTGGCCGCGGTCGCGAGTTCCGCGCCGATCCAGCCGGCGCCAACGATGGACAAGCGCGTTCCCGGCCTGAGCTGTGTCCGCAACGCAAGTGCCTCCTCCATCGTCCGAAGCACGTGCTGCGGGCCGGCGCCTGGCAACCGGACTGGCAGCGCCCCGGTCGCGATGACAAGCGCGTCGAACCGGTACTCCCCCGCATCCGTACCGAGAACGCCTGGTCCAAGCTCCGTCGCCGTCTCGGACAGCTGCAGGCTTACCTCGAGCGAATCCAGGTCGGCCCGCAGCGAGGTGTCATCAAGCTCTCCGGTCATGAGCTTCTTCGATAGCGGCGGCCGATCGTAGGGAGGCCTGGCCTCGGCGCCGATCAGCGTGATCGCGCCCCGGTGGCCCCGCGCCCTCAACTCCTCGATCGTGCGCAGTCCGGCGAGGCCGCCGCCCACCACGACGACCGTCGGGTGGCCGGTCATCGCATCACTGCCCTCCGCTACGCAAGCCATGAGTTCCCGCACTTCGGTGTCCGTACCGGCGCCGACGTCCTGAGGACGGCGGCCGGGCGAACAGGGCTAGGCTAGGGGGTATCGCGCGGGAGTCCGGTGCTGACCGGACTGAGAGGGCGGCTGACGAGCCGCCGACCGCAGGAACCTGATCCGGGTCATGCCGGCGAAGGGAGCCGACCATCTCAAGGTCCAGTTCAGACGCCGACGTAGTGATCGTCGGCGGGGGCGTCATTGGCCTGAGCATCGCGTGGCGAACAGCCCAGCACGGGCTGCGAGTCGTCGTCGCCGACCCCGCACCCGGCCGGGGCGCGACCCACGCCGCAGCCGGCATGCTGACGCCGATCGCGGAGGCGGCTTACGCCGAGCGGGAGATCTTCGCGCTCGGGCAGGAGTCACTGCGCCGGTATCCGGCGTTCGCGGCCGAACTCGAGCGGGCGGCTGGCCTGCCCACCGGGTTCCGTACCACCGGCACGCTTCAGGTCGCCTACGACTCCGACGACCTCGCCGTGCTTGACGAACTGCGGGTACTGCAGGACTCGTTCGGTGTCCGCACTCGCCAGCTGACCGCGCGCGAGTGCCGGGAGTCCGAGCCGATGCTTGATCCGTCGATCCGCGGCGGGCTGCTCGCGGCCGACGACGGCTCGGTTGACCCCCGGCTGCTCGCCGCGGCCCTGCTGCGCGCCGCAACCGCGGCCGGGGCGCGGCACCTGCCCGTGCAGGTGGCCGAGATCCTCACCGACCGCGGCCCCGGGCGCGCCAGCGGCGTCCGGCTCGCTGACGGCTCCGAGCTGGCCGCACCCGCGGTCGTGCTGGCCGCCGGGTGGCAGTCGGCCGCGCTCGCTGGCCTGCCAGCCGAGTGTGCTCCCCCGGTGCGACCGGTCAAGGGCCAGATCCTGCGGCTGCGCTCCACGGCGACGACAACCGCGGCCGGCCTGCCGCCCGGACTGCTGCAGCGAACGCTGCGCGGCATCGTCAGGGGGTCGAGCGTCTACCTCGTGCCGCGTGAGAGCGGGGAACTGGTCGTGGGGGCCACTCAGGAGGAACTAGGCGCAGACACGACGGTCACCGCGGGCGGGGTGTGGGAGCTGCTGCGGGATGCACGCACGCTCGTGCCCGGCATCACCGAGCTGGCCCTGGCCGACGTCGTGGCAGGCCTGCGGCCGGGGACGCCGGACAACGCCCCGGTGCTAGGCCCGGCTGCGCTGCCGGGCCTGATCCTGGCCACCGGGCACTTCCGTGCGGGCGTGCTGCTCGCTCCGGTGACAGCCGACACGATCAGCCGTTATCTGCTGACCGGGCAGGCCGATCCGCTGTGGGCCGCGTTCGGCGCCGACCGGTTCGGCTCGGCCAGGGTACGGCCGGGCGAGCACGCCGCCCAGGGAGTCGCCCCATGACCGTGATCGTGAACGGCCAGCCGCATGCCGCGGCCGGGCCGATGTCGCTGGCGGACGCGGTGGCGCTGCTCACCGCGGCGCCGACCGGAGTCGCGGCGGCGGTGAACGGCGAGGTGGTCCGCCGGGCGGCGTGGACCTCGACCCAGCTAGCCGACGGTGACGAGATCGAGGTCGTCACCGCCGTCCAGGGAGGCTGACAATGGACGATCCGCTCCTCATCGCCGGAGAGTCATTTAACTCCAGGCTGATCATGGGCACGGGCGGCATGCCCAGCCTCGACGTCCTGGACCGCGCGCTGGTCGCGTCCGGCACCGAGCTCACCACCGTGGCCATGCGCCGACTCGATCCGGCGGCGGCCGGCTCGGTCCTTGACCTGCTGGCCGCGCGGAGCATTCGCGCTCTCCCCAACACCGCTGGCTGCTGCACGGCCGCCGAGGCGATCCGGGTGGCGAAGCTGGCCCGAGAGGCTCTCGGCACTAACTGGGTCAAGCTCGAGGTGATCGCGGACGAGCGGACCCTGCTGCCGGACCCGGTTGAGCTGCTCGCCGCGGCCGAGCAGCTGGTGGCCGACGGGTTCGTGGTGCTGCCCTACACCAACGACGACCCGATCGTGGCCCGCCGCCTGGAGCAGGCGGGCTGCTCGGCGGTCATGCCCCTGGGCTCGCCGATTGGCTCGGGCCTTGGCATCAGGAACACCCACAACATCGAGCTGATCGTCGAGTCGGCGAGCGTCCCCGTGATCCTGGACGCCGGGATCGGAACGGCCAGCGACGCGGCGATCGCAATGGAGCTGGGCTGCGCCGCGGTACTGCTCGCCACCTCCGTCACCAGGGCTCGCGATCCCGAGCTGATGGCCGAGGCCATGCGGCTGGGCGTCGCCGGCGGCCGGCTCGCTTACCACGCGGGCCGGATCACCCGGCGCCGCTACGCCCAGGCATCCTCGCCGCCCGCTGGCTGACCTCGCGGCTCCGGCGGGGAGCGACACCGTGCCCCCGGCATGCCTTTATCGGGCGAGGACACGTTTTCGCACCCTAGACTTCTCCCGATGGATACGACGCTGTCAGCACCGATCGGGCAGTTGCTCGACGGGCGCTACCTGGTCGAGTCGCAGCTCGCCCGTGGCGGCATGGCGGCTGTCTACCTTGGCCGTGACGTCCGGCTTGACCGGACCGTGGCCCTGAAGATCGCCCATCCGGAGCTGGCGCGCGACCGGGAGTTCACCGACCGGTTCATCGGTGAGGCCCGCGCGGTGGCCCGGCTATCGAGCCCGAACGTGGTGGCGGTCTTCGACCAGGGCTCGACCGGCGACATCAAGTACATCGCGATGGAGTACGTGCCAGGGCCGACCCTGCGGGAGTTGCTCAACGCCCGCGGCCGGCTCAGCCCGCGCGAGTCCCTGGACATCATCGAGGGCGTTCTGAGCGGGTTGGCCGCAGCCCATGACGCCGGGATTATCCACCGCGACGTGAAGCCGGAAAACGTGCTGCTCGGCACCGGCACCACGGTGAAGGTCGCGGACTTCGGGCTGGCCAGGGCCGCGGCCGGGATGCGCAACACCAGGACCGGCCTCCTCATCGGCACCGCCGCCTACCTCGCCCCTGAACAGGTGTCCTCGAACTCTTCGGACGCCAGGACGGACGTGTACGCGGCCGGCGTGATGCTGTTCGAGATGCTGACCGGCACCCAGCCCCACACCGGAGACACGCCGCTCGCGGTTGCCTACAAGCATGTCAACGCGCCCGTCCCGGCCCCGTCAAGCCTGGTTCCTGACTTGCCACCCGCGCTCGACGCGCTGGTGGCGCTCAGCACCAGCCGCGACCCGGAGCTTCGGCCGCCGGATGCGAGTCACTTCCTGTACGCGATCGGCCAGGTCCGGCGGGGCATGCCGATTCCGCCGGCGCACCCGGGTGTCCACGCGCCAGGGAACGGTGCCGGTCAGGATGCTGCATACCAAGACCCGGCCGGGGCGAGCGCCGGAACGTTCAGCATGGCCGCGACCGGCCGTATCAACGGCAACGGAACGACCGGCCCCGACGAGTACTCAGGCAGCGCGGCTACGGCGGGCGGTGCTCGGGTACCCCAGAACCACACCATGATCGTTCCCGCGGGCGCGATGGACGCTGGCTATGACGACGGCGGCGGCTATGTCACCCGGCCAGCCCGCTCCCGCGCCTACCGCGAGCCGTTCCTGCAGCGCTGGCTCTTCAGCCGCCGGATCCTGGCCGTCCTGGCCGTGCTCGTGATCGGCGTGGCGGCATGGTGGCTCACCGATGGCCAGTACTTCAGCCTGCCTCGGGTGACCGGCATGACGGTGAGCAGCGCCAAGGCCGAGCTGGCTAACGCCGGCCTGACCGCGAGGATCGGAAGCTCAGAGCACAGCAACTCCGTGGCCGCCGGCGACGTGCTCGCCACCGATCCCGCCTCGGGCTCGGGCGTCAAGCACGGTCAGGTGATCACCCTGATCACTTCGCTCGGCCCGGTGCTGTCCAACGTCCCGAACGTGACCGGCCAGCCGCTCGCCACCGCCGAGCAGGACCTCAAGCAGGCCGGGCTCGCGGCCGCCTCGCCGACGTACGAGACTTCGTCCACCGTGGCGACCGGGCTCGTGATCGCGACCAACCCGCCTGCGTACACGAACTGGCCGAAGGACAGGCCCGTGGGCGTCGTGGTCAGCTCGGGGCCACCACTGCCGGACTTCGTCGGCATCCCGTTCAGCCAGGCGCAAGGCGAGGCCGCATCGGTCGGGGTCACGCTTCAGCAGGAGACCGTCGCCAACAGCAACCTGCCCGCGGGCACCGTCATCAAGCAGTCCCCGGTCCCGAGCACGGCGATCAGGTCGGGCGAGGTTGTCGTCGTCTGGGTCTCCCCCGGCCCGCCCGAGGTGGCGGTGCCCGATGTGCAGGGCCTGACGCAGCAGCAGGCAACGAGTGAGCTTCAGGCGGCCGGCTTCCAGGTCTCGGTGAATAACCAGCTCGGCGGCCTGGCCGGCAACAAGGTCTCGAGCTACTCCCCCACCGGCCAGGCCCCGAAGGGCTCGACGATCACGATCAACGTCGGGTTCAACTTCTAGACGATCGCGCCGGGCGAGCGCCCCGGCCGGAGGCGGCCAGCTGAGCTACAGCGGCGGGCCGTCGCCGTCCAGCTCCTGATACGAATAACGCTGCTCGCGCCAAGGGTCGGCAACGTTGTGGTAGCCGCGCTCTTCCCAGAAACCGCGCCGGTCGACGGTCATGTACTCGATCGCGCGGACCCACTTGACGCTCTTCCATCCGTAAAGCCTCGGAACTACCAGGCGCAGCGGGTAGCCGTGCTCGGGCGTTAGCGTCTCGCCGTTGCGGTGGGTTGCCAGGATCGTGTCGTCCGCCGCGAAGTCACCGATCCGCACATTCGCGCTGTAGCCGAAGTCAGCCCAGATCATCACGTGCGTCACCGTGGCTGCGGGCGGGAACGCGCACAGCAAGTCGGCGGCCAGCACCCCCGACCAGCAGATGTCAGGGACTGTGAACTTAGTCACGCAGTGAAAGTCCGCGGTTACCTCGCCCGCGGGTAGCTTGCCGACGTCAGTCCAGTCCAGCTGGGCCTCATCGCCCGACTCGGTCGCACCGAAGATCCTCAGGTCCCAAGTCTGCGGGTGGAAGGCCGGCACGGGCCCGTAGTGCAGGACCGGCAGCGTCCGGGGAATGTACTGGCCAGGCGGCAGGTCTGCTGCCTCGCTCGGGCCATGGCCGTTGGCCTGCGGCGCAGGAGCGGGCCCTGGTTCTGCGTGGCCGGCGAGGGGGTCAGCGTCCCAGGCGGCGCGCGAGTCCTGCTCTCGCCCGCTGCTCTCGCGCGCGCCTGTATCAGGCTGCGTCATCTCAGGCTGACCTGCCCCTTCCCGCACAGCCGCAGCAACCAGCCGCGAAACCGACCCTTGTTCTCGCAGGTGGAGCTATCTTGCCACCTCCCGGAAACTGGCTGAGCCTGGCCCACCGGCCAGACCGCATCGCCCCGAGTGCGCTAAGCTACGCCTCATGCGTAGCGAGTATTGGTTTGGTTTTGGCTACCGGCCCGGCCCAGGGACGGTCGCCCGCCAGACTCTGCGCTGACGCGAGCGACGCTAACCAAAGCCCCGGGCCGAAGCGGCCCGGGGCTTTTTCGTCATGATGGAGCAGAGGAGGACGTTGTGGTGGTGGTCATGGCCCCGGAGGCCACGCAATCCGATATTGACGCGGTCGTAGAGCTGGTCCAGGCGGCGGGCGGCGAGGCCTTCGTCAGCCGCGGCGTTTCCCGGACGATCATCGGCCTCGTCGGCGACGTCGAGCAGTTCGGCGCGCTGAACTTGCGAAGCTACAGCGGCGTCAGCGACGTCATGCGCATCTCCGCCCCGTACAAGCTGGTCAGCAGGGAGCATCACCCGAACCGGTCGGTGATTCACGTCGGTGGCGTGCCCATAGGACCGGGCACGGTGACGGTCATCGCCGGGCCGTGCACGGTTGAGACTCCAGAGCAGACCCTGACCTCAGCCCGGATGGCCCAGGCGGCCGGGGCCTCCCTGCTGCGCGGCGGCGCGTTCAAGCCGCGGACATCGCCCTACGCCTTCCAGGGTCTCGGCGAGGCCGGACTGCGGATTCTGGCTGACGTCCGGGCAGAGACCGGCCTGCCCGTCGTGACCGAGGTCATTGATCCCGCCAGCGTCGACCTCGTGTCCTCCTACGCGGACATGCTGCAGGTCGGCACCCGCAGCATGCAGAACTTCACGCTGCTGCAGGCGGTGGGATCGGCCCGCAAGCCAGTGCTGCTCAAGCGCGGCATGAACGCCACGATCGAGGAGTGGCTCATGGCCGCGGAGTACATCGCGCAGCGCGGAAACCTCGACATCGTGCTGTGCGAGCGGGGCATCAGGACGTTCGAGACCGCCACCAGGAACACGCTGGACATCAGCGCGGTTCCGATCGCACAGCGGCTGTCGCACCTGCCGGTGATCATCGATCCGTCGCACTCGGGCGGCCGGCGCGACCTCGTGCTGCCGCTGAGCCGGGCCGCCATCGCGGTCGGCGCGGACGGGCTCATCATCGATGTCCACCCGCAGCCGGCCGCGGCGATGTGCGATGGCGACCAGGCGCTGACCGGCGACGACATTAGCGAGCTGGCCACGGCGGTCAGGACGATCCCGGCGCTGCTCGGCCGCGAGCTAACGCCCGCACCGGTACCGGCCGGCGCCCGCTGACCGCTGGAATCCGCTGAGCAGCCGGGCGGCCAGGGATTAGCGGTCAGAGCGCTTCGACCGCGGGGATGACCTGGCTGCCGATGACCTCAAGCGGGGCCAGCGTCCAGACGTTGGCGACCTGGCCGATCGCGGTGCCGAAGCCCAGTT
>Ga0335074_10006757_pt1 | contig 15907 bp, 11 predicted proteins | sample Lox_Sample_23_FD_206715 | JGI IMG/M metagenome (GOLD analysis project Ga0335074, IMG submission 206715) | Soil microbial communities from Loxahatchee National Wildlife Refuge, Florida, United States - Lox_Sample_2.3 | ecosystem: Environmental > Terrestrial > Soil > Wetlands | place: USA... | reverse complement strand
TTCCGCATCCAGGCTGCGCGGCTGCGCGGGCTGCGCCTGGAACTGCCCAAGCCGCAGGTTCCCCAGGAGCACCGCGAGCTCGACCTGGAGACAAACTCTCCGTTCGGCAATCCGGCGCCGTGGTGGTCTTCGGCGCCGGGTTTCCGCCTGGCCTCCCCGGGTGTACCCAGCCTGGATTGGAAAGATCCCGGGACGCACATGACGTGGCCGGGCCTGCTCCCCGCATGGGGCATCGACAGCGCCGCGCAGGATATGTATCCCAATCCCGCGCCCCTCCCCGGACCCACACTGGCGGTTCGCTCGCACCCCGAGGTGTGGAACGATTCGCGGCCCGCCACCCCCAAGCCCATCCGCCACGGCGGGCGCGACCAGGCCGGCTTGCGGACACGGATTCTGCATCCCACCGGACCCGCTCCGGCGGCGCGCGCCGCCACCGTGCCGCTCGGCTGCGTGGCCGATGGCGTGGATTCCCGCCCTGGCGCTCCGCCCGAAAGCCGCAGCACCATCGAAGAGCGCTTCGACGCCGGATGGAAGAACTGGACCGGCGGCTACGCCAATTGGACTGTGGACGCCGCCGGCGCCCGCACCGGTCCGCTGGCCCTGTTCACGCCGTCGCTGGAGTGGCGCGATTACGAAATCGAATTCTTCACCCGCATCGAAAACCGCAGCGTCACCTGGGTGTACCGTGCGGCTGGCCTGAACGACTACTACATGGCGGCCCTCACCGCCCTGCCCGGCAAGGGCTACGCCTTCACCCGCCGTACCGTATGGCGCGGCAAACCCGGCGCCGCCAACACCGCGCCGGTGAGTGTTCTGCCCAACCCCAAGAACACCTACCTGATCCGCATGCGGATCGCGGGCAACCAATTCTCCCTCTCGATCGACGGCCAACTGGTCGAGACCTGGACGGATAGCCGCCTCTCCGCCGGCGGCGTCGGATTTATCGGTACGCCGGAAGACCGCGCGCGTATCTACTGGGTCAGGTTCTATCCCGGCCCGGCCAAGGAGTTCCCACGCAAATGAGCACCACAGCGATTAAAGTTTCGAAAGTACAGACTCTCCGCCCGGCCGACGCCGAAGCTGAACGGAACACCGGAGCCGGCTACCTGGCGCGCGCCGTCGCGCTGCACCTGGCCGGAAAACGCGAAGAGGCGCTGAAGCAGTTGCAGCGCGCCGTCGCCGGGGGCGAAGCCTCCGCCGAGATTTACCGCGCCATGGCGCACATCCAGTTTGAGATGGCGGATTATAAGGAGGCCGGCCGGACCTACCGCACCCTCACCCAGCTCAAACCGCAATACGCCATGGGGTGGTTCAACCTGGCCGTCTGCCTGGAGCGCCTGAGCGCCTGGGACGATGCCGCCGAAGCCTTCCGCAAAGCCGCCACCCTGGACCCCAAACACGTCGAGGCTCATCTCGGCCAGGGCGTTTGTAATCTGCGGCTGGAAGACCCCAAGACGGCCCTGGTCTCCTTCGAACGCTGCCTGGAACTGTCGCCCGATCACGAAGACGCCCTGTTCGGCAAAGCCGCCGCTTTGCAGTCGCTGGGCCACGGGGATCAGGCCAGCGGCCTATACGAGCGCATCCTCTCGCGCAATCCGGAATCCGAGGAATCGCTCTCCAATCTGGTGCTCATCGGGATGGCCCGCCAGGATTTCGACATGGTGCGGGAGTATTCCGAGCGGCTGCTGGACCTGCGTCCCGAATCGACCGTGGCGCTGGAGGGCTTGGCAGCCTGGGCCTCCGCCGCCGGCGAACACGCCATGACGGCCAAGTTCTGCACCCTGCTGGTCTCCGCCGTGCCCACCCATTTCGAGGGCTGGTTCAACCTGGCGCTGGCCCACCAGAAATCGGGCCGCTGGGAGCAGGCCGCCGAAGCCTACGAAGAGACTATCAAACTGCGGCCGCAATCCTCCGAGGCCTACACCAACCTGGGTATCGTGCGCGAGCAGAACGGCGATTGGAAGGGCGCCCGAGCCGCTTACGAGCGGGCCATTCAGGCCAACCCCGATGCCCTGGCGCCGCTGTGGAACATCGCCCTGCTGCTGGAGCATTCCGGCCAGGCCGAGGAGGCCGAGCGCTGGTATAAGACCGTCCTGGAGCACGCCCCCAAAGAGGAGGAAGCCCGCTTCCGCCTGGGCTACTTGCGGCTGCATCGCCAGGACTACCGCGGCGCCGTGGAAGCCTTCGAAGCCTGCCTGAAATACCGCCCGCAGTGGCCCGACGCGCAAGCCAACCTGGCCCTGGCCTATGCCGGCCTGGGCGAGCGTGGTATGGCCGAGCGGCTGTACGAGAAGATGCTGGATGCCGATGCCAAGTGCCTGGATGCCTTGCGCGGGCTGGCCTCCCTGGCAATTCAGGCATCCGACAGCGAGGCCGCCCTGGAACTGCACGTGCGCCTGATCGACTTGGGCGAGCGCACCTCCGAGGTGCTCTACAACGCCGGACTTCTCTATGAGAAAGCCGGCCAGCTCGACAAGGCTCTCAAGCTCTACCGGGATGCGCTGGCGCAGCAGCCGGACATGCCCGAAGCGCTCTTGAACCTGGGGCGCATTCTGGAAGCCAACGGCAAGTCCGACGAAGCCCGTTCCTGCTGGACCAAGGCCCTGGAATCCGAGCCGGCCCTGGCGCAGGGCTACTTCGGCCCGGCTATCGAATAGCGGTCTTGCGGTGCCCGCGGTCGACTTCGGTCCGGTTGTTCACTACGATGACCCCAATGGCCGACTATGCCGCGCAAGGTGACCTTGCTCCCTTTGGCCTCCACGGTCCCGGCCATCGAGTTGGCGCATCGCCGATTCGGGGACACTGCTCTTTGCCATCGCTGCCTACGCGGGTTTTCGTCCGATAATCCGGCAGTGGGACAATAGAAAAAGCGAGCCGCTGGCTGGCGCGGGTTCCGGACGTGACTGCACCTCCAACGGATCGAGAGAGCCGTTATGATCGGGCGATTCACAATTATGGCCCTGGTTCTCGCAGTGGCGAGCCAGGCGGACACGCTGCGTTTGCGCAACGGGTCTATCGTGTACGGAAGTTTTCTGGGTGGCACCGCGGACGAGGTGCGCTTTCTGGTGGAAGACCAGGTACAGCACTATCCGCGCGCCAATGTGGAGAGCATTATCTTCAGCTCAACGAATGCACCCCCCGCCGCCGCTCCCGAGGCGCCCCGCATGGATGCGGGACCCGACGTCGCCGGAGTGCCATTTCTGCGGGGTTCCTCCGGATACATCCCGCTCGAAAGAGAGATCGGCATGATGTCCCGCGGCGGCGGAATCTACGGCATTGGAGCGCCGGTCTACCGCGTTCCCGGTCCCCGCTCGCCCGTGCGCGTCCGCCAAGGAGACCGGATTGTATTCGTGGTGCGATTGAACCCCGGCGGCGACCCGGGCCAATTCCAACTCTACCGTCTGGAACCGAGAATAAATTACCGGCAAACGCAACCGACCATGGGCGGCGCTCCTCCGTCGCTGCCGGTAACCGTGAATCGAACCGGTAACTCGGTCTACGAAATCATTCCCGCGCGCTCTCTGTATCCGGGCGAATACGCCATCAGCCCCATGAACTCGGACCAGAGCTACTGCTTCGGCGTCGACTACTGAGCGGGACCCTGCCGTGGCGCAGTTGTCTGAAGTGTATACGTCGCGGACGAGTCGCCCAATACAACGATCCGACGGACCAGATCACAACATTCGCCGTAAGTAATCGATAGGGAAGGTTTTCCAGACTTACCAAAGCCAGTCTTGCCCCACCGCACCATCCCCTGCAACCCTGATTGTCACGGAGGAACATGCAATGCGCCGGATTCTGGAAGCATCTCTCTCGCGCCGGTGGATGTCAACTCCACCAATCTGATTAACTTCATTGGGCCATCAGTTACCGTCCACGCGGACTTCGGTTCGGGCACCTACGAGGGCCAAAGCATCGGGATCCCTATCAGGTAGTGGCCGGAAGCCAGGCGAAGGTAAGTATCAAGCTCGGCGCCTACGCCAGCCAGGACGACCCCGGGCCGATGCCGATCCCCTCCAACGCCTTGATCGAAGGCTATCCCAAGCCCGGCGACGGTGACCGCCACGTGCTGGTGCTCGATAAAGACGCCTGCTGGCTTTATGAACTCGGCAATGCCCACCTGACCAACGGCAACTGGAGCGCGGACGCCGCCGCCGTCTGGGATATGCCGTCAGTGAGCAGCGTCCCTATACCTGGACATCGGCCGACGCCGCCGGGCTGCCCATTTTTCCCGGATTGGCCCGCTATGACGAAGTGGCTTCCGGCGCCATCCATCACGCTTTGCGGTTCACCGTCCCCACCACCCGCCAGGCATTCACAGCGCCCGCCAGCCACTGGGCCTCGAGTAACACCAGCAGCAATGTCCCGCCTATGGGTATGCGGCTCCGGCTGAAGGCCAGCTTCGATATCTCCGGTTTCTCCGCCACTAACCAGGTGATACTTCGCGCCATGCAGCAGTATGGCCTGATCCTGGCGGACAACGGCAGCGCCATTTATATCACCGGCGCGCCCGATCCTCGGTGGAACAACGACGACCTGCACAACCTCGGACAATTGACCGCCTCGGATTTCGAAGTGGTCCAGATGGGCGCGATCTATACCGAATCCAATGTGCCCACCGGCGCTTCCCCCGCTATCGGCGGCTTCACGGCGAATCCTACCTCCATCTCCGCGGGACAGCCGGTGACCTTGAGTTGGACCACTACCAACTCGGAATACAACATCATCACGCCCGGCGTCGGTCCGGTCCGTTTGACGAGCATCGTGATTACACCCTCGGCAACTACCACTTACAAACTGGAAGCCACCAACCAATACGGGCGAACCACGCAATCGGTGAAGGTCACGGTGCAGTAATGGCAACAGCCCGCGGCCGCGATGGCCATGCCGCACGCCGCGCACCAATCAATCGAATAAGTGCGGCACAAACTGGCTCAGGTTGGTAGTAACCGGGGTATCCGATTCGCGGATGCCCACGCCAGCGGCGGCGTTTCCCGGCTCGTGTCCGATCACCCAACTGCCCACCACCGGGTATTTGCCGTCGAAGCACTCGATCCGCGCCAGTTCCTGATAGACGAAACCCTCCGCGCCATACGCGCCGTCGGTTTCGAAGTCGCCTTCCGGCCGGTGCATGGTGATGTTGGCGCCTTCGCGGCCCAGCAGCGGTTTCCGCACCCAGCGCGTCATCGTTCCCGGTCCATCGAAGCGCGCCTCCAGCAAATTGGGATGCCCGGGGTACATCTCCCACAGCACCGGCAGGATTCCCTTGTTGGAAAGCAGCATCTTCCAGGCCGGCTCGATCCAGAGGGTCGGCGCGACCGCCAGAAATCGCCCGAACTCATCCCGCATCATCCATTCCCACGGGTACAGCTTGAACACCGCGCCCAGCGGCCGTTCGTCCGGCCCCACGAAAGCCGTGCCGTCCCAGCCGATCTGATCGATGGCAAAACAACCGGCCGCCAGGCCAGCCTGTTGGGCGGTGTCCTGCAGATAAGTGACGGTCATGCCGTCTTCCAAGTCATCCATCGAGCATAAGTCGATGCGGCCGCCGGGCAGGACGGGCGCGAGTTCCTTCCACTGCGCGATCAGCCGCTCGTGCAGCGAATTGAATTGGTCGCACCGCGGGAACTTGTCGTGCAGCCAATACCACTGCACCACCGCCGCTTCCAGCAGCGACGTGGGCGTATCGGCGTTGTACTCCAGCAGCTTCGGCGGACCGCAGCCATCGTAGGCCAGGTCGAAGCGGCCGTAGAGCGAAGGCGGCTCGGCCTCCCACGAGGCTTCAATCAGCGTCGCCGCAGCCGGCGGCACGCCCATCCTCTCGTACAGGCGGTTCGCAATCAGATGCTCCACCGCGCGCAGCGTCATGGCTTCCAGTTCGTTGGTGGCGGCTTCCAGGGCCTCCACTTCCCGCGCGGTGAACTGATAGAAAGCCGCCTCGTTCCAGTAGGGCCGCTCGCCGGTGTGCCACACCAAGCCGGCCTCTTCCACGCGCTCCTGCCAGCCATGCCGCGGAGAGGTGGCGATGCGCCGCATGTTATCGGAAGCGGCTACGCGCCCGCGGACGCATGCGCGCGGCCATGAGCACCGAATCCGCCGAACCAGCCGTGGCCGCCGCGCCCGCATCGCTCGGCTGCCGCCGGACTTACCGCCCCACCCGCCGCAGAGTAGGCGCGGTACAAATCATAGTAATAAGGATACTGCTGGTATTGTTGCGTGACCCAGGCGCCGCCGCTGCAATAGCCGTTCCTTTTTACCGCGGTCTGGCAAGCTTTCTGGTTGAAGCTGGACGGACCGCACGGATTGGGCGCTTGCTGGGCCTGCGCGCCGCAACTGACCGCCGCTACCACCGTGAGAGTAACCCGCGCCGACCTGGTCATGCTCGATCTCCGGTCCACTACAGTTTACACCCGCCGGCCTTCTTTGCCTGGAAGAAAAAACCGGGATTTGCCGTGCTCGAAATGGGCGCGGGGCTTTCAGCCGGCAGGGATCATGTACTCTTCCACTTACTCCTCGCGCAGTGCCGTTACAGGATTGACCCGGGCGGCCTTTCTCGCGGGCCAGAAGCCGGCGAACAGACCGGCGCACAGGAGCAGAAGCGTCACTGCCAGGAACGAATATGGGTCGAAGGTGGAGACGTTTTGCACCAGGCCGGAAAGCACCCGCACCGACGCCAGGCTGCCCACCAGCCCGAGCACCACCCCGGCGACGATCAGCTTCGCGCCCAGCGCCATCACCATTCCGATGACCTGCCGAAAAGTGGCGCCCAGCGCCAGGCGAATGCCGATTTCCCGGGTGCGCTGCGCTACCGAATGCGCGATCACCCCGTAGACGCCGGAGAGCGCCAGGATCAACCCCAGCACGGCGAAGACGGTGAACAGCAGCAGGTTGAAACGCGGGCGGGAGTAGACGTAGTCGTGCAGGGCGCTATCGAGCGTCTGGATCTCCATTACCGGCTGCCCGGGATCGATGGCATAGACTTGGGCGGCGAGCGGTTTGCCGAGGACATCGGCGCGGCCCTGGCTCTTGACAAAAAGGCGATCGGCCATGCCGGCCAGAGAGTGCGGAATGTACACCTCCGGAACCACCTCGTGGGTCTGGATGCGGTTGAGGGTGTCCTTGACCACCCCGACGATCTGGAAAGACGCGTCGGCCAGGCGGAATGGCGGCGCCTTCAGGCGCGGCAGCCGGAGCACGCCGCCCAAAGCTTCTCCGCGTGGGAAGTAGCGCCGCACGAAGGCTTGGTTGACCACCGCCATGGGCAGGCGGTCGTGCACTTCCTGGCGGCTGAAGAAGCGGCCCTGGACGACCGGAATGCCCATGGCTGCGGCGAAGCCTTCGCTGGTCTGGTCGAGTTCCACGGGGCGGTTGTCCTGCTCGGAAGCGCCTGCGATTTCCACCGGCATGGTCCAGTTGCCAATGGGCGGAAAGCCGGTATCGACGCCCACAGCCGACACGCCCGGAACGCTTGCGGCCCGGCCGAGCAGATCCTCCAGGAACGCCACGCGCCGGGCGGCGTCGGGATAGCGCTGGTCGGAAAACGGAATCCGCAGGGTGAGAACGCGGTCGGGCCTGAGGCCCAGGTTGGCGTCCTGAATCGAGAGCAGCGTGCGGATCATCAGGCTGGCGCCCACCAGCAGCATCAGCGACAGCGCCACTTCGCCCACCACCAGAAGGCTGCTCGCCAGGCGCTGGCGCAGGCCGCCCGAGGAGCCGCGTCCGGATTCCTTGAGGGGCCTGACAATATCGCCGCCGGCCAGTTGCAGCGCCGGCGCAAGGCCGAACAGGATGGCGGCGGCCACCGAAACCGCCAGGGTGAACAGCAGCACCGGCGCGTTCACGGCGATGTGGGCTTCATCGGGGATGGTGTTGGGCGGCGTCATGGCGATGATGCCGCGCAGGCCGGCGAAGGCTACCAGCACGCCGAGGGCGCCGCCGGCCGCGGCCAGCACCAGGCTTTCGGCAAGCAGTTGACTGATAAGCCGGAGACGGCTGGCGCCCAGCGAAGCGCGGATGGCGATTTCGCGGCGGCGGTAGGCCGCGCGCGAAAGCAGCAGGTTCGAGACGTTGACGCAGGCGATCAGCAGCAGCAGGCCGACGGCGCCGAAGAGGATCCACAGCGCGTCGGTGATGCCGCTGGGAAAGGTTTCTTTGAAGGTGCGCAGTTCCACGCGCCAGTTCTTCGGAAAGTCGTCGGGGTTGCGCTGCGCCAGGTCGGCGATGACCGGCCGCACGGCGGCTTGCGCCTGAAGGCGGGTGACACCGGGCGCGAGGCGTGCCAGCAAGTCGACCTCGTGGACGCCTTCCACGTCCTGGCCGCGGTGAAACACATCCGGCAGGTAAACATCCGCGCCGCGCCACATGAAGCGCGGGGGCATCACTCCGATCACGGTGCGCAGCTTGCCGTTGAGCAGCAGCTTGCGCCCGAGCACGCCAGGGTCGCCGCCAAATTCGCGCTGCCAGAAACGATAGCCGAGAAGGGTCACGGGTTCGGCATCCTCGGCGGCATCCGAGGGCAGGGTGGCGCGGCCAATCAGCGGCGGCACGCCCATGCCGTCGAAGGTGTTCATGGTGCAGTGATTGCCGCGCAGGCGGCGCGGCTCACCTGCGCCGGTCCAGATGACGTCCGACCACGTGGAGGCCATCACGTAGCTGAAGACGCTGTTGTTCCCGGCGATGTCCAGAAACTGGTCGATGGGGTAGTGGCTCCAGTTGGCGGTTCGGCCGGCGGGGTCGCGGATGACGACGCTCACCAGGCGGTCCACGTCTTTGTAGGGAAACGGGTCGAGGATCACCGCGTGGACCACGCTATACATGGCGGTGCTGCCGCCCATGCCCAGCGCCAGCGAGCCGGCGGCGATTGCGGCGAACGTGCCGCTGGAAGCCAAGTGGCGGGCGCCTAAGCGGAGATCGCGGAGAAAATTTCCCAACCAGCGGAAGATGGGGGCCACATGCATTACTCTACATTGGACGGAGGACCATGCCGAGCGTTTTGCCGTCGGGGCCGAGCATGATGCGCCATTCGAGCTTGCCGTGCTCGAACACCACCTCGTAGATGTCGGCGCCGCCCGCGCCGACGCCTTTGAAGGTGACGGACTGCACCTTCCCAAGCTGGGCGATGGTCTCCTTCAATTGAGGCAACTGCTGACGCGTGACCGCGGCGAATTGCGGGCTCATCAGATCGTACCGCGGCTGGCCGGCCTGCATCTCCTGAATCGAGCGGCGCAAAGCGGCCTCGGTTCCGGGCGATTGGGCCTGCGCCTGGAACCGCCTGGCGATCTCGGCCTTGTGGGCTTCAATGTCCGCCAGGGCCTGCCGGGTTTCGGTTTCGCTAAGGCGCTTGGCCGGCATATCCCGGCCGCCCTGGAGGAGGGTGACTTGGGTGGCAGCGCCTTGCGAATCGAAGTCGAAATTGAGCTGGGCATCGACGACCTTGAGGAAGAAGGTGCGGTCGTTTTCGGGAAACACCTCCAACTTCTCCTGCCCGGTAAGTTGGGCGTACAAATGATCGCCCTCGCGGGAAATGGTCATCAGGGCGTAATGGTCCAGCCGGTAGGTTCCGGTGTAGCGGTCGAAGAGCTTCGGATCGAGGGTGATCTCTTTGTGCTCGACGGGCGCGGCGATGTGCAGCAATGGGTAACTGGCATTGAGCAGATGGCGGCCGATATCGTCCGGGCCATCGGCCGTGGAGATATTGGAGAGCACCACCACTCCCACGCGGGCCTTGGGATCGTAGCCCATATAAGTGCGGTAGCCGCCGGTGCCTCCGTTGTGCCAGATGATGGAGCTGCCGTCTTTGGTCTGCACGTGCCAGCCGTAAGCGATCTCCATGCCGGGCCCGGCAGGCTTGCGGATGGAAACCTCATCGGCCATGTCCTGGGCGAGCGCCGTCTTGGTGTAGCCGAGGTTGGCGGCGAGGAAAATGAGCATGTCGTTGACGGTGGAGCGGAGTGCTCCGGCGCCGGCAAAGGTGGGGATGTCCCAATTGGCGACGGGTTGGAGACTTTCGTTGTGCCCGACGGCCAGGCGCGCCTTCATGCCGGGTGTCAGGGTGACACGCGTGTCGGCCATGCCGAGCGGTTCGCAGATGCGCGAACGCACCAGGGCCTCGTAGCTCATGCCTGCGCGGAGGGTCAGCACGTGGCCCAGAAGGCCGACGCCCAGGTTGGAGTATTCGTACTGCGAGCCGATGTCGCGGGTGAGCTGGTAGCCGGAGAGAAAATCGTACATCTGTTGGACCGAGTAATCGGCGTAGGGGTTGGCGGGATCTTTGGGAGCGAAATTCGATGGCATGCGCGGCAGGCCGGAACTTTGCGTAGACAGATCGGCCAGAGTGATTTTGCGGCCGTTGCGCTCCGGCATTTTGACCGTGGCCGGGAGGTATTTGGAGACCGGATCGGTGAGGGCGACTTCGCCGCGACGGGTCATATCCATGAGCAGCAGGGACGTGAACACCTTGGTCATGGAGCCGATTTCGAAAACCGTATCGCCGCCAAGATGGCGCGGGTCGTCTTTGGCGAGGCTGCCGTAGGCCACCACGCGGCGGCCGTGAGCGTCGATGACGCCGGCCACCATGCCGATGCCGAGGTTTTCGGCGCCCACGCGGCCGGCGAGGATTTTGCTGATTTCGGCGTCGGATGGGGCTTGGGCGAACGCGGCAGCACAGGCAAGAATGATTGCGGGCAGGATTTGTTGTAGCATGTCTCCCCTTTCACGGCGTCTTGTTCAGCTTATCAGGAGGGGGACGCGGAGGTTAGGCGACCGTGCGGAAGGCGCACGGAGCGAGACCAGCGCCCGTGCGAGGGCAAGGCTAGGCAACTCTCCCGCGGACGAGGTCGTCTGCGATCTGCTGAATATCCTCGTCTTCGAACTCCGCGAACCCAAAGGCCGCGAAAAGTGGCTCGCAAAGCCGCTTGACTAGCCCAGACATCTGGGAATCCAAAGCGCCGAGAGTGAATGTAATAGGGGGACCACTCACCGCATCGTTGTCGAGGTTTTTGTATTCGTTCCTCCAGGCCGACCGCGACCGCCGCGGAGACATGACGCCCAAAGTCCGTCCGCGAAGTCCACCGTAACGCGTGGTCATCTCGATATGGGTGTTTGGTCCAAGCCCCATCGCTTTATATAACTTGGCGCAATGGAGCAAAGCCTCCGCGGCACGCTCAATACAGGTGTCGAAATAGAGGAATGACCGTGTCCGGTCCTGGTCGCTGTGATCTTCAAGAAGTGAGGTAAGTGTATAGAAGTCGCCGTTCTTGCTCAGTGTCCAGTAGTCGAAGCTGTTCCCCTGGGAGTGCCACAGGAAATGATCGACAGATACCTTCGCGACCAGGCCGTCACTATCTGTCTGGAGGACCCGTTCGGCATCCAAGACAACGCCGATCGGCCATCTGGACGTACGCACTTGGGCTAGCCTTGCAGCCGTCAGCAATTCGGGCTGTGAAATCGAAACGGGGGAATCCGGAGTATAGTGCCAAATCTCCATGAACCCCGTTTTTCCAGATTCCGCCAATCCTTCCAGCGCCGCCTGCCGATGGCGTTTCACCCATTCCAGGCTGAGTTCGCGCGGGGGACCCGGCAAAGGCGCGGGCGATTCTCCCTTCATCGCTTCATACCAATTCAGGCGTGCCGCAAGGATACGGGCCAGGACTTCGTAGGCATGTCCAAGACTGGCGCGGTCGCTTGTGCCTTCCACTAGTACCGGCAAACGCTCTCCGAAGCTCCAATACGGGACGTATGGAATGCGGAGTTGCTCGATCGCACGTTCCGCGGGAACTCCTGGTGGCAACCAGTCACGGAAGAGGTCACCGAATAGAAAGGCAAACCTAGACTTCCACTTCATGGCCTCAGCGTACTCCGTTCTACTTTCGTCCCTGGCAGGCACTGGCACCGCGAGGAGGCGCCCCCGCTCCACAGGCAATTGTTCTTGCGCCATTCGCGCCCGCTCCACAATGTACCTCGCCCCTTCCGTGCTCGAATCGTTTGCCGTAAAGAAGAGGACGAGCACATCCGCGAGGTGCACTGTGCAGATGCCTCCGATATCGGTGACGCCGGTGCGACTGTCGATCAGCACAAAGTCGAAATTGGAAATCCATTCGTTACGCAGCGTCTCTATATAAGAGCCGAGGCCGTACCGGTCGAATAAGTCGGCGAAATTAAGAGACTGCAGCCGCCCACTGTAGCCTTCGTCGTTCCGGCCAGCGCTCAGCAGAGCCAGCATTCCGCCGCTCCCTTCAGCTTCGATATGCAGGAGGCTGTCCTGCCAGTCCACGCTCTCGCGGTTCGCCACCGCACCTATCAGATCTATGACCCCCGGTGTAGATGCGCGAGCCCTTCTCGTCCCGGGCCAGTGGTCGTCGTAGAATTGTTCGATCCCAGGAGCCTCGAGGTCCCAGTCCACCACAAGGACCTTATAACCCCACCGCTCCAGCAGCACGGAAACGTTCGCAAGCGCCATCGTTCGTCCTACACCCCCCTTAAAGGAGTAGAAGGTGTATACGATTCCGCGTTGCTTCTGTGTAGGCGAACTCATAGCCTTTCCAGTCCAATTTTACCGGCGGACGGAGCCGCCATCTCGATGATCGGCCAGTCTTCTTCAAATGGCGGGGCGCTTGCGACCATTTTGGCCACCGCACAGGCGAACTTCTTGATCTCGTCCTCCAGTTCAATAACCCTCGGGCTGTCCCAAAATGCTCTCGCGGTTGAGGCATATTTTTCAACGTTCGTCCACTGCACGATCTGTGCGTCCCTTGGGAAGCGCTCTCCATCGTGGAACACCAGGGGCGCGATCAAGCCGTGGGATCGCATCTTGAGTCGCTTCTCGCGCTCCAGAAAGCTCGCCCACTCGGAGAAGCACCAGTTGGACCGAAAGTAGGCAGGCGACCAGATACTCACCATGCAGCGCGAACCTTTTAGGGCCTCTCGCAAGACCTCCGGCCACCGGTCGCCTGTTTCGATGGTCTCTTCGTCGACAAACATTTTCACTTCGCGGTCAATTTCCTGCTGAAGCCAAAAGCTGAGCAAGCGGTGAACGCCCCTAGTCCAATCCATCGCCACGTGGTGACGCTTGTAGCTGAAAAATACATCGTACTTGTAGTCTGGGACTGGCGAAATTGCGCTCAGAACTCAATGATTGCATATCACCGCCCACGTGGGATACCGGGAACCGAACGCCGCCAACCGGAGTCTTATAGCATCATGCTCGAACTGCGCAATGTTTCCAAGCGGTATTCCGGGGTGACGGCGGTGGATCACGTCAGCTTTCAGGCGCGCGCCGGCGAGGTGACCGGGTACCTGGGACCGAACGGCTCGGGCAAATCCACCACCATGAAAATGATCACCGGGCTGATCGAAATGAGTTCCGGCGAGATCCTCTTCAACGGCGCTCCCATCCATCGCGACCTGATCGCCTACAAGCAGCGCATGGGCTACGTGCCCGAAGAGCCGCACCTGTATCCGCACTTGAGCGGTCTCGAATACCTCATCATGGTCGGGCAGTTGCGCAACCTGCCGGAGAAGGCCACCGCCGAGCGGATCGATGGCTTGCTACGGCTGCTTGCGCTGCACGGCGACCGGCATGTGCCCATTTCGTCGTATTCGAAAGGCATGCGGCAGAAGGTGCTGCTTTCGGCGGCCCTGCTGCACAATCCCGACCTGATTCTGCTGGATGAGCCGTTTTCGGGCCTCGATGTGGCCACCGGGCTGGTGCTGCGCAGCCTGATTCAGGAGCTGGCGGCGCGCGGGAAAGTGGTGCTGTTCAGCTCCCACGAACTGGAGACCGTGGAGCGGGTCTGCTCGCACGTGGTGATTCTGCATCACGGAAAAGTCGTGGCCGACGATTCCATTGCCGGCTTGCGCACCCTGATGTCGCTGCCCACGCTGGAAGACATTTTCTCGCAACTCGCGGTGGAGCAGGACACCACGGCGGTGTCGCGGCAGATCGCCGACCTGATCCTGGCCTGAATCCGCGGAGGCGTGATGAACCAGCAGCAATTCCGGGTGTTGTACCGCGAGTTCCTCTTCCGCATGGTGGATCTGGAGGTGCTGTCTGCGCAGGGCGACATCAAGGATCTGCTGGGCCAGTTCGGCAGCATCCTGGTCTATTTCAGCGCCATGATCGCGCTGGGGGTGATGTTTTTCAATCCCCGCCACATGACCCCCAAAGCCGCCACCGCCACCATTTGGAGCACGGAGCATTTCCTGATTTCGACCACCATGCTGGTGATGGGCCTGTTCGCCGTACTGAGCTGGGATTCGACTTTCCTGGAACGCCGCGACGTGCTGGTGTTGGCGCCGCTGCCCGTCCGCCCGCGCACGATCTTCCTGGCCAAGGCCGCAGCGCTGGGAGCGGCGCTGGGCCTCACCACCGCGGCGCTCAACGCGCTTCCCGGCATCACCTGGGGGACGCTCGTTTTTCCGGCGCCCGACGCCGGCTTTCTGGGACCGTTCCGCGCCCTGGCCGCATTCTGGTTTTCGGTGCTCGCTGGCGCGGCCTTCGTCTTCTGCTCCGTGCTGGCGGTGCAGGGGATGGCCGGCCAACTGCCGCGCCGCTGGTATCTGCGGGTCTCGCCCATCCTGCAAATCGTCGCCTTCTGTCTGATTCTGGGCACCTACTTTCTGGAGCCGCCGCTATCCAACCCGCTGGCCTTCGCCGCGCCCGCCAACCAGGCCAGGCTGGCGTGGTTGCCTTCATATTGGTTTCTGGCCCTGTTCCACATGCTCAACGGGTCGGCCACTCCCGGAGTCGCGGCGGTGGCGGTCCGGGGCGCAGTCGGCTTGCTGGCCGCGGCGCTGGCGGCCGGTACCTCCTACATGCTCGCCTACCTCCGCAGCCTGCGCAAGATCGTCGAAGAGCCGGACATTGTGCCCGGAGCGCGCGGGGGCGTGTGGCTGCCGCGCTTCGGCAGTTCGTTCCATACCGCCATCGTGCGGTTCAGTATCCGCACCCTGCTGCGCAGCCGCCAGCACCGCGTGATTCTGGCATTTTACCTGGGAATCGGTTTCGCCATCCTGATCCTGCTGAGCCGCATCGGCGAGGAGGCGCACCGTGCGCATGTGCCCGCGCCAGTGATCAGCGTGCCACTGCTGCTGGGCAGCGTGCTGATGCTGGCTTTCTGGGTGCTAGGCACGCGCGCAGTGTTCGGTCTGCCGGTGGAACTCCGCGCCAACTGGGTTTTCCGGGTGATTCCGCTGGGCGGCGCTCCGGAGTGTCTGAAGGCCGGGCGGCGGGCGCTGCTGGTGCTCTCGGTCGTGCCGCTGTGGTTGATTGCGGCGGCGGTCTACCTGTGGCTGTGGCCCTGGCGGCCGGTGGTGGAGCACCTGTTGGTGCTCGCGCTGCTCGGTGTGATTCTCTGCGAGGCTTGCTTGCAGAATTTTCAGAAGCTGCCCTTCACCTGCTCCTACCTGCCGGGCCAGTCGCGGGTCCACATGGCGATCTTCGGCGTTTGGCCGCTAATCGCCTGGACGGCCGCGGGCGTGGCCTGGGAGACCAGCGCCCTGAACAATCCGGTCCAGTACGCTCAGATGATCGCCGTGCTAGCCGCCGTGGCCGTGGCCGTTCGCTGGAACGCATCCCGCCTCGCGAAATCCGACGAGGCCCATATGTACTTTGAAGAGGAAACACCGCCCATTCTGCAGACCCTGGGCCTGCGCTTCGAACCCACCACTCGCAGTTGAAAAGAGGCGTCTGGCCCTTTCGGCCTGGCTCACAGCGGCTTCATCTCGCCGAGCATGGTGGGAATCAGCTCCGAAACGGTCGGATGGATGTGCACCGCGTGTTCGATTACCGTATACGGCGCGCGCGCGTACATCACGTCCAGAATGCAGTGGATCACTTCGTCGCCGCCCGTGCCCAGGATCGCGGCGCCCAGAATCTCTTTGGAGTCCGCATCCACCAGCACCTTCATGA
>Ga0335074_10006756_pt1 | contig 15907 bp, 19 predicted proteins | sample Lox_Sample_23_FD_206715 | JGI IMG/M metagenome (GOLD analysis project Ga0335074, IMG submission 206715) | Soil microbial communities from Loxahatchee National Wildlife Refuge, Florida, United States - Lox_Sample_2.3 | ecosystem: Environmental > Terrestrial > Soil > Wetlands | place: USA... | reverse complement strand
TTCGCAATGGCGCCAGAAGTCTAAGTGCTAATTCGATGTCTAGCCAAGTTCTGGTCTGACAACACCGTCTCTGAGGACTTCGATCTCAGCTTGCGACTTCAAATCCAAAAGTTTGTCGTCAGACTTGCATCCTATCATCACGGTGGATTCAAGGAAGGCGTTTCTCTGACGGTATATGACGAGCTGGCTCGATGGGAAAAGTAAGTATATCTTATCCAGTGTGCATTCCTTGATACTAATGGCTGCTTTATAGATATGCCTATGGTTGTAACGAACTCGTATTTCAACCTCTCTATAAGTGGCCATATCGAGGTCCATTTAACCCCCTGTTCCTAACATTCCTCGGGAGTGACATGAAGCCGACCTCGAAAATAACGATCATCTCTTACATTTTTACGTATTACGCCATTGCATCTGCATTCCCGCTCTCGCTCGCAAACTATTTCTTGGTTGGATGGCAAATTAATGTCGATCAATTCTACTGGCCTAGCTGGAAGAACTTTCTCGGTATCCTTGTCGTCTTCAATGTCTTGGTAAGTACAGAAATTCAAGCTCTTGCAATTATTAACGCTTCTCACCATTTCCAAGTCTGCCATTGCATACTCAGTGATCCGCCACCGGCTTCGCATCAAGAAATTCTTCCCCGCCCTCCTCGAGACGATAAAGTGGACACCTCTATTCATCCTCTTCTTCGGGGGTATCTCAATACATCTCAGCAAAGCCATCCTCTGTCACTTTCTCGGAATCAACATGGAGTGGACATCCACCGCCAAGGAGCTCGAAGCCACTGGCTTCTCTATTGGCATGGATAAGATTCTCAAGGATTTCAAGTGGATGTATGCTATTGTTATTGCGATTGTGGTTGGAATGATATACTTGGGCATATATGCGCCCATAGGCTATCTCATCACAGACTTCACAGCTATTGTACCGCTCGCGAGTCAGGTTATAAGTCATTTCTTGTTGCCGGTTGCGTTAGGATTATTTTAGACTTAGGAGCAGAGTGAGTGTATAAATTTAATTAGTTAAGAAACTAGAGGATATATAATAAGCAAAATGGCTAATTTCTGAACTACCTCCCACATTAATGAAGTATGTAGTCCGCCTTGCCATCCCTTATCGAGTGGATCGATATATCAATTTGGTAGAATAGGACACTTTGCGACAAAGAACTTAAAAGAGATAGCTCTTAACTGCTAATAAATTCAGTAAAGAATAGCGCGATCCTTCCACGAGCATCTTCAAAGTAAACTGGTTGTTGACGGTCAATTTGTAGTAGCAGCATGACCATCATTTTCTGCATCTCCATTACCATATTGTAAACCTTCATGTTAGTTTTAAGGACGTTCGTTATAACTTCTTTGATGTAATATATCTTCCGCTCCAATGGATCCCTGATTTAGCGCGGATGATAGAGAAAGAAAGAGGTCTGGCTGGATCTGCAAGAGCTTCGTATTGTTCTGCATAATAGTAGTATAATGGAAATCATAGAATTCAGCGTACTTGGAGGCGCAACTCGATGTTTGGTACGTAGATTTGAGAACGGTGCATGTTGTCCTTTTCATGTCGCATCGTGCTCTTGTCAATGTCATGGGTAGGCTAATATATTGATAGACGAGGCAATATGCGGTACAGCATGCCAATGATGTGTTGCAAAGGTTTTTTTTTTTTTTTTTTTTGATGCTACAGTTGCGTTCCAAAGCCTTGCACCTCTCTTAATACGGATCTGTTAACTGCATTGAGTCAAAGGGCTTAACGGAGCGAGGTAATCGGTCCCCGACTTTTTGAGAGTACTGTTATCAATAGTAACGTGACTAGGGCATTGTTCCTACCCTTTTTTTTTTTTTTTTGCAAGATCAATCTATAGCTATGCCACGAAACCGTGGTGGAAACAACATGACGTGCAAACAAGGTGCTCAAGTTCGAGAGGAAAAACGTCTGCACTTCCGCAGATAGGCCAAATCGTCACTTGTATGCGGAGCTGAGCAGTCTCGTAGTCTCGGGGCATTTCTTCCAATGAGAGCTAAGTTTTCTTTCGATCTGCTAGTCGATGCGAAACCCCTGAAAAAATCTTCGCCTGATCATTTAGTAGTTGCACGCAGTAACACTTCGCATCCCGGGCTCATACTGCCGAGCCCGTTACATCAATGAAGCAGGTTAGTAGCTCAATAATAGGAGGCCGACCTTTAGTGGCGTACATTGATAACATTTCCACCCACTCTGTTCCTTAGAGGCGGCAACTACTTTACGAATAAATAACCCTCTAGTGTGCTTCCGACAGCCGGGAAGTCGAAAATTGGTACCAACTCTTACCATAATTAGGGCGATATCCGAGCCGCCATTGAAGGAAAGATGTGGCGCTATTCTGCGCGAGAAAGCTTCTTCGCCTCTTTCCAATTCTTCTGGAATAATATATCTCTGGTTGCCTCTCCGGCCAGAGGATTCTTTTTCAAGCCCGCCGGCCGCGGAATGTCACTCTGGCCCTAGTGCTACCTCTGCATAGTTTAGGTGGTCAACACCACGACTTCTCTCGTAAAGGAATGTGCTGAGGGAGCGAGTGTCGGCTCGACCATGTTGAAACAGGCACTTTGGTCTGGTATTGAAGACTCTCATCTCTAAGACCCCCACAGTTCATCTCATGCAAGGATCCCGCGCCACCTCGGGGATTTCCCATGCACATCTTCATTAGGGCCCGAGCGTAATCGGGGTTACCGCATCCTCATTGGTGCCAAACACGAACCACAGGCTTGGGAATACGGGACCGACGTTGGCTCGGATCTCTTCACGGCTCGGAGTGTGCTTGGAACGCCGGATAAGGGTCTTCTGCTTGTGCTGTCGAAAATTGCTCATGGAATCACACAGAGATCTCCCTACGTGGTTGTCTGTGGCTTGAGCTTGATGAATTTCTCGGGAATCTATTTGTCTTCGCTCTGGGTTGCCGTACAATAGCACATGGCACGCCGCAGTACTTCAGAAGTAGATGGCTGCGTCGCGGGCGCTGATGTCGGTAGTTGGGGTGGGATGCTAGGGTGTGTGCTTGGAGAGGAGGAACACATAGAATGACAGGAGCCCCCTTCATGCCTCAGCTTTTCTGCCCCATATCGTCTATCAGTTTCACGTAATTGAATATCTATCTTTAAACAGCAAGTCCTCGTCGGCTTCCAGAGCATTCCATTTGCGGTTGGAAGAGCACTATGAACTCTTCACAGGACAATCGAGGTCCGGAATTGGTAGCCATCATGGCGACGTTTCTGGCTCTGACATGGGTATCTGTCGTGCTACGGTGTTTCGTTCGGATTCAGATCACCAAGTCGTTCGAGGCTGATGACTGGCTGATGGCGACTTCTTTGGTAAATAAAGCATTTCCCTCTACTGGAAAACAGTCTTACTCTTGTGGTAGGTCATATTTACCCTCTATGGCGGCTTCGTCTTTGCAGGTGTCTACTATGGAATGGGCAAACATAACAATAGTCTGCCCCAAGATCAAGAGATTCAAGCATTGAAGGTGAGCCTAGAAGACTATCCAGAGCAAGAGTCCAATGCTAAGCCCACGCAGTACCAAGCCCTTGCCACAGCCATCTACATTGCCAACATGGCATTCATCAAGCTCAGCATCGCCGTCTTCCTCCTTCGAATCGCAGTCCAACGACGGTACCAGCTAATATTGAAAATAAGCATGGCCATCGTAGCTGTCTGGACAGCAGGCATCTTCTTCTTTGACGTCTTCCAGTGCAATCCCGTCCAGTTCCAATGGGACTACACAATCCAAGGTGGCACATGCGTATCAGGCGACAGCCTCGTGAGCGCAGGGTATGCCTTGTCCGTCCTTTCGGTCCTGTCAGATTGGCTCTATGCCCTCCTCCCCATCCCTATGCTCTGGAACGTGAAGATGAACCTCAACACAAAGATTGTTGTCGTAATCATCCTCTCCCTCGGAATCTTGTACGTCATGCATCTCCCTGCCCCGAACCTAAACCAAGAGAATTGACCTTCCCCAGCGCCAGCATCGCAACCTTAATCCGCATCGAATACCTCATCGAGCTCGCCAACACCAACGACATCCTCTGTAAGTCCACTGCTCACATCCTCAACCACACCCCTCCCTTCATGGTCACCCCCAACTAACACCCCGCCAGACTCCAGCACTGATACCATGATCTGGACCATCATCGAGCCCGGCCTCGGCATAACCGCCGCCTCAATCGTGACCCTGCGCCCGCTCCTACGCACCTTCAACATCTCCGGCTTCACCTCCGACCCCAACAGCAGCCACTACCACCACCACACCACCAGCAGAGGCGATCCCCATGCCCGCAACGGCGCCCACGACAGCAGCGCCCCCGGCACCAGTGTGCTCGACAGCGAGAACGGGCCTTACAGCTCGCGCGAGCCGAATAGCCATGTGATGGATTCTCTGCGGGTTTCTTCGGGAGTAGCGACGACGACGACGACGACGACATTGTCGACGATGGTTGTCAGTGCTGGCAAGGGGGGCAAGATGGGGTCGGGGCCGATGCAGACGTATTCTATGAGTGAGGCGGGGAGTCAGGAACTCATACTTGCGCCGTTGGAGTCGCGGGATGGGGTCAGGGGGGAAGGAGAACGGGGATGAGGTTTGGCGTTTTTTTTTTTTTAAAAAAAGGGGGGGTTTTAGATTTTGGGAAACTCCCGCGAGGGATGTGGTATTTATTGGGTTTATGATCTAGATTGATTATTGTAGATTGGGTCTGGCGTTTTGTGGTTCCTTTGATGTGGTACGGTGGACTTGACACAGGAAGTCGACAGAGGGATTACGGAGTTGAAGGCGTTTTGTGTATCTAACTCTTGAACACTTGGGGATATCGATATCTGGATGGCTCGAGTTGTACTTTATTACTGCATGTATCTATATACATATATTGAAGTTTCACTATGCATCTATCTGCATGCTACTTCTCCAACTGCTCGGCGTCATGCAGTATCGTGTCGTACGGGACAGTATCCTATTATCATCCGAGTCCTTTGCGGACTTTATTACGAGATTAAAATTCAAAGTTCACGTCATAACACATTCCACGCCCTCCACCTTCTGTAAGAACTCACGTACTCGACCGAGCTCCACATCGCCATGTTCACTATCCACCGCGCGGCAGAGGTTGTTAAGGACACCATCGATCTTATCCTCGTCCACGTGTGTGCACAAGCTGATGATTCGGCGGTACTTAGCTTCTAAGTTGCGGCTCTTTCCTTTGAGGTTCCGCACTTCCGCCTCGAGTGCCTGATTGTTGGCTGCATAGGCGTTCAAGCGGGCCCGTAAAACAGATGCGGATGGCAGAGAAGCGGCAAGGCGTGTATCCTGGAGCGCAGCGCCGGGCGGGATGCCATGTGGGAGGGGCCTAAAGGCTTTGTCTGCATCTCCTAGTCGCATCTGGTTGTCTCCATTGGCCATGTGGCCATGTTGTTGCTGGATCTGTGACAATCGGAATTGTTCGTCCTCGGCTGCTTTTCGCAGGTTCGCAATCTTCTGTTTTCGTTCCTCACGCTCCTTGGATCGGGCCTGTAATTTTTCGAGGCGTCTTTGCTCTTCCCCAAGCTGTGCTGAAGCATCACGAAGTTCTGCATGAATAGAATCGATGGTGGACTGTTTTGCTTCAATCTCCAATGTGAACTCCCTCTCTGTCTCATTCAGGAGTGAAGTGATTGCTGCTGAGGTTAGTGTTATTACCAGGAGACGAGTATCATGACTTACAGGATATGATATCTCCACTGTTCTCTCTTGTAGGTTTGCCCTGTGACTTATCTGAAGTCACCATTTGATGATCAACAAGCTCTGCCGGACCACCAATGCCGAAATCCACTGGACGAAGACCTGCACGATTGGGGATGCTTGCGTCTGCTCCGACTTCTAATAGTTGTGAGATGATACTTCGGTTGCCGATTCTGGCTGCGATATTCAGAGCAGTGTCTCCAGATTTGTCTTGTGCATTGACAATTTCAGACATGAATCTGCCTATGCCCATGGATTTGACTGCTGAATGGCCACCTAGGAAGTTTTGTTGACTATTTGGAGCACTACCTTGACGAACAACGAATTCGAGGAGTGACTCTAGATAGTATCTGCTTGCTTGACTCCTGCCCTTAACAGCAGAGGTGACGGCGATATGATGAAGAACAGTTCGACCACGGGTATCTCTCATCTCAATTGTGGGTCCTAGGAGTTCAAGCAGATCGGGAAAACTGCCAATGTCCAGGTTGTTGGTGACGACACAGGCTCGCATTAATGGCGTCTCGCCACTACCGTTGACACGATAGATGCTGGCACCACTCGCAATCAGAGCTCTTAGAAGTGGCATTCGAGCAAGAGTCGCAGCCCAGTGAAGTGCTGTATGTGCCGTGGCGTCAATTGGCATATCGAGATCCTCAGGGGACAAAGTGAGGAAGGCATCATGGTTTGTGAAGTCAGTTTGAGACGGGTTCATGAAAAGTGACATGAGCAGAGCACGTTTTGACTCTGCAGTCTGAGTGTTGATCATTGGAAGAGGTGGTAGAGGGATCGGAGTCTCCTCTTGCTCTGATATGTTTTGAGAGTGTTGGTGGTGGTAGACGAAAGACTCGTTAGGCTCAGTAGGTGACGCTTCTCGCATTGATATCTCGTAGAAAGCGTCATTGGTTTGTTGTGACATACTCACGCTGGGAGATGGGCGCATCCGCTTGCGAGGTGGTTCCTGAAATTCACCGTTGCTTTGCATATGAGAATATGCTACAGATTGTGTTCCGTATGCTGAGTCATGCCCGTTCAGCCCGTAGCTATTTTCAGATGTGAAGCTTTGCATGCTTTGTTGCGAACCGCCAGGAAATGCTGATTCCTGGCTTTCGAGATGTTGTTGCGAGGACTGTCTGCTGAAGCTGGAAGGGCGATTTGATGTGTTACCATTTCTCATACGAGGCGCCGGCGAGTCGTTCCTAGCCTTACTGATTGCAGCCACAGCATGCGATGCAGTGCTGGAAATATTCTTAAAGAATGTTCCAGATTGACCAGTCAACCTTGTTTCGCTTCCCGTATTATACAGCCTTTTCCGCTGCGCTGCCATTGCTTGCTCTTTTGTTGGTGTATCCATACCCCCACGTCCTGCGATACCCCCGTCTTGGCCCATATCATAAGTCAGAAGTGGTCGCAACATTTCCTCAACTCCGTATTGTCTACAGAATTCCAGCCCTCTCTCAAACTTTATCCATGTACCTTGATACTTTCCATAACCTCCCTGAACCTTCTCATGTTCGCCAATAAGTATTTCTTTCTCAAGAACCTTTGTCCGCTTTCCTTTCTCAATGCCAGCCACCTTCAGGATTTGTGTTGCATTGAGCCAACTGTCATTGCGACGGCGCATGACTGCTACGCCATTGACTTCCATTTCGTATACGTCAACGCCGGAATAAACGGCCTAAGAACGGTTAGAAGCTGGCGAGAGAGTGGTATTCGAAACTTACCGAGTATATCTGCGGTCCCGAGCCGTTTTGCTGGACACCATTCGGTTCTGCATATTGCCTGAATGACGATCCTGACTGTAGCATTAGGCCGCTACCTTGAGACCCTTGACTCATTGTAAAGGACATAAGGGGATTGAGCGGGGGCGGACTCTTGGTCGAGGCAGTGGACTGCGAGGTGCCGTTCTCGTAATTGCCGTTCGCTGACGAGTATGATAGACGGCGGCCTATACCAGCCGAACCAGAGAAGGAGTAGGAGGTGACGGGGGCTGGTGAATGTTCTGTAAGTATCGTCGAGGTCGAGGCCATTAAGGGTGTCGAGACGGTGAGGAGGCAGGCGCGTCAAGCGTCAACTATAGTTGGTTTTGCCCGTTACGTCGATTGATTCTGTTCATCGGCGCAAAGATGCCTTTCTTCCTCCCTTCGAGATAATAAACGCGCAGTTATACGTCTACGATAAAATCGACGTGTCGCGTTCGTGTTAAAGTGGTTTTGGGGAGTGGGGGGAAGATGAATCGAGGCTAAAGACTGAAGAATGATTGGAGGACGAGGGATCGGGTCGCGTAACTTGCTCTCCCTCGCAAAGAGTTCTTCCTTGTTGGTAATAGCCATGTACTGTATTATATTACCGCACAGGAGTACCATAATAGTTGACATGATACTCGAGCCCAAGCCGCCTAGATGTTTTTGCTCAATCCTTTGATAGTGTTCAATTTCCACTACGAAATTATATATGCGACAGTTAAGGTAGGTTTCCATCGAGATATTCCAACGCGTAAGTCGGAAAACAGATGAACGCGCCTAGCGAGTAGAGTCGAGCAATGCCTGAGGCACTAATAGCTTGGGACAAGATTTATAAACCTTCAGAACGCATTAGTGAAAGTCCTTCAACTCTATCTTCGTGGCATTGCTATTCCATATTGGAACTTTATAATTCAATCCTGCAGCAACATGTACTTGCAGCGTATACAACGCCATGGTCGCCGCTAAAGCCAAGACAACTGCACTTCATCTCTTCCGACACCTTCTCAGGGCCACATCATATCTTCCTGATGAATTTGCTCAACTCTACATCCGCAATTACATAAAATACCAGTTCAGAAGAGCAAGAAAGCCTTCCGAGCATACACCTGCCCGACTGAAAAAAGCTCGAAACTCTCTAAGCACCTTACAACGAGCGGCAGACGGCGAAATCAAACCTCTCACAAAGGTACTACACAGGGCATATGGGAGGTCGGGTAGAAGACGGCGAGAGCTGATTGACGATCTATTGCGGGCAGATGCGAAGTCTGCACCCGAAAATGGCGCCGCGGTTGAGAGTCTTACTGCCGAAAGCATTAATAAGGACGGGAGATGGGAGTCACCTCGACCAGTGTTGAATACGTTCATAAGGAGTCAAGCGGCCAATCATCCACCAGACAGTAGTCGTCCCATTATCCGCGAATTCGAACCTCGTATACCAAAGAACATATGGAATAGGCCAATGCCTTTAAAACGACAAAGGAATATTGTGAAGAGGTTTTGGGCCTCGACATTGGACAAGCTACTACCTCCCTTACCAGAAGTCGAATGGAATCGGCTCAGGGATCTCGCAACTGGAGTAATCCCATTCAAAGGACCGCCGCCGCGTAGGCCTCGCGCAGGTGCTCCTGAGGAAAAGTCGGAAGCTCTCCTCAGCGCCGTTACGTTTCTTAATCAGCCTATTCGAGCAGCTGCTCGAGCCGACAAAGATGCTCAAATACAAAAAAGGAATAGCCATATAATAAATGCACGATTCATGCAGAGAATATGGGCGAGCGTGTGGAATCTGTCTCCTTTGATGACTTACAATGGCGAGACTATGGAATGGACCATTGTCTGGGGTGGTAGCCGGTCAGCAGCTTCGCGAGGTCTGGCAGGAACGGCTGGAAGGAAAGATGTCGAACTCTTCTCAGGAATGGACGAGTTTGATCAAGGTCCTATGGTGGTGGTGCGAAGGCCGACTAAGCATCAAAAGGATACTGACAAGCAAAGAAAGTTAGAGACTCCACAGCTCATTGAGAAGAACGATGGAATAGACTCCTAATCCTGGTCAATATTTGCCTCACGATATGATTTCAAATCGTCATTACGTCTTCGGTCAGAACTTATAGTCTTCTACTGACAGTAGACCACTCATCATGGTCGTGGAAGAACTCCCCCAAATTGCTTCTTAACTGCTCGATTCGCATCCACAAAACGTTCCACACAATTCCGCATACAGGACTCCTCCCACTTGTCCAGGCTTCCATTCCTTATCATCCCTGTTATGCACTTGTTCCAGCATATGTCGGTCATATAGAAAGTGGCTGCACGAATCAATATCCCGTCAGCAGTGAATCGTGAAATAATACTTGATTGAAATGTTACGGACTTACCACGGTCAATTTTATGCCTTTCATTCATGGCTCTGAAAAAAGCTTTTAGCTCATCCTGCTCGCGTTTGGGCAATTTGCGGGCATCGAAGTTCGTGATAATATATAACTCTAGTTCCTTGTCCATGATGATGGTATATATTGGCGTAGAGCGTCTCCTAACTTTGGTTGTGGCGGCTGTCTGGGAAGCTGGGAAATAGGCATTGGATTAAGCCGTGATATTAAAAGATGCCCCATGATGAGCCCCTGGGGCTTATTTTTCTATTTGAGTTGCTCGTCACAATTGACATTCTTCCAAGCATGCTTGTGTCATATTTTGTACCACGCCACGGCCAGGGTATTCGAGCAAGGGGCCAGCATATCGCTGCAAGGGCTCAAGGCGGTCAGGTTCAATCGGTCCCAAAATAGAAAGTTCTGCCGCTCTGCCCGCACACATTTAAATCCAGGAAACTCTCCCCTCTCAATAATCAGCCATTGCAATCATCAATCTCTCCAATGGCTTCCGCAAATGGCGCCATAATCCGGCACGCCACCGAAGAAGGTCAGTCCCCTTACTCCAACCCAAACAGACGTTGCTCTTCCTTAGCAAAGAAAACACCCCAACTAACCCCGCACTGCAACCACCAGACGTCCCCACGATCCTCGAACTGATCCGCGAGCTGGCCAAGTACGAACACGCCCTCTCCGACGTGCAAGCCACGCCCGCCCTCCTCTCCCAAACCATCGCCTTCGCCGGCCAGCCCACGTCCACGACGCGGCCCGCGCGCTGCCTGCTGCTGATCACGCCGCAGCAAGCCGTCGCCGGCCTGGCGCTCTATTTCTACAACTACAGCACCTGGCGCGCCGCGCCGGGGATCTACCTCGAGGACCTGTTCATCAGGGAGGCCGAGCGGAGGAAGGGGTATGCGGGGCTCCTGCTGGCGGAGCTGGCGAGGGAAGTAGTGGAGATGAAGGGAGGCCGGCTGGAGTGGAGTGTCCTGAAGTGGAACCGGCCAAGCATCGAGTTCTATGAGGGGGAGGCCGTGGGGGCGACGATGATGGATGAGTGGGTGGGCATGAGGGTTGATGGGGAGGCGTTGGTGCGGCTTGCGGGGAGGGCGGGGAAGGCCAAAGGCCAGGCATGACCGGCCCCGGGGCCGCGGGGGGGGCGTGTGTATAGAGGGTGGGTGGATGAGAGTATATATATACATAGGTGCGTATAAGCATGCAATGGCGTGATAGACTTATTACATGGAGGCTGGAATAGATGAGAATGAATATATGCTCGTTAACGTGCTCGCACAAAAGGTGTCTTCGACTTAACAATCACGTGCTTCAAAAAGTATATCATGTCGCCCATCCACAGCAGCGCGCTAGCTCAACGCAAGCAGGCGTGCATATAGAATTGTGCGAGGCCCGCTTTAGAAATCACCGTGTGGCCGCTGCTAAGGGTGCATTAGGAATCTGGGGTTGCATTGAGGGATGGGTTGTAACTCTTTTTTTTTTTATGTTGTGTCTATCTAAGTATGTATGCGCCGCGCTTGCGCGACGAGGTAGCTGTAAAGCTAGCCTTGGGTATGATATCCTATTCTGCCCACCCATAAGAACAGAGGAGAGTCTAAAATAATGTAATAATGGTATACTCAAGAATCATCACCTAGCCGGCCTGTCTATAAACACTACTTCAAGGCCCTTGCAACATTCAACGGCATAAATGCACCCCTTATATTGTCCCAAACCCCTTCTTCTGCGCTCTTAGCACTCGGCCACGATAATGATCCCTAAAGCGTATCCTTCCCACTGTGCCATATGCCACCGTCGCCATGCCCAATAAAGCCCACACGCCCGTGATAATCCCGCCGATGGGGAAGATTAAGATCTTGGTGCCGGGCAGAACGAATGGCGTAGCAGTTGCGGATGATGCAGTTGTTGTGCTGGCGGAGGCAGCGGAGGCGGCGGAGGCGGCGAGCGTGGATGAGTTCGTTTGGTCGGCGAAGACGCCGTTGACGAAAGTGGCTTCGTTGGAGGCTAGGGTTGTGTTGGCGGTTGTGCCGGAGGAGGTGGCGGCGGAGAGGGTGACAACGGGGATGACAAGGCCTTGGAGAGTGGTGCTGGGGATACATTGTTATTGTGGGGGCTTCGATGTTTGGTTGGTAGACTTACGTGTTCATATTAGGAGTCATGAGGTCCTTGTTGATTTGGCCGATAAAGGCATAGGACTGGACTAGGGACGGGGTCATTGATGCTCTCTGCTCTATCTCCCTCTCGCTTTCTCCAGAAGGCCAGGAGTAGGAGTCTCGTTTCTTAAGCTCTGAAGGATTGATCGTTTGGACCGAGGCTCCGAAGTATTGTAGGCCCACAGTGACATTTTGAGCGGGAACGCCGCTAAAGTCTCCGCTCGGACCAGAGATCATATACAGTCGTAGATCTGCCCCGAATAAGCCGGTTGAGTTGTCCAGGTAAGGAAGATTGTAGCAGACTGCCATGCCGGCAGGATTCGAAGCAACACCGTTGAGCATCATTAACGCCGTACTGCACGCCGCTTCAGTCTGCTCGTCCCACATAGTGACGTTCATCTGCGGTGGTGATGATTGCCGGCGCTCAACACGTTCTTCTACCATAGTCTCTGCATATCGTCTCATGGCTCTCTCCACAGTAGCACTATGTCGAAACCTCTTGATAACATCGCCATGAACGCCCGTAGGTAGCTGACATGCAAGCAGCAGCAATGCCGTAAGAGCTGCTGGCCACATCATAGTGCAGCCAGATGCTGTTCGATGGTTTCGTGAGGATGTTCGACTTGAGAAAGTGTGCGTATATTTCGAATGTAGCCTCGCCTACTATTACAATGGTTGAATTTCCGGCCGGCGGTTATTGTTGATCAAGAGAGTGTCTGGATATAATTCCTGCCTGCGTTGGCGGCGTGTTGGGCGGCGCAGCCACCGTCCGTTTAGAAAAAAGGCAATCAGCAATAAAAAAGAGATATGTACGAAGAGAAAGGGTCCTGCCCAGGAAGGAAAAAGTTGGGCGACCGTGAATTATGTTTCCTTCTCCACCGAAACAATGTATACGCAAGCAAAATATAAGAAGAGAAAGTAAGGAAAGAAACAGAAAGAGAAGTGAGAAGCAGAAACAGCAATACGAAGCAACGCATGGCCATGCCACATCATGCGCTCGTGGCCAGGATCCATCCTCCCACCCGATACTGGTTAGGGCTATGTGAGGAAAAATCCGACACAGCTCCGAGTCGGGACTGGCACGGTTTGAGACGGCGGTCCGTACGAGAGCCCATTTCGAACCTGGACACAGTGCACAACTTCGGACGGGCTCCCATATGGACACGGCAGTGGTGGAATAGAAGGCGAGACTATGCGGTAGGGCAGGAGTGAAACTGGTCGAAGAAAGTGGCCTGAGCTTCAGGTTGAGACAGAGATTAAAATAAGCTTTCCCTTGACATTGTGTGCAGCAGAGAGGCTCCTCGGGTGGTCGGCTGCGGCACCAAGGGTCTCCAAGGTTCCAAGGATGAAAGGACGAGGTCGTAGCGAGCGTCTACAGAGCAGCTCATTGGTGGAGGAAGACACCTTGTTGGAGTTGAGGCTTCGCATTACGAGTGCGACTGGTTGGAGACACTCGGGGTTTGAGAAGAGTCGGGATAGACGTTAGTGATACGACTGCAGTAACAGATTCGCGAGATTTGAGGCGAAGCGTGTCTCAGCCCCAAATTTAGAGTCCAGGCGCCGGCGGATAGACTAGGCGCTTTTGGGGAAGCGAACAAATCATGGCGCTAGGATTCAGCCACCAAGATTGCTTTGATGATGCCAGTCAGTCGTCGTCGTCGTCGACGTCGTCATCGCTCGTGCCGCCCTTGTTCATCTCATAATTGTGTGCTTGTTCAGGTTACGAATTTCCTGTGATGACTTCCTAAAAGGGGATTGTCAGGTTTCTACATCATAACAATCACGCCACTCTTTCAAAGGCATGAAGATGCTTTCCATATACTTTGATGAGTGAAGCAGCCAAAGGTCCAAAGAAAGCCATATACGACATGAATGGTGCAACCAATCCAAAGCTACCTTAGTTCTCTCAGATTGTCAAACGTTTTATTGCACTCTTTGACTATTGCATTACATTACATTATGCAAATTAATACCAAATAATATACCGCGGGCCACTCGCACAATTAATGGTATCTTAATATACTGAGTTATGCAGTCCTTCCCTGGATAAATTCCCCGATCTTAGTGTCACCTCCCGTAATTGCATGCCCTAAATTTCAGACGAGCTACTACTTGGCGTTCATCGCAGGCACATGGCCATCAGGAGACTGCCCCTCGCCAGATCACTTTCATAGATCGACTCCACAGGCTCGTCGCTCCGGACTACTAGGATCGACAGAAGAGTATCGCTCAGCTACCTACGCCTCCTTAGCAGTCAACCCCACCCACCCCCCCCCCACGGAACGAGTAAAATTCAGCAAGGAGCTAGGGCAACTCACGCCACTTTCTCCCCTCAAATATTAGCCCGTAATTCCGCCCCGCAGCGAAACGTATCCCCGCGATGACTTTCCAGCAAGAGCGGCGATGTGCCCTTGAAAATTCTCCGATGGGGCATTCTGCATGTATCGTGTTGCCACGAATACATGCTCGCAAGCCTGTTCCTTGACTTCATCCTCGCCCGTAGTGTCTCGTTTAGAGCCAAGCCGTAAGAGGAGATATGAGCTGTCTTCAGCCATCTTGGCACTCGCTACCTTATTGTCGGAGAGAACTTTGGTTCTTTCTTTAAATGTGTTACATATACAGCTAGTCATTGATATGCTTGAGCAGCTCCAGCTACGCCCCGCCATAATTTGTGGCCCTCTTGAGCAAATATTAAGAGACCATTACATCTGAGAAGCTATCAGGGGTGGTAGGTTCGTGAAGCGCTGGCTCCGAAGGATATTGGAATAGAGGAAGTAGTGGGGAAACGGACAGGGGCAATGGTGGATACGTAGGGTAATCCAACATTTTGCTTTACGTGTTAATTAAGGGAGAGAGATTATGGGATAGGAGGTAATCTCTTATTGTATCTACAGGCAACAATTTGGCTTCAAGCCAGCTGGGTATTAACTGGAGCAAAAGCAAAACATGGTAATAAAGTGGTTAGCTTACGAAGTATTCGCCTTGGTTGCAAGTAGCTTACATGGTAAAACAATTTAGTAAATTAACTGGCTAATATCCGTGAATCCACGCTGATAGCGATAGTGAGTTTTCGATATAAGTAAACCCCAGAACTTCATACTATAGGTATTTGCTACTACTATGCAGAATGAACGTAAAGAATCTGTGACATGTTCCGAGTAAGTACAGTAATATTATCGCATCTGTATGGCAAATATGTCCCCTTTAACCTAGTTCTACTCTTGATAAGGTGGTGGTAAGTCGTTATCAGCTTCTCTTTCTGCACTAGCACTCGTAACTTCATCTGGAGTTTCATCTTCGGTTGGTCTGACGTAGACGAATATATCTGCAAAGTTTTAGTTTCATTTAAACAGTCAGAGGACGTCGCATCAAGCGCCAAACTTCCTTGATTCCACTTACGTCTACTAAATTCCTTGGGGGACTCATCCTCTTCCCTCTTAGTATCTTCCCCAATATATACGGCGTTTTCCATTTTCAGCCGAATCAGCTCAGCAATTTTCGACTCGCTGACCCACTCCGCCATGTCCAGCGCCGTTCCTCCGTTACTGTTCCTAGCCTCGATGCTGGCCCCGTTGTCAAGCAGCAGCTTCACCAAGTCATAGTCGCAACTCGCGGTAGCCCAGTGCAACACCGTCCATCCGGCGACAGTCTCTTTAGCCTCGATGTCGGCGCCTCTAACCAGCAATAGTTTAACCACAGCGAAATGACCACCTCGAGCGGCGTCATAAAGTGCCGTGTGTGCGTAAAACTTTTCTCTAACTTCCATGTTCGCTCCTCTGTCGAGCAGCAGCTTCGTCGCAGCAAGGTGACCCATTGCGGCCGCTCTGTATAGTGCTGTCTTTCCATCCACATCCTTCGCCTCGATATCGGCTCCCATGTCAAGTAGTAAGTTGA
>Ga0335074_10006755_pt1 | contig 15908 bp, 19 predicted proteins | sample Lox_Sample_23_FD_206715 | JGI IMG/M metagenome (GOLD analysis project Ga0335074, IMG submission 206715) | Soil microbial communities from Loxahatchee National Wildlife Refuge, Florida, United States - Lox_Sample_2.3 | ecosystem: Environmental > Terrestrial > Soil > Wetlands | place: USA... | reverse complement strand
CCAGGCGGCGGGCAAGATTTCTTGTAGGCTATGCCGCCATGCTCGACACCCTCGAAATAGAGACCGCGCCGAATCCCGATGCGGCAGTGATCTGGTTGCACGGTCTCGGGGCCGATGGCCATGATTTCGAGCCGGTGGTGCCGCAGATCGTGCGCCGCGGCGAGCGCGCCTGGCGCTTCGTGTTCCCGCACGCGCCGGAGCGGGCGGTGAGCATCAATGGCGGCATGCTGATGCCCGCGTGGTACGACATCGTCGGTTTCGATCGTCGCTCCACCGAGGACGTGGAGGGGTTTCGCGCCACGGACCAGGAAGTGCGCGGGCTCATCCAGCGCGAGATCGAGCGCGGTATCGGGCCCTCACGGCTGGTGCTCGCCGGATTCTCGCAGGGCGGCGCCGTGACGCTGTACTCGGGATTGCGCTACCCGCAGCGTCTCGCCGGCCTGATGGTGCTCTCGAGCTACCTGCCGCTGGCGGCCGCCCTGCAGAGCGAGCGCTCGAGCGCCAACGACGGGGTTGCGATCTTCATGGCGCACGGCATCGACGATCCGGTGCTGCCGATCGCCAAGGGCCGGGAGTCGCGCGAGCTGCTCGAGGCCTCGGGATTCGCCGTGGAGTGGCATCAATACCGCATGCCGCACGCCGTCTGCGAGCAGGAGCTCGCCGACATCCGGCATTTCTTGTTCCGCGTCCTGCCTTGAACTAAGCTCACCGACCCCATCTCGAATCGGAGCGAGAAATCGTGGCAAGCACTCAATCGTCGGCCAATCGAGCCAAGCCCAGCGCCCTCGCCAAACGCCTGAGCGCCGAGGCCGAGAAGGCCACCCAGCGCGCCGAGGACGCCAAGGAGCGGGTGCGGGCCGCGAAGGCGGAGCTGAAGAAGGCGCGCAAGGTGTCGAAGCTCACCAAGAAGGCGGCGAAGCAGGCCCGCAAGAAGGCCGAGGCCGCCCTTGCCGCCGGCGCCCCCGCGGCCGTCGCCGCGCCGCGCGGCGCCGCCTCCCGAGGCGCGGCCGTGCCTGCCAAGCTCAACGGTGCAGCGAAAGCCCCGGCGGCGAAGCTGCCGCGCAAGCGCGCGGCCTCGAGGGCTCGCCCGCACAAGGCATCCGCCGCAGCCGTCGCCCGGACGGTGATCGAGCGGCTGGCGAGCGAATCGCCGGAAGCTGCCGCTCCAGGCCCCCGCGAGCCAGCGCGCGAGCCGCCGCCGCAACAAGCCGCGGCCTGAACGGCGTCGACCGACTCTCTCGAGGCAGGCGCTCGCGCCCGCTCCTGGCGGGCCGCGCCTCGGCGGCCCCGCCTCTCCCGACGCTATGTCGAGGCGCTATGCCGATGGGAACAGGGGCGACATCAGCACGTACAGGAACAGCGCCGCGAGGCCTGCGATCACCTGACCGAGAAGCCAGATACCGAATGCCTTGCCGATGCGGATGGCGAGAATCTCGCTGAAGCCCATCACCTGCAGCAGCACGCTCCACAGCGTGAGCAGCACCGAGCTTGCGAGCTGCGCGGCGAGCAACAGCGCCACGAACCCCTCGATGTCCCGCGGCGCCTGGATGAAGGTGACCTCGCCCGCCAGCAATGCCGTGAGCACCCAGATTCCCACCGACGCCAGCAGGGGCACACCGCCGTAGGCGAGCACGTGCACGACCTGACGGCGCTGCGGCGGGCGGCCGGCCCGGCTCCCCAGGCGCACATAGATGAGCGCCATCACATACAGGCTGGCGATGCCGACCACCGAGCCGACCACGGTCGCCGACCAGAAGATCTCGACCAGACCGAATTTCGTGCCGAAGTCCTTGGCTCGACACGAGGCGAGCGCGAAGGAGATGCCCTGCGCGGCGCCGAGCACCTGATCGGTGAGGCCGATCGGTTGCGTGGACAGCTCGCGAAATACGCGCCGCGGCCTCAGCCACACATCCTGCAACGGGCGGATGGGTTTGTCCGGCGTCATCGGCGGTTCATCCGGCATCATCCGCGCAGCGTACGCAATCCTCATGATCGACTCCAGCGCGCTCGATGAGGCGAATCGCATGCCGGCGCATGATGACAGCAAGCTGTTTCGGGGCTACTCTCATGAGCAGCCGTATGACCGCGAGGAGATGACTGACCATGGCAAAGAAGAAAGGTAAGGGGAAGAAGCGTCCTGCAGCCAAGGCGAAGCGCGCAGCTGCCAAGAAGAGCGTCGTCAAGAAGAAAGCCCGTCCGGCGAAGAAGGCGAGCAAGGCGAAGGTAGTCAAGAAGGCGAAGAAGGCAGCACCGAAGAAGGCAGCGCCGCGCAAGAAGGCGCCCGCCAAGGTGGCTGCGCCGGTGGCGAAGAGTCCGATGGCGCGCCCCAAGCCGATGCCGCCCGTGGCGCCGGCGCCCGCTGCGGCACCGCCCATGACACCGAGCTCCGATCTGGGACATGAGCCGATGGCGCCATTGCCATCGTCCACGAACACGGATCCGTTCGCTTCTTAGACCGAGGATGGGTCGACAGTCAGGCGCGTATCAACCCGCGGAGGGGACGCGCCTCATTGCTGTCCGGGAACACGCGGCCGCCCAAGGTCCCGGCGTCGATGTGCAGATGCTCATCGAGCACGCCTTTGCAGATGCTGCGCAAGTCCAGGGTCGGCCGCAGGTCGCGGTTGTCGAGTAGCGAAGCCGGGGTGAGCCCGGGCCAGTCGGCGATGACCCGTCCTCCACGGACCGCTCCGCCCGCGAGCAAGGCGCAGCCGCCCGTGCCGTGATCGGTGCCGCGCGTACCGTTCATGGCGGCCGTGCGCCCGAACTCGGTAACCACCAGGACGGCGGTGCGCGGCCACAGCTCCCCGAGCTCATCGGCCAGCGTGTGCAGCGCCGTATCGAGCCCCTTGAGACGCCCCGCCAGCGTGCCCTGCGCGCCGCCTTGATTCGCGTGCGTGTCCCAGCCGCTGGCCTCGATCACGGCGATCTCGGGGCCGCCCTCGGTACGCATCACCGCGGCGGCCAGGTGCGCCGCGCCGCTCACGCGATCGAGCTTGGGTCCGCCGGCCGCCCGGCCATCGCCGGCCGCCCGGCTATCGCCCGCCGCCCGGCTATCGGCCTGCATCGCCATCCCCGGTGCCGCATCGCCCGGTGCCTGCTCGAGGTGGTCGGTCAAGTGCTGCGATTGCAGCGCCTCGCTCAGTCGCGCCGAGAGCCAGTCGTCCCTCGAATACAGATCCGCCAGACGCGCCAGCAGCTCCTCATCGGCGTCCGGCGTGACGAGCGGTGATTTCGACAGTACCGGCGCCTCGCCGCGCAGGATCAGGGGCACGTTCTGGCTGATGGCGACAGCCCTTTCGACGTCGGCCGCTGGGACGGCCGGCATGGCCGCCAGAGCGCGATTGAGCCAGCCGTCGGCCGCGCCGAGCGGATGCGTGAGACCGTTCTCCAGCACGTTCTGACCGTCGAAGTGCGAGCGGTCCCGATAGGGTGAGGCCACGGCATGAAACACGATCAGCTCTCCCGCGCCGTAGCGCTCGTGCAGGAACTCGAGCGAGGGATGCAGCCCGAAGGTGCCGTCGAGCGCGAGCGCGCCCTCGGCGCTGCCCGGGGCGCCGATCGCCAGGTCCCGATGCAGGCCCGCGTAGCTCGGGTCGCCATGCGGCGGCACCGCGGCGAGCCCGTCGAGGGCGCCGCGCAGGATCACCACCACCAGGCGCGAGGTTCCCCCGGTCTTGGCGAACAGCACGCCCGGCCATGCGGCACTCGCCGCCAGGGCGGCGCTGCTCACCAGGAAGCGGCGGCGGGTGAGTTTCGAGAAGCGCATGCTCATCTCCGTTGAAATTCCGGGCTCATCAGCAAAAGAGCGAAGGCTTGGCTGCCGGAGCTGGCGCGCGACAGCGCCGTCAGGGTATCCGGCCGTGCAAAGCCGCCGAGAGAGGCCGCCGCCACCTCGAGAGGACTCGAGCTTTGCTGGTAGCGCTCCGCGGCTCTCGAGGCGAACAGCACGCGGTGCATCAGTGCGTCCGATCCGTCCCAGCTCTTGGCCGTGTCCGCCCAGCCCGCCGGCGACCCGGACGTGTACTGGCGCTGACCGAGAAGATCGAACGCATGGATCACTTCCTCGGGCCTCTGCGGAGTCAGGTCGAGCGCTCGCAGGGTCGAGAATACGAAATCCTCCGGGGTCTTGAACTTGTGCTGCTGCGCGACCCACGCCTCCGGCGATTCGATGAGTGCCGCGTAGACCTGGGGCAGGTCGCCGTCGGAGTGAAGATAGGCGCGCCTCAGGCGGTCCACCGCCGCGGGGGGCGGGTCGTCGGCGATGAAGTGCCGAGCAAGCTTGGTCGCGATGAAGCGGGCGGTGGAGGGGTGGCGGGCGAGATCGGTGAGCGCGGCGACTCCCTGCGCCAGCCCCTCCTGCGCATAGCGCCTGCCCATGAGCAGCTTCGTGCCCGGCTCATGCAGCCCGGCACGAAAGTAGAACCGGCCGGTCTCCCCGCCCGCGAAGCGTCCGTGTCCGCCGCCGATCGACCATCCCGTGAGGATCTGCGCGAAGCTCGTGACATCGGCCTGCGCATAGCCGCCGCCGACGCCGAGGGTGTGCAACTCCATGATCTCGCGCCCCAGATTCTCGTTGATGCCGAGCTGCCGCGGGGCAGCGCGCTGCTCCGCGGCGAGCGCCGCGGCCGAGTCCGGTCCCACGGAATTCTGGTTGTCGAGAAAGGCAATCATGGCCGGGTGCTGCTCGACCGCGAGCAACAGATCGACGAAGCGGCCGTTGACGTGCGGCCGCACGGCTTCGTTCTCGAGCGTCCCGGCGAGGCCGAAGACCGCTCCCTTGTCCGCGGAGACGGCGAAGTGATTGCTCCAGAAATGCACCAGGCGCTCGCTGAACGGCCTCGAGGTCTGGGCGGCGCTTTGCGCCCGGGCGAGCACCTGGGCTCGATAATGCGGCCGATACGCCTCGCGCACCGCCATGCCGGCCGCTTTGAGCTCGGCATCCGTGGCGGCTTCGCGCTTCATTTCCCGCCGCTCCTGGCGGGCCGCGAGCACGGCGGCGAATATCTCATCGGAGCGCGCCAGTTGCGCGGCGGTGGCGAGCGGCTGAGCACCTTTGGTCTGGGCCTTCAGCCAGCCGCGTGGGTCGGCGGCCACTGCGGAGAGCTCTCCGGGGCGAGCGCCCAGACCGAAGCGCAAAGCGGCGATCTCGGGTTGCAGCATGGGCCTAGCTAACGGGGAGCGGACATCGCGGTTGACGCCGCCGCCGCCGAGCCCCTGTATTGCAAGGAATTAATGTGCGCTATGTCGCACTCGCGCGTTGTCGGCAAGGTCTGACCGAGACACGAGACGCCCAACCTACTTCGCCAGGTCGGACGCTCGGCGACCCTATCGCAACGGCAGTGCGTTTATGACAGCAGAGGTTATGACGGCAACGCTCGACACTGGCAGGGGGGATTGGTGCCAGGGACTGGACGGCGCGGCAGAGGATGCGGCTTGCGAGTTCGACGTCGAGGCGGCGGCGCGGATCTTGCAGCGCAGCGAGAACCCCGATGTCGCGATCTTGCGCGCGGTGAACGCCCGATTGCTGCGTGAGATCGCCCTGCTCAAGCAACGTGAAGCACATGCTTTGCGTCTGGCGGATCGGGACGGGCTGACCGGCCTGTATGGCCGCCGCCGGATGTCGGAGCTGCTGGCCGAGGCCGTCGCCGAGGCGGGTCGCGAGGGGCACCGGCTTGCCATCCTCTTCATCGACCTCGACGGCTTCAAGCGCATCAATGACCACTACGGGCATGCCATGGGCGATGAGCTGCTCACCACCGTCGCAGGCCGCATCGCGACGCGCGCGCGCACCGGTGCCGCCGCCCGCAGCGGCGATGTCGTGTGCCGCTACGGCGGCGATGAGTTCGTCGTGCTGCTGCCGCGCATTCCGGACCGCACGGCCGCTCTGGAAGTGGCCGCGACCATCGCCGAGCGCGTCGCGCTGCCCTGCCAGCTCGCGGGAGAGGAGCTGCGGGTGACGGCGGCGATCGGCGTGTCGCTGTATCCGGAAGATGGCTGCAGTCCCGCCCAGCTGCTCGAGTGCGCCGATCGGCGGATGTATCGAGGCAAGGCTTCGGCTGTCGTGCCGGAAGCCGCGGGACGCTCCGCGGCACCCGCCCGGCGGCGCGACGACAAGATTTGAGCGGGCTCACCTGAGCGCCCGACCGCGCCCTGCGGCCGCGCGCTTGGTGATACCCGCGGCGCGGCGCTATCCTTTCGCCCGATCATGCGTGCCTTTCGCTCGACCATGCGTGCCTCGTTCAGAATGCTCGCGCCTCTGCTGTCCCTCGGGCTGATGATGTCGGGCTGCGTGATCGTGCCCGATCAGCGGCACTATGTGGACGGCGTGGTGATGGTCGCGCCGCCCGCGCCGCAAGTGGAGACCCTGGGTTCCCCGCCGCAGCCCGGATACGTCTGGATCGGCGGGTACTGGAACTGGGTGGATGGGCGCTACGAATGGGCGCCGGGTCACTGGTCGGCACCGCGCCCGGGGCATCACTGGGTGGCTCACCAATGGGTACGCCAGGGCGATGGCTGGAAACTGCGCCCGGGCCACTGGGCGCGCGGCTGACCCAAAGACCATCGGCCCGACTCGAGCCGTTGCTCTGGCTCTAGCGCTGGCTCTGGCTCTCGTCTAGCTCTAGCTTCAGCGGGCCCGCTGCCCGGCGGCTCGTGCCTGCAGCTCCTTGAGCGGCCGCTCCGCCGCCGCATCGAACCAGTGCTCGATCAGCCGGAACGAGATCGACAGGCGTGGCGGCAGCAGCGGCCGGCCGTCGATGATGTCGGCGCGCGTGAACCAGCGCGCGTCCTCGAGCTCCTGGTCGCGCAAGTGGATGGTCTTGGAGAGCGCGTGCGCCGTGAACCCGAGCATCAGCGAGCTCGGAAACGGCCAGGGCTGCGAGGAGTGATACTCGATCGCGTCCACCAGGATCCCGGTCTCTTCGTGCACCTCTCGCGCCACGGCATCTTCCAGCGACTCGCCCGGTTCGACGAAGCCTGCGATGGTCGAGTAGCGACCCGGCGGCCACGCTGCTTGCCGTCCGAGCAGGGCCTGCTCCTCATCGGCGACCAGCACGATGATCGCCGGGTCGATGCGCGGGAACTGCTCGTGCCGGCACGCCGGATTGGTGCAGACGAGCACGTGGCCGCCCTTGGCGGGGAGCGTTCGAGCCCCGCATCGGCCGCAGTAGCGATGCGTGCGCCGCCAGGTGACCATGGCGCGGGCATAGCTCAGAAGTCCCGCCTGGTCCTCCGGCATCATCGCGGCGACGCTGCGCAGCTCCTCGAAGCGGGTACCCGCCGGAGAGGCTGGCGGCTCCGCCCCGTCGAACTCATAGGCGAACAAGCTCGCCTCGTCGAAGCGGCCGAGCAGAATCAGGTCATTGCCGTTGCGGTGCTCGGGGGGAATCTCATCCAGGCCGAGAAGCGCCGCATGCAGAGTGAGGCCGCCGTCATCCGGCGCCGGACGCACGAGGCTGCGCGAGTTCCACACCGGTACCACGCGGCTGCGCGCATCGCCCAGCGCGCTCTCGAGCCACGCCGGGTCGGCGCGCAGATGCCCGGCCCGCTCGAGGTACGGACCCGCGAATACGTTCCTCTCGCGCATTGCGCGAATTCTAGCAGGGCGACTCGCAGATCGCGCACGACGCGCGGTGCTTCGCCCGCAGGCCGCGCAGCCGCAAGCCCCCGCACGCGCGGCACGGCTCGATGCCGGGCGCAAGCGGCGGTTTCACGCGAATTGGCGTGATCTTTGGCATTTCTTCGGCTGATCTTCGGCCAGCCTTCACGCACTCTGCGACCCCGCGCTTCATCGTGTCACCACTTCGCACGCATCCCGTTTCGGGGGTCGCGCGAGACGACCAACACCCAAGACACGACAAAGGAGACGACCATGAAGCCGACGACGATTTCCACCCCCAAGCACAGCCGCAGTTTCTTTCTCACCGGCCTGACCGCGGCCTGCCTGGCCGTGGCCGCGACAGGGGCCCGCGCCCAAGACCAAGCTGCGCCCGGTTCCGAGCCCATGAAGATGGTGGTGCACTACGGTGACCTGAACCTCGCGCCGTGGCCGCGGTCAACCAGCCGGCGCTGACGGCCCTTTATGGGCAGAAGACCGGCCAACCGGCCAGTACCTTGCAGCTCGCAAAGCAGTAGCCATCAGGCCCTCGTCATGGAGATGGCCCGGAGTCCGAGGGGTGCGACCGCCCCCCGGACCCGGGCCCCATCAGCAGCCCCCCGCCATGGGCGCCGCGGAGCGAGGCGGCACCTCGCCCCGCAGGCGCATCTGACCGAGAAGGGTGAGCTGGGTCGTGAGCCACGCATGCGTATCGGCGCAGATCGCCCGGAACCTTTGAGTGTCACGAAGCGCCGCAAAGCTCGGATTTCTCTCGAGCCACGCCCACCAGCCGACCCGGTTCCCCGAGGCGATCGCCTGCTCGAGCTGGCTCAGCGCCCTCTCGTTGCGTCCCAGCAATGCCGTGGTTGCGGCCAGCATATACGGGTTGGTGCTCGGAAACCCCACATCGGCGCCCTGATCGATGAAATTCAGAATGCGCCTGGCGAGCTCGTCGCCGAGCGCGCGGTCGCCTGCGAAGTGCTCGAGGGTCGCCAGCTGCGCCACCATCGGAAAATTGGCCGAGACCACCGCGAGCGTGCCGCCGTCCTTTATCCGCCGACGGCGTCCGCGCAGAGTTCAAGGCTCCTTGGCAGGGAATTGAGGCTGAGGCTGCACTCCAATTCAATCCGTACAGCAAGAGTAATTGCCTGAATCCGGCTGTCCCGGTCGAATTGGTAGTTGAGATCACCCGGCACTGGCACGGCGTTGCTCATACAGCTTCAGACAGAGTCTTGCGCCATCGCCCTTCGCGAAAGGCGGAGAGTAATTTCTTGGCGCGGCCCGAATCCAGGCCGAGGAAACAACTCGAGCCATGGAAAAAATCGTTTGTACCCGAGATCAGCGCAAGCTCCTTGCGGGAGACCTGTGAAAATCCCATGGTCCAGTTTGCAAAGGATCTGCTCGGAATCGCTTCGGCTACGATTTTGGTCACTCGCTCGTGACGCTTGTCCATTTCGATCCGAGCGTAGAGCGCCTCCACCGCGTCAGGAACTCCTTCCAGCACCTGAAAAAAGCTCGCATCAGTGTAAAGCAGCATCCCCGTGATCCCGGCTGCATCATTGTGCTTGCGTGCCGCTTCCAGCAATGTCGTCAGCTCGGCCGTTTCGAAAAGGCGCGGTGCTCCGCTGGCGTAGATACAATGCATTAGGTTGGGCACGTGGGCTCCGGAGTATTGAATATGACAAGGGCGATACCTCACCGGGTGCCAACTTTGTCGGCGTACCGCGCCAGCACTTAAGGTCGATCCGCGCCGGCGGAGCCTGCTGCGATACGTCCGCGATTTTTTGCGGCGACTTTTGCGACGCCCAATTGATCCCGTTGATGCAGGGACTTCACAATTCCGTCATATAACCGTCATCGACGCCCTCTAGTAGCTTGTGAGTTAAGAACAAGCCCATCTGGCGGAGATAGGGGTTAGACATGTCCTCGCGGTCTTTTGCTCACATTATCGGGGCCGTTGCACTGCTCGCGGCTTTTTGGTCTTCAGAGGCCTCGGGAACAAACCTCGGACCCCCAACAATCAGTGGCGATTGCGGTATGCCTGCTGCCGGCGGTTCCGTCGCCTGCAACGGAATCACGGAGAGCGCCTATTACGCCGGTGGCGAGGGTTATTTCTCGTTCTCATGGAATGACACATCATACGGGCTGCAAACGGATACTCCCCGGATCCTGTCGCAATTCGAGGTGCTTGGACCAGCCAATTCCAATGCGACATTGGTGCTGACGGCGACTGGCACGACGTCCATTACCGAATCGTCCTCCGGCGGCGGCAGCATAAACGTGGGAGTTGCAGTGTCAAATGGCGTGTACCTTGCTGCCGCGGATGCATGCACCTCTGCGGGGTATGAATGTATGGGTACATACACCACCCCCACCGGGCCATCCTTCGCCGCCAGCGATACGTTTACGGTGTCGACGAACACCGTGTACAACTTGTATCTTTCGATGTACGCCTATCAGGTTAATCAAGGACAGCTGGGCGCAACGATCGACCCCAACGTCACGTTTTCTCCGTCTTTTGAGTCGAACGGGTATACGCTCATCTATAGCGCCGACGCCACGCCGCCCCCACCCGTCCCGCTCCCCGCCACAGCTTGGCTGATGCTGAGCGGGCTGGGTGGAATTGGCATGTTGGTACGCAAGCGACGCGCCGCAGGCGCAGCGGAGGTTCCCACAGCGCCATGGACTCAGGAATCGATCACGGTAAAGCCTTCACGTCGCGCTGCAGCGGTCAAGCGGCCGTCCAAGCAGACCATCTCGAGCGTCGCGGGGTCGTGATTCGCCGCAATCAGGGCGGCTGAGAGCTGCAAGCTGTCCGCCGCCCGCAACGCATGCACACGAAGCAGGCGCTCTGCCGTTCGACGGATCACGTCGCCGGGAATGACTTCATGCCACGCAGCTGCCAGCCGCTTCGCAGCCTTGATGGCAGCCTCTGCATTCTTGGCGGAAATCGCGCCCTCACGTTCGCGACGAGCGACAGCCGAAGCGAGCTCGACCGGTGTTGACCACCAAGCCACGATCTGAGAATCCTCCTCATACAGCTCGAGCAGCCTCTCACGAGCTGGCTCATCGACAATAAGCGGAAGGATTGCGGACGTATCCCAGTATCGCATTCGGACGTCAGCGGTCTTGAGCGCGCTCTTCCAACAATGCATCCAGGATGCGTGCGGAGCGCGGCAGAGGGCGGGGCAACAGCGTACGTAGCTGGCGCGCCGACAGTGCGCGTGTTGCCGGCCGCGTGATCCCCTGTGCGACAAGAAGCGCAAGTCGATCGGCTCCGCGGCCGCTCGCCTCGATGCGCTCAATTCGAGCGATGGGCACGTCGCGATCGTATATCAAGACGGACTGCCCGGACCTTACCTTGCGCAGATACGCACTTAAGTTGTTCTTGAGATTAGATATAGTAGCCTTTTCCACATAGCTATTATAGCCTCAATAGATGCCATTGCAAGCCTGCACGCTCGCCTACCGCGCGATGCTGCGTGGAGGATCAGATGATCATCGAAGATCCTGTCGCTCTTGCGAGGCCTCGGGGTCTGCCCCTCGATGGCGTAATGCACGACATAGCGGCCGGCGAGGCAGCGGCGTCCGGAGCTGCCCGGCCAACCCCGGGAGACTTCTTAAGTCCCTGTCGTACGGGGATTACTGGCAGGGGCTATCCGATCCCGTTCATCGTTACTGCCCCGTCCTGAACTTCTGCCATATCCGAGTAATGGCGCGCGATTGTTCGCTGGAGCTTTCCGTTTGCACGAACAACCGCTGTTGCTGATCTTGCGTCGGATATATGGCCGTGTTGGAGACGATGGACGCATCGAGCAGAGCCGTCGCCGCTAAGTTGGCGTTCGCGTTCCCAATGACGTTGGAAATGTTTGCCGCCACCTGCGGGTCCATCAGGTAATTGATCAACCGGTAGGCATTGGAGGGGTGCGGGGCATCCCGGGGAATGGCCAGCAGATCGAATCCTTCTAGCGATCCTTCCTCTGGGATCACGTAGTCAAGCTCGATGCCGTTCTTCGCCTCGTTTGCGCGCTTGCTGGCCTGGACGAAGTCGCCGCTGTAGCCGAGTGAGAGACATATATCACCGTTTGCAAGCGCTTGTATCTCACCGGAGCTGTCGATGCTACGGATATAGGGACGTATCTTGACTAATGTCTTCTCGACCTCAGCAAGATCCTGGTCGCTCGGTGCACGCTGATCTCTGCCCAAATACTTGAGTACGATCTGCACTACCCCGACGGGGTCGTCGATAAAGTTTATTCCGCAGGAGGCCAGTTTCGCTGCAAACACAGGATCGAATACCAAGCGCCAGCTTTTCAGAGGGGTATTGGGCAAGCGTTCCGTGATCAATTTCTTGTTGAAGCTGATGCCGTAAGTGGACCACATATAAACGACGCCATAGACGTTTCCAGGGTCACTCAGCGACACCTTCGACATGATGGCCGGATCGATGTTGATAAGATTGGGGAGTTTGGTCTTGTCGAACGGCAAATATGCACCGCTGCGGATCTCCCGCGCAAAACTACCGGTCGTCGGAAGAACGACATCAAAGCCGCTGTGGCCCGTCAGCACCCGCGCTTCCATGGTTTCGTAGCTGTCGAAATAAGAGACGTGGACTTTGATGCCTGTCAGCTTTTCGAATGATGTAAGCGTGTCCGGCGCCAAATAATCGGACCAAATATAAAGATTGACGACGTTGTCTTCGAGGGTCTTCTCGGCCGATTGGACTGGTTGTGTCCCCGACCCGCCGCAACCGAACATGAAGGATGCCGCAACGCCAAGCATCGCAATCAAACCGTGTTTACCCAGGAGCATTAGTCGATCCTTGAGTATGAATGCCACAGCAGTACCAATACGGCCCTGCGGACGATTCGGACTTGAAAGCCACCATACCTGTACCCGACAAATGCGGGCAATACCTTCTCCACATCCGCTAAGTCCTTCGGATTTGGTGCGTTCGGATCTCTCCCGAGACATATGAGCATAATCCGCAACATAGCGGCCGGCGCGTCGAGGATGAGGATTCCACAGCTTCGCGGCGAGCTATTCCCGCCGCTGGCGGTGATTCCGACGATCCGGGACCTTGGCGCGGCCGTATCCGCTCAGCGCGGCCGGAATGGATTCAACACCGTAGCGCCGAGTCCGGCCACGTCGCCGTCGTTGCGGGTCACCAGTGTCAGCCGATTGACGACGGCGGTGGCTGCCAGGAGGCAGTCGACGACCGGCGTTGGTCTAACTGCGCTCATCTGTCCCCATCGATGAGCCACGGCATTGTCGATCCCAAGCACGCGACCGTCGAATGCGACTTCAACCTGGCCGAGCCATTGTTCGAGCGCTGCAGCCTTGCCGGGGTCGTGTACGCGCGCGAGTTCGACTCCCTTGCGGATCTCTCCGAGAACGAGCGTGCTCAGAAACAGATCCGCATCGGCGATCGAGGCGTACCAATCCGTGACGTGCGGATCGCACCTCTCGCCTTTGCGAACCTCGGAGATGACGTTGGTATCGAGAAGATAGCTCACAGATCGACATCGCGTCCGAGATCGCGCTCACGATCGAGATCGATGCCCTCGAGCGGTGCAGACGCAAGCAGCTCTTTCAAGCTCAACTTGGCGGGCGCAGAGAATCGCTGCCGCAAAAGCGCCCGGGCATCGGTCCGACGGCTCGGATCGGTCAGAGCGGCTGCCACACGGCGCACCAAAGGCGCGTCTTCCTTGCGGACGCTGATCTCGACCCGCACGAATCCTGCGCGCGCCCTGCGTGCTCGATGACTGGCGACGGATGATCGCTTACCCACGCAGGCCTCCTCTATTTCCGGAAATGCTACCGGAAATCACCCCCAGTCGCAAGATTTACGCGGTCGGGCCGATGCTCGGTCATCCGCGCTTCCGGGCCGAGTATGCCCGCTGCATCGCAGTTGGCGCAGGCGGAGTGCCGCTTGGCAAGCAGATCCCTCAAGCGCACGCCACCGCACGCTGCGCAGCGCCCGATGCCGATCTCGTCGCGGCGCGCGAGCGCGAGCAGCAGGAACCACGCATGCTCGAACGAAACGATAGCCGGTGAATGCAGTTCCTGGTATGTCTCGTATGTGCCGCAGAAGAGCGCCCCCGAGTCGAGCGAGCCGACACGATAGTGTGACTCCACGCCCTGCGCATTCCCGCGCAGCAGACCGTACAGCACGTACAGGCTCGCGAGCTGGGCCGACTGGAAGCAGAGCTCCGGGCTGCGGAAGAAGAACGCCGCCTGGCGCGGCGACTTGCCGCGATGGCGAGTCACCGTCACCGCGCCATCCGTCAAAGCGTAGCTTCTATACAGCTCGGTGTTCTGTTCATATTGTGGAAGGGCTAAAAATGGTCTCCGGAGCTGCCCGGTCAATCCCGTGCCACCTTTTCTTGTCCACCCGAAATCTGCCAGCTGGAGTGGTGGCCCTTCGCAATCGACGATAGTTGACTGGCGCCACGGCGCATTGTCATCAACTCGCTCCATCCGGGTGCTGTCGGCGGCACGGGTCTGAATCGAGGCCTAGGATTTCGCCGCAAGGACTTGTTTCTCGGCGGTTGACAAATCCTGAGCAAAGTCTCCGCAATCCCCTTGTCAGTCAGCCCTAGGACACCTGGAGCATTCCGACGGAATTCTTTGGCGCCGGGAGTAGGAAGATATTGATTGTTCAGCTCTCCTGCCGACTGACCGCTATCGGGCGCCCAAGCATCGCTTTGAGGCCCCGCAACGCGGTGGGTAGGTAGGCCGCCCCGGCCGGCACGACGAGTTCTATTTCCGTGCCGGCGGCTACACGACTAAGTATCACAATCTTCGCATCCAGCTGCCGGGCCCGTTCGCGCATTCCCGTGATGCCGAAATGCTCGTGGTCCGATTCCGAGGCCAGCGCTTGTGCACCCATGCCGCGGCCGTCGTCTCTGATACTCAGCCGGAACCGCTCGCGCGCATATTCGAGTTCAACTTCTACGGTGCTGGCGTCGGCGTGCTGACGCACGTTGGTTAGTGCCTCGCGCGCGATGTAGTACACTTCTTCAGCACAAGTCGCGCGCAGAGGCTTCGGGTTGCCCGTCCGGATCACGGAGAACTGCGTTCGTGTGTCCGAGAAGAGCTCAACCGCCGCACGGCGAATCATCCCCTCCACGTCGAACTCGTTACTCACCTTCCGCAGTGAAGTCACCCGGTCGCGCGCCTCGTCCAGCAGATCCTCGGCCCGGTCGAGCGAGGCCTCCATTTGCGCACGCAGGGGACTGTCCGTTTCAATCTCCTCGGCTAGACTCTGGAACGTATAGATCAGGCCCTGCGTGCTCTGCAGCAGCGTATCGTGAAGCTCCCGTGCGATGGCTTCGCGTTCTTCCAAGCGCACGCGCAGGCGCTTCTCTATTTGGCGCATCCGAAGGCGCACTAGTTGCCAAGCCAGCAGTAGTGCGACCAAGGCAAGCAGGGCGTAGAACCAACGGGTCTGGTAGAAGGCCGGCGGGATCACGATGCTGGCCTCTGTGCCAGTGGGATTCCATACCCCGTCCTCGTTGGAGGCGGTCACATGAAAGCGGTGCTGTCCAGGAGGCACGTTGGTGTAGAACGCCTGCCGCCGCGTTCCGGCGTTCTGCCATCCGGGATCAACGCCCTCCAAAAAGTACTTGAACCGCACCCTGCTCGGCATCGAGAGGCTCAGCGCCGAATAATCAACCTCAAAACTTCGGGTCAGGGCCGGCAGCACGGCGTTACCGGTCGCACTGTAGTGCCGGTCGCCGACGATAACTGCGTTGATCACGACGGGCGGTGGCAAGGGATTGCGATGGATGTGCCGCGGATCGATCCAGTAGGCGCCGCCGAAGGTGGTGAACCAGATGCGGCCGTCGCCGCCCACGGCTGCCGAGGGAAGCGGTCGGAGGGTCGTCGCGGTGCCGTCCAACCCGTCCTCATAGTTGTACGTTTCGCTGGATACCTGGTGACGATGATCTGCGAGGAACGCAGTGATCTCCCGCGGCTTGATGTACCTCACCCCGGAGCCGCCGTTGGCCCACAGGCCCCCATCGCGGTCCCGCACCAGCCCCGATACGCTCAGGAGTGGCGGGGTGTCCGCTGTCTCCAGCTTCCAGAAGCGTGCACCACTGTACAGCGCAACGCCCGCGGGACCGCCCACCCAAACGTTGCCGTCGCTCCCGGCCGTGACTACGGTGACGGGTCCCACCTGCAGCCCTTCCGCGGCGCCGAGCAGCCGGGCATGCCCCCGTTCGATCAGCCCGAGGCGGCCATCGACATAACCCAGCCACAGGCGGTTACCGTCCCGGGTCATCGAGAGGGGCGGTTCTGTCGGCAGTCC
>Ga0335074_10006754_pt1 | contig 15908 bp, 13 predicted proteins | sample Lox_Sample_23_FD_206715 | JGI IMG/M metagenome (GOLD analysis project Ga0335074, IMG submission 206715) | Soil microbial communities from Loxahatchee National Wildlife Refuge, Florida, United States - Lox_Sample_2.3 | ecosystem: Environmental > Terrestrial > Soil > Wetlands | place: USA... | reverse complement strand
CCGAAATTCCCTCGCCATCGACCAGCGCCGCGACCCGCAGCAGGTCGTGCATGCGCAGAAACTCCAGCACCGGCCACGCGGGCGGACCTTGCAAGAGGTACGTGGTCGGGTCAGGTTTGCGGGTGCCGAACAGAACGTGATCCCGCACCTGGGCGAGAGCCGCCGCGAAGCCGTTCGTGCAGACGTCCTCCGACGGGAATTCGGACGGGGTGCCGTCCAGCCGCAGTTCGAGCGCGCCATGCAGATGCAGACCGTGGAGCAGGGAGTGCTCCCCCAGGACGTGTGGACGATCGCACTGGCAACGCAGGTGGGTGGCGCGGAAGTGGACAGGGGTGGTCATCTCGATGACCCGCGGGAGACCATTGTCTCATTTCGTCCGAGCCGCGAGAGCGACCAGCAGAAACTCGAGCATCGTCATGGCGAGGCTTACCGCTGTTCCCAGGGCGGCGGAATCAGCCGCAACTCGGCGAAAGCGCGACAGCTGCCCTCTGTCCAGTTGTGAATCGCTCCTGGAACCTTGGGAGGCAAAGAGACGGAGGAGCCGGGAAAGTCGCGACAATAACTGGAATGGTCGGGGCGGAGGGATTCGAACCCCCGACCCTCTGCTCCCAAAGCAGATGCGCTACCAGACTGCGCTACGCCCCGACGTGTTTGATTGTATCCCAGGGCCCCGGCCCAATACCCAGTATTCATGCTGGTGCGGCGCCCATCACCGGTGCATAAGCCACAGCAGCAGCAGCAGCACGACCAGCAGCGGCGTGGCGAGAATCACGAGGATGATCGCCGCAAGGCCCATCAGAAACGCGTAGTCCTTCCACGTGTGGCGTCGCGGCTGGCGCAGATGACGCATCATCAGGCGGTAGTTGCGGCGATTCGCCTTCCAGGCGATATCGAAGATGTCGCCGAAAAACGGAATCGCCCCGATCAGGACGTCGACCGCGAGATTCACCATCATCCGGATCAGCGTCACGTACGGCACTCCGCGCACCCACGCTGCCACGATCAGCACGCAGGAGGCGATCCCTCCCAATGCGTCGCCGAGGCCCGGGATCAGGCCGATCAGGCCGTCCAGTCCGAGGCGGATGCGCGTGCCGGGGATGCGGAAGCAGTCGTCGAGCAGGTGCGCGAAGCGGTCCACATTCTCGTCGGAAAAGATCCGCTCCGCCGCGGTGCGCCACGGCCGCTGCGGGGGAAGAACCTCGGGATGGAATCGGTCCGGCATCGGCTGTTGCGGCGCGAGGATACAATGCTGCGAATGCTACAATCAGGCTTGGTACGGCGGCTATAGTTCAGCGGCAGAACGCCTGACTGTGGCTCAGGATGTCGTGGGTTCGATCCCCACTAGCCGCCCCAGCCGAACGATTGCAGCCCCCATCTGCTGCGCTCACGTGAAGAATAAATCAGAGAAGAACTCCGGCGGCATCTTCGTGGGATGCTCCGGCTGGGCCTATCCCAGCTGGCGGCCGGATTTTTATCCCGCCGGCCTCTCGCCCAAAAAGCTTCTGGGGCACTATGCGGCGCGCCTCAACTCCGTCGAGGTGAATTACACCTTCCGCGCGCTGCCCAGCGCGGCAACCGTGGAAGCGTGGCTCGCGCAGACCCCTCCCGGCTTCCGCTTTTCCTTCAAAGCTCCGCAGCGCATCACGCATTTTCAACGCCTGGTCGATTGCGGGCCGGCTCTCGAGGCACTGGCTGCCATGCTCGAACCGGTCGCGCTTGCCGGACGGCTCGGTGTCGTGCTCTTTCAGCTTCCTCCAAATATGCGCATCGCCAGCGAGCGCCTTGCCGAATTCCTGCGCGAGCTCAGCCCTCTGAATTTGCAGACCACCTTTGAATTCCGGCATCCATCGTGGTTCGACTCCTCGACCTATCGGGTCCTCGAGCAATACGGCGCTGCGTTGTGCCTCGCCGAAAGCGACGAACTGGAAACTCCCGATGTGGTCACCGCGCCCTTCTCGTACTACCGCTTCCGCAAAAGCGAATACTCATCGGAACAGCTGGCTCAGATTCAGGATCGGCTGGCCGAGCGATCGGCCCAGGGCGACGTCTTTGCTTATTTCAAACATGAGGACGAGCCGACCGGAGCGCTGCGTGCCGCGGCAGTGTTCGATGCGCTGCGGGGTCGCCGAAAGTGAGCGGGATCGCGGCCCGAGCCGAGCGTGCCGAGTGGATGACGGAGTTCATCCCGCGGCGTTGGCTGCGCAACGGGCATCTGCAAACGCTGGCAGGGAACTTCCTGCCCCGCGCCCTCACTCTGCCGGACCCCGAGCCGTTGCTGGTGGAAGTGGAGGGCCCCGTTGCCGGCTACGGCCCCAGCCGCGTGCTTTGCCACTGCCACTGGCAACCGCGCGAGGTGCGCCGGCAGCGTCTCACGCTGGTGCTGGTGCACGGCCTCGAAGGCTCGTCGAGCTCGAAGTACATCGTGGGCAACACGGCGCGCGCCCTCGCCGCCGGCTGCAACGTGGTGCGCATGAACATGCGCTCCTGCGGCGGGACCGATAATCTCTCGCCCACCATCTATCACTCTGGGCGATCGGGTGATGTCGCCCGTGTCATCGAAGCCGTCGCGCAGCAGCAGCAGGTGGAAGCCATCGCCCTGGTGGGCTACTCGATGGGCGGAAATCTGGTGCTGAAACTGGCCGGTGAGCTGGGCGGCCGCGTACCCGCGCAGCTGAAGGCGGTCGTCGGGGTCTCGCCCCTCATGGATCTGGCCGCTTCGTCGGCCGCGCTGCACGAGCCGGTCAACCGCGTCTACGAGTGGCACTTTCTGCGCTCGATGGTGGCGAGGGTGCGGCGTCGCATGTCCATGTATCCCGCAATTTACGCCGGCGCCGCGGTCAACCGCATTCACTCCATGCGCAACTTCGACCAGGAGATCGTGGCGCGCTACGGGGGCTTCCGCGACGCGGACGATTATTACCATTCCGTCGCCAGCTCGCAGTTTGCCGGCGCCCTGCGTGTCCCCGCTCTCATCCTCCATGCGCTCGACGACCCATTCATTCGCATGCTGCCGCAAACGCGCGAGGCGCTTCTCGCCAATCCCCATGTCACCCTGCTGGAGACGCAGCATGGTGGCCACTGCGCCTTTCTCTCGCCCGCTGTGGATGGCGACGGCCGCTGGGCCGAGAAGACACTGCTGGGATTCCTGCGCAGCTATGGCAGTGAATCTCTCTGACTGCGCAGCCCTCCCCACGCGGCTGAAATTCCCATCGCGAATTGCGCCGCAACCGCAGCTAAAATGAAGTTTGCCGCAAGCTGGGGCGAGTAGCTCAATTGGATAGAGCACCGGCCTTCTAAGCCGGGGGTTGTGGGTTCGATCCCCGCCTCGCCCACCATGCAGGCAGCGCTTCTCGAAGCCGCAACAAGCGGCGTCCGCCCAAATCCATCAAAGCCAGCCTCGAGGTAGGTCCCGAAGCCCCTACGGGATCCGCACCGTCAGCACCGGACATTTTGCCGCCGTAACGATGCGACGCGCTATGCAGCTGACTCCCCACGAATCGAGATACCCGCCGGCGCGAAACGCCAGCACCATCAATCCTGCATCCCTCGCATTCGCCTCCTGCAGGATCGCCGCGGCTGCGCCGTCGTGTCGGATGGGGCGAGCGGGCGCGAATGGCTCCGGCGTCTGAGAGAACCGCTTCGGCAAGCGCCGGGAATTCGGAGGCAGGACCGCGCAAATTCGCACATCTCGCGCTCCCTTGGCCGGCGGCCACGCCGTCAGCGCCGCGGCAGGACCCTCCGGGGCGGTGTCCGTGACAATCAACGCATTCTCGAGTGCGCTCGGCTCCCTCCGCCAGTCAAAACTCTCCGTCACGGTCACCACCGGGCACGGAGCGTGCGCCAGCAGCGCTCGTACCGTAGCACCCAAAGCTGACGGATTGCGGCTGCGCGCGCCATTCAGCCCCAGCACCAGCAGCGCCGGCTTAAACTGCGCAACGGCCTCACGGATGGCGCGTGCCGGGTGCCCTCCGGAGACCAGTGTGGCCGTTTCCCGGATGCCGGCGAAGCGCAGCTCGCGTCGAACCTCGCGGAGCATGCGCTCGGCGGATTCATGCGCGATGGTAAAAGAGGATTCGGCCGCCGTCAGATCCAGTACATGCAGAGCACGCACCGCCGCTCCACGCAAATGCGCCATCTGCCGGGCGCAGGCCAGCGCGCTGCGAGAGGCATCGCAGAAGTCAGTGGCTAACAGGATTTCAGCGGACGGATTGAGCGGCTCAGTCACCAGGTGGCTTGGCGTGATCCCGCCATGGAGAAAGCTTAGTGAGTGCCGCCTTGCTCGTCGATGATTGAGGTCACGGAACCAATCGTGCCGATAACTGGCTCATCGCATGGCCGGGATATTCGAGAGAGGTGCGATCAGGGAGTCACATCGCCCGCGTCCATCGCGACCGCGGTGACACGCAGCGTATTCTCCCGGGCGATGGCGTTCTGTACCAGCCCGGCAGGGAACGATTTCTCCAGCGCGCGTAACTGGCGGTCGGTGAGGCCGGGCGCAATCACCTTCACCTCAAAGTCGGTCACGCGCAGCGGCCGCGAGGCCAGCTTCGCCGCAACCCGCACCAGCAAACCGTCCGGCGGCAACCCGCGCAGCCTGAGATATTGCGCGACATGCTGGCCTACGCAGCCTCCCAGCGCGGTAAGAAGCAGTTCGGCAGGAGCCATGCCATGGTCGCCGCCGCCGTCGTCGGCCGGCTGGTCGATGACCATTCGATGTTGGCGGCTCTGGGCGACGAAACGCGCGCCCTCTGTGTACTGAAGAGTAATATCCAAGGCTTCGCTCCGAGTAACCGCAAGGTAGATGCAAACCGCGGGCCATCTGCCGGAAGTGGCCGGAAATCGAGTATTTCAAAGCGAATTGGGTGCGAACCGCCAGCCCGGCTGCGCCAGGACGCGAAGCTGCGCCAAATGGCGCAGGTGCAGTCTGCGCCAGAGCGCGGATACACTACTCAGAGCAATTCCAGGATAGCGGCCTCCCGCACCACTCCTTTCAGGGCGCGTCTCCCGGTCGCGCCCATCGGAACGGAGTCAGCTTCGGACCGCCTGATCTCTGGCTTTGCTGCACGTACCCCGAATTCATGAAATCCCGCAGGCCCACTTCCAGGACGTCCACCACGCCGAGCGCACCGGCCCGTGACGCACAGCCCACTCACACCTCTGTGCCGGATCCCTCCCTGCTGCGCACCCTGGTCGATCATCTGGACGAGGCGGTCGTCCTGCTGGCGCCGGATGGCCAGGTTCAGTTTGCGAACACAGCGGCGGAGCGGCTTTATGGAATTGCGACCGGGGGACCTCCGGTCTCCAAATGGAGCGCCGCCTACGGATTGTACCTGCCGGACCGTCGAACTCTGTGGCCGTACGAAGATCTGCCCGGGGCGCTTGCTTTGCTGGGCCAGACGGTCGAGACGGAAATGTACGTTCGGCCCGCCGGATCGGTGGAAGGCTACTGGATCTCGGTGCGCGCGCGCCCGATCTTCGGTCCTCAGGATCGCGTGCAGGCCGCGCTGCTCGAGTGGAGAGACATCACCGCCGAACGCCAGACAGCCGAGAGCCAGCGGCGGCTGCTGTCCATCGTCGAGAACACACCGGATTCCGTCTGCCTCACCGATCCAGCCCTCAGGACCACGTTCATGAACCGCGCCGGCAGGGAACTGCTGGGCCTCGATCGACCGGAGGACGTGCACAACTATCCCGTCTTCGCAGGCGATTCCGAGGAGCAGCGCGAGTTTTTCGAGACAGAGGTCCTGCCGGGAGTGCTGCGCGGCGATCCGTGGTTCGGCGAATTTCGCCTGCGCCACGCGCAGACGCAGACGCCCATTACCGTGGACATGCGCGTCTTCGGCATCTTCGGCGCCTACGGCCAGCTGCTCGGCGTTGCCAGCTTCAGCCGCGATATTACCGCGCGGCGCCAGGCCGAGGAGACCCGCCAGCGTCTGGCCGCCATCGTGGAGTTCTCCCACGACGCCATCATCAGCGAATCCCTGGAAGGCATCATCGCAACCTGGAATCGCGGAGCCCAGGCGATCTTCGGCTATGCCCCCGAGGAGGTCATCGGCAAGCCGATCGCCATGCTTGCCTGGCCTGGATACCAAAACGATACCCAGGAGCTGCTGCGCCGGGTGCGGAACGACGAGGTCGTCGAGCACCACGAAACCCTCCGCCGGCATAAGGACGGCCGTCGCCTCATCATCTCGCTCACCCTCTCGCCCATTCGCGATGACGCGGGCAGGCTGATCGGCATTTCCAAGGTCGCGCGCGATATCACCCAGCAGCGGGAGCGCGAGGAACTGGCCACCCGGCAGACCAAATTGCTGGATCAGGCCTACGAACCGATCATCGTTCGCGACCACGGCGACCGGATTGTCTACTGGAACAAGGGAGCGGAGCGTCTCTATGGATGGACAGCCGCCCACGCCCTGGGCCGCACCACCCACGATCTGCTGAAGACGGAGTTTCCCGTCGCCCTGGAAGAGATCGCGAACCAGCTCGAGGAGGAGGGCCACTGGGAGGGCGAGCTGGTGCACACCACGCGGGCCGGGCAGCGTGTGACCGTGCTCAGCCGCTGGATGCGCGAGCTGGGAGTCGGCGACTCCCATGTGCTGGAAACCAACGTCGACATGTCCGAGCGCCAGCAGCGCCTCGCTCTCGAAGAGCAGTCGCGCCTCGAGCAGCGCTTCCGCCAGCTGCTGGAAGCGGCGCCCGACGCCATTGTCGAGGTATCCAGCGACGGCCAGATCGTGCTGGTCAATCGCATCGCCGAGGAGATGTTCGGATATCAGCGCGACGAGCTGCTCGGAAAAACCGTCGATATGCTCGTCCCCGATGCCGTCCGCCCGGATCATTACCGCCATCGCAACAGCTACCTGGAACATCCGCGCACCCGGCCCATGGGCAGCGGCCTCGAGCTGCACGCCCGCCGCCGCGATGGCTCGCTGTTTCCCGTCGAAATCAGCCTCAGCCCGATTCAGACCGACAACGGCATGCACGTCACCGCGGTGATCCGCGATGTGACCGAGCGCAAACGAGCGGAGCGCGAAGTCCGCCGCCTGCAGCAGCAATATACCGGGGAGCTGGAGGCGCGGAATCGTGAGATCGAGCGCGCCAACCGCCTCAAGAGCGAGTTCCTGGCCAGCATGAGCCACGAGCTGCGCACGCCTCTGCACACTATCATCGGCTTTGCCGAGCTGCTCGAAGAGGGCAGCGAAGGCCCTCTGAACGATGCGCAGATGCGCTTCGTCGCCCACATCCATCACGATTCCGGCCACCTGCTGGAGCTCATCAACGATGTGCTCGACCTCAGCAAGATCGAGGCCGGTCAGCTCACCCTCCGGCGCGAGCGCTATCCGCTCAGGCAGAGCATCCACGAGGCGCTGGATTCGATCCGCCCGAGCGCCGCGGCGAAGGGCCTCCACCTCGAAAATCGCAGGGATGCGCAGTGCGATGTCGACGCCGATCCGCTGCGCGTCAGGGAGATGCTCTACAACCTGCTCAGCAACGCCGTGAAATTCACTCCGGAAAACGGCACCGTGTGGATCGAGACCGCTGAAGAAAGCGGATTCGCCCGCATCACCGTGGGCGACTCCGGCATCGGCATTCCGTCCGGCGAACAGGAGAACATCTTCGACAAGTTTTACCAGGTCGGCAATACCACTCGGGGCGTGCGCGAAGGTACCGGGCTCGGGCTCTCCATTACCAAGGAGCTGGTGCAGATGCACGGCGGCTGGATGGAGGTCGTCAGCGCGCCCGGCAAGGGCAGCCGATTCACCTTCACCCTTCCGGTGGCGGAGCGCGAAGGCGTATCCTGATTCGAGAATTCCTCGAATCACCAGTTATCAGGAAGCGACACGCGCTCGCATGCTGGCGCGCGGAGGAGCTGAGTAAGCCGATGGCTGACCTTGCCAGGAGATTCCTGATTCTGATTGCCGACGACCGCCCCAGCAGCCGCGAACTGCTGCGCACCGTGCTGGAGCGATCCGGCTACGACGTCGTCGAGGCCGGAGACGGCGAAGAGGCGCTGGTGCAGGCGCGCGAGCGTCACCCCGATCTCATCCTTCTGGACCTGCAAATGCCAAAGCTGGACGGCTACGGTGCGCTGGCAGAGCTGCGCAGCGATGCGCGCTTCCGCGATCTTCCCATTTGCGCTCTCACTGCCAGCGCCATGCGCGGCGACCGGGAGAAAATCCTGGCTGCAGGCTTTACCGATTATTTGTCGAAACCCGCCGGCCCCGAACTCCTGCGCGAAACCGTGGCCAGGCTGCTGGGACAGAGATGATGGACAGAGCTTAGCTCGAACCGGCTGATTTGCGGCGAGCGCGGCGAGGTCGCCGCCGCTGCTGGTGTGAGAGGGCATCCACCACTTTCCCGTTGGACCAGATGTAAGCCGGAAGACCTTCGCGCCGGTGTTCCGCAATCGCCTTCCTGACAGCGTCCCGGAACGCTGAAAGAGCACGCTGTTCGAGGGGCAACTCAGCTGCTTTCGCGCGACGGCTCATGGCTTGACTCCGAACCGGGTTTCAATTTCGTCAAAAATCCCTCTGTGCAGTATACGGAGTTCCTGATCCTGCTTCAGCGCCAGAATTTCTGGCGAGATTCCGGAATTGTCAAAAAATATCCATGATGTTGCCGCAGACCGGTACAGTCTGAAGAAATTTGCCAGCGATCGCGTGAATCGTCTGCGAACCCAGTTCCGGTACATCGTGCCCTCCTCTTGTCACGCGGATTCTGATGCGGGAGAGGAGCAGTTCGACGTCGGGCACCCAAAGATAGAAAAGATGTACCTCATAGCCGTTCTGGCGTAATCGCCGGATCCATGGAAGATAGCTTCGGCCGGCGAGTGTAGTCTCGAATCCGAAGGTCGCACCATCCGAAGCCAGCCTTCTGACTTCTTCGAGCATCAGCCGCCCGGCGCGGATAGCTGCTTCCTCCGGCGCAAGCGGTGCAAGCCCCTGGGCGATCAGGTCGGCATTGATGAAATTGCGGCAGCCGGCGTAGTGGGGCAGGAATTCAGTGGCAAAGGTCGTCTTGCCGGCGCCATTGGGGCCCGCGATGATGTAGACGTTCTTCGTCATGAGCCGGCAGTCAGAGTAGCCCGTACTTCTTCATCTTGTAACGCAGCGCATCGCGCCCGATGCCGAGAGCTCGCGCCGCCTGGGACTGGTTGCCCTGTGCGCGTTCAAGCGCGTTCACCACCAGTTGGCGCTCGTGTTCCGCCAGCGAAGCCTCGGAATCAGCCATCGCCGGAGGCGCGCCGCCGCCTTTGCCGATTTCCGGCTGAGAGTGCGCGGCCGCCGCTTCGCCGACCACCACCTCGGGCAGATCCCCGACGTCGATTTCCTCGCCCTCCGCCATCATGCAGGCGTGCCCAATGGCGTTTTCCAGCTCCCGTACGTTGCCCGGCCAGTTATGGCGCTCGAGGACGAGCCTGGCGCGGGGAGTGGCGCCGCGGATGGTCTTGCCGTATTGCTGCGCGAAGCGATCCACAAAGTGGCGGATCAGCAGCGGCAAGTCTTCCCGCCGTTCGGCCAGCGCGGGCACTGGAATCTCCACCATGGTCAGCCGGTAATAAAGGTCTTCGCGAAACTGGCGATCGGCGACGGCCTGGCGCAGATTGCGGTGGGTCGCGGCAATCACCCGCACGTTCACTTTCCGCGCCTGCAGCGAACCCACCCGCTGAACCTCCTGGTTCTGCAGCACGCGCAGCAGCTTGGCCTGCGTCGCCAGCGGCATGTCGCCGATCTCGTCCAGGAAGAGCGTGCCTTCGCTGGCCGCTTCAAACAGCCCTGGCTTGTCGCGATCGGCGCCTGTAAAGGCTCCCTTCACATGTCCGAACAGCTCGCTTTCGAATAGCGTTTCCACCACCGCCGAACAGTTCAGCACCACGTACTGCCCCTTCACGCCGCTCCGGGCGTGCAGCGCGCGTGCAACCAGGTCCTTGCCCGTCCCGGTTGCTCCCTGAATGAGCGCGGATCGGTAGTGCGGGGCGACCCGGCGAATGCGCGCATAGAGTTCGGTCATCCGCGGGCTGGTTCCCATCAGTCCCTCGAACTCCTGCTCGCCACCCAGCGCCTGCCGCCGCCGCGCCTCCTCGATCAGCCGCCCCACCCGCTCGCGCAGGATGGGCAGACGGATCGGCTTCTCCAGGTAGTCGGCTGCGCCCTTGCGGATCGCTTCCACCGCCGTCTCCGTCGTGTAATGCGCGGTCATCAGCACCACATCCGTCGACGGGGCGAATTCCATGATGCGGGTGAGCACCTCGAGGCCCGACATCTCCGGCATCACCAGATCCGTCAGCACCAGCTGCGGCCGGTGCTGGCGAACCAGCTCCAGCGCTTCGCCGGGTCGCGACGCGGTGTGGATCGTGATTCCCTCGTGCGAGAGCGCAGTCGACAGCAAATCCAAACTGCCTGGATTGTCGTCCACGATGACGATCGAAAGTGCCATAGGGAGCGTGGGGTCAGCGCTTCCATCTTAATGGATGAGGATGGGAAGCGCTCCCTGCACGCAGGAGAAACAGGCAGAGCTGAACCTGGGCCGTTCAAGCGGTCGCCGCATCTTTGCAGACTGCATCTCCGCGAATCACCTCGCGGAACACTCAAACTGCCCACTCACGCCCGCCGCGCAGCCCGTCGGATGAAGTGAATGATGAGGAAGATGATAAACAGCCCCAGCAGAATGTGAATCGCCGCAAAGACGACGTGAAATGCGACGAAGGCGATTGCCCAGGCAATCAGGAACAGAAACGCGAGTACCAGCCACATTGGCTCCTCCCTGGAGAAAACGCCGTCTCTCGGGCGCTTCCTTCCCATCGGATGGGGAGGGGGCTGTAAGGTTTGCTCCGGACTCGACGCGCACCGGGCGCAAATTCGCAACCCGCGCCCAACTTGTGCGCAGAGTGCCCGGCACTCACCCGCTGCGCCAAAGCACGCAATCCGCGCACGCGCTCTGGCGCAGCACGCAGCGCAGGACGCAGCCCCGCACAGTGTGAGCTACCGCACCAGGGTGTGTGATTTCAATCACATGCCACCTCGCAGCGGTTTGGCACAAGGCTTGCTCTATCTCCGGGCAACGGCCCCCAGGAGATCAAGTCATGGAAAGAAATCAGGGATGTCTGGATTGCCCGGCACGTGGTAAGCACCTCTTCTGCGGTATGGAAGACTCCGCGCTCACCAAGTTTGATCCACTCGGAACCATCGTCCAGTTCGGCAGCGGCGGCGTCATCTTCCGCGAAGGCGATACCTGCGGATCCGTGCACGTGCTCTGCTCCGGACGCGTGAAACTCTCGGCCACCAGCCGCGAGGGCCGCACCCTGATTCTCAAGATCGCCCGGGCAGGTGAAGTTCTGGGCCTCTCCGCCGCGCTGGCTAACCAGCCTTACGAAGTCACGGCGGAGACCGTTGAGCCCTGCCGGCTGAAAACCATCCGCCGTCAGGCTCTGCTCGATTTCCTCGATCGCAACCCCGATGCCAGCATGCGTGCCGCTCGCACCGTCGCCCAGGAGTACAAGGCCGCGTTCTCTGAGGTTCGGCGTCTGGCCCTCCCCGCCACTGCTTCAGGCCGCGTCGCCGGTCTCCTGCTCGAATGGAGCCGCGAGCAGGCTCCCGGCAACAACCAGCAGGGCCGCTGCATGATGACCCTCACCCACGAAGAGATCGCCTCCATGACCGCCACCACCCGCGAAACCGTGACGCGCGTGCTCGGTCAGCTGCGGCGCGATCAGCTCATTCAGATCCGCGGCGCCGCCCTCACCGTCCTGCAACCCCAGGCTCTGGAGCGCCTCGCCGTCTAAGCTTCTCTCCCAACAATGCGAACTCGATTGCTGTACTGAAGTATTTTGGCGAGGCGGCTGAGAATGCTGTCTCGCTTTCTTGTCGAATCAGGTCTGGTACCACGGGATGTTGATCACCACGATGCGCTGATTCCCGCGCACCAGCAGCATCAGCTTCAACAGGCTGGAACGCTGGTTGTGCAGCAGCGCCTCCCACCAGTGCCGCACCACCAGTTCCGGCACCAGCACCGCAATGTGCCGGTCGCCATGCTGTTTCTCCGCCGCCAGAATGTACTCCAGCAGAGGCGTGAGCACAAGGCGGTATGGCGACTGGATGCGCGTAAGGGTTGGCTCCGGCAGGCCCGTGGCGCGCAGCGGAGCGACGATCTTTTCCTCCCACATCAGCGCCAGCTCGTCCCGCCCGTGGTCCACGTCCGGCGAGTCGATGTGCACCACGTGGATGTCCTGTGAAATCGACATGGCAAAGCGAATCGCTTTGGCGGAGATCCGGCTCCACCGGTCCATCGGAATCACGACCACCGGGGGATGAATGTTCGTCACCTGAAGCGGGTCCGGGCACGCCGTCTCGCGCGACACGCGGCGATAATGCCGGTGCACCGCCGACATGATCAGGATCATGAACGGTACCAGCAGCGCGGTAACCCACGCCCCCGCGGCGAATTTTGTGGCCAGCACCACCAGCGTGGTGATGCCCGTGGCCACGGCGCCCAGTCCGTTCACCAGCATCCGGATGGTTGCCTTGCGCCCGCCCTCGCGCTTCCAGTGCAGCACCATGCCGGCCTGCGAGAGCGTGAAGGCGAGAAATGCGCCGATGGCGTAGAGCGGAATCAGACGGTCGGTGATGCCGCCGAAGAGGATCAGCAGCGCAGCCGTCAGCGTCACCAGGACGTAGATGCCCCAGGAATACAAAAGCCGCCGTCCGCGGAATGTGAAGACGTGAGGCAGGTAGCCCTTAAGCGCGATGGCCCGCGTCAGGCGCGGAAAATCGGCGAACGCGGTGTTCGCTGAGAGCGCGAGCACCACGAGAATCGAGCCAATGGTGACGTAGTAGAACCATCCCGTGCCCATCACCGCCGCCGTCAGTTGCGAGAGGACGCTCTGATAGCCGGCGCCGCCAGGTGCAGTGGCGCCGATGCGGTAGATGCGGCAGAGAACGGCGATGCCCGCCAGCAGGATAATGAGCAGAAGGATGATGACCGTCAGCGACCGGCGCGCGTTCTTGCGGGTCGGCTCGCGGAACGCCATCACACCGTTGCTGACGGCTTCAACTCCGGTCATCGCCGTGCAGCCGCTGGAGAAGACCTTGAGCAGCAGCCACCAGGTCACGGCTGTGGTGACGACAGCCAGGTGCGGTGGAGCGACGACAGGGACGGGGTGCCCACCGCTGGATAAGCTGCGAAAGACTCCCACACCGATGACCACCAGCAGCGTGCCGAGAAAGAAATAGGTGGGAACCAGGAAGACGACGCCCGTATCGCGAACGCCGCGCATGTTCACCAGCGTGAGCAGTGCGAGCACGCCCAGACAAATGCCGAGCGTATGCGGCTGCAGCCACGGAACCGCCGAGATCAGCGCTCCGACGCCCGCAGAGATGCCCACCGCGGCCGTCAGCACGTAGTCGATCATCAGCGCCGAGGCAGCCAGCAGGCCGGCACGGGGTCCGAGGTTCTCGCCCGCCACGGTAAACGAGCCTCCGCCGCGCGGGTAGGCTTCGATCGTCTGCGAGTAGGAGAAATATAGAATCGCCAGCAAAATGAGAATCGCCGCGGTGACCGGAACGATGTAGTGAATGCCGCCCAGTCCGAGAGGAATGAGGAGCGTGAGCGCAGCCTCCGGCCCGTACGCTGCGGAGCTGAGCGCATCGAGGCCGAAGATCGGGATTCCCGCCGCCGGGCCGATGTGCTCGGCTCGCTCTTCTGAGGTGGGCAGCGGCCGGCCAAACAACAAGTCAGAGATCCGCATAGGTTATGAATGATCCTGGCAGGTTTGCGCAGTTTATGGGGTCAGATTCTTTGTGAAAAAGTGGGCCATATCCTCGTCTGCCTCCCTCGACTCCGGCACTCGGGCATCGTTCCAGAAGGCGTGGGGCAAGCCGTCAAACACGATCAATCGTGCGTTGTCGTTCCCCGCGCGCAGAAAGGCGCGATGCAGGATCGTTGTCCCGCTCAGCAGCAGGTCGCGCTCGCTGGTGATGAACAGCGTCGGTGGCATATCCCGCAGGTCCGCGAACAGAGGCGACAGCACCGGATTCCGCGGGTCCGTTTTGCCCACATAAAACGCATCGTGCGGCCCGGGTCCCGGCGGATCGAGATGCCCCGAGAGACCGTCCAGCCCGAACAGCGCCTGCGAATCCCCGTCGCGGCTGAAGTCTCCCAGCCCCGAGAAAATTCCCAGCGCACCCGGCTCCGGCAGCCCGAGATGTTTCAGCTCCACCGCCACTTCGCCGGTCAGGATCGCCCCCGCCGACGTGCCGTAGATGGCAATGTGCCGGGGCGCGTAGGTTTTCAGCATCGCCTTGTACACCGCAACCGCATCGTCGACAGCCGCTGGAAACGGATGCTCCGGCGCCAGACGATACAGCACCGCAATCACCTTCATGTGGGTGAGGTTGGCGATGGGGATCGTCTCCGTGAGCGAGCCGGAATCTGAATTGAATCCCCCGCCGTGCAAATTGATCAGCACGCAGTCGGGCCTCATACCGGTCAGCGGCGTCACCATCCGCACCGGGACCCCGGCCACCGTGCCCTGGGCAACGTTCGCTGGATAAATCTGGCGCGCGATCTCACCGGCATGCGCCTGCCATACGTCCGTACCCTTGCGGCGTTGCGCCAGCGATACATTCTGCTCCGCGTCGGGGACCCGCTGCGCGACCATCGCCTTCGCTTCCGGACTGAGCTCCGGCGCAACCGGCACCACCCGCGTCACATGCGCTGTGCCATTGGCGTCGATATAGCTGGTGTCGCTGTTCGGCGCCTGCGCAGCCGTGGTGGCCTGCTGCGCCGATGCCACGCTGAACGCCAGAACGATGAGGGGCAGGCCAACACGAAGCATGGGAATTCTCCGCCGGAAACTGGCATGGTACCAAAGTGGCGCGAGCAGAACCCCGGCTGTGCTGGGTGTGCTGCCGATATTCGTGTATTCGTGCCCCTGACCGAGCGCGGCTCACCGCGCCCCGGAAAAGCAAAAGGCCCGCTTTCCAGCGGGCCTGCTTCAGAGGCAATAGGGGGGAATTTCCGGAAGTGGCGTGAGGGGCTCGCGATTCTTTGCGAGCATCATACAAGGAGAGACTCGGTACATCAGGGAGGTGTGTTACGCCTGAAGTTGCCTCTGGTCTTGCCCTTATAGATGCAGGAAACGCGTCCAGGTTGGCTGCCGGACGAAAAAATTTCAGATTTTTTCGGAGAGCCGTTAAGCATCGCGGAATCAATAGCCTGGTCGGTCGGCGCGCCAGCCTCTCACCCCAGCGGCAGGAAGTATTGCGTCCCGTGCACCGGCTCCGCCAGGCGTTTGAGCAGCATCTGCAGGTCCCGATTGTTGTTCACAAAGTCGATGTCGCTGGTGTTCACCACCAGCAGATCGCTCCCCGCATAGTGAAAAAAGAAGTGCTCGTACGCTGAGCTCACCTGCTCGAGGTATTTGTCGCTGATGGCGCGCTCCCCGGGAATCCCTTTGCGCCGGATGCGCTGCTTCAGCGCCTCAGGCGAGGCCTGCAGATAAATCACCAGCTCCGGCGTGGGAACTTCGGCGCGAAACATCTGGTAATAGCGGTTGTAGAGATCCAGCTCCGCATCGGTCAGATTGATGTACGCGAAGATCTTGTCTTTCTCGAACAGGTAATCGGCGACCACCGGCGTCGAGAAATCGCCCAGCTCGCGCTGCTGCTCGTAGCGCTCCATCAGGAACCACAGCTGCGTGGGGAAGGCCATGCCGGTCTGGCCCTCGTAGAAGCGGTCGAGAAACGGATTGTTCTCCGGCTCCACGATGCGCCGCGCGTGCAGCGTCTCGGCCAGCACCCGAGCCAGAGTCGACTTGCCCGCGCGAATGGGGCCTTCCACGGCGATGAATCGCGGCTGATCGAAGAGCTTGGCCATGACAGCGAAGGAAAGTCGAAGATACCACAACT
>Ga0335074_10006752_pt1 | contig 15912 bp, 15 predicted proteins | sample Lox_Sample_23_FD_206715 | JGI IMG/M metagenome (GOLD analysis project Ga0335074, IMG submission 206715) | Soil microbial communities from Loxahatchee National Wildlife Refuge, Florida, United States - Lox_Sample_2.3 | ecosystem: Environmental > Terrestrial > Soil > Wetlands | place: USA... | reverse complement strand
TTTTGCAACTTGTAATGAATCACCCGCTGGGTTAATTTGCGCCTCGTCACGCATCATCGTTTCTCGGCTCCGTGCGGCTGCTCAAGATGTCCGGGATATTGACTCTCAATCCGCTTTCACCGCAGGCCGCGGCGATCAGCCACCTGTTCGTGGATATCCTGGGGGTGCTGGGCGGGATCTTTTTGATCGTGCTGGTGATGGTCGGCTACGCGATCGTCCGCTATCGCGATCGGCCGGGGGCAGCACCGCCGCGCCAGGTTTTCGGCTCGCGCAAAATCGAAATCGTCTGGACCGTGATCCCGATCATCCTGCTCTCGATTATTTTCGGGTTCACAGTCCGCAGCATGCATGCGAGCGATCCGCCGATAACTCCCGGCACCACGCCCGATCTGCGCGTCGTCGCCCATCAGTGGTGGTGGGAGGCCGACTACCTGAAGTCCGGTGTGATCGCGGCGAACGAAATCCACATACCGGTCGGGCAACGATGGCTGCTCGAACTAGATTCGGCCGATGTCATCCACGACTTCTGGGTCGCCGAGCTGGCGCGCAAGATCGATATGGTGCCCGGCCATCCCAATCACATCTGGCTCGAGGCTGATCGGCCCGGAACCTATCTTGGCGTCTGTGCCGAATTTTGCGGCAATGAACATGCCTGGATGCGTTTTCGAGTGATCGCGGAATCGGCCGCCGATTTCGATCGATGGCAGCGCGCGCAATTGCAAGTCCCGCCGAAGCCGAGCGGTAGTGAAGCTGCCGCGGGGCTGAAGCTCTTCGAGCAGAACACCTGCGTCAACTGTCATACGATCCTCGGCACGCCGGGGAATCAGAGTATCGGTCCCGACCTGACCCATTTCGCGAGCCGTACGACACTGGCGGCCGGCGCCGCCGACAATACCAATGCGAACCTCTATCGCTGGCTCAAAGACCCTAACTCGATTAAACCCGACACCCACATGCCCAACTTTCAGTTTGACGACGCCGATGCAAAGGCGCTGACCGCGTACCTGGAGACGCTCAAATGAATCACGTGCTGGCGCCCGGTATGGAAGGCACCGCGCCGGAGTTCGCGGCTCAGGAAGGGCTGCTGAGCTGGGTCGCGTCGGTCGACCACAAGCAGATCGGCATAATGTACCTGCTGGGCGCGTTCGTATTCTTCGGCGTCGGGGGCATCGAAGCGCTGCTGATGCGCGTGCAGCTTGCCTTGCCGAACAACCATTTCCTTTCGCCTGATACCTTCAACCAGCTTTTCACGATGCACGGCACCACGATGATCTTCCTGGTACTGATGCCGATGTTGACCGGCCTGACCGTCTATCTCGTGCCGCTGATGATCGGTGCGCGCGACATGGCCTTTCCGCGACTCAATGCGCTGAGCTTCTGGATTCAGATTTTCGGCGGCATCGTGCTGTACTTCAGCTTCTTCGATGGCGGCGCGCCAAACGCCGGCTGGTTCAGCTACACGCCGCTCAGCGAAAAAACGTTTTCATCGCTACCCGGGCAGGATTACTGGCTGCTTGGCCTGTTCGCAATCGGAATCGGTACGGTGGCGGGCGCGATCAATGTGATCGTTACGGTCATCGACCTGCGCGCGCCCGGCATGTCGCTCCGACGGCTGCCGCTGTTCGTCTGGATGGGGTTCGTCAATTCGTGGCTAATGGTGATGGCGCTGCCGATCCTCAACGGCGCGCTGGTGATGCTGCTAATCGATCGGGAGCTCAACGCGCACTTTTTCACTCCCGAGGCGGGCGGCTCGGTGATCCTGTGGCAGCATTATTTCTGGGCCTTCGGCCATCCCGAGGTCTACATCATGATCCTGCCGGCCTTCGGAATTATTTCGGAAGTGATTCCGACCTTCTCCGGCAAGCCGATCTTCGGCTATGGATTCGTCGCCGCCTCGACCGTCGCGATCGCGTTCCTGAGCCTCTCGGTCTGGGCCCATCATATGTTCGCGGTCGGCCTCGGCCATCTGTGGGACGTTTTCTTCGGAGCCTCCAGCATGGCGATCGCGGTGCCGACCGGCGTCAAGATTTTCAACTGGACAGCGACCATGTACGGCGGCCGGCTGCGCTTCACCACTTCGATGATGTTTGCGGTCGCCTTCCTGGTGATGTTTACGATCGGCGGCCTTTCGGGCGTCAGTTTTGCGGTCGTGCCGCTCGACTGGCAGTTGACCGACACCTATTACCTGGTCGCTCATCTGCACTATGTGCTGTTCGGTGGCACCGTGTTCGCGCTGTTCGCCGGCATCTATTACTGGTTTCCGAAAATCACTGGGCGGATGCTCTCCGAGCACTGGGGCAAGCTCAATTTCTGGAGCACATTTATCGGCTTCAACATGACCTTCCTGATCCAGCATCTGCTCGGCATGATGGGGATGCCGCGGCGAGTCTGGACCTATCCAGCGCTGCCATATTGGGGGAGCTTCAACCTGCTCTCGACGATTGGCGCCTTCGTCCTGCTGTTCTCGATGCTGGTATTTATCTGGAACGTGTTTATCAGCCTGCACGAAGGTGCGCTGGCGGGAGACAATCCGTGGGGCGGATGGACGCTGGAGTGGGCCACCAGTTCGCCGCCGCCGACCGACAATTTCGATCGCGTGCCGCCGATTAGCGGACGCCGGCCACTGTGGGACCTGGCGCATCCGGAACTCGCCGACGAACTGGTTGGGCGAGCGGAGTGAACATGTCGCGAAGCAAGCTCGGCGTGAGTCTGTTCATCCTCTCGGAAGCCAATTTCTTCGTGATCCTGATCATCGCGTACGTCTATTACCACACCATCCCGGCCGGCGGGCCCAGCGCCGCTAGCAGCCTCGATCCCTGGCGCACCGGCGCCTTCTCGATCTGCCTGTTCGCGAGCAGCGCGACACTCTTGCTGGCCGAACGCAATCTGCGCCGCGACCGCCACCGCGCCCATTTCTGCTGGCTCGTGATCACGATCCTGCTGGGCGCGATTTTTTTAGTCGGTCAAGGCAACGAGTATGCGCGACTGATCACCGGCGGCGTCACCTGGAGCCGCAATCTCTTCGGCACCACGTTTTTTACGCTCACCGGTTTTCACGGCCTCCACGTCTTCGGCGGACTGTGCGCGCTCGCGATCATGGCGACCGTCGCACTTACGGCCGAGATGACGGATCGGCGGCGCGAAGCGTTCGCGGCGGTCGGGATGTACTGGCATTTCGTTGATGCTGTCTGGGTGGCGATCTTTGCCATCGTTTACCTGTGGGCGTTCGTGTAGGGACGATGACGCGGATTCTCACAACCTGGGATATCGACCCGTCGATCCCGATTGGCTGCGGGCTGTTGCTGGCGGCCTGGTTTATCGCGCACCGTTCCGATCTTTCGCGCGGCGGTTTTTTCGTAGCCGGCGTGGCCGTGATGTTCGTCGCTCTGACATCGCCGATCGATACGCTCGGCGATACCTACCTGTTCAGCGCACATATGCTCCAGCACATGATCCTGATCCTGATCGTACCGCTGTTGCTGATTCGGGGGCTCTCGCCGCGTTTCGTCCGCTCGGTGATCGGCGTTTCCGCGCTCGGCGCTATCGAGCGTGTGGCGCGCCGCCCGCTGGTCGCCTGGCTGCCCGCGATGGTTGTGCTCTGGTTGTGGCATTGGCCCGGATTGTTCGATGCCGCGCTGGCCAACGAGGATATCCACATCGTCGAGCATCTTTGTTTCATGATCACTGCGACGATTTTCTGGTGGCCGATCCTCTGCCCGATTGAAAGCTCGTTGATGTCCCCGTTGCCGGCGGTGCTGTACCTGTTCGCCGGAATGCTCGCGACCAGTCTGCTCGGCATCGCGATCACCTTCGCGCCGGTCGGTCTTTATCCGCCTTATCTCCATCCGCCGGACCCGCTCGGTGTCCTTACGCTGCTGCGCGATTCGTGGGGACTTACGCCCGACGTCGATCAGGAACTCGGCGGGCTGTTGATGTGGGTGCCGGGCGGATTGGTGTTTTTGACGGCGATTTTCATTGTGATGGCGCGCTGGTACCGGATGCCGGAAGAATTCAGCGTGCATGCGGTCAATTGAGCCCGCAGGGAGTGCGAGCATGAGCGAAGATCAGACAACTGCCGGTCCGGCCGCCGAGAAGGTTTCGCGCGAGAACTGGAGCGTGCCGCGGCCGGAGAAAATTCCGCCGCCGACCTATTGGCCCGCAATGACGGCGCTTGGGATTGCCTTCATCCTGTTCGGCATCGTCACCTCGTGGGCGTTTTCCGCGACAGGAGCGGTGATGTTCGTGTTATCGGTGGGCAAATGGATCGGGGAGCTGGTACGCGATGGATGAGCAGAGCACCACGCCGATGCCGCCGGGGTCGATAACTCCCGAACGGCGAAAATTTCTGGCTTGGCTGAGTATTGGCTTGAGCAGCCTAATCGCGGTCCTGATCGGGGCGCCGGTGGTGGGCTTCATTCTCGGACCGCTCTTCGAAAAATTGCCGGAGACCTGGCGTGCCGTCGGTGCGGTTGACGATTTCAAGGTCGGCTCGACGGTAAGGGTGAGTTTCGTCGATCCTTCGCCGATGCTGTGGGCGGGCGTAACTGCTGAGACCGCCGCCTGGCTGAGACGTGTCGGCGCCACCGAGTTCATCGCCTTCGCGATGAACTGCAGCCATCTCGGCTGCCCGGTGCGATGGCTCCCGCAGGCGCAGCTCTTCATGTGCCCGTGCCACGGCGGAGTCTACTACGCTGACGGCACGGTCGCGGCCGGCCCACCGCCGCGCGCGCTGTTCCGATTTCCGGTCCGTATCCGCGGCGGGCAGGTCGAGATTCGCGCGAGCGCGGTGCCGATCGAGTAGCGCTGGCAAGCCACCATGAAAGGACTATTGAAACGGCTGCTGGATGCCTTCGAAGAACGCACCAGCTTGTTTAAGATGCTGGGCGATCTCGCGCGTCATCCCGTGCCGCCGGGCACCGGATGGTGGTACGTGTTCGGCAGCGCCACCCTGATGTGCTTCATCGTTCAGGTCGTGACCGGGATAGCGCTGGCGACGCGTTACATTTCGTCTTCCGGCAACGCCTACAACGTCCTTCAATACATCACGAACGACGCGACCTTGGGCCATCTGCTGCGCGGGATGCATTACTTCGGCGCCTCGCTGATGGTGCTGATGGTCGGGATTCACATGATCCAGGTCTTCCTGATGGGCTGCTACAAGTACCCGCGCGAGTTCAATTGGGTGACCGGCGTGATCATGCTCTTCCTGGTCATCGCGATGGGCTTTACGGGACAGTTGCTGCGTTGGGATCAGACGGCGGTGTGGGCGACGGTGGTGGCGGCCGAACAGATCGGCCGAATCCCGTTAATCGGCCAGCCGGCCGCGCGTTTCGTGCTGGGCGGCAAGACGCTCGGCGGCGCGACGTTGAGCCGCTTTTTCGCGTTCCACGTTTTTTTCATCCCGGCCATGATTTTCGGTTTTCTGGCGATTCATCTCTACCTCGTGATTCACGACGGCATCTCGGAACCGCCGGTGGCCGGACAGCCGGTCGACCCAAAGACTTATCGGAGGCGCTACGAAAAACTTCTCGAGGAAAAGGGCGAAGCCTTCTGGCCTGACGTCGCCTGGCGCGACATGGTGTTCGCGGCCCTGGTCGTGATGGTGATCGTCCTGCTCGCGCATTTCGTGGGGCCGCCGAAGCTCGGCGGCCTGCCCAATCCGAGCTTGCTCGCAAGCGACCCGCGGCCTGACTGGTATCTCACCTGGTATTTCGCGGTCCTCGCGCTGCTCCCGCATTCTATCGAGACGGGCTTCATGGTGCTGGCGCCGGTCATCGTTATAATCTGGCTGTTGCTGGTGCCGGTAGTTGGGAGCCGGGGCGAGCGTCATCCGAAGAACCGCCCGTGGTCGGTCGCGTTGGTAATCCTGATCGTGGTCATGGTCGTCGCTTTCTGGATCGAGGGGCGGCGCTCACCATGGTCGCCGGATTTCGGTGCCAAACCGCTCTCGGTCGCGACGATCGGAGTGAGCAGCGGTCCGGTCTTTGACGGTGCGATCCTGTTCCATGAAAAGGGTTGCGAATTCTGTCACATGGTGGCGGGGCAGGGCGGCCAGCGCGGCCCGGACCTGACTTATGTAGGCGACCGTCTGACCGCCGACGACATGACGATTCGGATCATGAATGGTGGCTACAACATGCCGGCCTTCGCGGGCATCCTGAAACCCGCCGAGCTAGACGACCTGGTAAGCTTCCTGCGATCGCGCCGCGAGAGCCCGGCCCACACCAACACCTCGCTGCGCTAGCGAACTACCGAGGTTTACTTGTCGGGGCTTTCGTCGCCGTCCTGCAGCTTGCGATAAAGCGTCTTGCGATCGATTTCCAGGATGGCCGCGGCCTCGCTCTTGTTGCCGCCGACCGAGGCCAGCACGGCGCGCACGTAACTGCGCTCGAGCTGTTCCATTGTCATTCGCCGCCCGATCGCCTGGTCGATGATGCCGGCGGGCGTATCGGGATCGCCGGCGATTTTGGCCGGCAGATCGCGCCGCCGAATCTGATCTTCGCGGTTCATAATCATGGACTGTTGGATCGCGTTGTGAAGCTCGCGCGCATTGCCGGGCCACGAATAGCGCATCAGGCATTCGGTCGCATCAGCGTCGATACTGGGAACCGGGCGCCCGGCTTGCGAAGCCGCCCGCACCAGGAAATGCTTGATCAGCAGCGGAACGTCCTCGGGCCGTTCGCGCAGCGGCGGAATGGTCAGAGTCACGGCCGCCAGTCGATAGTAAAGATCGGTCCGGAAGCGGCCCTGCTGGATCAGCTTTTCGAGATCGGCATTCGTGGCGGCGATGATCCGGACGCTGACCGGGATTTCTGCGGTCGCACCGAGAGGACGGATTTTCTTGTCCTCGAGAGTACGCAGCAGCTTGGCTTGCACCGCCCCCGGCATCTCGCCGATTTCGTCGAGGAACAGCGTGCCGCCGCGGGCCGACTCGAAGAGCCCGGTCTTGCCTTGGCGGGCATCGGTGAAGGCGCCGCGCACATAGCCGAAAAGCTCGCTTTCGAGCAGGGTTTCGGGAATCGCCGCGCAGTTGACCGGTACGAAAGCGCCTTCGCGATTGGCGCTCATGAAATCGCTGGCATCGTTTTCCGCGACCCGCGGAATCTGTTCCAGCAACTCGACCATCTGGGGGCTCGCCGCGATGATGTTGTCGAGCCCGTAGCTGCGTGCCAATTCGCCGCGCAGCCGCCTGACTTCGAGCCTGAGGGCCCGATCCTCGAGCGCTCGCGATACCATGAGCATCAGGTCCTGATTGCTGAAAGGCTTGGTGATGTAGTCGAAAGCGCCGAGTTTCATCGACTCGACCGCGGTCTGAATCGAGCCGAAAGCTGTGATAATCACGGTCGGCACGGCCGGTGCGACCTTCTTGACCTCGACCTGTAGTTGATGCCCGTTCATCCCGGTCATGCGCAGATCGGTGATCAAAAGATCGGGCGACTGCTTGCGGACTAAATCGAGCGCCTCGGTGCCGGAGCCGGCGCTGAGTGTGCGGTAGCCGGCACCCCGCAGGATGTCGGACAGCATGCTGGTCATCTCGCGGTCATCATCGACGACCAGGATGGTGGCTGGTTCGATGGTCATGCTTGGGCTTGCCTGTGTTCCTCCGGCTCGCCGGCCATCGGGAACGTTACGAAAAAGCGAGCGCCCCGCTCACCGCTGGGCTCCATCGTAATCTCGCCTTCATGGTCTTGCACGATGGACTGGCTCACTGCCAGACCCATCCCGGTGCCCCGGCCCGGCGGTTTGGTGGTGAAAAAGGGGTCAAAAATCTGGGCGCGGTTTTCTTCCGCCACACCCGGGCCGTCATCCTCGAAGATTATGCTCAGCCAGCCGCCGGAGCCGTTACGGCGGAAATCGGCGGTGACGCGCAGAATGCCGCCGCCCTGTTCGGCCATCGCGTCGAGCGCGTTCATGCCGAGATTGACGAATACCTGCTGCAACTGGTCCGAATCGCAATCGAGCATCAGCGGGTGCAGACCCAGGGCGGGCTGCATGCTGACGTTGCGGCGCAAGGCCTCGGTTTCGAGCAGGCTGAGAGCGCGCATCACGATCGGCCGCAGGTCGCTGCGCACCCGTTGCGGCTCGCGGCGCCGTGCGTAGTCGAGCAGGCGGTGAACGATGCCGGAGATGCGGTCGATTTGGGCGATGATGATACCGAGGCCGTCGCGCAGCCGATCCGGCACGGGGTCATTCAGCAGATACTCGGCCCGGCCACGAATCACCGCCATCGGGCTGCCGATCTCGTGGGCCAGGCCGGAAGCGAGTGTGCCAATGGTCGCGAGCTTGTCCGCATGGCGCAGGTTACGTTCGAGTTCGAGTTGGCGCCGATGTTCCTTTAGGAGACGCTCGCGAGAAGCCGAGAGCTCCGCATCGAGACGGCGAAACTCCTCGGTTAGAAATTCGACTTCGTTGCGGCCCGGGCTGCGTTCGGCCTCGTTCGAGGAAAACTGGCTGACCCGCCGCGAGAGTTCCGACAGCGGCCGCGTAACGTAGCGCCGGGTGGCCAGAATGATGAAGACCGCCGCCAGCGTGAGAACCAGCAGCGTCCCGACAATCGATAAGGCGAGCCGGCGGCGATTTACTTGACGGACCTCAGTAAGATCAACCGCGGCCAGAAGATATCCTATCGACGCTCCCGGCCCAGTCCGGAGCGGCACCATCAGACAAAGCCAGAAGCGATTAGAGTTTTCGCGAGTAGCTTCCCAAGCGCCCGCCGCGTCTACCATGCCGAACGCCTTTGGATCCGGTAGCAGTTGCTTAGGGAAAGCCGGTAAAGCGAACCACAAGGTGCGGTCCGGCTTGAACACTACCGCCTCAGTGCCCTGCTCGCGTATCTGTTGCAGCACTGATCGCACCTGGTCCCATTCCTGGGCTTTGATATCATTGAAGAGCGCAGCGCGAAGACTACGAGTGGTTGCGCGGGTTTCACGCTGGAGATTGTCGAGGTAGACGCGAGAAGAGAGTCGGAAGTTGAAAGAGGTATAAAGCACCACGATTGGCGTCAAAACGGTAAGTAATATCAGCGCCAGACGAGTGCCGATCTTCATGGGTCAGAACCCTTCACCCCGCATTATCGAGGCCGGGCACAGATTTTCGCAAGCTAGCGGCTGCTGACTATCGATAACCGGCGTGTCGTAACGCCGTTCCCGGAATCTTTTCGATGGTCTCGGCCGCTCGTTGAGCGTGCGCCTATACTGTGTCTTCCGCCAGGTTCCAGAAACTCATCAGCATTGACATCGCCACCCCCATCTCACGGCAGGCATCAGCGAGCTGCGTCTGCACCTGGATGGGGCTCGCCTGAACCGGGGAATCGGCTTCAGGATCGAAGAACAAGGGCTCGTCGGGAAGAGGATCGCGCCCGAACTTATTCCGGAAGGTTGCGAAACGATGATGCACAACTTCCATAAGCGAGCAGGCCGGGCAGAGATCCATCGCCGAATCGCATAATCCTCCGGTAGAGTCCGCATGCCACGCAGTATTGTCCATCGGTTACCCCCAACCGCGAATTGATCGTAGGACCATCAGCAATCATTGGACCAAGCTCGAACAAGGGCCTAGTCTTCTTATATAAGCTCAAACCGTCAGGCGGTGTGGAATTTATCCACACACGCTGACCCAGGTGCAACAGGCGTCTTCTTCATAGGAAAAACGCGGAATGCTGTTTTGCCCCGAAGCTAATCAAGTACACTCTTGACAGAAATTAATTTTGGGGATGAAATACGCATATCGTTCAAAAGGTGGGGCATAATTCAACAATGCTCCACTTGGCTAACAGCAAAATCAATCGAAGGATAGCTCGGATGAAACGAGAATCCACCAGTCCAAGTAAGCCGGAGTTTTATACCGTAAGCCAGTTGGCAAGGATGCTCCAGGTCACCGAGATGACCATCTATCGAATGGTCAGACGCGGGGAACTGCCCTGTCATTCGATCGGTAGAGCCAAGCGCTTTCGTCATACCGATATCGAGGCATTTCTGAAGGGCTGCCGCACCCCATCTCAGCCCGCCGCTGGGCCTGATACAAACGAGCGACAGATCCGCTAGTTTATCCGGATCCGCTCGGCGAGGCGGCTGAATCGGCGCCGCTCATCCTCGTTCCTGACGGCCTGTAGCAGCGCGCTCCGGGTTCCGACCAGCACGCAGACCCGCTCGGCGCGCGTGATCGCGGTATACAACAGATTCCGCCTCAACATCAGGTAATGACTCTGATGAACCGGGATGACGACCGCCGGATATTGGCTGCCTTGGCTTTTGTGAATTGAGATGGCGTAGCCGAGCGCGAGCTGATCAAGTTCCGAGGTGTCATATCGCGCCGTCCCGTCATCAAAGGTGACTCCGATTGCGCCGCGCCCAGTGTCGATCGAAATTATTCTGCCGACCGCGCCATTGAACACGAGCTTGTCGTAGTTGTTGCGAATCTGGATCACCCTGTCCCCTTCCCGCAGCCGTCGATCACCGGCCTTGAGCTCGCGCCCCGCCGGATTCAGCAGCTCCTGCAATTCGCGATTCAGCGCCTGGGTGCCGAGCGGACCTCGATTCATCGGCGTGAGCACCTGGATCTCGCCCGCCTCGCCGATCCCGAACTTGCCGACCAGCCGTTGCTGCACCAGTTGTTTGATAGTCGCCATTACTTCTTCGGCCGAGTTACGCTCAAAGAAGAAGAAATCGTCCTCGGGATCATTGGTGACTTCGGGCGGATAGCCGCGGTTGAGACGATGGGCATTGGCGATGATTCGGCTCTCTCGCGCCTGTCGATAGACCTGACTCAACGCCACGACCGGCGCCAATCCCGACGCGATAACGTCCTTGAGCACGCTGCCGGGTCCGACCGAGGGCAGTTGGTCGCGATCGCCGACCAGCAATAGTGAGCTTTGCGCCGGCAGCGCTGCCAGGAGATTCGAAGCCAGTTCGATGTCCATCATCGAAGCCTCGTCGATGATGAGATAATTCGTCCGCAGCGGAAACGACTGGCAACGGATGAATTCTCCGCTATCAGGCGAATATTCGAGCAGGCGATGGATGGTCTTCGCCTCGTGGCCCGAGGTATCGGCCAGACGCCGCGCGGCGCGTCCGGTCGGGGCCGCCAGCGTAGCGCGGATTCCGACCCCGTCGAGCCCCAGGATGAGCCGGCGCAGGATGGTAGTTTTGCCCGTGCCGGGGCCACCGGTGATTACGGTCACGCGGCTCTTGAGTGCGGCCCGAATCGCCCCCTGCTGCTCGGCTGACAGCGCGAAGCCGGCCTCCTTCATGGTCGCCGTCGCCATCGCGCGCTCGACGACTTGCGAACCAAGCGGCCGGCCGCGGCTCAGATCGACTAGCCGGTGCGCGACGTTGCGCTCCGCCTCGTGGAGCGCCTTCAGATAGACCGCGCGATCGCCGTCGACCTCCTCGGCCACGATTGCGCCGCTCTTCTCCAGCTCCTCGATCGCAGCGAATGCAAGCTCCGGGTCCATCTCGAGCCCGCTTGCGAACTGATGCGTGATATAGCCGAGCGGCGCGAACACATGCCCCTCCTCGGCCATCCGCCCGAGCAAGTAAAGAATCGCGCCGCGCGCGCGCTCGATCGAATTGCGAGGTATCCCGAGCCGCTCACCGATCGTATCGGCGGTGCGGAATCCGATGCCGTGGATCTCGCGTGCCAACAGGTAAGGATCGCGCCGCACGACTTCAAGCGAGTCGTGGCCATACAATTGATGGATCCGGCGGGCATGGACTGCCGCGATGCCATGGCCGCGCAGGAAGACGGTCAGCTCGCGCAGGCCCGAGGCGTCGCGCCAGGCGGCCGCAATACGCTCTGCCACCACCGCTCCCAGCCCGCGCACGTGTCTGAGCCGCTCGGGCTCGCGATCCAGCACGTCCGGCAGGCTCTCTCCGAATTGCTCGGCGATCCGCCGCGCGAGCGCCGGTCCGACCCCTTTGATCTCGGAAGCGAGATAACGCTCCAGCGCAGCTACACCCGCCGGGCGTAGAATTTCGAAGTCCTCAACCTTGAACTGCTCGCCGTAGCGGGGATGCTTCTCAAAGCGGCCGCGGGCGCGGAGGCCCGCACCGATTTCGATGCCGCCGAGATTGCCGACGACCGTGAGACGGTCGCCGCCAGCCTCGGCTGCACGTCGTAAGACTGCCACCACATAGCCGTTCTGATCATTGATGAACAACACCTGGTCGAGCGTTCCCTCGATCAGCTCGGCTTCGCGTTGTGCCCCGTTCATCGGCGGTAATGGTTCCGGCGGACGGCGCGCACGATACGGCTGCCGTCTGCTCTCCGGATGGCTTAGGATTGTGCGCCGCCGCGGCCGACCAAAGCAATTAGGACGGCCACTCTGCGGCGGACAATCGCGCCGCAACTTTGAAACTGCCGGTGGTTGTGTTAGCGGGTCGGTATCATCTAATCGAAGGAGTCTCGCAGATGGCCGATGAGGCATGGGCAAAAGGGCAGAAGAAGCGCGACGAGCTGTTCGGACCGGAGGGTGGCGGACGCCTCGACGTAATCCAGAAGTTTGACGAAGGCTTCGCGAAGATCCTCAACAACGTTTGCTTCGGCGACGTCTGGTCGCGGCCCGGGCTGCCGATCAAGACGCGCTCGATGATCACGATGGCGTCGCTAATTGCGCTCGGCCGCTTCAGCCAGTTGAAGGGCCATATGCAGGGCGCGCTGCATATCGGCGTGACCGAGGACGAGATCAAGGAAGTGATAGTCCATCTCTCGCAATATGCGGGTATCCCGTTTGCGGTCGAGGCGATCCGGATCTTCAACGAAGTCAAAACCGGAAAGTAGCGCCGGTCTCGTTTCGGCGCCGCCGCAGCATCCGGCGCTGAAAAAGTCCGATGGATGACTCGCGATACAAGCGCCTGCGCGATGCGGACCACCGCCACCTGTGGCATCCGTTCACCCAGATGCGCGCCTGGATGGCGGACGAAGCGCCGTTGATCGTTGAGCGCGGCGAGGGCAACTGGCTGATCGATGTTAACGGTCAGCACTATCTCGATGGCGTGTCGTCGCTCTGGTGCAACGTGCATGGCCATCGCAAGCCTGCGTTGGACGCGGCTCTGCAAGCTCAGCTCGGGAAGATCGCGCACTCAACGATGCTAGGGATGGCGAACGTGCCGGCGATCGAGCTGGCGCGCGAGCTGATCGCGATCGCGCCGCCCGGCCTGACGCGGGTCTTCTATTCGGACTCGGGCGCCGAGGCGGTCGAGGTCGCGCTCAGAATGGCGGCCCAATATTGGCAACTCTGCGGCGCGCCGCGCCGCACGCGCTTTCTGACGCTCACCGAGTCCTATCATGGCGACACGGTCGGCGCGGTCAGCCTCGGCTATAGCGAGATTTTCCATCGCCACGCGAAGCCGCTCCTGTTCCCGGTGCTGAAGGTCGACCCGCCGCATCTGTTTCGCTTCCAGCGTGGAATGGATGCGCGGGCAGCGGAAGCGGCGGCGCTCGCGGCGGCGAGCGATCTGATCGTGGCCAGCCGCGGCGAGCTCGCCGCGCTGGTGGTCGAGCCGATGATGCAGGGCGCGGCCGGCATGTGGAATCACTCGGCGGACTACTTGCGCGCCCTGACGCAGCTCGCGCGGGCCGCCGGTGCGCTGGTGATCTTTGACGAGGTCGCGGTTGGTTTCGGCCGCACCGGAAAGATGTTCGCGTGCGAGCATGCGGGGCTCGCGCCCGACCTGATGTGCCTCGGCAAAGGTATCACCGGCGGCTATCTGCCGCTGGCGGCGACCCTGGCGAGCGAACGGATTTTCGAGGCCTTCCTCGGCGAGCCGCATGAATTTCGCGCTTTTTATTATGGCCATACCTATACCGGCAATCCGCTTGCGGCCGCGGCGGCGCTCGCGAACCTCGGCGTGTTCCGCGACGAACGGGTGATCGAGCGCATTCAACCGCTGATCGAGCGGATGAATGATGGGCTTGCGCAGCTCTTCGGCGGCCATCCGCGCGTCGCCGACATCCGGCAGACGGGTTTGATGGCCGGGATCGAAGTGATGGAAGATCCGAAGAGCCGCAGTGCCTATCCATCGCGATCCCTGACCGGCGCGCGAATCGCGCGGGCGGCGCGCAATCGCGGAGTGGCAATTCGCCCGCTAAGCGATGTGATCGTGCTGATGCCGCCGTTATCGATCGCGCCGAACGAGCTTGACCTGTTGCTTGCCACCACGCGCGCGGCACTCGACGAGGTCACTTCCGATTAGGCGAATGCGATGGGACGCAGATTTCTGATCAGCGGCACGGACACCGGGGTGGGCAAGACTACGCTCGGCAGCGGGCTCGCTTTCGCGTTGCAGATTCGCGGCCTGCGGGTCGGTGTGATGAAACCGGTGGAGACCGGATGCACCCCGGGCGATGCGGGTTTGATTGCGGCCGATGCCGAGGCGCTGAACGCCGGTTCGTTCGCCAACTGGCCGATGGAGCTGATCTGCCCCTACCGTTATCGCGCACCGCTCGCGCCCGCGGCCGCAGCCGCAGCCGATGGCTTGCCGCCCCCTGATCCCGAACAGATCGCCGCTGCTTATCGCCGCATCGAGGCGAACGCCGACGTGATGATCGTGGAAGGGGCGGGCGGCCTGATGGTTCCGATAACTTGGGAGCAAAATTTCGCCGACCTCGCGCTGATGCTTGATTTGGAGTTGGTGCTGGTAATCGCGAACCGTCTCGGCGCGATCAATTCGGCGCTGCTGACGCTCGATTACGCAGCACGGCGGAGGATGCGGATCGCGGGCTATGCGCTGAGCGACGTCGAGCCGGGCAGCTCACCGGCGATGGAAACCAACCCGCGATCGCTTGCGCAGTTGACGAGCGTCCTCTGCCTCGGCCATACGCGGCACAAAGCGCCGCTCGATCCGGCCATAGTTCAACACTTACTTTAAGTTCGCTGGCCGCCTGCTCTCAATCGCAAGCCGAAGCAAGATCGAAATCAGGATGCGGCCCGGCGCTGGCGCCGTTCGTCGACGCGGAGCGGAGTCGCGCCCGCAACCGATTCATGTTGCTCAGGATGGCGCATCGCGAGCCATTGATGCAGGCGGTCCATGTAGGTATAGACCACGGGCGTGATGTAGAGCGTCAGGAATTGCGAGAAGAACAGCCCGCCGACGACCGCCACGCCCAGCCCGCGCCGGGCGTCGGCTCCGGCCCCCGAACCGATCGCGATCGGCAGCACACCGAGCAGCGCGGCCATCGTGGTCATCATGATCGGCCGGAAGCGGATCATACAGCCTTCGACGATCGCGGTGGCTGCATCGACGTTCTCGGTGCGCTGGGCGTCGATTGCGAAGTCGATCATCATGATGGCGTTTTTCTTGACCAGCCCGATCAGCATGATGATGCCGACGAACGAGAATAGATCGAGCTGCAAGCCGAACAGCATCAGGGTGAGCAGCGCGCCGAAACCTGCGGCGGGTAGTCCCGAGAGAATCGTGATCGGATGGATGAAGCTTTCGTAGAGAATTCCGAGCACCAGGTAGATCACCAGGATCGCGAGAACCAATAGCATCCCGAGGTTTCCAAGCGAGGACTGGAATGCCTCGGCGGTGCCCTGGTAGGTCGCGGTGATGGTGTCGGGCAGCGTATCGGCGGCGACCTGTTTGACTTCGTCAAGCGCCTTGCCGAGCGAGACTCCGGGCGCGACGTTGAAGGAAATCGTGACCGAAGGGATCTGGCCGGTATGGTTGATCGCCAGCGGGCCGAGGTTGCGCTCCAGACGGGCGACCGTCGCGAGCGGCACCAGGCCACCGTTGGTCGATCGCACGTAAAGCATCGAAAGCGTATCGGGGTTGTCCTGGAACTCGGGCTCGACCTCCAGGATTACCCGGTACTCCTCGTTGGAAGCGTAAATCGTCGAAATCTGGCGCGAGCCGTAAGCGTTATAGAGCGCATCTTCTATCGCCTGGGCCGAGACACCGAGCTCATGCGCCT
>Ga0335074_10006751_pt1 | contig 15913 bp, 10 predicted proteins | sample Lox_Sample_23_FD_206715 | JGI IMG/M metagenome (GOLD analysis project Ga0335074, IMG submission 206715) | Soil microbial communities from Loxahatchee National Wildlife Refuge, Florida, United States - Lox_Sample_2.3 | ecosystem: Environmental > Terrestrial > Soil > Wetlands | place: USA... | reverse complement strand
GTCGCACCGTTCGCGAGGGTCTGGATGTTGGGCTGGGCGGTGTCGACGCCGTCGAAGTCGTACACGCTACGAATGTCGATCGCCCCGACGCTCGCGTTGTAGAAGTTCTCGTTGAGCGTCGGACCGGGCACGCCCCCCTGCACGCCGTCGAGAATGACCGCCGGGAGCGAGCGCGGCTGCGCGGCGACCACATCGGTGATCATGACGCCATCCTGCGGCTGCATGATCGGCTGGAGCGTGTTCTGCGACGGATCGAACATCCACACGCTGTAGAGCGGGGGTGCGTCGGTCGCCGTCGGGCTCGCGAGCGCCGCGGGCGTGCACGCCACGATCTGGTTCGTCGCCGTGTCGAGCAGCCGGCACTGCGTCCAGCTGACGAGAATGCGGCCCGACCCGTCCCAGAGCGGAAATCCGTCGTAGAAGCGTCCACCGGGCGAGGGGCCGGGAATGGTGAGCACCTCGTAGGTGGTCGCAGGCGTCTGTGCCGGCCCCATGAGTGACGGGCTCGCGAGCGTCGGCTGCGTGTTCTCGACGTAATCGGTCGTGTCGATCTCGACGAGGTCGCCGCCGAAGTCGGTGCCGAGCGGAGCGGTCGCGCTTTCCGTGCCCGTGTAGGGCCGAATGAGCGCGAGGATCTTGCCGCTCTCCATCTCCTTCGCCTTGACGAACTCGATGGTGGCATCGGCGTTCGGCGTGCCGTTCGGGCCGGTCTGGTGGCTGTTCGCGCCGTAGAGCAGCTGCAGATTGGTGCCGTCGGGGTTCGAGGTGTAGAGCTGCATGCCGTCCTTGCCCGGCGGATCGTCCCAGCGCGTCCACATCACCTCGCCGCTCATCAGCACCGACGGATCGCGGTCGTGGCTCGCATTGAAGGAGATCTCGTGGATGTTCGTCCCGTCGGCGTTCATCACGTGCAGCACGAAGGCGGGCTCGGTGCCCGCCTCGTCCTCGGCGATGTACTCCGAGAAGCCCTCGTTGAGCAGGGCCGCTTGCGCCTGCGTCTGGCGCGTGGAGGAAAAGACGATGCGGCCGTCGGGCAGGAAATGCGGCGCGACGTCGTTCACGTCCGGGAGCCCGGCGTCCGGATCGTCGGCCGGGTTGATGACCTGGCTCAGCGTGTTGGTTGCGATCACGTATTGCCAGATGTGCCAGTAGGGCGGCTTGTCCTGCTGCTGGTTCGTGGCGAGCGGTCCGCGCATGGCGAAGAGCACCGTGGTGCCGTCGAACGAGACGCTCAAGTCCTTGATGTCGTAGCTCGCCGCGCTCGCCGTGCCGGTGCCCGTGACGGACGCCGTGATGTTCACCTCGGTGCCCGTCGGCGAGGCGTTGGAGCGCATGAAGACATCGGCGGAGGGGACGGCGTTGCGCAGCAGGCGCAGGTCGTCCTGGGTCTTCGGAACCGAATAGCGCCTGATATAGAAGATCGGGAAATCGCTCTGCGGTGGATCGGCCGCCTGGCCGCCGGCCGTCTGCACGGTCCCGGTCCCGCTGCTGCAGGCCGCGAGCAGCGCGCACGCGCACGCGAGCGACGCGCACCGCGCCGCCGCAAGTAGCATCGATCTGTCCCGTTGCACCGCCATATTCGACGCTCCCATCTCGTGCAACCGCCCGGCAGCTTCAGTGGCGCGCCTTCACGGTGTGCAAGCGTATCTAACTTAATGCGTGTTTGTGCAGCCGTCGCCAGCGGTTCTGTCGATCCCGTCACGGCGGCGCGCTCCGGAGTGCGTCGCCCGTCATGCTTGCCCGCGCACGGGCTCGGCACGATGACGCATCCGCTCTCGGGGTCTCAATTAGTCGTTTGCACGCGGACTCGCCGTGACCCGGCTCGCAGTTGGGTCCGGCACACCCCGCGCGGGGCGCGCAGCGAGCGAGATGTCTGCTTCGAGCGACGTCTGCGCACTGAGACAAGCAGACCGGAGCTTCGGCGTGGGTATAGTGCCTCACGCTAGCGGCGCGTTCGCTGGGAGGGAACGAGTGCCATGAGTACGAACGACACGAATACATCGGTCCGCGCGCGGATCACGCGCGCTGCGCACGTGGCGCACGTGCCGCGCTCGATTGCACGCCGCCCGCGCAACGTTCGGCGCGGCGCGCTCGGCGTCGCCTGCGCGGTCGCGACGGCGCTCTCGACGGCGCTCTCGTCCGCCGCGTTCGCCGGTCCCAACGAGCAGGCGGCGCGGCTGTACAACCGCATCGCGGGCGTGCCGCCCTCGGCGAGCGAGCTGCAGCAGATGTCCGCGGACATCTCGAACGGCAACGCGATGGGCGCCGCGGCCGTCGCGACCAACTCGCCGAACTTCTACAACACGGTACTGAAGAACTGGGCGATGCCGTGGACCAACCGCGACGAGACGGTGTTCGCGCCGCTCAACGACTACGTCGCGACGGTGATCGGAATGGTGCGCGACAACGTGCCGTTCAACACCGCGCTGTCCGCCGACATCCTCTACATGAGCAACGCTCCGGGGCTGCCGGCGCCCTCGAACGCGAACAACAATCACTACGCCACCGCCGAGGCGAACAACGTCGATCTGCAGTCGACGCTGGTGCAAACGACCCAGTCGGGGACCTACGGAATTCCGTCCGCGGCGACCGCCGGACTCATCACGACGCGCGCCTCGGCCTCCTCGTTCTTCATCCTGGGCACCAATCGCGCGATGTTCCGCTTCACGCTCATCGCGCACCTCTGCAACGACATGCCGCAGGTGTCCGACATCACCCGGCCGCCGGATCGCATCCGGCAGGACGTGAGCCGCTCGCCGGGCGGTGACAGCCAGACCTTTCTCAATACCTGCATCGGCTGCCACAGCGGGATGGATCCGATGGCGCAGGCGTTCGCCTACTACAACTTCGTAGGCACCGTGGTCGGCGACGGCCTCAATACCGGCTCGCTGCAGTACACCCCCGGGCAGGTGCAGCCGAAGTACCACATCAACGCGACGAACTTCCCGCAGGGCTTCGTCACGCCCGACGACAGCTGGACGAACCACTGGCGCCAGGGTCCGAACCAGATTCTCGGGTGGAGCGCGAGCTTGCCGGGTAGCGGCAGCGGCGCGAAGTCCCTCGGCCAGGAGCTCGAGAACAGCACGGCGTTCGCGGCGTGCCAGGTGCAGAAGGTTTTCCAGGCCGTGTGCTACCGCCCGCCGACCACGGCGGCGGACTTCACGCAGGCCGCGCAGATGCAGAGCGACTTCGCCTCGGGCGGCTACAGCCTGAAGCAGATGTTCCAGGAGGCGGGCGTCTATTGCATGGGCACTTGAGGCCGACCGAATGCAGGCCGGCCGATCGCTAGAGGTGAATAGGGAGAGTCTCATGAACGGGTTACCGCTCATCCGCTGCGGCACGCGGCTCCTCGAGCTCGCCACCGCGCTCGTGTGCGCCGCCGCGCTCGCGGCCTGCGGCGCCGGCGCGCCCACGCAGTCGAATCCGGTGACCGCCGCGCCGACCGCGCAGAGCTACACCGGGCCCGCGCCCGAAGATGCGGACGTGCAGGCGTTCATGACCAATCTTTGGTCGAACATCAACTCGCAGAACCGCTGCGGCGCCTGCCACAGCCAAACGGGCGGACAGTCCCCGGAATTCGCCCGCACCGACAACGTGAACCTCGCCTACGAGGCCGCGAACACGGTCGTCAACCTGTCGCAGCCCAGCCAATCGCTCATGGTGCAGAAGGTCTCCGGCGGGCACAACTGCTGGCTCGCCTCGCCCCAGGCCTGCGGAGCGACACTCACCGTGTGGATTCAGAACTGGGCCGGCGGGACGGCGAGCGGCAGCCAGCAGGTCCAGCTCGTCGCCCCACCCGAGATCACGGTGGGGTCGAGCAAGAGCTTCCCGACCAGCCCATCGATCTATCAGAGCACCGTCTATCCGATCGTGACCAAGTGGTGCGCCGGCTGCCACTCGAGCGCCGCCGGATCGCCGCAGCAGCCGTACTTCGCCGATCCCGACATCAACATCGCGTACACGGCCGCGCAGCCGAAGATCGTTCTGGCGGACGCCAATCCGAACAACTCCAATCCCCCCGTCGCGTGCACGATCACGGCCGCGCAGGGCAGCACGCCGGCGAACACCACGTGCCAGTCGCGCTTCGTCCAGCGCCTCGTGCAGGATCAACATAACTGCTGGAGCAGCTGCACGACCGACGGACAGCAGATGCTCGCCGCGATCGTCTCGATGGCGAATCAGATTCCGCTCACGCCGATCGATCCGTCACTGGTCGTCTCCAAGGCTTTGACGCTCTATGACGGTACCGTCGCCTCCGGGCAGAACCGCTACACCGATGCGCAGATCGCGCTCTATCTGTTCCAGACCGGCACCGGCAACATCGCCTACGACACGAGCGGCGTCGAGCCCGAGCTCGATCTCACCCTCGACGGCAACGTGACGTGGGTGCAGGGCTGGGGCATCAACATCGGCGCCGGCGGCAAGGCACAGGCCTCGACCACCGCGAGCTCCAAGCTCTACGACATGATCAGCTCGACGGGGGAATTCTCGATCGAGGCCTGGATCAACCCCGCGAACCAGGCGCAGCAGAACGCCTACATCGTCAGCTACTCGGGCGGTCCGAGCGCGCGCGACATGACGCTCGCGCAGAACGCTTTCCAGTACGAGGGGCTGGTGCGCAGCAGCGTGACCGATACGAACGGCATGCCCGCGCTCGCGACCAATCCCGCCAACGAGGTCGCGCAGGCGGCCTTGCAGCACATCGTGCTCACGTACGATCCCGTGAACGGGCGCAAGCTCTACGTGAACGGGGTGTACACCGGCGATGTGGACCCGAAAGGCGGCGGCACGCTCGCCAACTGGGACAGCACGTTCGCGCTGGTGCTCGGCAGCGAGACCTCCGGCAGCAACGGCTGGCAGGGCGTGATCAACATGCTCGCGATCCACAACCGCGCGCTCACGCCGGCGCAGGTGATGCAGAACTTCAACGCCGGAGTGGGCGAGGAGTACTACCTGCTGTTCGACGTGTCGAGCCTCACCAACGTCTCGCAGAGCTACATCATGCTGACGGCGAGCCTGCTCGATAATTACTCCTATCTGCTCACCAATCCGACCTTCATCAGCCTCGATCCGACGGCGGCGCCGAACAACATCCCGATCCAGGGCATTCGCATCGGCATCAACGGGCAGGAGGTGCCGGTCGGGCAGACCTACATTCCGCTCACGGCGAACATCACCTCGTCCGCCTACAACAACAAGACGGGACAGACGCTCTCCACCGTGGGCGCAGTCGTGCCGATCGAGAACGGACCGGCCTACGACCAGTTCTTCCTCACTTTCGCGCAGATCGGCGCGCACACACACGCGTACGCGAATCCGGTCGTGACGGCGCCCGCGCCGATCCCCGGCCCGGCGCCGGCCGACCTCGGCGTGCGCACCTACGAGCGCATCAACCAGGGCATGGCGAAGCTCACGGGCGTCTCGCCGCTCAACACGACGGTCGCCGCGACCTATGCGGCGGTCGAGCAGTCGATGCCTTCGGTCCCGAGTTTCGATGCGTACTCGGCGTCGGATCAAACGGCGATCGCCCAGCTCGCTGCGGCGTACTGCCAGGCGATGGCGACCGACCCGACGCTGGGGCCGGCGTTCTTCGGGTCGGGCTACGATCCGAGCAACCCCGGCTCGTGGCTCACGAGCAATAGCTCGCAGGTCATCAACGCGATCTACAACAACCTGATCGGCACCAACGAGGGCACGCAGCTCGCCACGATGCCGTCCCTCGCGGAAGTGAGCGGGGAGCTCACGAACCTGATCGGCACGCTCGATACGGGGTCCGCGCTGACGACATCGGGCCAGACCGGTGTCATCGCGACGGCGGCCTGCACGGCCGTCCTCTCCAGCGCCGCGATGCTCGTGAACTAGCGCACATATTTCTGGGAGACCGACATGATCATCCGCAAGAAGCTGCCGCGACCGCACAAGCTGCACGAGCCCCTGCTGCACCCCGACCACCCGCGGCCGGTGACCCGGCGCCAGATGCTCGCGGCGGGCCTGCTCGGAGCCCAAGCATACGTGCTGGTGCCGACGGCTCTGCTCGGACTCGGCAAGCCCGGCACCGCGCGCGCGCAGCTGGCATCGGACATCAGCCAGCTCGTCACGAGCTGCGGCATCTCCACGACCGGCGCCGGCAAGATCCCCTTCATCTGCTTCGATCTGTCGGGCGGTGCGAATCTCAACGGGTCGGAGGCACTGATCGGCGGCCCCGGCGGGCAGCTCGATTTTCTCTCGACGGCGGGTTACGACAAGCTCGGACTGCCCGGCAACATGCTTCCCAACTCCCCGAACCCGGGCAGTACCAGCGGGAACTTCATCGACACCTCGCTCGGCCTCGCCTGGCACTCGGACGGCGCCATTCTACGGGGCGTCAAGTCCAAGGCGTCGACGGGTGCGATGGCGGGCACCAATGGCGTCGCCATCGCAGCGGTCTCGCAGACCGATACGCAGGACAATCCGCACAATCCGATGTACGGGATCTGGATGGCCGGCGCGAACGGCTCGCTGCTGACCCTCATCGGCACGGAGGCGACCACGTCGGGCGGGAATTCCGAGGCGCCCATGAGTCTGATCAACCTCTCCGCGGCGCCCTCGGTCATCACGCAGGCGAGCGATTGCACGGGCCTCGTCAACACCGGCCAGCTCGGCACGATGTTCCCGAACGCAGCCGACGCCGTCGCGGTGCTCGAGTCCACCACGCGCCTGAGCGGCGGCACCGTGCTGAGCGGCGGTGGCGGTTCGGGCGGTTTTACGACCGGTACCACGCTCGGTGACCTGACCGTGATGCCCGGGAACGGGAGCGCGGATGCGACGCTCAAGACCGCAATGCTGTGCAACTACGCGAAGGCCACCGCGCTCGTGAACACCTTCGGCAATCCGGCCGCGCTCAATCCGGACCTCGACACGAACATCGTCGGCGGCTCGGACAGCATCTTCACGGCGACCGATTACCAGGATCCGGACATCCAGGCGACCGCGGCCGTGATGAAGATGGTCGTCAGCGGCTTTGCGGCCGCGGGAACGATCGTGCTCACGGGTTACGATTATCACGACAGCACGCGGGCGACCGGCGAGACGAAGAACTACCACGCGGGCCAGTGCATCGGCGCCTGTCTCGAATACGCCAAGCGCATGGGCAAGCCGCTCGTGGTCTACATCTTCAGCGACGGCTCGCTCGTCTCGACCGGCATGGTGGACGACTCCGCCGCGGGGCGCGGCAAGTACGGCTGGCAGGGCGACAGTCAGACCTCCGCGAACACGGTCTTTCTCGTGTACAACCCGAACGGCCGTCCGGCGCTCATCCAGGGCGGCCCCGGCAACCAGATCGGCTCGTACAACTCCGACGGCTCGGTCAATACCTCCTCGAGCCCCGCTGCGAACGCGGTCAACCTGCTGGTGCAGACGGTCATTCTCAACTATATGGCTCTGCACAACGATCAGGGCAACTACGCGTCGATCTTCAGCCCGAGCAACGCGACCAGCTTCCCGAGCCTTGCGGGCTCGGTCCCGGGTCTCGGGCTCGGCACGACCGCCGCGCAGCTCGATCCCTTGATGGCGTTCGAGCCGATCGTGAACCACGTCATCGCCTAGCATCCCGACTGGTCTGTCGCCCATTTCAGACACTGGGCGCCCCGAGGCCACGGCGGAGGATTTGAAGCACCAGGCACAGGGATGTGCCTGCCACACCACGGCAGCTGTGCGGCATGTCATGCGCGCGCAGCTCGTTTGCCGACCCGGTTCGTTGACACTGTCGAGCGCGGTGTGCGAGGGTTCAGCGCGGTCATCGTGGTCGCGGTGGCCGCTTGCAACGGTGTCTTCGCACGAGAGCGGCGGTGCGTGTGCTCTACAAATCCTGGCGCGGCGTCCTCGCGCTCGCCTTGCTTCTCGGCAGCGGCGCGGCGTTGCCGGCGGCGGACTATCCGCTGCTCGCGAGCGCGGCGCCCGACTTCGCGCTGCGTGCCTTCGCCGGCGCTAACGTGCGGCTCTCGGAGCATCGGGGCGAGGTCGTGCTGCTCACGTTCTGGAGCAGCCGCTGCAGCACCTGCGCGGCGCAGCTCGCCGCGCTCAATCGTACGTATCTCACGTACCGCTCGGCGGGCTTGCAGGTGTACGGCATCAGCGTCGAGGAGACGGAGCGGGAGGCGCGCGAGTTCGCCGGCGCGCATCGCACGGACTTTCCGCTGCTGTTCGATCCCGCGGAAGAGGTGAGCCGGCGCTACGCGGTGGATGAGCTCCCGATGAACGTTCTGGTGGATCGCAACGGAACGATCCGCGACGTGCAGCGCGACTTCGCAGCGCGTGATCAGGCACTTTACTTGCGTGAGCTGCGCAGTTTGCTCAATGAATGATCGGAGGCTTATGCGCATCAAAGTTCTCGTTCGCCGCACCCTGAGCCCGCGCGGCGCGCTGGCGCGCCTCGTCGCGGCCGGCTGCGCCTGCGCGCTGCTTGCAGGCATCGCGGCCGCCCAGTCGCCACCGGCCGTATCCCCGGGCGCGGGCGCCGCCGCGCCTCCAACGGCGCCGGCGCCCACATCCACCGCCTCGGGGTCCGGTGCAGGTGCGCCGAGCGATGCGGACACGCGGGCGCTCGATGAGCAGACGCAAGCGCTCAAGAAGGACGTGGTCGACCTCAATCGCGATCTCTACGTCCTGGAGGAGGAGCTGCTGTATCCGGCGAACACGCAGGTCGCCGTGTTCCTGTCCATGGACGTGGGCACGTTCTTCGGGCTCGATTCGGTCCAGCTCAAGATCGATCAGAAAGAGGTCACAAACTATCTCTATACTCCGCGGGAGGTCGACGCTCTGCTGAAGGGCGGCGTGCAGCGGCTGTATATCGGGAATCTGAAGACCGGGACACACGAGCTCGTCGCCCTGTTCACGGGCAAGGGGCCGAACAACCGCGACTATCGGCGCGGCGCGACGATCAAATTCGACAAGAGCATTGGGGCGCATTACCTGGAGCTGAGGATCGACGACCGCCAGCGGAGCCTCCAGCCGGAGTTCGAGATCAAGGACTGGGGGGAGTAGGCGCATCGATGTCGCGCATCGGACTGATCCTCGCCGTTGCCTTGCTGGGGACCGCCGGCCCCGCGGGCGCGGCTCGACACGATCCCAACGCGCTGCCGGCCATTCGCATCCGGGACCTGCATTACGGTGACGTCCTCTTCTATTACTTTCAGGGACCGGACAAGGATCTCGAGGCCCTGACGCGCCTCACCGCTTACGAGCACTGGAATCTGCTGCCTCATCACGAGGCCGACGCGCAGCTGCTGCTCGGCGGGCTGTACCTCGATCTCGGGCTGCACAACGAGGCCGGCGCGCTCTTCCAGAGGCTGCTCACCTCCAACGTGCCGATCGGCGTGCGCAACCGCGCGTGGTTCTACCTCGCGCAGGTGTGGTACGCGCGCGGCTATCTCGACAAGGCCGAGCAGGCGCTCGAGCAGATTCAGGGCCGGCTGCCGAGCGAGCTCGAGGCTCAAAAGGCACATCTACTCAGCAACGCCCTGATCGAGCAAGGTCGCTACGACGATGCCGTGCGCCTGCTCGAGGGCTGGCAAGGCCCGCGGGACTGGACGGCGTACGCGCGGTTCAATCTGGGGATTGCGCTCGTGCGGGAGCACCGCCTGCCGGAGGCCGACCGTGCGCTCACGGCGGTCGGCACCATCGCGACCCGAAGTCCGGAGCTCACCGCGCTGCGCGACCGCGCGAATCTCGCGCTCGGCTATGCGTACCTGCAGGCGAACGAGCCCGGCCCGGCACGTCCCGCGCTGGAGCGGGTGCGGCTCGCAGGCCCTTCCTCGAACCAGGCGCTGCTCGGGATGGGCTGGGCGGATGCGGCGCTCGGGGATTATCGGGGCGCGCTCGTGCCGTGGCTCGAGCTGCGCCGCCGCAGCCTCATGGATTCCGCCGTGCAGGAGTCCTATCTGGCCGTGCCGTACGCCTACGGCAAGCTCGGCGCAAACGGCGAGGCTGCGCAGGAATACGAAAGCGCGCTCGCTTCCTACGTCTCCGAGAACCGCGCACTCGATGCCGCCATCCAGCGCGTGCGCGCCGGGCGGCTGCTCGATCCGCTGCTCGCGGACCAGAAGGGCGCGCCGTATGGCTGGTTCTGGCAGCTCATGAACCTGCCGAACGCCCCCGAATCGCGCTACCTGTATGCCATTCTCGCCGGGCACGACTTTCAGGAGGGCCTCAAGAACTATCGCGATCTCGGGTACATGCAGCGCACGCTCGCCGAGTGGGCGCAGAGCATGGACGCTTTCGCGGACATGATCGATGCGCGCCAGCGCGCCTATGCCGAGCGTCTGCCGCGCGTCGACGCGCTGCTCGCGTCGCGGGCGGCCGAGCGGATGCAACGGCGCCGCAACGAGTTGCAGTCGCGTCTCGACCTCATCGAGCGCCGGCACGATGTGGCCGCGCTCGGCTCGCCGCAGCAGCGCGAGCACTGGGCGCGGGTGCTCCAGATCGAGTCGGCCCTGGCCTCGGCGCCGCACGATGCCGCGACGGATGCGCTGCGCGACCGCTTACGGATGGTCAAGGGCGTCCTCTACTTCGAGATGGACCAGGCCTTCAAGGCGCGAGTGTGGGAGCAGCGCCGCACCATCCGCGATATCGACCTCGCGTTGAGCGAGCTGCAGGAGCGCTGGATCCGGGTCGAGCGCGACCGCAAGAGCGTACCCACCAATACGGGCGATTTCGCATCCCGGGTCGCGGCGTTGAGCGCGCGGATCGGGGCGCTGCAAACGCGCCTCGCTGCCACGCGACAGAAGCAGAGTGAGTATCTCGCGCGGCTCGCCGCAGGCGAGCTCGATGCCCAGAAGCAGCGGCTCGCCGCCTACGAGGTGCAGGCGCGGTTCGAGCTCGCCGCGATGTACGATCGCGCCGCGAGCAAGGAATCCGCGCCCGCGCGCAATGGGGCGGGCGGCAAGCCCTCGCCGGCCGCGCCTCCAGGGCGCCCGCCGGAGGCACCGGAGCCGCCTCCGTGAGGCGCGCCGTGCGCATCGGGGCAGCCGGGCTCGCGCTCGTGCTGCCGCTCGCCGCGGCCGCGCAGCCGGGCGGCTCGGCGCCCCCGCAGACCATCGAGGACCTGGTCTCGCACCCCGTGGTCGTGCGGCCCGACACGCCTGCGGATGCGAGCGCGGCCAAGGCGATGGAGAACTACCGCGAGTTCCTCGAGCTCCACAACACCGATCCGAAGCAGCGCGCCGAGGCGATGCGTCGCCTGGGCGACCTCAACCTCGAGTCCGGCCAGCTCGAGCGCATGGCCAGCGAGCTCGGACGGATCGACCCCATGGGCGCCGAGGCCATCAAGCTCTACACGCTGCTGCTGAAGGCGTACCCGGACTATCCGCGCAACGACGAGGTGCTCTACCAGCTCGCGCGCGCCTACGAGACGACGGGACAGCCGGATCAGGCGCTCGCGACGCTCGATACGCTCGCAGCCCGCTATCCGCGCGACGCCCAGATCGACGAGGTGGAGTTCCGGCGGGGCGAGCTGCTGTTCTCCGCCAAGCGATATCCGGAGGCCGAGGCGGCGTACGCGAAAGTCATCCGGCATGGCTCGCAGGCGGAGTTCTATTCGCAGAGCCTCTACAAGGACGGGTGGTCGCTCTTCAAACAATCGAAGAACGAGGAGAGTCTCCCCTCGTTCGCGGGCGTGCTCGATCAGGCGCTTCTCGGGGGCAACGTGCGCGCCCGTCCGAAGGCTCTGGAGGAGCTCTCGCGCGCCAACCGCGAGCTGGTGGATGACACGCTGCGGGTGATGAGCATCACCTTTTCTTATCTCGACGGACCACGGTCGATCGATCGGTTCCTCGCCGGCTACGGCGATCGGCCCTACGCCTACCTGCTGTACTCACGGCTCGGCGACCTGTACGTGGACAAGCAGCGCTACCAGGACGCCGCCACGGCCTATCGCGCCTTCGTCGCGCGCGATGCGCTGAACGAGCATGCCCCCCAGCTCGCGATGCAGGCGATCGAGGCGTACCGCAAGGGCGGGTTCACCCAGCTCGTGCTCGATGGGAAGCGCGAGTTCGTCGAGCGCTATCAGCTGAGCTCCGCGTTCTGGCAGGGGCGCAAGACGCGCGATTATCCGGCGGTGGTGCGGGAGCTGCGCACGAACCTCAAGGACGTCGCGACCTATTACCATGCGCTCGCGCAGTCGCAGAACAACGCGGACGACTATCGCGAAGCGGCGCGCTGGTACCGCGCCACGCTCACCTCCTTCCCGGGCGACCCGGATTCGGCCGCAACGAATGAGCTGCTCGCGGAGACGCTGTTCGCGAGCCATCAGTATCTCGAGGCCGCGGCCGAGTACGAGCGCAGCGCCTACGACTATCCGCAGACCGCCGGGTCTGCGGCCGCCGCCTACGCCGCGCTCGATGCCTACCAGAAGGCCGAGGCGGGGCTCTCGGGACAGGCGAAGACCGACTTGCACGCGCGCGCCGTCGAATCGGGCATCAAGTTCGCGCAAACCTTTCCGCAGCATCCGGACAGCGGCGGCGTGCTCACGCGCGCGGCCGAGGATCTCTCCAACGCTCACAACCTGCCGCGCGCGACGGAGGTCGCGCGGCTCGTGCTCGCGCATCGGCCGCCCGTCGATCGCGACAAGCAGCGCATCGCCTGGACCATCATCGGACAGGCGGCCTTCGACCGGGGCGAGTTCGCGCAGGCGGAGAGCGCCTATACGAGCGCGCGTGGGCTCGCCGACCCGAAGATGCGCGCCGACCTCACCGAGCGCATCGCGGCGGCGGTCTACGAGCAGGGCGCGGCGCAGGAGAAGTCCGGAAACGCGGCCGGCGCCGTCGATGATTTCCTGCGTGTCGCCCAGGTCGCGCCCGATTCGAAGATCCACTCCACCGCGCAGTACGACGCGGCGGCGCAGCTCATCAACATGAAGCAATGGGATCGCGCCATCGTCGTGCTCGAGGACTACCGCCGGGAGTTTCCCGGCAGCGAGCGCTCCGCCGAGGTGACCCGCAAGCTCGCGGTGGCCTACGCCGAGGCCAACCGGCCCGCGCAGGCCGCCGTCGAGTTCGAGCGCATCGCCACGACTGCGACCGAGGAGCGGGCCGTGCGGCGCGAGGCGCTGCTCAAGGCGGCGGACCTGTACGAGAAGGCGGGCGATGAGCCGAAAACGGCCGCCATGCTCGAGCGGTTCGTGACGGAGTATCCGCAGCCGGTCGCGGACGCGGAGGAGGCGCGCGAGCGGCTCGCGACCGAGGCCGTCAAACGCAACGATCCACGGGCGCTACACTGGTTTCACGAGATCGTCGATGCCGATGCGCAGGCCGGCGCGGCGCGCACGGACCGCACGCGCTTTCTCGCCGCGCAGGCCGAACTTCAGCTCGCCGCACCCGCGCGCGATGCGTTCCGCCGGATCGAGCTGGTGTCGCCGCTCAAACGGAGTCTCGCCGCCAAGCGCAAGGCTCTCGAGAGCGCTCTCGCCGCCTACAAGGCGGCTCTCGACTATCACGTGGCGGAGGTGACGACGGCCGCGACGTTCGAGATGGCCGAGCTGTATCGCACGCTCGCGAAGGACGTGATGAGCTCCGAGAGACCGAAGAGACTCTCGAAGGACGAGCTCGACCAGTACGAAGTGCTGCTCGAGGAGCAGGCCTATCCGTTCGAGGAGCAGGCGATCGCCTTGCACCAGGTGAACGTCGCCCGCGCCCGCGATGGTCTGTACGACGAGTGGGTCAAGAAAAGCTATGCGGCGCTCGCCGAGCTCGATCCCGGCCGCTATGGAAAGACGGAGCTGACGCAGGATGTGGTCACGACGTTCAACTGAAACGGCGTGCGCCCGCTGGGCCGCGCTCGGCGTGGCGCTGCTCGCGACGGCGTGCAGCAGCGGGCCCGAGCGCGCGCGTGAGTCTCCTCATCCGGTGCAGCCATCCGCCGGCGCGACGGGGTCGGCGGCGGCGAGCGTCGCGCCCGAGGTCAATCCGGCGCCGCCGCCGCAGGCGGTCGCCGATTTCGACCGCGCGGTGAGCGCGATGCGTGCCGGCAGCACGAGCGCGGCGCAGCGGCAGTTCGAGCAGCTCGCCGCCTCCTATCCGCAGTTCCCCGGTCCGGAGATCAATCTCGGGATCCTCTACCGCAAGAGCGGCGAGCTCGAGCAGTCGGAGCGCGCATTGCGGCAGGCCGTTCAGCACAGCGGCTCCAACGCGGTGGCGTGGAACGAGCTCGGCGTGACGCTGCGGTTGCGCGGGCAATTTCGCGCGGCCGCGCAGGCCTATCAGCAGGCGATCAGCGCGGATGCGAGCTTCGCGCCGGCGTATCGCAATCTCGGCGTGCTCCTCGATCTGTACCTCGGCGATGCGCCCGGAGCGCTCGCCGCGTTCGAGCGCTACAAGACCCTCTCGGGGGAGCAGAAGCCGGTGAGTGGCTGGATCGCGGAGCTGCGCCGTCGCGTGGGCAAGGGCCCCGCCCCGTCGGCGGGCAGCGTGCCCTCGAGCGCTCCCAATCGCACGCCCCCGGGATCGGCCTCGCCGCCAGCCACGCAATCGCGGGCCCCCGCGGACGACTCCGCCGCGTCGTCCACCCACGCAGGAGTATGAGGATGCGCAATCTCGTCGCAGCATGCTTGAGTATCGCCGTGCTGTCGCCCTGCGCGGTGCCGGCGCAGCAGAGCGCTCCGCCTGCCGCACCGCCGCCGGCAAGCAGCGCATCGGCGAGCGCCGCCTCACCGAGCGCGTCGCACCCCACGAACGCCGCCGACCCTGCGACACGGACGCCGCCGCGAAAGGAAGCCGACACGCTGGAGCCCGCCGTGGACACCTCGGCGCAGTCGCGCGCGGGCGCGAATTCCGGCAAGGCGATGGATCAATTGCAGCTCGGGACGACGGACATCACCGGCAACCGTGAGCTGCCGAAGGTGATGTACATCGTTCCGTGGAAGCACTCCGACCTCGGCGACCTGACCGGCAAGCCGCTCAACAGTCTGGTCGATCAGGTCCTCCAGCCGGTCGATCGTGACGTTTTCAAGCGTGAGAACCGGTACTACGGCGCAGTTGCGCAGAAAGGCGCCGCGGGGGGCGCGGCCCCAGCGCCTGCGGTGAACGCAGATCGCAGCGGCAGCCGAGGCGAAAGCTCGGCCGCCGGGGATGAGAGATAGATCGCAGTTTTTTGAGGTCGCGTCATTCAAGTTTCAATCTGGGAGATTGTCCGGGTCGAGATCAGCGTCGCCGCAGCAGAGGCGGCCGGCACCCGGAGAAACTCGGGCAAGTTTCAGGAGGAGAGTCGTCGATGAATCTCTGGCACATGGTCGTCCGGTTTTTCCAGGGCGGCGGGGCGTTCATGTTCCCCATCGCCGTGGTGCTGGTGTTCGGTCTCTCGATCGCCATCGAGCGATACATCTATCTGCAGCTCGTCGCCGTGCGCAACCGACAGCTGTGGAACCAGATCGTCCCGATGCTGTCGCAGGGCAATTTTCGTCAGGTCGTCCAGATCACGTCCAAATCGAGCTCGGCGATCGGGCAGATTCTCAACTACGGACTCGCGCGCATCCAGGCCGCCCGGCGCCGCGACGACATCGAGAAGGCGATGGAGGAGAGCCTGATGGAGGTGGTTCCGCGGCTCGAGAAGCGCACGCACTATCTCGCGACGTTCGCCAATCTCGCGACGCTGCTCGGCCTGCTCGGCACGGTGATCGGACTCATCAATGCGTTCGCCGCCGTGGCGACGGTCAACCCCGCCGAGAAGGCGAACCTGCTCTCGGCGAGCATCTCGGTCGCGATGAACAATACCGCCTTCGGCCTGATGACCGCGGTGCCGCTGCTGTTCATCCACGCCTGGCTGCAGACCAAGACCACCGAGCTCATCGACAGTCTGGAGATGGCGTCGGTGAAGTTCTTGAACGCCATCACCGAGCGGCAGACGCCGGCGCCGGCCGCGGCCTGAACGCGCGAGCACGCTAGCT
>Ga0335074_10006750_pt1 | contig 15914 bp, 20 predicted proteins | sample Lox_Sample_23_FD_206715 | JGI IMG/M metagenome (GOLD analysis project Ga0335074, IMG submission 206715) | Soil microbial communities from Loxahatchee National Wildlife Refuge, Florida, United States - Lox_Sample_2.3 | ecosystem: Environmental > Terrestrial > Soil > Wetlands | place: USA... | reverse complement strand
GGCAAAAAGACATCATTACAGTAGATGACTCGCAGGCTAGCGACTCCGACGATAACTCTGAGGTCGAGGCTGAATATCTATCATCCTCAGAAGAGGAAGCGGAGCTATCAACCATTATTACATCCACTAAGATCACTCATCTCCTGAAAATTCTTGCCAAGGAAGCGGCTCAGCACAAGTTTATCGTCTTTTCTCAGTTTACCTCAATGCTCGACCTTATCGAACCTTTCCTGAAGAAGGACGGTTATAAATATACACGTTACGATGGAAGTATGAAGAACGATCTTCGAGAGGCGAGTCTAGAACGTCTACGAAATGATAAATCCTGTCGGGTTCTGCTTTGCAGTCTTAAATGCGGCTCTTTAGGTCTCAATCTTACAGCCGCAACTCGCGTTGTCATCCTGGAGCCTTTCTGGAATCCTGTGAGTGTCCTATTTCCCATGCTCTTCATACCCTCATGTTATGACTGATTCGCTGTATAGTTCGTCGAAGAACAAGCCATCGACCGTGTCCACCGCCTCACTCAAAAAATCGACGTCATAGTCTATAAAATCACAATCGAGAACTCTGTCGAAGAGCGCATCCTCGAGCTCCAAGAGAAGAAGCGCGAGCTAGCAAACCAGGCAATTGAAGGTGGCGCCAAGGCGAACGTCGGTAAGCTTGGTATGAAAGAGATCCTGCAACTCTTCAGGAGAGATGCGGAATATGCACCGCAGAATCCTTCTTCTACGAATTACAATATGGGAGTCAAGCCGAGGGTGTTGGCGGGGCCGATGTCCACTTCGGCCGGGAGTAGTTTGGTATCCAGTCGTGAGAGTTCTGTAATAGTCACTGGCGAACGAAAAGCTACACCGCCTGTCACGAAGCCGGTACGCAGTGAGGACCAGATCTATGGTAGGCGTTGGTAAGAGTTGTAACTGCTTGGTGTAAGAAGAAGTGATCAATAGAATCGGGCTATTAGACAAGTTTGGGAGTATGAGGAAAGTGATGGCTTAGATATGTGGATTGTTGGGCGTCTGGGATACAAGGTACATGGCTATACCAAAAGAAAATCCCTTTGTTCGGTTTCGTAAGATTAGAAGGTTTCTGTCGGTAGGTTCCAATACCAATACACAATAATAGACACATACAAAACAAGATGCTTCTGGTTCTGGTGGTGTTGAAAAGGAAGCTTACCATTTTGTCGAGCGGACAGTCACCTAAACGTCACTTGTCGAATGATTAAGCCGAGTAGCAGAATTCCAATTTACGCGACCACTTCTGACACCTACTGTTTTTAAAACGATATCAAAAATAAGAGCTCTTCTTTTGAAATTTAAAAAAAGTTAAATAGATTTTATGTTAAATTAATATATTAAGCCTTACTACTAACTTTTATTGTTCAGGTATACTTGATAAGAATAATTAACGACAGTGGTTCTAAGTGGTGTTGGAGCCCCTGACGTGGCACAGCAACGTACGCAGACATTAACCTATTCCGTGAATTGAGGCTATCCTCCGCGCCCCTGTTGTCGAGACTGTTCAAGTCATGTACGGGTCATCTGGTCATGTTACCTTGAAGTAAGTTGCAAAGTTTTTAAAGGTCTGGATTAGATGGACCGACTTCCATATGAAAATGATTCATTAAGGAGTATTTTTGAAAGCGTCTTCCCTTTTTGACTTTAACCTTTTAATATCCAGATAATGATTCTCATAGCATTCACAATAACCCCAAGGGGCTATCACACAGCCGCCAATCACCTACATACCCTTCCTGAACCCTGGGAATTCCATCAAACCACCAATTGTACCAAGTGCACTCTTGAACTACACCGTTATCCAGATCAATCCTCATTGGCCCCCTACTCACCTGTTCCCCACCCCGATCCACGATACTCTCCACGCCTACAACTGGATTCTCAAAAACACCACCAAGAGCACGGCTAAAGGCCGTCCCCGCCCCACAGCCATCTATGGCGCCAAGCTTCGGTGGCACCCTTGCCACCTCCCTCCCTCCACCGGCCCAAAATCTCTGTCCTCGCTGTCAAGAACGCGATCTGCCACTGGGAGCAAAATATTCAGCAGCTCGCCCCCATCTGATCCTCCTCCTCCCCAAGACCCGGATCTGCAACAGCTCTATGCTCTCCACAGCTAATTATTCCGCGACCCAGTCAGCACCTTCGCCTCTCCGCTTCTCTTCTTCTGCGCCACGGGACTCACCATCGCAGGCGCAGGCGCAGGCGGGAGTAGCGCAAGAGGACGCGGGAGTTGGCGCTTTTGTGAGTCGGAAGAGCCATTTAACTTTCCCGCCTAAGCGGTCAGGTTGAAGGATCCCGGTTACGCGGATTGCCATTGCGGTTGATAGTAAGCCTAAAGGGTCAGAGGAAGAGGTAAATGAAAGGCAAGAAGAAGGGAAAGGGTCAAAGCGGTGTGCTTAGAGAGCAGGCTGAGGAGATGGTCGTTTCTTGATGCGGAAGAGTGTGGTGTTGCATGAAGGGAAGGAGAGAAGGTTTGAGGGGCTGGATGTGGATGTTGTGGCTGAGACGGAGAGGAGGGTGGCGCTTGTTGAGCTTGGGAGTTGGGATGGGGAGGTGGATGATGGAGAGTGGGCTGCTGAATTCTTTGAGGAAGTTTTGGGCAAGCAATAGGACTATTGAGAAAGAAGTCTGCATGAAGTATTTCTGGCGCAGATGATTAAATAGATGCGGGGTTTCTCCGTGGAATTGATGAGAAGGGCATGAAAGCCTGAACAAGGGCGTTTTGGGCGATGAAGGCACTTAAAAATCATATGCATTGAGAGTTCTATATGGGGTTTCCATTGCGACTAAGCACAGCAAAGCCTGAACACCATTTTGAGCCCCCATCTACTTCACATACAATACCTGAGCTCGAAAAAAACCGGTGGTCATACAGCAGAGAAAGAAGCAGGTTTGATGTGCATTACATCCTCCCACGTCCCTACCATCCAGCGAAGTGAACGCCAGAAAGGAGAGTAATGACAAACATAAGGAAAGTAGCTGTAGTTATTGTGCGCATTTCTCTATCCTGAAAGTTCAGCCAGATAAGCCATGTTTTCTATCTTCATTGCTCATCCTGTTCGTGTCCAACATCACTTAGTCAAACCATTGTGAATCGTCGCCTCTACGTCTTTACTTTATATTATGGGACATCCCAATCAGTGATATCCGTTTCTGTATGTCGGCGCGAGACCACGGCCCGAGTAAGCACTGCTTCCTTCTTCAAAGTATGGATGCATGCAAGCCTGCTTTGCGGAGATGCGGGTCGCGGGATCGTAAGCCAGCATCATTTCGAGGAGATCGAGGCCAGCTGGGTCGAGGTTTGAGCATAGTGGTTGGGACATGTCGCGTTGCCATTTAGGAAAGGAGGACTTGAAGTCAGGAAAAGATGTAACACCAGGCCATTCTTGTTCTGTGGGCGTGCTTAGAAGACTAAATAGAAAGTTAATTTTACTTAATTGGAAGAACAGCATAACATGAAGACGTACCGGAAGATCTTGAAGATCTCATCAATCTCGGAATCTCCTGGGAATAAAGGTTTCCGAGTGCACATCTCCGCGAAGATGCATCCAACAGACCACATATCAACTCCGGTAGAGTATTGGCGACCACCGAGGAGAATCTCTGGTGCCCTATACCAGAGCGTGACGACTTCATGAGTGTAGGTCCGCAATGGTACACCGAAGGCTCGAGCGAGTCCGAAATCCGCCAGCTTAAGGTTGCCATCCCGGTCAATGAGGAGGTTTTGCGGTTTTAAATCTCTGTGGAGGACACGGTGGCTATGGCAATACCGAACACCCTCGCAGAGTTGGCTCATAAACTTCTTGACCATCGCATCACCCAGTCCTAATCGTCCAAGGTCTGGTCCAGATCCTTCCGGCAATGCCTTGCCTCTGCCACCATCACTGACTGGCAATGCTTCCATGTACTTTTTAAGATCCAGATCTAGGAACTCGAAAACGAGATAGAGCTTTTGGCCATCAGCGTGCACGATATTCAGGAGTCGGACGATGTTTGGATCCTTCATCTCCCTCAGGAGTGAAATCTCTCGGATTGCTGTACTCGGAACACCCTCATCTTCAGCCTCAAGACGTATCTTCTTGAGTGCTACAATTCTGCCTGGATGGAGAAGATCTCGAGCTTTGTATACGACGCCGTATGTACCTGAGCGCAAATCATCAGCACCCATAATATAACGACCCCTAATGCCATTTGGGACCTGCTTCTGAAGAATTAACTCACCTTCGCCAATCTTTTCCAATTTCTGGTAATTCTCCATTGTGAATGATACCGTAAGTGTGCAAGGGAAAGAATGCGGTAGGTCTGCTTCTCGAATCCTAGTGGGGTGTTGAAAGAGGGGTCAAGATCCGTTGCATCTGCAATGAACTGTAAATTTAGATGATACGAAAGTTCATAAAGCAGCTGGGACCTTCAGTTGCCGTAGAATTGGCTGTCGAATGGAAACTCTTGGGCACTGATGTCCGTTGTTGAGTTGTTGTCGCCGTGTAGCTCGAGGTAAATAAACGGCGTCGCTTCGCGACCCTTCCAAACGCGCTTTGAAATCTCGCTTGCAGCCTTGCATGAACTTTGCGCCAATGACTCTTGAGCAAGTAAATATCATGAGGAAAACATCAAATTCTGGATTTTACAGGTTGCGTTGTTATCATCTAATGCTCTGCTGGGAATTGCCGGAGCCGGACTGTTCTGATTATCTTCTGATGGATTATGAGTAAGATGGACGAAAACGCTCCTTTATTGGATGCTCATCAATCCCCTCCTGCAGGTCTAAAACAATTATACAAAAGATATCAGAAATTGAAGTTTGAGGATTTAGAACATGATTCAAAGATCCTCGATTTCAACGGAAGTCACCTTCCGAATGATGTGGAGGCTTTGGAACCGTTAAAGCCGTCATATCTTGAGCCCCTTTTCAAACGTTTTGACGAACAGGATGGCAGCAACGTCTTCGTATCGCAGGACTCCCCTATTTACAGTCACAAGAAACTTCCCGGTAGGTAAAATTTACTGCTTTCCTCATTTAATCATATCTCATTAATTTTGAACACTTCAAATGTACCAAAACTCGACTCTCTTTGGGCGTCTCGGAGATGATCAGATCTAATGGCTAGTAGGTCTCCTTATCCTACCGTCGCTTTTGCCAATAAATGTACAGAAATCATTGATTTCACGTCTACTACATCGGGAGCTGTCTAATCCTAGACACAAGACAAATCTCCATTTGCACTATGAGGTCCCTTACCCTCAGGTTTCAGGAGCAGAGTCACGGACTCCAGACGCCGCCCTAGATGCCCTGAATAAAAGGGAATCTTTCTTCTACTATTCACCACTGTCAGATGTAACTTTCATGCCCAAGGATCTAACCATGCACCGGCCGCTGTCAATAGCGAAAGTCTTCCAAAAGAGCCTTCGATGGATCACGCTTGGTGGACAGTACGATTGGACGAAAAAGGTTTACCCTGACGAAGAGCCACCAGAGTTTCCGCCAGACATCGGCGCACTCCTCAACGGATTATTCCCAGCTATGAAGCCTCAAGCGGCAATTGTCAATCTTTATTCCCCAGGAGACACACTAAGTTTACATCGTGATGTGAGCGAGAAGAGCGAGAAAGGCCTCGTCAGCATTAGCCTTGGATGCGATTGCCTCTTCGTAATAGGAAATCAGGATGCATCAGATGGTCTTGTCATTCGCCTTCGTTCCGGAGATGGAGTTTTCATGGCTGAAGACACACGGTTCGCTTGGCATGGTGTACCACGAATATTGCCTGATACTTGTCCATCAGCACTTGAGTCCTGGCCGGCAGAATCCGATCAATTTGAGGATTGGCGAGGCTGGATGAATAATAAACGAATTAATCTCAATGTCCGACAAATGAATGATTAATTGCTTTCTACGCCGAGGCTGAAGGGAAGAACCTCCTAATTTGGTTGGCCTGCCTCGCCAATCTTTCGATAAACGTCTATTATTAGTGAGTTGCCGACTGATAACGATATCGGGCGCGAGGCAAGACAGAAGATCTACTAACTTTCCCGTCAATGGACAGATCCAGTACACGACTACTTATACTACAGTATCTCAAGATATAGGTTGATAGACATAGGATCCCCAACTTTTAGCCTTTGTTCCAACTAGGAATTTGCCAAGGCACTAACTCTCCGGATCCAATCTTGCTGGCAAGTACCCTAATACGACTAATGCGAAGCATTCTCATGTTCCTGATAGCTCCTGGAAGAGATATCGCAAGAAATTATAAATCATATTTAAATTTCCTGGAGTCGTATGCAATATGTCGTCGGACTGGGAAACATTGGGGAAAGAGAAGGCTGCCTCTGTCAATGCGCTGATCCCCAAATCATGGCTTTTGACTTCTCCCCTGCCCTCTGTCCAGGAACAAAGAGATGTTACTGGCAAATATATCCAGCAGTTTTTGTTACCAGAAGAAATCCACATAACGGAGACCGATGCAGTGGGCATCGTACAAAAGACAACGTCGGGAACATGGAAAGCTCGACAGGTTGCCGAGGCATTTTGCCATAGAGCTGCGCTAGCTCATCAAATGGTATGAATTATTTAAAGTTCTCTATATCTCATCTTATTTCGGCGAGCTTTGAATGTATCTTCGCCAAATTGCTTCATTGTCAGTGAAAGCAGAAATGTATTTCAAGTTTAATATTTTTCCATCAATTGATCACTCCTCCCAAAATCATATATTACCTGGATATCTACTATTTAATTGGGTTCTTTCCGGGGCTCAATATACCATTTGAATACATATTGAAAAAGGGGTTTTTGTGTTTAAACCATAGTAATGGGATTTGCAGGTCAATTGTCTGCATGAGATTTTCTTTGATGCGGCAATCGCAGACGCTCAAAGACTTGACGACTATTATGCAGAACATAAGAAGTCTATAGGTCCTCTACACGGCCTACCTGTCAGTTTGAAAGATCAATTTCATGTCAGAGGCGTTGAAACAACGATGGGCTACCTCGGGTGGATTGGCACGTTCGAGGGCAAGAAAGGCACTAATAAAGAGAAGATCTTTGAAAGTGAGATGGTTAGAGAATTACGAAACCTTGGAGCTATCTTGTACTGCAAGACGAGCGTACCACATACACTGATGATGGGTGAAACGATCAATAACATCATAGGCTATACTTCTAATCCTAAAAACCGAAATCTATCTTCCGGCGGCAGCTCTGGAGGAGAGGGTGCTTTGATAGGCCTGAAAGGTAGTCCAATTGGGTTCGGAACAGATATTGGCGGCAGTATTAGAATTCCGGCTGGATTTAACGGCTTATATGGAATTAGACCTTCACACGGGCGGATGCCATACGAAGGAATGGCGAATAGTATGGTAAGAGTAATTGGCAACCACAGTCCTATTGTTCATCTATATTTACTTGGCTTTTATGTAATGCTGACATCTGAAATACAGGATGGGCAGAACTCTGTACTCTCTGTAGTAGGCCCGATTGCGACATCTGTAGGCGCCTTGAGATTGATAATGAAAAGCATCCTTAGCCAAGAGCCATGGCTTCACGACCCGCTAGTGGCTGAGATACCGTGGAGAGATGATAAGGAACAGGAGGTACTTGATCTGGTGAAATCAAGCGGAGGGAGTCAACTCTCATTTGGCGTCATGTATTTCGACGGATGGATCCACCCACAGCCGCCCGTTCGTCGCGCCATAGAGATTGTGGTCAAAACAGTTAAGAAGCTAGGCCACAAAGTTATTGAATGGCAGCCTCCATCACACGCTTACGGTACCGAGTTAACAGTATGAAGCGCTCACCCTCATACTTAAAAGGTTCTAACATCTCTCTAGCGCAAAACTTATCTCTACGATGGCGGTAAAGACATCCACGCCGCCTTCGCCCTCACTGGCGAACATATCTCAGACCCCATCCTCACACTCTACGGCCAAGGCCCCACAACTGAATGCACCGCGACCCAAATCGCTGCCACGAACGTCGCCAAACGCCAATACCAGAAAGAATACATGGAGTACTGGAACAGCACTGCTTCGCTGACAGGCACAGGACGCCCAGTAGATGCAGTCATCATGCCGCTGGCTCCATACGCCGCTACAAGGCCAGGCATGTACGACTACTACGGTACGCGTGCTTGAGCAGATACAATGCTGATATGCTTTGGTGATATAGCTTACGCGTCATGTCAGGGTACACGACGATTGTGAATTTACTCGACTATACGGCTTCCACGATTCCAGTCACGACTGCTGATAAGAGTATTGATGTTGTGGATCCGGGCTTTGAGCCGTTTGATGAGCTGGACGAGAAGGTGATGAAGACTTGTAAGTTTGCGATATGTTGGGGAGGAGAGATTTTGATTGTTTATTGTTGTTGACTGCTGACGTGTGCGTACAGATGATGCGAATCTTTATGATGGCGCGCATGTGAGCGTGCAGTTGATTGGGCGGAGGTTGCAGGAGGAGAAAATCTTGGCTCTGACAGAGATTATTGGGGATGCTTTGGGGAAGCATGTGGTTTGAGGATGGTAACTAGGCATTGCGGAGTAGCCGACTCGACACAAGGAAGTGCAATGTCTTTAGGAGGTGAAAGTAGAACTTATGAGATTTGGAGGACTAAGAATGCTGTCCGTGAAGTCGTTGGCGACAATGCAGTGCCTATCCATCGCTATGCGCTATCTAAACATTCTAGAAACACTTCCTACAGTGTGTCCGTAATCCACCGCTATGCTCTATCTAAACATTCTAGAAACACCTCGTACAGAGTGTCCGTAATCCATCGTCATGTGCTAATAATAATATCCCAGAGTACATCATACATAGAGTGCACAAGACCCGCTCGCACACCCAATAATCCAACATTTAACCTTGTAATCCGACCATTAAATCCATCCTCCCCGAACGTTACGACATGACATCACTCATAAAACCAAGCCAACCCCTCCTGCGTAACCTTCAGCATTGCCGAACTCTGCTCTCCCGAGTTGTCCGAACCGAAACTCGAAAACGGACTCGACGTCCCAGCCGCAATCTTCTGCAGCCGCGTCAAGAACCTCCTGACAGTATAAAGCCCAATCCACGTATCGAATTTCTCCCGCAGCGTCTCCTTCTCGCTGTCGCAACACGGCTCTGCCTTCCCTCGAGCCGGCACGTTGATGAACATAGAATTCGCGACGCGGATCTCGAACGAGTACTCGATCAGGAAGCGCAAGTATTGCGGCCCTGGCTCGCTGAGTTTCGTGCGGACGGGGAGGTGGTATGGCCCTTGTGGGGGCGGGGATGGATCACGTGATCGTGAATGGACGAGAGAGTTGGAGCGGGATGCGTAGCGGTGGATTTGATTTTCCTCGCGGAAAATAGCGGGGTGAGTGGGGACGAGCCAGCCGTCGCGGCAGGAGGTGCCGAGGATGGAAGCTTCTTGGGCATAGTGCTTCATGATGAGGTTGTTGCATATGGTGGGGGCATTGTTGGTGATAACGATCCGCAGGTAGGTGGAGGAGAGCTTTAAAGAAAGGAAATCGGCTTCCGAGAGGTGGGCGAGGATGGAGAGCCATATTTCGGGGGGCATACTGTAGAGCGGGAGAGGGGATGCCATCGTAATTTGAATAACTTGAAATTTGGATATTAAAGAGAGTGATATTTTTTCTTCTTGATGATGGCTCAATACATAGGAAAATGTCTGGGACAGCGATTTGAGTGTTTATGTTGATTTCCAAGCCCTAAGGCAAGCGCAAAATGAGTCAGTATGCACGCATAAAAAGACAGGTGTAAAACCATAAACAAGGCTACGTGTTATCCAACCGGTTATTGGGTATTGAGAGGAACGGAAGAGTTGTTTGCCTAGCATCGAAGCTGACTTCCAACTGGTTGTCAACTCGAAACGTCGAAACAACACGATTCAGGTGTGATTGGCTGTCGGCTGCACGGTTGCGGATCAAGCGCCAGGGGCCGTCAGCTTCGAAACGATGCGCGCTAGGCACTTCTGGGTTTTAGCCTCAGGGACGCCCTTCGTCCCGTCTTCGAGCGAAGGACGGCGGCTTACACAGGGGGCTTTTCCTTCAATCCGTCTAATCTCACCTCCTCCATCTCCTCCATCTCCATTGTCATCAATTGCGTGCTAATCCATTCAATCTCAATAGCACAAGTCACTCTTTTGTTCCTCTTATTGTCCTACATTCTTTGAATAGCATACTGTAGGTCTATTATTGGCTTACATTGTCGGACAAAGGTCTGCTACAGCTTCTTGTCGCTCACCAACCCCGTTGCGGTATCCTGCGACACGACCTCCTGCAGCCGACGAGCTGATCAAACCCGCAAAAAGCAACATAACACTCTTTCCGCCTACACAATACGTCCCGCCTTTAAGGGCATTGTGCTGTTGGTCTGGGAATAGCATTCAATTGAAGAATGCAGGCTTGTTTCCATTAAGCGCGCATAGAGCTGGACTTTCACTCATTTACGCCGACTTTCCCGATCTATATACTCACTAACATCACATTGCTTGGCATCAGTCGAATTTCCAGAGAGCACTGTCGATTATCCGCAGGCGGAGACGACTCAATTGTGTCACATTTACTTGGTCCTTTCATCGTAGTCGGGGATACCCAACTCGCTGCATTTATATTCCTCACGACCGAATCAGAGCGATAAGGCTTCATTGCCTTACCACCTCCATTACCGATCTGTCGCAAACTATTGTCAATATTTGGCTGGCCAGCACAATTTTGTTAGTGGACATTCATCACGATGGGTTGTTCAGGTCGAAGAAGTTACCAGGATATCAGGCCAGAACAGAAGTGGGATTTCATTGTATAATCTATCCATTGTCACATTCGTCTGCATTTGTCTAATTGCTAACTGCTCTCAGAGTCTCAATGATTTCAAATCGACATCTTGGATGACACCTTTGGCTTATGGATATCTGTGGGCTTCCCTCCTTGTATCTGTTGCAGTCTATGGTGTTGATACCTTCACCGCCGTCCAACTTCTCGTTTTTGACAACTGGACAAGTGCAATAAGACCTGCGGTCTCTATCGACATCTCAAGGTGGATTTTCTCCATATGCATCATCTTATCATGGGTCAATCTGGGTTACGAATATTGGAGAGCTATTCGGGTCATGAAGCGGGGAGCTGTCGCAGAGAGCTACCTTGATTCACTGGCCGTTCGTGTCCAATGTATACGAATGGGTTCGAAAGGACGAGGCTGGAAGCGTTTCCTTGTTTTCACTGAATTGACGAAGAGTAAGAAGGGCGCCGATTACGTTGCGCTCTTCACGTATTTCTCTTTCCAAGGTAAGGTTATTACTATGTCAGTCTCTGCTCAATAGCTAACTCCCAGCCAGCTTGGATCCGCGTTATCTTCTGTTCTGGTCCCCGACAGGTCGTGAATGCTCTGACCTTGTATGCCGTCTACGTGGCTCAGCTCGATCCCAACAATACCAACGCAGGAACCTCATTCATTCAGTTTTTCAAGAATATTGGTCTTCTAGCGGCTGCCCATCATCAGCAGGCAGTTATCTTGTCAGGCATGCTCTTCACGCTTATCATTTGGGTGTTTGCCGCCCTCAGCCTCCTTCTTGCGCTCTTGTGCTATTTGCTTTTCCTGTGGCATTACATCCCCAATTCAGACGGTGGACTGTCTAACTATTGTGATCGTAAGATTAATGAAAGGTTGAAAAGAATCGTCAGTGCGAAGGTCGCCAAGGCATTGGAAGATGAGGACCGGAAGAAACTCAAACAGGCACGAAAGGCGGCCAAGAAAGGAGAAGTACCTATGCTTGGTCGTCAAGCTACCATACCCGCTCTATTCGATGCCAAGGACGATGACAAACTCCCGGAAATGCCAATGCTTAACAGGAACGACACTATGGCCACTCTTCCACTCTATACCTCGAGACCTGGAACCCCATCCAGTCAGCAGCCTATGCTTCCGGGTGGGTTTGAACTCGACAACATGGATCAGAAGAGACCGTTCCCAGTACGGACAGGAACATCATCATCAGCAATGTCAAATATGAGCTACGCATCGAATGCTCCGCTCATGGGTGCCGCTGGAGAAATGGGTTATGGACGAAGCGCTTCTCCAGCGCCTTCCCTACCGCAACTTGAAACCGAGGGGTTTCCTTTCTCGCAGAGATCGTTGACTGCGAACTCAAATGGTAGTCAATGGCAGAGAGGGGGGCCCCAACAGATGCGGAACGGTCCAATGGGTCCTCCATCTCGACAAATAACACAAGATTCTTACAATTCTGATCCAAGAGGAGCCTCAACCAGGCAGAACTCTCAAGATCCTTACTCTCCAGACCGGAGAGGACCCCCATCCCGACAAATAACTATGGATGGCTATACTGCAAGCCCTACCAGTTATGGTGATGCTGGGAGGGATAGTCCTCGCCCTCAAAATAACTCTGTTGATAGCTACGGCAGACCTCTACCACGTAGTGTTGATGATTCCAACGGCCGATCTACACCTGGCGCGACATCTGTGGGTCGGCGGACTCCTTTTACGGAAATGGACTCAGCCGGTCGATCAAGTCCTGCACCTGGCTCGGACATGGGGCGATCAAGTCCACCGGGCTCACAAGTTGGATCGAACAGACCAATAGATCTTGATCGTGACTATTCCAGCTCTGACTCGCGCCGAAGGTCACCCCCAAACATGAACGGCCAGTATGAGCCTAATGGTAATGGGACCATGGGATACGGTCCATTAAACCCATCAATGCGTAGTGCTTCAGCAGGTATTCAAGGCCCTACACGAACATTTCAAACACCGCAGCAACGCCCTTACCGGAACATGACTGAGCCGATGCCTGCACCGAGTCGACAGCCGACAAGTGATTACATCAATAATGGACAGCCACTTCGTCAAGGCGCTCCACAGAGCCAAAGAGGTGGTTATAATGACCAGTACAATGCATATCGGGGACCTGGAAGTGAGCCCAGAGTTGCGAGTCCAGCTAGCTATAATGCACGGCCTGGACCGCCGCCGCAGCAAGACGGATATAGAAGGTAGCGCCTGGGGCATGGCATAAAGTAAGAAGTGGGTGATATGATATGATTTCCTTGCTATTAGCGTTGAGATTTAAGCTGTGCCTCGGACGGCTTGGAGTAAAATAGGCGTATAGAATCAATGGATAAAAGACACTCTCTGGCAGGAAGAATCTGAAGATGTAAGCTATTAAGACATTGTATCTCTATTATCAAGGGAGATAGTTCTAAGTGAGAGGTTAAGGATGACGCAAACCCTACCCATTTCCATTATTAACGGCCCCGAACTTAGTCCAGCCAGATAAAGATATGATGGCCGAACCACGGAATCTAATATTTCACGAAAGCGTTCGTGTTCCCAAATGGTGAAGACTTCGGGAAAAAGAGCTACCTGTATCAGTTTCTACATTTGAACAATGCGTTCCCCACCCACTAGCAGCTCTTTGCAAACTGGTATTCAACAGGAGTATACTTTGATCGCAGGTCCTCGTGTACATAAATGTGATGGAGCAATAAGAGACCCCTATTATCATGCGAACATGCACCCCAAACGGCCGTCTATAAATGTCACTTGAAATGATGCTCCAGTGCAAGGGAGAAGATGCCACGGCAGTGGAACACGGGTATTGGAATTTCCGGAATGGCATAGACATGCAGAAATGCTTGAGGCTTCCAAGACTTCATATGTTTGTTTCATCATATCAGAGTCATGGAAACAGATCGGAGCCTGAAGTCTTTAAAACTTACAGAGAGTATTATCCCGACTGGCCGTGCTTTGCCACCACCGCGTGAAATAGGTACTTATGAGTTACAAATTCATATGGAATATTGTATTCCTGCCGAAGCATATTATCTGCGAAAGCAAGCAATTCTGCCGAACTTGGCATCTCAACGGATCTCAACTTCGCAATTTAAAATTGCATCTTTTTTGGCCACGGAGACAGCGCGCATATTGGACAGGTAAAGTTGTTTTGTCACCAGTTTGAGCAGGTTACATGAGGATACTGAAGCTGAGTGGTCGCAACAGAGAATGTATTCACACTTGACTCTTATTTAGAACGTCTCACTCGATGAAAGCCCGTCTTTGACCCGTCTTGAACGCCAACGGTTCCTAGATATTTCACGTCGGTTTTTTGCTTACGTTAATTTTTAGAAACCCCTTGTCAGTTCTCCTTGATGTCTACGCTGTTTAAATGTTGAGTTCTGCCACTCTACGGAGTTAATAAAGCTGCCTATGTGCTATTATTGATTCTAGCCATAGTCTAAGATTTTTTGGAAGCTAATGGGCCTTTCCAGCAATGAACATATTAGAATTGTTACTACGGCAGTATGGAGGTGGCTGATAATTCATGTTCAGAATGCATTTTCCTCAAAGTATTGCGTGCGAGTTATATTTTGGGACATGTATTGGTTTTAGATATTTAATTCCGAGATTCTGAAACGGATACCGCTATATAATAAAGTCAAATAGGGCAGGGGAAAAAGGAAACACGTAAAAGACTGAACTCCAGACCAACATCCATTTGTTAGATCGTCTTATCCATAGTTACAGGTATGTTCAAGGAAGGGAAATACTCTCTCTACCAGCTGGTATCCATTGGTGTCGCAGCACGATTCTGTAAATAAATTTGCCGAAGCTGCTCATTTTGGCGTGTGGCTATGTCCTTCTTGGTTCCCGTGAGGCTTTCAATGCGCTTCTTCTCTGCCTCATATCGATCCAACTCCTTCGAGTCAGCAATATTTCGTTCGCGAAGTGGATCTTGAATTTCCGGAACAACGCGTCCTGCTGCTCTACAGAGGCGCCTTCCAGACTTTTTGAAAAGGCTGATTGTGGCAACAGGTGCATAAAAGTTTTTTGATTCAACTTTCTTGAAGTTCTGCGAATGCGTGACAAATGCATCAACTGAGGCCAGGATGCTCTCGCCCAGTATTATGTCGGCCGTGAGACCTTCCAAAATGTAAAATTCTGCGGCGATAGAGATATCTTCTATCGGGCTATTTGCTGCTACCTCATAGCCAGGTTGATATTCTGGGACTTCAGAGGACTGGCCAACCAATCTTACAAGAAATGAAGAAGGTGAACCTTGTTTGAAAGACAATGGTTTAGTTACTCGACCTATCACAGCCTGAAGAGATCCATCTGCAAAACGAACCACGTGAATATTGTCAGTCTCAATGAAAAAGCCTCTTTTCTGAGCAAATTCCAGAGACATCGCATTAATCTCTGAGCCAGTATCTGGGATAGATTCGAGCTCCTCGCCATCCAGAAAAATCGTCAAAGTCTCCTCGCCAGCACCTAGGAACGCGACAATGGGAATTTCTTGATTTATCTGAGGCCGATCGTACAAGCGATACTGAAAAAGGTCGAGTGTTCCTGTCTCGCGGAGGAACTCTTGGCCTAGAATAACCGGATAGACAAAATGTTGAAAGACAAAAAAATCGTAAACCTTTTCTGTCAAAGGCTCGTCGGGGAAGACGCACAATATTTTTGCTCGTCCCATTGGCCAGATAAGCCTACCGAAAGTTGGAAGTAAAAAAGGCTTACACGCGTTGTCTTGGACAATCACGACATTGATTTGAAGGGCGTATTCAGCATCGATAATGTTCGCAGCAGCGCCAAAATCAGCACATGCTCGACAGAAATTGCCTTCTAAATATATTGGCAAGTCTTTCTTTGTAGGAGCTAAGTGCTCAATGATCGAGAGGCTCTGATCACGAAAGTTGGGTAGCTGTAGACTATACTGTCCCTCTACCAGCTGTTGGCGGGCCGCACGCAAACTCGTTGAGTCAGCCCGAAGATTCGCTAGATGCTCCTTTCAAAAGCATATTAATGTATTGCATGCATTTGAAGTACAGGGAAAGCCTACAAGTGTAATAACCCGATATGCAGTGACATAATACCCTGCTTGTACCTTCC
>Ga0335074_10006749_pt1 | contig 15915 bp, 11 predicted proteins | sample Lox_Sample_23_FD_206715 | JGI IMG/M metagenome (GOLD analysis project Ga0335074, IMG submission 206715) | Soil microbial communities from Loxahatchee National Wildlife Refuge, Florida, United States - Lox_Sample_2.3 | ecosystem: Environmental > Terrestrial > Soil > Wetlands | place: USA... | reverse complement strand
TGATGCGCCGGCGCAGTCAGGATGAGGCGGCCTTGGCGTTCTCGATCGCCGACCAGATGGCATAGGGCGTGACCGGCATGGCGATGTCGCGCACGCCGAGCGGGCGCAGCGCATCGAGCACCGCGGAGACGACCGCCGCGGGCGCCGCCGTGGTGCCGCCCTCGCCGCCGGCCTTGATGCCGAGCGGATTGGTCGGGGAGAGCACTTCGGCGATGCCGACATTGAACGACGGCACCATGTCGGCATGCGGCATGCCGTAGTCCATCAGCGAGCCGGTCAGCGGCTGGCCGGAATCCGGATCGAGATAGACCTGCTCGCAGATCGCCTGGCCGACGCCCTGCACGATGGCGCCGTGGGTCTGGCCGTGCACGATCAGCGGGTTGATGCAGCGGCCGACATCGTCGATCGAGGCGTAGCGCGCGATCGTCATGGCGCCGGTGCCGGGATCGATCTCGACTTCGCAGATCGCCGTGCCGTTGGGAAACACCGGCTCGTGCATTTCGTTGTCGGTGACGATGGCAAGGCCGTCGCGCAGCGCCGCGGGCAGGCCGTGACGCGCGGCCTCGTTCGCCAGTTCGAGAAAATCGAAAGTGCGATTGGTGTCGCGCGCGCCGAAGCGGCCGTCGTCATAGGTGACGGTCTCGATCGGCGTATCGAGAACCGCGGCCGCCACTTGCTTGCCCTTGTCGACGAGATCGACTGCGGCCTTGGCAAACACCGTCGCGGCGTGGCGCATCGAGCGGCCGGAATGGGTGCCGCCGCCCGCTTTCACCACGTCGGTATCGCCCAGCACGATGCGCACGCTTTCGGCCGGCACATGCAGAAGATCGGAAACGACCTGGGAGAAGCTCGTCTCATGCCCCTGCCCGGCCGGCTGCGTGCCGATGACGACATCGACGCGGGCCGGGCCCGCGGCGTCTTGCGGCACCACCGTGATGCGGGCCTGCTCGCGCGGCGCGCCGATCGAAGACTCGACGTAATTGGCAAGCCCGAGACCGAGGAGCTTGCCGCGCTTTTTCGCTTCGCGGCGGCGCGTAGCAAAGCCTTTCCAGTCGGCGATCTCCATCGCCCAGTCCATGTTGTCGCGATAGCGGCCGGAGTCGTACAGCATGCCGACCGCGTTGCGATAGGGCATCGCGCCGGGCTTGACGAGATTCTTGCGGCGCAGCGCCACGCGATCGATGCCAAGCTCCTCGGCCGCGGCGTCGACCAGCCGTTCGATGGCGTAAGTGACTTCCGGCCGACCGGAGCTGCGATAGGCGTTGGTCGGCATGGTGTTGGTGTAGACCGCGACTGCCCGCAAGCTTGCCGCAGGAATGGCGTAGGAGCCGGGAATGAGACCGGCGCCCTTGCTCAAGGGCGACAGCGACACGCAGCGGGCGCCGACATTGGAGATATTGGTCGCCCGCATGGCGAGGAAGCGGCCGTCGGCATCGAGCGCCAGCTCGACTTCGGTAACGAGATCGCGGCCCTGATAATCGCTCAAGAAGGATTCCGAGCGGGTCGCGGTGTATTTGACCGGGCGCTTGAGCTTCTCCGCCGCCCACAGCACCAGCCCGAATTCGACGAAGACGCGGTTTCGTGTGCCGAAATTACCGCCGATGTCGTAGGCCTGCACGCGCAGCCGCTCCGGCGCGATGCCGAGCACGGCGGCGAGCTCGCTCTTCTGCCGCACCGCGCCACCCGAGCCGGCATAAAGCGTATAGCGGCCGGTCGCGACATCGTAGGCGCCGAGCGCGGCGCGCGGCTCCATCGGCACGCCGGTGACGCGGCCGACGTGGAACTTCCGTTTCACCACATGCGCGGCGCGGGCAAAACCTTCGGCGGTGGCTGCGGCATCGCCGAAGCGGGTATCGACCAAAATATTGTTCGGCACCTCGTTCCAGACGGCGGGCGCGCCGGGCGCCATCGCAGCTTCCGAATGCAGCACGAACGGCAGTTCTTCGTAACTCACCGCGACGGCCTCGGCCGCATCTAACGCCTGCGCCTTGGTTTCGGCCACCACGAGCGCCACGGCCTCGCCGACATGGCGCGCTTTGTCCGTCGGCAACAAAAGATGCGGACCGATGAAAACCGCACCGCCGCCGGGCGCGGCAAGCTTCATGTCGAATTTCGTCTTCGGCAGCGGATCGTGCGGGATGGCGTTGAGCCCGTCGGCCGCGCAATCGGCGCCGGTGAAGACGCCGAGCACGCCGGGCATGGCTTTCGCCGCCGCCGCATCGACCGCGACCAGGCGCGCATGCGGGTAAGGCGAGCGCACCATCGCCGCATAGGCCTGGCCGTCGAGGCTGAAATCGTCGGTGAAACGGCCCTTGCCGGTGACGAGCCGCGCATCTTCTTTGCGCAGCATCGGCTTGCCGATGAAGCGGTAACCGGTTTGCCCCGGCATTGTTTTGTCGTCCATCGGTCCTCGCTGGCAATCCGCTGCTGCCGATACAAAGCGGCATAGCTCAATCGATATTGGCCGGCAATAAACGGCTCAACCTGGGTGTTTCCGGGGAATACAGGCTTCCGCCTCGAATCAAGTGCGAGGGCGGGCATTTTCTGGATCCTGCTTTAGGCGAATCGATCGTCGAATTTGTTGGCGCCGGCGCGCTTGAGCCATGCGACGGTTTTGCCGAGCGCGCTGCCGTTCGCGAAAGCCGCAAGGCGGTGCGGCAGGCGCAGTTCGGCAAGTCTTGCCACAAAGCGGATTTGACCGACCGACGCGCTGGAATCGATCCGGGCGGTGAAAATCGCCCGCGCACCGAGGACGACCGCGCGAAGGATTCCGAACAATACCTCGAACGATCGAGCGGAAAATCCATCGGCATGACGGCGAATTCTCGCGGCAACGCGCGCGGCGACCCCGCCGACATGCCGCAAGGCCGCTCGCGTCTCGCCGGTGCCGAGCCACAGATCGATCGGCACAAAGAAAATGGCGACAAATAACAGCTCCAGGCCGAACGAGAATGCCGCGGCGTGATCGAGCGGCCAGCGCCAAATCTCGCCGACGTAATTGGCGCTTTCGAAGACCTTTTTTACCGGAACGACGGTGACACACCGCGCGCGGAGCGCCTGCTCCTGATCGGCGGGGAAGCCGCCGAGCCCCAGCAGAGCCAGGAGGTTGCGATCGAAATCGTCCGTCGCATCCGCGCGCTCTACCCCGCGGCCGGCGGTGAAGCTGCGGCGCGTGGCTTCGCCGACCGTCACGCTTTGGTCCGCGACATTGCCCAGCCGCTCTTCCCACTGGTGTTCCTCGATCTCGAGCTTGAAGACATTGGCGTACCACTCGGCATAGCGGGCGTGCAGCATGGCGCCGCGCTCGAGCTGTGCCGCACTTCCCTCCGCGGCCGGCCGGTCGCTGACCAGGCGGTAGGTGCCATCTTGCGCCGGGCCGTGACGGGTGTCGGCGCCGGCGGCGGCCGTGCGCGCGGCGCGAACTTCAGCGGGCACCAGATCGTAATAGTCCTTGAGCCTGGCTTTGGACCGCAACACCGCGTCGACGAAAAACGGGCGCATGCAGCGCGCCGACGCCCGCCATATTTCTGCGGTTTCGACCGCCGGCGCGATCGGCGAATTGCCGTTCACCCAGGCATAGCCGCTCTCGGTCGCGCGCAACGTCTGCGCCCAGTCGATGAGCGAAGCGCCGAGAATGGCGCAACCCATCACGGCGAAAAAAATGCGGATACGCGCAACGGTGATACGCAACATGGTACTCGGCGGCGGTTAAGCGCGCAGCAAGCTGGATCTGGTGTCGGAGGCGCAAGAAAGCTTACAAGAAAGGCTGCAAGAGAGCCTGCAAGAAAGCCTGAACGTGTCGGTGCGTTGCAGCCAAAAAAGGCAGGCCGTGATCCGGCAACGGGCCATGACGCCGCCCTCCCCCGCAACTCCACCCACGGCTTAAACTTCAGGCCCATTTGAGCCGGAATTAAGACAATTTCCGCGCGGCGAGTCGCGCCCCGCTTGCGCAACCGCAAAATTAATCGAGCCGTACGACTTCGCCGGTCGCCGCGGCGCGTTCGATGGCGTAGGTCACTTTGAGATTGCGCAGTGCCTCGTCCGCCGTGCAGTGGATGCTCGGCCGGCCGGTGGCGAGAAAATCGAGCCAGGCGCGGGTTTCGTTGCCGAGCGGCCCCCAGAAGTCGCCCATCGCCCAATCGCCCGCGGTATTGCTGCCGAGAAACGCCATCTCGATCGAATGGCCGGGCACATAAGGGTGCGGGATGCCCTTTTCCGAAAAGATCAAATGCTCCATGTGGTCGTCGTCGATGATCATGGTGCCGTCGGCGCCGAGAAGCTCGACGCGGTCCGATTGCCCCTGCGTCGGATAATTTGCCGGCAGCGCGTAACTGATGCCGAAATTGACCACCGCGCCGTCGGCGAAAGTGACGAGCGCCCAGGTCACGTCCTGGGCGCTGTAGCCGGCGTCGCGAAAAATGCCGGACTGGCCGCGCGCCACGACTTCGACCGGGCGATTGCCTTCCATGAGCCAGCACATGAGATCGACATAATATGTCAGCACGTCGAGCACCGGCGTCGCGTGCGGATCGCGCTTGAGAATGGCGAAAGTCTGGGCGCGGGAATTATAGACGCGCGCCAGGCCGCCGCTGATTTTGCCGAGACGACCGAGCCGCATTTGTTCCTTGGCGCGCAGAAAACATTCTTTGAAGCGGCGGCTGTAGCCGACTCGCAGCGTGCCGCCGGTCGCATCGAGCGTTTTGCTGATCGCCTGGGCATCATTGAGCGACAGCGCCAGCGGCTTTTCCACCAGCACCGGCTTGCCCAATTCCAGCGCCCTGCAGACCGGCGCGGCATGCTCGCCTTCCGGCGTCGAAACGAACACGGCCGTCACCTGCGGGTGGCCGATCACCGCATCGTTGTCGGCCGAATGAAAATCGGCGCCGGCGAGCGCGGCGAGTTTTTGCGCCTGCGCCGGGTCTTTGTCGGCGACCGCGAGAAAGCGCACCGCCGGGTGTTTGGCGGCAAGCCGCGCGCGCAAGCTGCCGATACGGCCCGAACCGACGACGGCGATGCCGAGGTCCTTTGCCTGCACGGGCCGCCTCCCCAGCGGTTACGCGACGCGCCTGAAGTCCCGTTGGCGGCGCCGCACCCGGCGCTCGTCGACCTCGATGCCAAGCCCGGGCCGCTCCGGCACTTCGACATGACCCCGGACGACGGCGAGCGGCTCGACCGCGACATCCTCGGCAAGGCCGGGATTGGTCACCGTCAATCCCCAGGCAAGCTCCGGCACCGCAGTGGCGACATGCGCGGCCGCCGCCGAGGCCACGCTCGATTCTCCGGTCTTGCAGGAAATGTTGATCTTCATGCCGAGCCGCGCGGATTGTTGGCTGGCCGCAAACAGCGCCCGCAAGCCGCCGAGCTTGATCGCCTTGAGGCTGCCACCGTCGGCGGCTTTGCGCTCGTGATGGCGCAGAATATCGTCGGGCGAATGCAATCCCTCGTCGGCGCCGATCGGCACCCGGCTCGCCGCGGCGACGCGCGCCATTGCCTCCAAAGACCTGCCGTCGAGATCGTGCGCGGCAACCGGCTGCTCGAAGAAATCGAGCCCGCAGTCGCCGAGCGCGCGCACATAGGCAATCGCATCGTCCACGGCAAAGCCCTGATTGGCGTCGGCGGAAACCAGGCACGGCTCGCCCGCGCGCTTGAGCGCCAGGCAGACGCTGCGGGTGCGCTCGGCATCGGCCGCCGCCGTGCCCAGCCCCACTTTGATCTTGAAGGCGCGATATCCGGCCGACCAGCGCTCTTGCGCGTCACGCAGGTCGGCCGCGGCGTCCGGCGAGCCGATGACGGCGAGCACCGGCATGCGGCGCCGCGCTCTGGTGCCGAGCAGCGCATAGACCGGGCGCCCGGTGGCACGGCCGACGAGATCGTGGAGCGCAATGTCGATCGCCGCCTTGGCGCCGGTATTGCCGTAGAGCCGCGCCTCCATGGCAAGAGCGGCGCCGGCAAAGTCGTCGGCGGTGCGCTTGAGCAAGCCGGGCGTCATCAGCTCCACTGCCGCCATCATGCTGGCGACGGTTTCGCCGGTCATGACCGGCGCCGAGGCCGCCTCGCCCCAGCCGACGACGCCGTCCTCGGATTCGATGCGCACCAATACGTTGTCGGCGCGCGACACGGTCTCGCCGGCCATTTGCACCGGCTTCTTCATCGGCAGACTGACCGCGATAGCCTCGATCGCTGTGACCTTCACGCTGCGCCTCGCTCGCGTTCCTAGAAAAAGGGCCCCGCGCCTGGTGCGCGCCAGCATGAGATTGTAGCGACGACAGCACCTGTGCGACAAGCCGCGCCAATGGAGCGGCGATGCGAAGGGACGCCGGCTTGGCGTCGATCGTTTGGCGTCCATAACGATTGAGGCGGCGACCGGGCGACCGGCAGAGTTCGAGGCGACCGCGATCGACCGATAGGCCCATTGCGGCAGACCGGCGATGGGCTTAATTGACTTTCCGCGTTGCAAACCGAACGCGGCGCGCGCGCGAGCGAGGCCTGCCAGGAGTTCCGACCATGCGAGCGAAAATGGTGAGTATCGTGGCGCTGCTTGTGCCGCTCCTGGCGCCCGTGCACGCCGTGAGCGCAGACCCGGCGACTGCGGCCCCGACGCCGGCCGGACTCTGGCAGGCGGTCGACAGCGATACCAAGCAGCCGACCGGCTGGTTTTTGATCACCGATCACGACGGCGTCTATGACGGCATCATCGCCAAGATGTTTCTCAAGCCCGGCGAAGACCCCAATGTCGTCTGCGACCAATGCAAGGACGACCGGCACGACCAGCGCTGGCTCGGCCTCGAAATCATCCGCGGCATGAAGCAGGAGGACGCCGACAAATACAGCGGCGGCACGATTCTCGATCCGCGCGACGGCAAGATTTATCACGCCATCATGAAAGTCTCGCCCGACGGTCAGACCCTGATCGTCCGCGGCTATATCGGCATCGAATTGTTGGGCGAAAATCAATATTGGACGCGGCTGCCGGATGCCGCCTACAGCATGCTCGATCCGTCGATTAACCCCAATCCCGCGGTCAATCCCAATATGGCGCCGGCCAAGCATCCGCCTGTGCACCACTCCCAAATGATGGCGCCGCAAAACGCCGTGGGACGTTAAACGGCGCTTAGAGCATGATCCGGAAAATGCCTGCCCTCGGACTTGATCCGAGGGTGGACCCCGGTTTTCCGAAAAGCATGCCCTCGGGCTCGACCCGAGGGATCATGCTCCAACAGTAAATATAGAGCGCAATCGCTTCAATCTGAAGCGATTGCGCTCTAGCTGCTCGCCGGCGTCTGCTGGCGCGGCTTGCCCATCAGCACCGGCTGGAAGAACGCCGCGGCCAACATGGTCGTTAACAGCGAGATCGCCAGCAATTTGCCCATGCTGGACGTTCCGGGATGGCTGGAAAACCACAGGCTGCCGAAGGCGGTGGCCGTGGTGCAGGCGGAGAACGTGACGGCGCGGGTGAGCACCGACTGCAACAGATTGGTCTGCCCCTCGCGCCAGGCCATGATGTAATAGATCTTGAACGCCACGCCGACGCCGAGCAGTAGCGGCAGCGCGATGATGTTGGCGAAATTCAGCGGCAAATCGACGATCACGCAGATTTCCAACGTCACCACGCAGGCCAGCAACAGCGGCACCAGCGTCAACAACACGTCGCCCAAGCGTCGCAACGTGATCCACAGCAACAGGCCGATCGACAACAGCGCGCAGGCGCCGGCTTCGATGAAGGCACTGACGATGGCGCGCCGCGCCTCGAGAATCGAGATCGGTCCTTCGGTCGCATTAGGCGCCACCGACTGCACCGCGCTGGCGAACCGGCGCAGCACCGCATTGTTGTTGGAATCGCCCTTGGGCGCAACATCGACGCGCGCCTGGCCGCCCGGCGTCACCCACTGCGCGGTGAGGTCGGCCGGCAGATTGGCGCGCGTCACCTGTTGCGCCTTCAAGAGATTGCGCAAGTCGTCGAGCGCGGTGCGCAACGGCTGCACGAATGCGGTTTCGGCGCGTTGTCGCACCGCTGGGCTGGATTTGGCCAGCGCCGTCATCGCCGCCGCCAGGCGCCGCGCGGCAACCGCGCCCGAGCCGGTATCGCTGCCGGCCAGCCGGTTGAGAAAATCGATCGTCGAATTCATCATGCTGACGTTCTGGGCGTCGGTCGGCGGCGGAGACGGCGCCGCCGGATTGAGCAGCGGATCGAGCGTCTTGGCCGCATCCTGGATGAGCGGCAGCTTTTGCTCCTGATCGGCCGGAATGAAGCTCGACAGCGTAGTGACGCGCGCGACTTCCGGAAGCCTGCTCAGCTTGGCCGATACCTGATCCGCCGCCGTCAATGACGGTTCCAGGATTTGGATGTCGTTGGCGCCGCTTTGCGGGTCGCTCTTGAGCGAGAGATAGGTCGCCACCGCTTCGGTTTTGGGACTGCGCAGATTGATCGGATTGAAATCGAAACGCAGCCAATGCAACAGCGGCAGGCCGGCGGCGACCACGGCCAACGTGATGATCAGGATCGGCATGCGGTGGCGCGCCAGGAAATCGTCGACCGGCGCCAGCGCCTTGTAGCCGAGCTGCGCCGGCTCGGGCGGCGGTTTGAGCACGCTCAACAGCGCCGGCAACAGCGTGATGCTGGTGGCGAACGCGATCATCATGCCGACGCCGGCAATCAGGCCGAGCTCGGAGACGCCTTTGTAGACCGTCGGCAAGAACGAGAAGAAGCCGGCCGCGGTCGCCAATGCCGCGAGCGTCAGCGGCGCGCCGGCCCGCCGGCCCGCTTCGACCAGCGCTTCGCGCAGATTATCGTTGGCATGACGCTCGGCGCGATAGCGCACGGAAAATTGCAAGCCGAAGTCGACACCGAGGCCGACGAACAGCACGGCGAAATACACCGATATCAGATTCAGCGTACCGACCATCAGCAGGCCGAGCGCGGCCGTGACGGACAGGCCGACGACGAGCGCGGCGAATACGGCGAAAATGATCCGCGCCCAGCGCAGCGCCAGCCAAAGAATGAACAGCACGACCGCGATCGTGACCGTGGCGTTGAGCGCGGCGTTCTCCTTGATGGTGGCGAATTCCTCGTCCGCCATCGGCACCGGGCCGGTCAGGCGCAGCCGCGCCTGGTATTTGGAGGGGAAATCGAGATCCGTTGCCGCCTGCCGGACGGCGTCGGTCGCACGCTTGCCCGGCTCCAGCTCGGAGTAGTCGAGGCTCGCCCTGATCTGCACGAAGCGGAGCGAGTCGTCCGGCTTCGGCGCGCTGCCCTGGGCCAGTTCATGCCAGGAAAAGCTCGCCGGCTTTCCGGCATTGACGTTTTCCAGCGTGTCGGCGGCCAACGTCATCGGCCACGTCATATTGTCGAGCGTGATTTGGCCGCCCTGCACGCCTAGAAGCCCGAATTGCAGCGCCTGGATGACGCCGCGTAGCGACGGGTCGCCCGCCAGCACCTGAATGAGACGCTGCGCCTGGGTCAGGCCCTTGAGTTGCGGGGCGAGATCGGCGGTGCTCTCGAACAACAAGCCGTTTCGGCCAAAAAAGCTGCCACCCTTCGGCTGCACGATAGAGTGAAACAGTTCCTTCTGCTGCGACAGCCGTTGCGTCAGCGCATTGGTCGCTTCATCGACCAGCTCGACCGTCGGTGCATTGATCACCGCAGTGATCGTGTCGTATTCCGGAAAGGCCTTTTCCATGGCGGCTTCACGCTGCCGCCACGGGATATTCGCCGAAATGAGCTGGTTGATGTCCGTGGTCATGGCAAAATGGCTCGCCGCGTACCATGACGCGACCAGCGTGAGCAGCACGGCGGCGGCGATCACCGTCCAGGCATGGCGCGCGCAACCATCGATCGCGCGAACAACGAGAGCGGTAATCGTCTTCATGGCCTGGTCAGCGTGAGCGGGATGGGATCAAAGAATGGTTTGAGGCGTTAAGAGAAAGGCGAAAAGTGGGCGGGGAATCGGGCTAGCGCACTCTAGATGCCTTGCTGGTCGGAAAAAGTGAAATTTTGGATATTCTCCTGGTACGGGACCGTGCTTCCCCTATTGCGGCAGGCGCATGACGGAATCCCCCACCCTCGCCCAGTCGGCCCCCCAACGTGCCGCTTCCGAACCGGTCGCACCATGGCGCGTTGCCCTTGGACGGCGGCTAACCATGGTGGGTTCAAGCGCGGCCGGCGGATGCACCCGCGACCGAAGCCCGCTGGACAAGAGGCCCTATTTCCGCTCAATGGGGGCAGATTATGGACCGTTCGGACTTGATTGTAATGCGTTTGCGGCCAAGTAACCGGATACGGCCAAGCTGAAGCAGGCATAACCCGACTATCACCGCGGTCGGCCGCATTCTTGCGGCGCATGGCCGCAGACCCGACATTAACCGATTATCGAACCGGCTTTTGGACCGGAGGCCTTATGAAAGTGATCCTTGCCCAGCCCCGCGGTTTTTGCGCCGGCGTCGTGCGCGCCATCGAAATCGTCGAGCGGGCGCTGCAGAAATACGGCCCGCCGGTCTATGTGCGTCACGAAATCGTGCACAATAAACACGTGGTCGAGAGCCTCAAAGCCAAAGGCGCGCGTTTTGTCGAAGAGCTCTCCGAAGTTCCCGCCAACGCGGTTACCATCTTCAGCGCCCACGGCGTCGCCAAGAGCATCGAGGAAGAAGCGGCCGCGCGCAATCTGCCGGTGCTCAATGCGACCTGCCCGCTGGTGACCAAAGTGCACAACCAGGGTAAGCGCTACGTCGCTCAGGGCCGCCGCCTCATTCTGATCGGCCATGCGGGCCACCCGGAAGTCGAAGGCACCATGGGCCAGATCTCGGAGCCGGTGACGCTGGTGCAAACCGAGGCTGACGTCGCCAAGCTCGACATTCCCGACGACACCCCGGTCGCTTATGTCACGCAGACGACGCTGTCGGTCGACGACACCCGCGGCATCATCGCCGCGCTGCATAATCGCTTCACCGACATGGTCGGGCCGGAGACGCGCGACATCTGCTACGCGACGCAGAACCGCCAGACCGCGGTGCGCGAACTCTCGCAGCTCGTCGACGTTATCCTGGTGGTCGGCGCCAAGAACAGTTCCAACTCCAACCGGCTGCGGGAGATCGGCGAGGAGGCCGGCACGCCGAGTTATCTGATCGCCGACGGCAGCGAGCTCGATCCGTCCTGGTTCGACGATGCCAAGACGGTGGGCATCACCGCGGGCGCCTCGGCGCCCGAAGTTCTGGTCGAGGACGTGATCACCGCGTTGCGCCGGCTCGGCCCGGTCGATGTCAGCCAGCTGCACGGCCGCCATGAGACCATCGAGTTCCGCCTGCCGCCCGAACTGACCGGCGGCGCCACCGCGGGCCGCGCCACCGCCAAGGTCTGATTGAACGCTTATTGGTTGGACGCTGACCGGCACGGCAGTGCCTCCATAAATAAAAAGAGGATTTGAGCCTTGGGTGTATCTCTCCGTCAGAAAGTGAAAGTCGGCGCTTATGTGATGCGGCAGCGTCTGGCCGGCCGCAAGCGCTACCCGCTGGTGCTGATGCTGGAGCCGTTGTTCCGCTGCAACCTGGCTTGCACCGGTTGCGGCAAGATCGATTATCCGGACGCCATCCTCAACAAGCGCCTCTCGGTGCAGGAATGCCTCGACGCGGTCGACGAGTGCGGCGCGCCGATGGTGGCGATCCCCGGCGGCGAGCCGCTCATTCACAAGGAAATCGGCGAGATCGTCAAAGGCATCGTCGCCCGCAAGAAATTCGTGTCGCTGTGCACCAATGCGCTGCTGCTGGAAAAGAAGCTGCATTTGTTCGAGCCGTCGCCGTATCTGTTCTTTTCGGTGCATCTCGACGGCATCAAGGAGCATCACGACAAGTCGGTGTGCATGGACGGCGGGTTCGACAAGGCCGTCTCCGCCATCAAGGCCGCGCAAGCCAAAGGCTTTGCCGTCAACGTCAACTGCACGGTGTTCGACGGGCATCCGGCCGAAGACATCGCCAAATTCCTCGACCTCACCGAGGAGCTCGACGTCGGCGTATCGATCTCGCCCGGCTACGCCTATGAACGCGCGCCCGACCAGGAGCATTTCCTGAGCCGCCGCAAGACCAAGGAGCTGTTCCGCAAGGTCTTCGCGCTCGGCAAGGGCAAGAAGTGGAATCTCACCCATTCCGGCATGTTCCTCGATTTCCTCGCCGGCAATCAGGAATTCCACTGCACGCCCTGGGGCATGCCGACCCGCAACATCTTCGGCTGGCAGAAACCCTGCTATCTGCTCGGCGAAGGCTACGCCAAGACGTTTGGCGAGCTGATGGACACCACCGACTGGGATGTTTACGGCACCGGCGCTTACGAAAAATGCGCCAACTGCATGGCCCATTGCGGTTACGAGCCGACCGCGGCCCAGGCCATGATGGACCATCCGCTTCAGGCGGCGATGATCGCCTGGAAGGGCATCAAGACCGAAGGCCCGATGGCGCCGGAAATTTCCTTGGACGCGCAACGCCCCGCGCAATACGTCTTCGACGGCAACGTGCAGCTGACGCTGTCGCAGATGCGCGCCAACGAGGCGAGCGACAAGGCGGCGAAGGCGGCGGCCAATAACGACGCAGCGCGGACTTCGGCTAGCGCGGCCTGACGGTGTCGGGCGTCAGGTCCGACCGCCGGCTCGGCCGATGGCGTCGATCTGAGCGTTGAGGCTCGTAACGACCATCGCCAGCTCTTGCGGCCCGATTTTTTTCCAGTGCATGGTGCGCAACGAAATGCTGCGCCCGGACTGGAATGCGAGCAGGCTCGAGATTGCGGTAGCGCGCCTCGTTACGCCGCTTTGCCCTTTTGGGTTGGCCGAATTAACACTTCTGCGGAAATGCCCAAATGTTTGTGCAAGCGCCTGATCATGCCGATAGAGAGGCTGCGCTTGCGATTGAGGACTTCCGCCACGCGCGTCCGCGTTCCGATGAAGGGCTCCAGGTCCTTCCGAGACAGACCCTGTTGCTCCATCCGAAACTTGATGGCCTCGACCGGATCGGCCGGGTCCATGGGATAGTGCTCGGATTCATACGCGTCGATGAGTGTTGCGAGCACGTCGAGGCGATCGCCCTCGCGCGTGCCGCGCTTCGCGCCCCAAAGATGCTCAATCTCAGAAAGAGCCTTCTCGTAGTCCGTCTTCGTGCGAATTGGTTTCACTTCATTTTTCATAGTCCACCTTCATCACGTCGATTCGATCGTAATCTTTGTGCATGCGACAAAAGCGTGGTTGGTGTGAAGAAATTGCCCGCCGCCTTCGCGGTCAGTGAGTTTAGCGTAAACCAAAAATCGAGTCCCAATGGGATGCGCGTAACGCGATTTCTTTGGAAAGCGGACACGCAAGCTCTGTTCAAATTGTTCGTTGGGGACAGTACGTACGTGGATGTCGCCGTGCAAACCGGAGCCGCTTTCGCAGTAAGTTTCAACAACGATTCGGATGTATGGCTCCGAGGGCATCTCCATAACTGCCTCCAGCAAGTAGCCCGGTGAAGAAAATCGAAATCCGGGAGCCGCGTATCCGTTCCTGCTCCGCTACAGCCTATTGCGATGGGGGTTTGCTTGCAGAAGCCGCCACAACCGGAGCTTTATTTGCCAAAGACCCGCTTCCTACCTCATTTGCGGATATTTTTGATGGTTCCACGGAGACTTTGGAATTCTCTTCCGCCTCTGGTTCGTCATCACCAGACCCATTCCTCTTCGTATTCAACCGCCTCTGCATCTTTTTCAAAAAAGCCGCGGCCGACTTGGCTTCGTCACCATCAATTAGCTCGCGCTTAATGACTTCTTCGGTCAGGAGAGACCTTAGCTCATCGACATCCACCCTAACCTGCGATAGGCGTCGAATTTGCAAACGAATCGAATCTAGGATTGGATCGCTGATGAGCAGCGCAGCGATGGTGAACTTGCTGGTTATTTGCTTTTCGTGGAACCAATCTGATAACGCATCTTTGGAAAAACCTTCAAGGCTCAAACTACCAAAGCATTCGATCGCCTCGGGACCTTTGCAGTTTGCTTCTAGTGCATTGAGTTCGCAGACCAGGACCTTATCTATAGGTTTTGCAAAGACGACTTTGTAAATTCGCCATATTACGCCGTTAGTGAGGACGACCCAATCGACTCCTTTGTTTGCGGCGTAGTCGACTGCTTGTTTGATGTAATTATCCTTGAGATCAACTCCGACCGCCTTAACTTCGACAAGGAAACGCGGCTTGTTGTCTGCCGAAACCATGAGGTCGACATAGGTCCCCCTGATTGCGTGCTCACTACTCAGGTTTTGATATTTGTCATAGCCGAGAATGTTGGCGATCATGTCAGTGACGATGACGACGGTGTCGCCCTCACTGCTATCTTTTTTCATCGCTTGGGCGAGTATGCCCTGATAATTCTTGAGTTGAGCCGTGATACGTGCGGCAACCTTAGCTGAAACGCCCATTGCCAACCCTCCCGAGGAAGGGATGAATGTCCCTCAAAATTGTAATTAGGGCAATACCGTGTGCAGAAGTTGCAACTGCGAAGCAATTAGATATCTAGATCGGGGAACTGACTCTTCGGCTTTGAGCGCCTTCACATCCCCCACGCCACCGTCGGCGCATTGCCGCTCTTGAGATTGCGATAGCGCGCCAGCGCCCACAGTGGGAAGAATTTCGCATAGCCGTGATAGCGCAGATAGAACACGCGCGGGAAACCGGTTGCGGTGTAGCGTTCCTCGGTCCAAAAGCCGTCGGCGCCTTGCGAGCGGCCAAGATAGTCGATGCCGCGCTTCACCGCCGGATGATCGACCTCGCCTGCCGCCATCAGGCCAAGCAGCGCCCAGGCGGTCTGCGAGGCGGTCGACGGCGCCTTCTCATAGCCGCGATAGTCGAGCTTGTAGCTCGAGCCGTCCTCGCCCCAGCCGCCGTCTTCGTTCTGGATCGAGGCGAGCCAGGCCGCGGCTTTGCGCATTTCCGGCGCGTCGCGCGGCACGCCCGCGGCGTTGAGCGCGCAGAGCACCGACCAGGTGCCGTAGATGTAATTCATGCCCCAGCGGCCGTACCACGAGCCGTCGGCAGCTTGCGTTTTGCGCAGATAATCGACGGCGCGCTGCGCGCAGGCGCTTTGCGTGTCGCCGAGCTGCGCCAGCATCGACAGACACCGCGCGCTGACGTCCTCGGTGGGCGGATCGAGCAGCGCGCCGTGGTCGGCGAACGGGATATTGTTGAGATAATAATAGTCGTTGTCGGCATCGAAGGCGCCCCAGCCGCCGTTCTTGCTCTGCATGCCGACGATCCATTCCTTGGCCCGCGCGATGGCGTCGCCGTAGTCGGCCTGGCCGCGGCTTGCCATGCGGTTCATCGCCATGGCGACCACGGCGGTATCGTCGACGTCGGGATAATGCGGATTGGCGTATTGAAAGGCCCAGCCGCCGGGCCGCAGCGCGGGCCGCTGCGCGATCCAGTCGCCTTTGACGTCGAGCACCTGCATCGGTTTGAGCCAATCGAGACCGCGCTTGACCTGCGCGTCGATATCGTCGCCGCCGACCTCCAGGAGCGCATGGCAGGCAAGCCCGGTGTCCCAGATCGGCGACACGCACGGCTGGCAATAGGCTTCGTCGTCGTGCACCGCCAGAAGCTTGTCGATCGACCGGCGGGCGATGGCGCGGGCCGGATGATCCGCCGCATAGCCGAGCGCGTCGTACATCATCACGCTGTTGGCCATGGCGGGAAAAATCGCGCCGAGCCCGTCCTCGCCGTTGAGCCGCTCGCCGACCCAGGCGACGGCACGGTCGATGGCGCGTTGCCGCGTTCGTTTGGGGAACATCGGTTCGGCGGCGCGCAGCACATTGTCGACGGCGCGGAAGAACCAGAACCACGACGCCTTCTGCTGCGGCGCTTTCGGCGTCGGCCCGAGCGAGCGCGGCGGCTCCAGGAACAATTCGTCGATGGCAACGC
>Ga0335074_10006748_pt1 | contig 15915 bp, 13 predicted proteins | sample Lox_Sample_23_FD_206715 | JGI IMG/M metagenome (GOLD analysis project Ga0335074, IMG submission 206715) | Soil microbial communities from Loxahatchee National Wildlife Refuge, Florida, United States - Lox_Sample_2.3 | ecosystem: Environmental > Terrestrial > Soil > Wetlands | place: USA... | reverse complement strand
GCGGTGGACGCCATGGGCGAGTCAGTGCTGGACGGCACCGACCCGGCGAGCGCACTTCGCGAACTGCTGCGTCGTGGCATGGCTGGCCATCGCGGTCTTGACGACCTGCTGCGCAGAGTGCGGGAACGGCAGCGCGAGATCCGCAGCCGCGGGCGGCTGGACGGCATTCTCGACCAGGTCCGGTCACTCCTGGACACAGCCATCGGCCAGGAGCGGGCCGAGCTGTTCCCGAATCCCGATGATTCGGCCCGGCTGCGCGAGGCCGAACTCGACGCGCTTCCCTCCGATACAGCGCAGGCCATCAGGCAGCTCGCCGGCTATGAATGGCAGTCGGCGACCGCACGGCAGACGTTCGAGCAGCTGAAGTCGCTGCTGCGCCAGGAGGTGCTGGACAGCCAGTTCCGCGGCATGCGGCAGGCACTGGAAAATCCTGACCCGCAGGCCATGCAGCGGGTCAAGGACATGATGGCCGCGCTCAACGAGATGCTCGAAGCCGACGCCCGTGGCGAGCACACGCAGCAGGACTTCGAGGATTTCATGAGCCGCTTCGGGGACATGTTCCCCGACTCCCCGGCCGACCTTGAGGAACTCGTCGACGCGCTCGTGCGGCGGATGTCCGCGGCTCAGCGGCTGCTCGATTCGCTGACCGACTCCCAGCGCGACGAACTGGCAAGCCTGATGGCCCAGGCGCTCGAGGACGCGGGCCTCGCGGCAGAGATGTCACGGCTCTCGGATTCGCTGCACGCCCGGCGCCCGGACATGGACCAGGGCTGGCCCCAGCCCCGAATGACCGGAACCGATCCGCTTGGCCTCAGCGATGCCACCTCGGCACTGGCCGAGCTTGCTGACCTTGCGGAACTCGATGACGCACTTCGCCAGGATTACCCGGGCGCACGGCTGGATGACGTGGACGAGGAAGCCATTCGCCGCGCTCTCGGCCGGCAGGCAGTCGATGACATGGAAGCGCTCCGCCAGATCGAGCGCGAGCTTGAGCGCCAGGGTTACCTGCAGCGCACGGACGGCAAGCTCGAGCTCACGCCCAAGGCCGTGCGCAGGCTGGGCCAGACGGCGCTGCGCAAGGTGTTCGCCCAGCTTCCAGATGGCGGAACGGGCGACCACGACCAGCGTGATGCCGGGCAGGCCGGGGAGTACACCGGCAGCACCCGGCCCTGGCAGTTCGGCGACGAGCAGGCGATCGATGCGGCCGCTACGGTGCGAAACGCGCTTCTCAGGCAGGCGGCACCGCGTCGGCCGGGACCGCACGTGACTGCAACCGGACAACATCCCGGTGCCGGACTGCGGCCTGGAGTCCGTCTGGCGGTCGAAGACTTCGAGGTTGCGGAGACCGACCGGCGCGCGTCCGCGGCCGTGTGCCTGCTGGTCGACTTGTCCTACTCGATGGCGCTGCGCGGGACGTGGGGCGCCGCCAAGCAAACGGCTCTGGCGCTGCACGCGCTCGTGCGCAGCCAGTACCCGCAGGACGCCATCCAGGTCATCGGGTTCTCGAACTACGCGCGCGAACTTCAGGAGACCGAGCTCGCAGGCCTGAGCTGGGACATGGTCCAGGGCACGAACCTGCACCACGCGCTGGTGCTGGCAGGGCGCTTCCTGGACCGGCGGCCGGAGCACAATCCGGTCGTGATGGTCATCACCGACGGTGAGCCGACCGCGCACCTGCGCAGAGACGGCCGGTTCTGGTTCGACTGGCCGCCGTCACCGGAGACGCTGGAGCTGACGCTCGCCGAGGTGGACAAGATGACCAGGCGGCGGGCCACGATGAACGTGTTCATGCTGGCGGATGACGAGCGGCTGACTTCGTTCGTGGACGAGGTGGCCCGCCGCAACGGCGGCCGCGTGCTCCGCGCGATGCCCGACAGCCTCGGCGAGTACGTGGTCAAGGACTTCCTGCGGACCCGCCGCCAGTACAGCAGGTAGCGGCCTAAGATCAACTACATGTCGTTCACCGATCGGCTCGTGCTGTGGCTACATATCGCATTTGCCATCTTCACGATTGGGCCGCTCGCGCTGGCCATCTCCTCGACACCGCGGTATATCCGCCGCCGGGAGGTGCCGGTCCTGCGCTACCTGAGCAGGATCACCGTGATCTTCACGGCTGCCTGCCTGCTCGTGCTGGTCTTCGGAATCGTCCTCGGCCAGATTCATCACGACTTTTCCCGTCCCTGGCTGACAGTCTCGATGACGCTGTTCGTGGTCGCGATCGTTCTGCTTGTGCTCGTCATCCGCGATCAGCGCCGCGCCATTAAGGCAGTCGTTACCGAGTTGCCGGCATCAGTTGGAGCGACCGGCACCAGTGATAGCGCGGCGACGGCCGACGCCGCTGCGGGCGGAGCGCCCGCCGGTGCGAGCGGGACCGAGACTTCCGCCGGTGCGCCGGGAGCGGAAACTGCTGGCAGCGCAGCCGGTCAGCCGACCGCTGCCGCGCTCGCGGTGCACGTTGCGTCGGTAGAACGCGGCCGGATCGCTGCCCTGGGCGGCATCGTTAACCTGATCTGGCTGGCGATCCTGGTGCTGATGGTGTGGCAGCCGTAGCGCGCTACAAGCGCGCGTCCGTTAACCAAATTTTTGCGCTCTTTGCTGCCATTTTGTCGTGGCGAGCGGCTAGCCGGTAGTACCGTGCCGGACGTATATCTTCAGCGCTGGTTTCTGCTGTGCCCTGAGCTCAACGGGGCGGCCAGCATCCAAGGAGGAACTGTGAGTTCTGAAAGCGTGTCCAGGGGCGGATCTAGCCGCTCGCTCATGATCATCCTGGCGGTCATCGCCGTCGTCGCGCTGATCCTGGGCATCCTGTGGATCTCCGGCTCGGCGCCGTCGTTCCTGGACTCCGGCAGCCATGTCAAGGGTGGCGGCAACCACATCTACCGGGGCATCGCCGGTTTCGTCGTCGCCGTCGTGTGTGGCGCCGGCGCATGGTGGACTGGCAAGAGGGCGTAAGGCACCGCGCGAGGTTGTCAGCATCGCGCGGAACGCCTGCGTGACTAGGCGTGCTCGGGCTACACCCGCTCCGTAACCCGAGCACGCCTCAGCATGTCGGTAAGCCGGGGCGGCACCGCATCGATCGAGATCGCATCACGTTGACACTCAGCCGCCAGGGCACCTAGATTTTTCACTGTTCGGTTATGTAACCGATGTGCGTTTGGCGCACATGGGCTTTCCCTCGGCCACATCGGTGTGCTTGCCGTCGATCTTCCAAGGGGCGCTGGTGACTCTCCTCGACCGTTCTATCTGGCTTGATAAGGCATTCTCGGGCGGCTGGAAAGAACCGGGCGGCGGTACCGCAGCGGTTATCGAGCCGGCCACCGGCGCTGAGCTTGGGCGCGTGGGCATAGCGTCGCCGGCCGATATCACGGCAGCAACCGCCGCAGCGGCGGCGGCCCAGCCCGCCTGGGCGGCGCTGCCCTACACGCAGCGCGCCGCCATCCTCCGCAAGGCCGGCGAGATCTGGCTGGCGAACGCGGCGGAGATCGAGGACTGGAGCGTCCGGGAGGGCGGCAAGATCCCTCCCGCGGCCCAGTTCGAGACGCACGTGGCGACCGAGGAGATCTTCGAGGCGGCCACGCTCCCGACCCGCCCGTACGGCGAGCTGCTGCCGAGCGAGCAACCGCATCTGAGCTTCGTTGAGCGGGTGCCGGTCGGCGTGGTCGGCGTGATCTCGCCGTTCAACTTCCCGCAGATCCTGGCCATCCGCTCGGTGGCGCCGGCGCTGGCCCTGGGTAATGCGGTCGTGCTCAAGCCAGATCCGCGGACCGCGGTGTGCGGCGGCGTCGTGCTGGCGCGGGTGTTCGAAGAGGCCGGATTGCCCGAGGGGCTGCTGCACGTGCTTCCGGGTGGCCCCGATGTCGGCGAAGCGCTCGTGACGGACCCGGCCGTGGGCGTCATCTCGTTCACCGGATCGACTGCAGCCGGCCGGAAGGTCGGCGCGCTGGCAGGCGAACTGCTCAAGCGCGTGCACCTTGAACTCGGCGGCAACTCTGCACTGATCGTGCTCGAGGACGCCGATCTCGACAAGGCGGCCTCGGCCGGCGCCTGGGGATCATTCCTGCATCAGGGTCAGATCTGTATGACAACTGGCCGGCATCTCGTCCAGGCCAGCGTCTACGACGACTATGTGGAACGTCTTGCCGACAAGGCAGGCCATCTGCCAGTCGGCGACCCGGCCTCCGGTCAGGTCGCGATCGGCCCGATCATCGACGCGCGGCAACGGGACAAGGTGCACAGCCTCGTCATCGACAGCGTCCAGGCAGGCGCGAGGCTCGCGGCCGGCGGCAGCTACGAGGGGCTGTTCTACCGGCCGACGGTCCTCGCCGACGTTGCCCCCGCGATGCCGGCCTACGCGAACGAAGTCTTCGGCCCAGTCGCGCCGGTCATCCGCTTCGAGACTGCCGACGAGGTCGCCAAGCTCGCCGCCGATTCTGAATATGGCCTGTCGCTGGGCATCCTGACCAGGGACGTGATGCGCGGCCTCGAGCTCGCCAGGCAGATCCCTACCGGCATCGTGCACATCAACGACCAGACCGTCGACGACGCGCCGAACATACCGTTCGGCGGCATCCGCGCCTCCGGCACCGGCGCGCGATTCGGCGGAACCGCCAACCTGGAGGCGTTCACCGACACGCGCTGGGTAACCGTCCGCGGGGACATCGCGCCCTACCCGTTCTAAGCCAGCCGGCTACCGAAGCGGATCATGCGCACTCGCACCCAAGTTGGCATCGTCGGCGCCGGGCCTGCCGGGCTGCTGCTCTCGCATCTGCTCGCCCTGCGCGGCATCGACTCGGTACTGATCGAGATCCGCAGCCGGGAGTACTGCGAGGCCCGCCAGCGAGCCGGCGTGCTCGAGGACGGCAGCGTCGCGCTGCTTCGCGAGGCGAACCTGGCCAGCCGGCTCGACCGGCAGGGACTGGAACACGGGGGTATCTACCTTCAGTTCGACGGCCAGCGCCGGCACATTGACTTCCGCGAGCTGACCGGCGGCCGGTCGGTCACTGTGTACGCGCAGACCGAGGTCGTCAAGGACCTGATTGCACGCCGGATTGCCGACAGCGGCAGGGACGCGATTTCGTTCAGCGTCACTGAGACCGAAGTGGCTGAGCTGGACACGGCCAGCCCCGTGCTCCGCTACACCGATGCCGCCGGCACCCGGCACGAGGTCACCTGCGACGCGATCGCGGGCTGCGACGGGTTCCACGGCATCTGCCGGCCGGCCATCCCGGCGGGCGTGCTGACGACCTGGGAGCGCGACTACCCCTACGCCTGGCTCGGCATACTCGCCGACGTTCCGCCGTCAACCGATGAGCTGATCTACGCCCATCACTGCGACGGCTTCGCCCTGCACAGCCTGCGCAGCCCGACGGTCAGCCGCCTGTACCTGCAGGTCGACCCCGACGAGGTGGTGGCGAACTGGCCCGACGAGCGCGTCTGGGCCGAGCTCAGCCGCCGGTTCGAGTTGCCGGGCTGGACCCTCGAGCGCGGGCCGGTGCTGGACAAGAGCATCACCCCGATGCGGAGTTTCGTCAGCGCGCCGATGCGCTATGGCCGCCTGTTCCTGGCCGGTGATGCCGCCCACATCGTGCCCCCGACCGGTGCGAAAGGCCTCAACCTCGCCCTTGCCGACGTCGCCGTTCTCGCCCCCGCGCTAGACGCTCTGCTGCATGGCGACGAGCAGCCAGCCGCTGGCTATTCGGCAACATGCCTCGACCGGGTGTGGCGGTCCACGCATTTCTCCTGGTGGATGACGACCATGCTGCACCGCACGCCCGGCGCCGACGAGATGACAACGCAGCTTCAGCTCTCCCAGCTGCGCTATGTGACCAGCTCTCGCGCCGCCGCAACGTCCCTGGCGGAGAACTACACTGGCTGGCCGCCACTGTCCCGCTTACGCAGTCACGCCGACCAGGACCGCTGACACCTAGCAGAATCCCTGACGCCGACCAGAATCGAGGACGCTCACCTCCATGCGCACTACGCCGCCGTTCCGCGCCGACCACGTCGGCAGCCTGCTCCGCCCTGCCAGCCTGCTGGCGGCACGCGATGACTTCGCCGCCGGCCGGATCGATGCCACCAGCCTCCGGGCCGCCGAGGACGCGGCGATCGTGGACGCGGTCAAGATGCAGGCCGACGCGGGCCTACAGTCAGCCACCGATGGCGAGTTCCGCCGGGCGTCCTGGCACATGGACTTCATCTACCAGCTCGGCGGGATCAGCAAGGCGCCCGGCAACCTCGCGGTTCACTTCCGCAATGCCAGCGGCGAGATCTCCTGGACGCCTGCTGCACTGCATATCGGCAGCAAGCTCCAGCTGGACCAGACGATCTTCGCCGATGACTTCCGCTACCTGCAGTCGCTCATCACCGGACAGACCGCCAAGCTCACCATCCCCTCGCCCAACATGGTGCACTACCGTGGCGGGCCCGCGTCCATTGACCACGATGTCTACCCGGACATGGAGCAGTTCTGGGCTGACCTGGCCGCCGCATATGCGGACGAGGTCCAGCGCCTGGCTGAGCTCGGCTGCACCTACCTGCAGCTCGATGACACCAGCCTGGCCTACCTCAACGACCCGGCACAGCGGGCTGAGATCGCAGAGCGAGGCGAGGATGCCGAGCATCTGCACCTGCGCTACATCAGGCAGGTCAACAACGCGATCGCTGGCCGGCCGGCGGGCATGCACATCACGACGCACATGTGCCGCGGGAACTTCCGTTCCTCCTGGGTAGCTTCTGGCGGCTACGACTTCGTCGCCGAGGCTCTGTTCAGCGAGCTTGCGGTGGACGGCTTCTTCCTGGAGTACGACGACGAGCGGTCCGGCGGGTTCGAGCCGCTGCGGTTCGTGCCCAAGGGCAAGATGGTCGTGCTGGGCCTGGTTACGACCAAGCGCGGCGAGCTGGAGAGCCCTGACGCGCTCAAGCGCCGGATCGACGAGGCCGCGAGGTTTGTCCCGCTCGATCAGCTCTGCCTGTCGCCGCAGTGCGGCTTCTCCTCCACTGTCGAGGGCAACGTGCTTACCCAGGAAGAGCAGCGCGCCAAGTTGCGTCTCGTGGTGCAGACGGCGCACGACGTCTGGGGTGAAGGCTAGCCCGGCAAACCACAACCATCCGGGCGGGAACGAGGTCGTCCGGCGTTGGCCTGGCCCGCATGCCAGCGGCGTCGTCCTTCGCGCCGCACACCGGTCGCCGTGCCGGCCGACCGTAGCTGATCCGTTTTCCGGAACAGACCACTTTCCGGCGAGATCGGCTATCTGGCGGCCCGGGAATACGGCAGCGAGGGGTTAGCCGATGCGGGCCAGCGGGCAGCATGACACCTGGCTTGCATGCGACGCCGGCAACCGCATGAAACGGGGGGATGCCCACAGCCATGCCCTGGTTTGCGCGGGTCAGCCGGAAAATGCTCGCCATCATCGCGGCGGCAGTGCTTCTTGTGCTTGCCGCGCTGGGGTACCTGCTCTTCCATCCGACGAATCTCCAGCTCGAACACGAAGAGCAGGCGTACGAGAAGTGGGTCGACGGATTCGCGGCCGGCCTGCATCACCGGCCTGCAGTGGTGGTCCTGGAGCCGGACGCACTCGCTGAGCTCGGCGCGTGCAACGGCGACGCGGAGCAACAGGCGCGGCTGCAGATGCTGTCGTACGCGGTCCAGACGCTCCACTCGAGAACCGCCCATGTGTACCTGGACGCGGGTCACTCGGGCTGGATCCCGGCGAGCCAGATGGCGGACCGCCTCCGAGCCGCCGATGTGGCTCAGGCCTACGGGTTCTCCCTGAACGTGTCCAACTACTATCCGACCGGCCCGGAGATCCGCTACGCCCACGCGCTGGACCGGGATCTGGGCATGGCCAAGCGGTTCGTCATCGACACCAGCCGCAACGGGACACCCAGCCCTGGTGGAGTGGGCCATCTGGGCGCCAGCGCGATCTCCCGGCGCCTGCCGGACGCCGACAAAAGCGCTCTGGCACGTCGGCTCTTCCTTAACCCTGACACTGAGGCTGCCAAGTGGGTCCGGGCCCATCCCGGCGACCCCTGGGCGCGAGAGATCGGGCAGCGCATCGCGGACGAGCCCACTGCACAGTGGTTTGGCCCCTGGAACGCTCACATCACCGCTGCCGTATCGGGCTACACGCGCGCCGCCGCACGACAGCACAAGGTGCCGGTCCTGGTCGCGTACGCTATCCCGCGCCAAGGCTGCGGCGGCAACAACAATATGAGCGACGCGGGCGAGTGGTGCAACGTCCCCGGCCACCAGCTTGGTTCGGCCCCGCGGGCGCTCGATAACCACGGCGACATGCTCCTTTGGATCAAGCCACCCGGTGAGTCCGATGGCAACTGCGGCGCTGGAGGAGGCACCGAGGCGGGCGAGTTCTCACCCCTCATCGCCAGGGAGCTCATCACCGGCGGGTCGTAGCCGCTGAAGCCGATCGGCCTGCACCTGCCGCAAACCGCGCCGCTGGTCCGGCCGTGTAGTGGCCGGACCAGCGGTTGTTCAGTCCAGGAGCTGGGTGACCGTGCCGACGCCAACGGTCCGCTTGCCTTCGCGTATCGCGAATTCCTGGCCAGTGGTGATGGCGACGGGCTGACCAAGCTCGATGGTCAGATCAGCGGTGTCGCCGGGGAGCACCATATCGGCCGAGTTCACCGTGATGATGCCGACGACATCAGTGGTCCGGAAGAAGAACTGGGGCCGGTAGTTGCTGAAGAACGGCGTGTGCCTTCCTCCTTCCTGCTCTGTCAGCGCGTAGACCTGGGCAGCGAACCTGTTCACAGCCGCGACGGTGCCGGGTACCGCTACCACCTGGCCACGGCGAACATCAGACCGGCGGACTCCGCGGAGCAGGAGCGCCGCGTTGTCGCCGGCGACGGCGGACTGGAGCTGCTTGCCGTAGGTCTCCAGCCCGATGCAGACCGAGGTGATCGTCGGGCCGAGCCCGATGACCTCGACCGGCTGGCCGGGTCCGATGCTGCCCTGCTCGACCTTGCCGGTCACGACGGTTCCGCGGCCGGTGATGGTCAGGACGCTCTCGACCGGCATCAGGAACGGCCGGTCCAGTGCTCGGGGCGGGACCGGAATGTAGCGGTCGACTGCGTCCATCAGGTCGCGCAGCCGTGCCAGCCACTGCGGGTTCCCGTGCAGTGCCTCGGTCGCGGATACTCCGATGACCGGTATCTCGTCGCCTGGATAGCCCTGGCTGGCAAGCTGCTCCCTGATCTCGAGCTCGATCAGGTCCATCAGTTCCGGATCAGCGACGTCCGCCTTGTTGAGCGCGACAACCAGGGCAGGCACGCCGATCCGGCGCGCCAGCAGGACGTGCTCACGGGTCTGCGGCATGACGCCATCCTCAGCCGACACGACGAGGATCGCACCATCGACCTGCGCGGCCCCGGTGATCATGTTCTTGACGTAGTCGGCGTGACCGGGCATGTCGACGTGCGAGTAATGCCGGGCCGCGGTCTCGTACTCGACGTGCGCGAGGCTGATGGTGATCCCGCGGCGCCGCTCCTCGGGCGCGCGGTCAATGCGATCGAACGCCATGAACCGGTTCCGGGTCGGATCGGCGTCCGCCAGCATCCTGGTAATCGCGGCAGTGAGAGTGGTCTTGCCGTGGTCGACATGACCAATAGTCCCGATGTTCACGTGCGGCTTGTCACGCACGAACTGCTGCTTGCTCATCGCCCTTCCTCACGATGACGCCGTGCGCCACACCCTGGCGGCACGACACGGTGACAGAGAGCCCGACCTGGGCAGGCCTGGACCAGAACCAGCGGCCTGATCGCCGCGAGACACCCTCCCCGGTTGGTTCTCAGGCGCGGGAAGGGTCAGCCTCGGACGCCGCCGGCCAGCAGCAGACGGGCAGCCTCCAGTGGCGCAGGCCGGAAGCCAGCTCGCGCGAGAGAGAGCACCCGAATAAACACGTCTTGAATGATCTGGGACTGATCGGCGCGGCGCAATGCATTTTCCTGCGGCGCGGAGAGCCAGCTAGTTCTGCCGGCGCGAGCCTAGCCGCCGGTCACCGTTTGCTGTCCGTAGCCAGTAGCCGACCGGGAAGAGCTTCACGTTCAGCCGCTCATCCACCAGGCCCCAGAGGCCACGGCGAGCAAACAGGGCGACCAGGATCGCGACCAATCCCAGGATGATGAGGTACCAGGCGTTGTACGAGGCCAGCGTCTGCTGCAGAACCATGTACACAGCCGTGCCGATGATCGGCCCCTCGATTGTCCCAAGCCCACCGATGATCGTGGCGAACGCCATTTCCGCGGTCCACGTCACGCTGAAATCTGCGCTCGGTTGCACCTGGAGCTGGCTGATCGCAAGCACGGCTCCGGCCGCGCCGCAGCCAATGCCCGCGACTACGAAGACCAGCATCCGGGCCAGGCCGACGCGGGCTCCGGAACTACGCGCGGCCACTTCGTCGTCGCGGATCGCGGTCAGCACGAGGCCGAGCCTTGAGCGCAGCAGCAGGTAGATGGCGACCAGCGCCAGCACAGTGACGGCCAGGCCGGCCCAGTAGGTGTAGGCGGTCAGCAGCGTCGAACTGTACCCGGTGAAACCCGGTAGCGGCATGCCACTGCCGCCGCCGATCGAGGAGAACCGCTCGATGAACAGCATGATGGTGGCGGCGAGCACCCAGGTGGCGATCGCGAAGTAGCCGCTGCGCAGCCTGGAGACCAGCCACCACAGCGGCAGCGCGGCTACGCCGCAGCCAATCGCGGCGACAGGCAGCGCGTCGAACGGAGAGATGCCATGCAGGCCAAAGATCAGCACGAAGTATGCCCCGAGGCCGACGAACCCCTGCTGGCCCACTGACACCAGCCCTGCGTACCCCGCGAGCAGGTTCCACATGCTCGCGAGCGTGAGCACGATGAAGGCTTGCACCAGGATCGCCGTCGTGCCCGAGTAAACGATGTAGGGAAACAGCGCGAGCACGACGACGACCACAAGCGCGGCGATGCCGGTCCAGGCAACATTTCTCCGCGAGCGGGTGACGCGGAAGGCTGCTGCAGGCTGCGTGCTGGCTTCGGTGACGAGGCTCACGATTGTGCCCTCCGCGAGGTAAGCCCCTGCGGCCGCACCACGAGCACGGCCAGGAACACGATGAACCCGGCGAGCAGCTCGTCGGAGATGTTGATCTGAGCACCGATCTGCTGCGCGACACCTAGCACGACGCCGCCAAGTAGCGTGCCCCACAGGGACCCGAGCCCGCCGATCACCACCGCCGCGAACGCGAAGAGCAGGATCGTGTCGGTGCCCGCGGTGGGATCGAGGGTGGAGTACATCCCGTACCCCACGCCGCCGAGCGCCACGGTGGCCAGCGCAAGCGCGGCCGCTATACCGAACACGTGCCGGTAGTCAGCGCCGGCGAGTTGCGCGGCTTCCTTGTCGTCAGCCACTGCCCGGATCAAGCGGCCGTACTTAGACATGGACAGGAAGTACTGCAGCCCGAGCAGCACGACGACGGCCACGGCGAAGATGACAACGAGCAGCCAGGCGACCTGGATCTGCGAACCGATGCTGAAGGAGTCCTGCACTAGGGCGCACCCGGCGCAGATCCCCCGGGTGTTAGCCGTGAAGAACTGCAGCAGGCCGTTCTCGATCACCATGGACAGGCCCAGAGTGACGATGAGAGTGGTCAGAACGCCGCGGTCGAGCGCGCTCTGGATGAGGGTGCGCTGTAGCGCGTAACCGAGCACCGCCATCACTGGCACAACTATGAGGAGCGACCAGAGCGCCGGAACGTGGGTGACCGTGATGATGCCGATCGCGATGTAACCCGCGACCACGGCAAGGTCGCCGTGCGCGAGGTTCACCACCTTCATCACGCCGAACATCAGCGAGAGCCCGCAGGCGAACAGGGCGTAGAGCCCGCCCGTCAGGACCCCCTGGATGATCGCGTTCACCCAGGCCATAACGAGTCCATCCCTTCACCGGCCTGTCCTGCCGAAGCCGCGCCTGCAAGCCCGAAGTAAGCCGCCTCGACCTGCTCAGCGGTCACGTCGGCAGGCCTGCCTTCCAGCGTGGTCCGGCCCTCAAGCAGGCACTGGATATGTGTGGCCACCCGCAGCGCCTGGCTTACGTCCTGCTCGACCAGCAGCACGGTCAGGCCGGTGGCCAGGATCTGCGGCAGCATGCCGTAGATCCGCTGGACGACCACTGGCGCAAGGCCGAGCGACAGCTCGTCGAGTAGCAGCACGCGCGGGTTGGCCACCAGCGCGCGCCCGATGGCAACCGCCTGCTGCTCGCCACCGGACAGCTGGGCGGTTCGCTGACTGCGCCGCTCCCGCATCCAGTCGAACATGCCGTACACGGCATCGATCGTCCACGAACCGCCTGGCCGCGCATACGCGGCGCCGACCTGCAGGTTCTCCTCCACGGAAAGCGAGCCGAACAGGCGTCGGCCTTCTGGCACCATGACGATCCCCTGCCTGGCCCGCCGCTCGGGCCGAAGCTGGGTCACGTCCCTGCCGTCCAGTAGCACCGAGCCCTCCGTCGGCTGGTGCAGGCCGGCGATGGTGCGCAGCAGGGTGGACTTGCCCGCGCCGTTCGCGCCGATGATTGCGTACACCTCACCGGGGAACACCTGCAGCGAGATCGCGTCCAGGGCGCGGAGCTGCCCGTGGTACACAGCCAGGTTGCGCACTTCGAGCAACGGGGTCCCGTTGCCCAGCCGCTCGCCGTTGCCCGGCCGCTCGCCATTGCCCGGCCGCTCGCCATTGACCGGCCCCTCGTCACCGACCGGCGCCGTCACGGTGCACTCCGCTCGCCGTCAGCCGAGGACCCATCCAGCGTCCCGCCAGCGAGTGCCGCGCTGACGTCAGTGCCGAGGAAGACCTCGCGGACTGCGGGGTCAGCCAGCACGGCGGCAGGCTCACCGTCCCCCACGAAGGTGCCGCCAGCCAGGCACATCAGCCGGCTCACCATCGCGGTCAGTGCGCGCACGACGTGCTCGATCCAGATCACCGCAATCCCCTCGGCATTCACCGAGCGGACGATCTCGACAAGCTGGGCGACCTCCGGGTCGGTCAGTCCGCCAGCGACCTCGTCAAGCAGCAGCAGGCTGGGCCCGGTTGCGAGCGCCCTGGCCAGCTCGAGCCGCTTGCGCTGCAGCAAGCCGAGGCGCTCGGCGGGCACGTTGGCCTGGGCGGACATGGCGGTCCGCTCCAGCGCCTCAACCGCCGCCGCGTAACTGGCGCGCCGCCGCAGCCCGCCGCCCTGCTGTGCGGCGACGAGCACGTTCTCGAACACGGTCATGTCGCCGAACGGCCGCGGCACCTGATAGGTACGGCCAACGCCGAGTCTGCAGCGCGCGGCTGAGTCCAGCCTGGTGACGCTGCGCCCGGCGAAGCGGACTTCGCCGGCGTCCGGGGCGAGGTCGCCCGAGATGAGGCCGAACAGGCTGGTCTTGCCAGCACCGTTCGGCCCCACGATCCCGAGGACATCGCCCGCGCCTACCGAGAACGACAGGTCCTCGGCGATAACGACGCGGCCGAACCGCTTCGTTACGTGCTCGAGCGCAAGCAGCGCTTCTCCCGTCATCCGATCACGTATTGGTCGGCAGCAGGTCGGCCGTGATCTTCGCCTCCGGCAGCAGCGTGTTGTCCACGACCTGCAATTCCAGCGGGTACTTGGTGCCCTTCTGCCACTGCACGCCGGCCGGCGGAGTGATCGCCACGCCCGGAGCGGGGCCGAACGGCTTTAGCCAGCCGCCGCCATGCCCAGTGAAGTTAAGCGGCCCGGCGAGCGCGTGGATGTTGACGTTGTGGATCGCGTCGGCGACCTCCTCCTTGTCATGCGGGTCGCTCACCATCTTGAAGGCGGCATATGCGGACTCGAACAGGCTGTAGTTGCTGATGTTGGCGTTCCACTGGCCGCCGGTAGCTGCCTCGAACTCATTGGCCATCTGCTGGCAGGTCTCGCCGGTGAACGACGACGTCCACGGCAGCGTTGGCACCCACCACGTGTCGGTGGCCACGTTGTACACCGACGAACCCATCGAGTAGGCGTCGGTCGGGAACAGCAGCACCTTGGCCACCGTCGCCAGCTTCGGCCGGAAGCCCTGCTGGATCGACTGATGCCACATGGCGGCGAAGTCGGGCGGCAGCGGCACGTTCGTGAAGAAGTCAGCCCTGTCCGCCTTGAACTGCGAGATCATCGAGGAGTAGTTGGTGGTGCCGTCCGGGTACGCGGACGACATGTCGAAGGTGTAGCCGGCCCCCTTGACGATCGCCGGGAACACCTGGCGGAACGCGTCGCCGTCCGGGTCGTTGGGGAACGCCGCCGCGACGACCTTGTCGGTGTGCAACTGGGAGTGAATGCGGTTCCACATCGGGATGAAGCACGCGGCCAGATGCTCGGCACCGAGAAAGTACATCACCACGTACTTGGCGCGTTCGGTGGCTGCGGTCGGGTTGCCCTTCGGGAACAGGTTCAGGTACCACGACTCCCACGGGATGTTCGAGCAGATCAGCGGAGTGTGGAGTGTCTCCGCCTGGCTAGACACCGCGTTGACGGTCTCCGGCGTCGACGACGCGAACAGCATGTCGACGCCGTCACTCAGAATGGCCGTCCGGGCTAGGTCGCCGGCACGGGTGACGCTGGACTGCGAGTCGTAGGACTTGATCGTGACGGGGTACGTCTTGCCGCCGACCTTGAACCCGTTCTTGAACTGGGCGGTCTGCTTGATCTTCGAGATCACCCAGTTGTCGGCAGCCCCGAACCCGGCCAGGTCGCCGGTGAGGGGGTGGATCCAGCCGATTGTGATCGCCTTCGTGCTGCCCGAGCCGGCGCCCTTGATGGCGGAGCTGCACGCCTGGAGCAATCCGCCTGTCCCCACAACGGCTGCTCCTGCGCCGACCGCACGCAGCATGCCCCGCCGGCTGATGCCGACCGCGGGGCCAGGGGTGCCGGTATGCACATTCTGGTCACTCATCTTTAATCGATCTCCTCGTGAGGTCGGTTCGCAGCGGTCGGGATCGTAGCCACGGCGACCGCCGAAGCCTGTCCCACTAGGCAGGGAGCGCATAGCGACGTGGGCGGATGTGTTAGCTGGCCACGCTGCTCGCTTCCTGACATTCCATTCCGTCTCGTCGACGTTCGCGCCCGCGTCGCCCCTGCATTCGGGCTTCGCCTCGAAGCAACGTTCTGCTGTGGTCGGGCACCGCGGAACGATGGGATCTAGTGTGCGCCTGGCGTACGGCCATGCGCAATGCAGAACTTTTCTAATTTCGCCGCCGGTTGCCCGCCGCCACGAAAGCCAGGACGGAGGCTGGCGCTGCAGCCTACGATGGTGTGCTCGCGGTAGGGCTTAAGGGTGATTTCGGCCAGCCAGTTCATGGCGGCCACACAGTCGTCGTCGTGCACCATTCCCCTTCCGCCGAACTGCGCGGTACGCGAAATGCGGGGTCTGTCCTGGCCGAGAAAAGTAGACTTCGCCGCCATTAATGTCAACAATCTTGCTGCGTTTTAATCGCAATCGAGATCTCAGCGTGATGCTTGCCTGCCTGTCGCAGCCGCGCCATTCACGGATCGTTGACAATCTCGCTGGCAACTACTACCTTCCTGAGCTGGGCACTGCCGATGGGAAGAACACATGCGGGCGAGCGACCAGGGACTCAGCGACCAGGCACCGGGCGACCCGGCACCGGGCGACCAGGCACCGGGCGACCAGGCACCGGGCAATCCGCTCTTGGTGATCAGCGCGCACGCCGGAGACTTCGTCTGGCGGGCCGGAGGCGCGATGGCCCTCGCTGCTTCGCGCGGCGCAGCGGTGACGGTGCTGTGCCTGAGCTACGGTGAGCGAGGCGAGTCGGCGAAGGCATGGCGTGACGGCAAGCAGCTCGACGAGATCAAGGCGATCAGGCGCGAGGAGGCCAGCCGGGCGGCGGAGGCGCTCGGCGCGGCCGTGGAGTTCCTGGACG